>OMEC01000007.1_pt1 | contig 159840 bp, 116 predicted proteins | sample 1673401 | NCBI WGS metagenome assembly OMEC01 (sample SAMEA103958110, study PRJEB25191) | human gut metagenome | reverse complement strand
GAAGAACTGCGTCTTGTCGCTCGATTCGATCGGGAAGCGTTTCAGATAGTAATAGTTCTGCTCGCGGTCGAAATAGCAGACCGCATAGACCCGCTCGGGACGGTAGCGTTCGACCAGCACCGTATCGTCGGGAAAGTGCTGTTGCAGGTCGTAGCCCGTGATATAGTAGGTGCGGGGCGTCCATACCAGCAACTTGTCCTCGCCCTTGAAGGCGCCCAGCGCATAGCCCCGCCCTTCGGTGTTGAGCCGGTGCACGTCGTCGTCGAACCAGATTTCCTGGCTGCCGAGCGTCGACGTGCCGCGCTCCTTCATCACGATCTTGTGGATGCCGTAGCGCGAAAAGAGGTTGCCCTGGCTCTGACGCCCCTTGATGGCCAGCGTCGAGAAGTCGAGATCGACGATCACCTTCTTCAACCGCGGGCGCGGCTTGAAGTAGACTTTCAGCACCTCGGCCTCGCCGTTGGGGTTGACCGTCATGTAGAGGATTTCGCTTCGGGGCGTTCCCTTCGTGATGTCGTACTCCTTGTCGCGCGTGATGCCCTTGATCGCGCAGCGCTTCATCAGGATCGGGCCGTTCTTGCCGTCGCGGTAGAGGACGTTGTAGATCGTCCGCTCGTCGTTGCGCTTGAAGACCCCGATGTAGTAGATCCCCTTCTGGAAGAAGGCTTTGTCCGAGACCTTCGTGATGACGTAGCGCCCCTCCTTGGTGAAGACGATCACGTCGTCGATGTCCGAGCAGTCGCAGACGAACTCGGCATCCTTCATCGACTTGCCGATGCCGAAGAAGCCCTCGGCGCGGTCCACGTAGAGCTTGGCGTTGGTCACGGCGACCTTCGTCGCCTCGATCGAGTCGAACTCCCGGAGTTCGGTGCGCCGCTCGCGCCCCTTGCCGTACTTGTCGCGGATGCGCTCGTAGTAGGCCACGGCATACTCGGTCAGGTGGGCCAGGTGGTACTGCGTCGTGCGGATGTCCTCCTCGATCTGGCGGATCTCGTTGTCGGCCTTCTCCGTATCGTAGCGCGAGATGCGGATGAACTTCAGTTCGGTGAGCTTCTGCACATCCTCAAGCGTCACTTCACGTCGCAGCTGTTTCTTGAAGGGTTCCAGTCCCTTATCGACGGCAGCATAGGCCTCCTCGCGGGTCTTGCACCCCTCGATGAGCTGGTAGAGGCGGTTCTCGATGAAGATCCGCTCGAGCGAGGCGGCATGCCACGCCTCCTGCAGCTCCCCGAGGCGGATCTCCAGCTCGCGGCCCAGCAGCCACTTGGTGTGCTCGGCCGAGCGGCGGAGGATCTCCTTCACACCCAGGAAGTGCGGTTTCTCGTCCCAGATGACGCAGGCGTTCGGGGCGATCGAGACCTCGCAGTCGGTAAAGGCGTAGAGGGCGTCGATCGTCTTGTCCGACGACTCGTCGGGAGCCACCTGGATCACGATCTCGACCTTGTCGGCCGTATTGTCATCGACCTTGCGGATCTTGATCTTGCCCTTGTCGTTGGCCTTGATGATCGACTCCTTGATCGACTCGGTGGTTGTCGTATAGGGAATCTCCGTAATGGCAAGCGTGCGCTTGTCGATCTTCGAGATCTTCGCGCGGACCTTCACCGTGCCGCCCCGAAGGCCGTCGTTGTAGCGGCTCACGTCGGCCATGCCGCCCGTCGGAAAGTCGGGATAGAGGTCGAAGTCGCGCCCCTCGAGGTGGGCGATGGCCGCATTGATCAGCTCGATGAAGTTGTGCGGCAGGATCTTCGACGCCAGGCCCACGGCGATGCCGTCCGATCCCTGGGCCAGCAGCAGCGGGAACTTGATCGGAAGGGTCACCGGCTCCTCGTTGCGTCCGTCGTAGGAGCGCATCCACTCGGTGGTCTTGCGGTTGAAGACCACGTCGAGCGCGAATTTCGACAGGCGCGCCTCGATGTAACGGCCCGCGGCCGCATCGTCGCCCGTCAGGATGTTGCCCCAGTTGCCCTGGCAGTCGATCAGGAGGTCCTTCTGCCCGAGCTGCACCAGCGCGTCCTTGATCGAGGCGTCGCCGTGCGGGTGGTACTTCATCGTCTCGCCGACGATGCCCGCCACCTTGTTGTAGCGGCCGTCATCGACCGTCTTCATGGCGTGGAGGATGCGCCGCTGCACGGGTTTCAGGCCATCCTCGACGTGGGGGACGGCACGTTCCAGAATCACATAGGAGGCGTAGTCGAGGAACCAGTTGCGGTACATGCCCGTGAGCTTGCGCACACCGCCCTCGTCCTGCATCAGCCGTCCGAACTTCCCGGCCCGGGCCGCAGCTGCCGGCTCCCCGGCCGGAGCCTCATCGACAGGCACCGCATCCTGCGGCGTGTCTCCGTCCGACGGCGCTCCGGGCGCCGCCGTGTCGGCCTCCCCGGCGGGAAGCCCCTCGCGTATCTCTTTCTCTTCTGCCATAGCGCATCAACTCAGTTTGAGGTCCTGCTCCACGAGGTCCTCCTCGATACGCAGGTTGTCGATGATGAATCCCTGCCGCTCGAAGGTGTTCTTGCCCATGTAGAACTCCAGCAGGTCGTGGATCGGGTCGTCCTTCGTCAGGCGCACCCGGTCCAGGCGCATGTTCTCGCCGATGAACTCCTTGAACTCCGTCGAGGAGATCTCGCCGAGACCTTTGAATCGCGTGATCTCCACCCCCGCGCCGCACTTCTCGATGGCGCGCACGCGCTCCTCTTCGGAGTAGCAGTAGTAGGTCACCTTCTTGTTGCGCACGCGGAAGAGCGGCGTCTGGAGGATATAAAGGTGGCCCGTGCGGATCACGTCGGGGAAGAACTGCAGGAAGAACGAGGTGAGCAGCAGGCGGATGTGCATGCCGTCCACATCGGCGTCGGTGGCGATGATCACCTTGTTGTAACGCAGGTTCTCCATGTCCTCCTCGATGTTGAGCGCCGCCTGCAGGAGGTTGAACTCCTCGTTCTCGTAGACCACCTTCTTCGTGAGCCCGTAACAGTTCAGCGGCTTGCCCCGCAGCGAGAAGACCGCCTGCGTGCGCACGTCGCGCGAGGCGGTGATCGAACCCGAGGCCGAGTCGCCCTCCGTAATGAAGATCATCGACTGCTCGGCCAGCTCGTTCTTGTCCGTGAAGTGGATCTTGCAGTCGCGCAGCTTGCGGTTGTTGAGCGAGACCTTCTTGGCCGTCTCGCGCGCCTTCTTCTGGATGCCCGAGATGGCCTTGCGCTCCTTCTCGTTCTCGACGATCTTCTTCTGCAGCGTCTGCGCCGTCTCGGGGTGTTTGTGCAGGTAGTCGTCGAGGTGCTTGCCCAGGAAATCGACCACGAAGTTGCGCATCGAGACCCCGGGCTCGATCTCCTTCGAGCCGAGCTTGATCTTGGTCTGCGACTCGAAGACCGGGTCGGTGACCTTCACCGAGATGGCCGCAATGATCGACGTGCGGATGTCCGACGGATCGTAGTCCTTGTGATAGAACTCCTTGATGGTCTTGGCGATACCCTCGCGGAAGGCCGCCTGGTGCGTACCGCCCTGCGAGGTGTACTGGCCGTTCACGAACGAGAAGTAGCTCTCGCCGTAGCCCGTGCCGTGGGTGATGGCCACCTCGATGTCGTCGCCCGAGAGGTGGATCGGCGCATAGAGCGGATCCTCGGTCATGTTCTCGTTCAGCAGGTCGAGCAGTCCGTTCTTCGAGACGTAGCTGCGGCCGTTGAAGCGGAACGTGAGGCCCAGGTTCAGGTAGGTATAGTTCTTGACCATCTGCTCGACGTACTCGAGGTTGTAGGCATATTGCCCGAAAACCTCCTCATCGACGCGGAAGGAGATGTAGGTGCCGTTCTTCTCCGAGACACCCGACTCCCAGCGGTCGCTCTGCTCGAGCCCCTTGGCGAAGGTGACCGTGCGGGCCTCGCCGTCGCGCACCGAGCGCGCCGTGAACTCACTCGAGAGCATGTTCACGGCCTTGACGCCCACGCCGTTCAGGCCCACGGTCTTCTTGAAGGCCGTGCCGCCGTACTTGCCGCCCGTGTTCATCTCGGAAACGGCCGCCGCCAGCGACTTGAGCGGAATGCCGCGGCCGAAGTCGCGCACCGAGACGACGTTATCCTCGATCGTGATGTCGATCTCGCGCCCGGCGCCCATGATGAACTCATCGACCGAGTTATCGACGACCTCCTTGATCAGCACGTAGATGCCGTCGTCGGCCTGCGAGCCGTCGCCCAGTTTGCCGATGTACATGCCCGGGCGCAGGCGGATGTGTTCCCGCGGCGACAACGTCACGATGGCGTCGTCGCCGTAGGTTTCGTTGGGATTCGTATTGAGTAAGTCTGCCATAGTCTATCGTCTGTTGCGGATCTCGGAGAGCGCCCGGCACATGTCGTCGTGCACGCGCTCCATCAGTTCGTGGGGGTCCGAAGCGGCGACCTCCGAGGCCGGAACGGGAGGCAGGACCCGGATGGTGATCCGGTTGCCCCAGTTGAAGAGCAGGTTGTGCCCGATGAGCGACTTCGTACCGTCGAGCACCACCGGAAGGATGCCGACGCCGGCCTCCCGGGCCAGCAGGAAGGCGCCGGCCTTGAAGCGGTGGATCTCCCCGTCCTTCGAACGCGTGCCCTCGGGGAAGATGGCGACCGAAGCGCCGCGCGAGATCCACTCGCGTCCCTCGCGGAGCAGCTGCTCCATGGCGGCCGTGGCCCGTCCCCGGTTGATGCAGATGTCGCCGTGCAGGAAGAGGTACTGCCCGAAGAAGGGAACCTTGTAGACCTCGCGCTTGGAGACCCACCGGAAATTGAGCGGCAGGTAGTAGAGCGTCGGGATGTCGATCACCGTGTTGTGGTTCACGGCAATGACGTAACGCTGGCGGCGGTCGATCCGCTCAAGCCCCTCGACGCGCTGGCGCCAGAAGGGCGGGATGGCGAAGAAGATCCGCACGAGGATGCGCGAGAGTTCGTGCACGACGCGGCGGCCCCGGTCGAAGGGATAGCAGACGACCAGCGCAACGGCCGACAAGATCATGAAAAAGGTGCACAGCAGCACCAGGAAGATGTAGTACAAGGCACTCAACATAGGCAGCGCGGAGTTTTAGACGGGCTGGATCCGGGTGCGGCAGAAACACGACGAAAACCGTCGGCGGCCCTCACGGGTCGGCCGCCGCACGCCGGAAAACAGGTAGCCATATCCATTCAAGGAGCAAATATACGAATTTTTTCCGGGGTTTTCCCTCCTCCGCAGGGACGTTTTTTTTCAACAGAGGGTCTGTTCCGGAACCGGACGGAGGATCGGAGAACGGCTGAGCGGAGGGGTGTCCCGCGAAGAGGGCGCAGGAGCCATGCCGGGTGCACGGCGGACAGAAAGCGGGACGGGTGGCATGACGGGGAACAGGAGGACGGACGACAAGACAGGAACGGGCGGACAGGCTGAAGGACGGGAAACGGGAGGACGGCTGAAGGAGGCTGCGGCAAAAAAGAGAGGTCCGGGGACCTTGCGGGTCTCCGGACCTTTTCTCAGTCGGATGCGGCAAACTATTTGGCCAAGCACTCGCCGACCTTCTCGCCGATCGCCTCGCCGCGCAGGTCGCGTGCCACGATCGTGCCGTCGGGGCCAAAGAGGATGATCTGCGGAATGCCGTTGATGCCGTAGAGGTCGGTCGGCAGCTGGCCGGCATCGAAGATCACGGGCCACGTGATCGGCAGGCTCTCGAGGGCCTTCTCGGTGTCGGCGCGCTCGTCCCAGACGGCTACGCCCACGATCTCGAAGCGGTCACCCTTGTACTTCTTGTATACCTCGGCCAGATTGGGCATCTCGCCACGGCAGGGGCCGCACCACGAAGCCCAGAAATCGACGAGCACGTACTTGCCCTTGCCCACATAGTCGGAGAGCGATACGGGGGTACCCTCGGCGCTGCCCTTCTCGATCGTGAAGTCGGTGAACATCTTGCCCTCGGAGGTCTTCTCGAGGTTCTCGTAGCGGGCCTTCTCCTGCTGTACGCTCGCAGCGTTGCGCACGGCCTCGCCGGCCACGTTGTAGAGCGAGTCGAACTGCGACTTGTCGTCGGCCAGGCGGGTGATTACGACCGAACCCAGCACATTGTCCTTGTTGGCGGCAAAGAACTCCTCGTTGAGCTTGCGCGAACCCGCGGAGAAGGTTTCGCCGGCCTGCTCGAGGGCTGCGCGGAACTCCTCGTCCTTGAGCCCCTGCTCACGCAGCGAGGTATAGGCTTCGCGATAGGTTTTGTAGAGTTCCTCGGACGAAGCGTTGTAGCCGTTGAAGGTCTCGTTGAGCGGCGTACCCGAGCAGCGGTAGCCCTCCTCGGTAAGGGTCAGGACGGGCGATCCGGCCTCGAGTACGACCATGCCGCCCGTGCGGTTGTCGCCCTGCGAGATGAGGACACGCGCCAGAACGGGCGAGTCGATCTCGCCCTCGAACGAGAAGGCCCCCTGCGAGACGACCGTGCTGTCGCTCTTCTCACCGTAGAGGAGCGATACGGTCGCTCCGTTGTACAGCGTATCGACCGTACCCGAAAGCAGGTAGGTCGGACGCGATTCGCCACAGGCTACCAGAAGAAGCGATGCGGCAGAAATTGCAGTAAACTTTTTCATAAAAAACCTTGTTTTGGTTAATGTTTATAACTCAATTTAAAAAAATGTTCAAACATTATCAAAGCGTTTGGAACTTTGTCCAAAATTACATATTTTTCGGCGAAAAAGTAGAATTTTCAGCCGCAATTATAGACATTTTTAACACACAAAACAAAAGATTCGATCAAAAAATTAGAGCGACGGCCTGCACGATGTCGGGCGCTCGTTCTGCCTTCGTGACAGAAGGTATGTTTCCGCAGACCTTGTATTAACAAACAATCCTAACTAAAAACAATCAGCATGAAGAAACTCTACCTCGCCTGGCTCATATGCCTCATGGCGTTCCAGGTTTCAGCGCAACAGAGATGGGTCACCGGCGTCGTGGCAGACACGAACGGCGTACCCGTGGTTGGCGCCACCGTTACCGTCAAGGGCGGTACGAACGGTGCGATCACCAATTCGGACGGCTCGTTCCGGATCGAAGCGTCGGATTCGGACATCCTCGTGTTCAAGTACCTCGGGTACGACGAACAGGAGATCCAGGTCGGTCCCCGCACACGCATCGAAATCGAACTCCGCGAATCGGCACACCAGCTCGATGACGTGGTCGTGACGGGTTACCAGACCATCTCGAAGGAGCGTGCCACGGGTTCGTTCGACATCATCGACAAGGCCCAGCTCGAAAAACCCTCCGGTTCGATCGCCAGCCGTCTGATCGGTTCGGCGGCAGGTCTGGTGGGTACGCAGGACGCATACGGAAATCCCGTGTTCGAGATCCGCGGACGTTCGAGCCTCTCGACGTCGGCCACCGAGCCGCTGCTCGTCGTGGACGGATTCGCCATCGAGGGCGGCTTCGAGTCGATCAACCCCAACGACGTGGAGAGCGTCACCGTGCTGAAGGATGCTGCGGCAGCCTCGATCTGGGGAGCCAAGTCGGCCAACGGCGTGATCGTCGTAACGACCAAGAACGCCCGATCCGAAGGAGGGGGGGGAAGGCCTCGGTAACGGTTGATTACTCGGGTTTCTTCAAGGTTTCACCCAAACTCGACCTCGACTACACGCTCTCGCAGGCCTCGGTGAACGACGTCATCGACTACGAGATCTACGGATTCACGCGCTGGGACTCGACCACGTGGTATCCCCAGGAAAACGACTACAGCGGCGGCGGCAGCAAGGTCTATGAGCTGCTGAACGAAAACCGCCTCGGCCACATCTCCGACGCCGAGATGAATGCCGCCATCGACGAGCTCCGCACCAAGAACAACTACGGGCAGATCAAGAAATACCTGCTCCAGAACCCGATCGTACACCAGGAGAACGTCGCCGTGAACATCGCCACCGACCGGTCGTCGAACACACTCTCGGCCCTCTACCAGAACGACCGGCAGCACTACAAGAAGCAGAACAGCACCAAATACATGGTCAATTTCCGCAACCGGACCCATGTGTTCAAGTGGCTCGACTTCAACTTCAACGGCGCATACACCTATACTAAAAACGACAACAGCGGATACGGCCTGCCCGGACTCTCGCCCTACGAGATGCTCGTGGACGAGAACGGCGACTACATCCCCTACTCGTACGGCGTCAGCCTCGACTACGTGAAGCGCCACGTTCCCGAAGGCAAGTTCCCCTATGAGGACTGGAGCTGGAACCCCCTGCAGGAGATGAATAACCGCGAGCTGACCTCGACGTCGGCCAACGCCCGCGTACAGGCCGGCCTGACCTTCAAGCTCTGGAAGGGGCTGACCTTCGACTCGCGCATCCAGTATGAGATGATCGAGTCCGACACGCACAACTACTACAACGAGAACACCTACACGGTACGCTACGGCGTGAACAGCGCCGCCTCGTGGAACAAGGAGACCGACGAGGTGACGGCCAACCTCCCCACCGGAGGGTTCCTCGACCAGAGCCGCACCCGCTACGACGTGCTCACGATCCGCAACCAGCTGAACTTCAACCACACGTTCGCTGAAAAGCACGCCGTGGCCATAGTCGCCGGTATCGAGACGATCGACCGCCGCTACCAGTCGTTCGGGTATCCCCGCACCTACGGATACAACGACGAGACGCTCAGCGTCGGCAACTTCCCCAACGGCATCGGCGGAACGGGCGTTTACCAGCTCACGGACTGGCAGGGCAACAACCTTACGATGAGCTACCAGAACTCGTTCTCGTACACCACGGACCGCTACTTCTCGGCCTTCGGCAACGCATCGTACACCTACGACAGCCGATACACCGTGTCGGGAAGCGTGCGTACCGATGCCTCGAACCTCATCACCGACGACCCGGCCTACCGCTACGCCCCGTTCTGGTCGGTGGGCGCCAGCTGGCAAATCGCCAACGAGGCATTCATGCAGCAGGTGGACTGGATCGACGGCCTGGCCCTGCGCTTCACCTACGGATACAACGGAAACGTGGACAAATCGACCACCTTCAAGCCGCTGGTGAACATCAGCTCGTCGCCCAACACGGTGACCGGCGAGCTCACCGGATCGATGTCGAGCTACGGCAACCCCACGCTGCGCTGGGAGCGCACCGGAACGTGGGACATCGGCGTGGACTTCAACCTCTTCAAAGGCAAACTCTACGGTAAGTTCGACGTATACAGCAAGCACTCGGAGGACCTAATCGCCGACGTTACGCTCTCGGCCGTGCAGGGAACCACCTCGATGCGCCTGAACAACGGCGAGATCCTCAACCGCGGTTTCGAGATGGAGGTGGGTTCGACGCTCCGCATCTCGCCCAACGTGACGTGGAACGGCGTGCTGACGCTCTCCTACAACAAGAACCGCATCAAGAGCCTGCAGGTCAAACCCACGAACGCCTACGACCTGGTCTATGTCGGCGGCAGCACCGCATGGATGGAAGGCTACGACATGAACACGCTCTGGACCTACAAGTACGGCGGTCTGCAGAACGTGGGCACCGCCTCGTCGCCCGACTGGCAGCCGACGATCCTCCACAAGAGCGGCCTCTACGAGACCTTCGCAACGTGGCCCACGGGCGACCCGATGGACTGCTCCTACGCAATGGGTACGACCGTAGCACCGTGGAACATGTCCTTCTCGACCTCGTTCCGCGTCTACGACTTCGACATCTCGATGATCGTGACCGGCAAGTTCGGGCACAAGTTCCTCCGCGAGAGCTTCAACTACCCCTCCGTATCGGGACGCGCCGTGCCCAACGACAAGTACTCGGAGGTGAAGAACTGCGACCCGAACAAAATAATCCCCCTGCCGCAGAACGAGATCGAGACCCGCTACTACTTCTGGGACCGCTTCTATCCCTACATGTCCTACCTGAGCGAGAGTGCCTCGCACATCCGCCTGCAGGAGTTCAGCGTGGGATACAACCTTCCCAAGAAGGTCGTCGCGAAGATCGGCATGAAGTCGCTGCAGGTATATGCGCAGTGCAACAACCCGTTCAACATCTACTTCAACGGATACGGCGAGGACCCCGAATTCGCAAAGGGGACGATCCGCCTGCAGGCGTCGTATACGTTCGGAATCAAGTGCAAATTCTAAACTGTTGAGACCATGAATCTGAAGAAAACAGCATACCTCACGCTCCTCGCCGCGGCCGCCTCGAGCCTGGTCGCCTGCGACGACTTCCTCGATGTCGATCCCTCGAAGAACACCCAGAAAACGATCGAAACGGCCGAACAGCTCGATGCGCTGCTCGGCAGCTACTCGCGGTTCTACTCCGAGTACAACCACACGGCCCTCGCCTGCGATGACTTCGGCCTCACGACCGACATACACGACTATCAGGACGGCGGCATGAACCCCTCGAACCTGGAGTACATCCTCTGGAGCGACCAAGGCACGGGAACCAGCCGCCTGCTCTGGGACGGCGAGTACAGCAAGATCTACTACGCCAACCTGGTGCTCGCGTACATCGACGAGGTGTCGGGCGACGCCGAGACGAAGGCCAATCTCAAGGCCGAGGCCCACTTCCTGCGCGCATACTCGATGTTCCAGCTGGCCGTGGCCTACACGCTCTACTACGACGGCAGCAACGGCTCGGAACTCGGACTGCCGCTCAAGCAGACCATCTCGTTCGAGGAGGGCATCGCCCGCGCCTCGCTGGCCGACACGTGGTCGTTCATCGACAACGACCTGCAGGAGGCGCTGAAGATCACCACGCCGCTCGTCGAGCAGGGCAAGCGCCGCGTATGGCGCGGCACGACGGCCGCCGTACACGCCTTCGCGGCACGCTACTACCTCTACCGCGGCGATCTGGATAACGCCAAGGCACAGGTGGAGGCCGTACTCGCGGAGTACAACACACTCAAGGACTTCAACACCTCGATGTCGTACAGCGCCAACGACGACGAGTACGAGATCAACGCCTCGACGAACAAGGAGATAGTGACGGTGAAGTACCCCTACACGAAACTCCAGTTCTACGGAACGAACGGATATCCGGAGCTCTTCGAGTGGGAGGACCTGCTCTTCGCCCGCACGTGCTCCTACGCTTCGTGGTGGTACATTCCCAGCGAGGATCTGCTCGCAACCTATGAGGCCGATGTCCCCGGAGGCGACCCGATGAACGACCTGCGCTACGAGTACTTCGTCGTCGAGGACTTCTCGCTCCGCTACTGCCAGACCGACCCGGCGTTCCGCTACCCGGGATACTGCCAGTTCTACTTCGACAACCTCATCTCGGGCCCGACCGTTGCGGAGATGCTCCTCATCAAGGCCGAGGTCCAGGCCCGTCAGGGTGATTGGCAGGGTGCCATGCAGACGCTCGTGCCGCTGCGCAAGGCCCGCATCAAGACCGAGGCATACACCGAGCTGACCGCCTCGTCGCAGGCCGACGCCCTGCAGAAGATCCTCCGCGAACGCCGCCGCGAGCTGGCCTTCGTGAGCCGCTGGTACGACATGAAGCGTCTGAACGCCAACGACGACCCGGCAGACGACATCACCGTAACGCGCGAATTCTATCCCTACACGACCTCGTCGGTACTCGACGGCGAACCCGCCAGGACCTACACGCTCGAACCCGGGTCGCGCCACTACGCACTCCCGATCCCGACGGTGGACATCGACCGCTCGAAGGGTGAACTCAAGCAAAATACCTATTGATACGAAGCAAGATGAAACGACTGACCATACTGCTCGGATGCGCACTCCTGGCCGGATGCGCATCCGGAGGGCTCAATGCAGAGGGGAAGGCCGAGCTCAAGGTACTCTACGTCGGGGGAAACCCCGACTACGAGTCCTTCCTCCAGAAGAAAACACCCGAGGAGCACGCTGCATCGGTGAAGGAACGCATGGAGGCGTTCGGGGAGTTTCTCCGCGAACGGTTCGACTCGGTGGCCGTCATCGAGGGCCCGGCATACAAGCCCGAGTTGTCGGAGGGCTACGACGTGACGGTGTTCGACGGCAAGATCCCGGCCATAAAGCCTGCCGTGCGTGAAACCGACGCCGAGGGCAACATCGTACGCTACGTGCGGCCGCAGCTGCTGCCCGAGGATTTCGACTGCGCGGCCGTGACGATCGGCTCGGTCGGTGAGGATGTGGGTCGCGCCATCGGCTCGAAGAACGACTGGTACTGTCTCTGCCTCGACGCACAGGCCCACCACATGGTCGAGGACCACCCGATCTTCAAGGGTCCCTTCCGGACGAAGCTGACCCTCGAAAAGTGCCCGACGCCCGAGGATGCTTTCCACTACACCTATTATTACGACGGGCCGATGCCCGACTCGATCATGATGTGGCGCGTGCAGACCAAGGGCTACAAGACGGACGAAGGGTTCCCGATCGGCATGGTATCGCGTCCGTGGGGATACACCGACTCGCCCGATGCCGAGTACATCTCGAGCGGCGTGTGCGCCAAGACGCTCGACGCGGTGGCCATCGGCCGCCACGGCAACTTCCTTACGTGGGGATTCGCCGCATCGCCCGCCTACCTGACCGAAGAGGCCAAGGCCGTGCTGGCCAATGCCATTTGCTACATCGCCCGCTTCAAGGGCAAGGGCATGCTCGTGCGCAAGTACAACGACCGGATCGCCACACGCGAATACCTGCGCGAGCTGACCTACCTGGCCTCGATGGAGCCCTACGAGGAGCGCGTCGGCTGGACCGAGGAGGCCAACCGCGAGGGGGCCGAGAAGCAGGCTGCGGCACGTGCCAAGAAGGCTCGCGGAGAGAAGCTCTCGGACGAGGAGGCATACTACCTCAACTTCAAGCCCCAGCGTCCGATGACGCTCGAGGAGTATCTGAAGCGGTACGAAAAGGAGGCTTTCGAGGTGCTGGGCACCGACCTGGAGGCCTATCCGAAATACTATGCCGAGAACCGCGACTACTTCTACGGCGGCGAGGGAATGTACGTGATGACCGTGGATGAGGACTGCAAGGCCTGGGGTATCGCAAACAACGACATCCGCCTGCTCGAGAAGGCCGTATCGTGCCTCGAGCAGGGCCAGGAGGTCGAGCGGGCCGAGCGGGTGCTGCGGCGCTACACGCTCTGTACGTTCACACGGCCCGAGGAGTGGCGCCAGTGGCTCGACACGTATCGCGACAAGATCTTCTTCACCGAGTCCGGCGGATGGTTCTTCATGGTAGACGGACCGGCCTCGCTGCCCGGAAACGATTACCACGCCCGCGAAAAGGCCGCAAAGGAGGCTTCGGCCGAGGCCGAGCGCAAGCAGGCCGAGCTGGGCGAGACCTCGCAGGCTGAACCGGTGGCCGTGGCGGCCCGGATGGTCGGCCAGGGCGACAGCCGGGCCATCGAGGTGCGCATGCGCATCCACCCCGGATTCCACGTATACCGGCAGGTAGGGGCATCGGATCCCTACATTCCGCTGACGGTGGAGGCCTCGCTGCCCGAGGGATGCACGGCCGGCGAACTGATCGCCCCGGCCCCGCAGCAGTCGGGGTCGGCCGGAACGACCGTCTACGAGAACGAGGTGACGCTGACGCTGCCCGTCAAGGGCAACGGCACGGGAACGGCCACCTGCACGGTGGGCTGGCAGAGCTGCGACGACCACGTCTGCACCCCGCCCCAGACCCGTGAGTTCACGCTCCGGATCGAATAACTGGCCGCAGGCAGCGGCAAACACGGGAAACGGCGGAGGGTCTTCGGGCCCTCCGCCTTCGTTTTTCCGTTTTCCACACGGCCGGAGGGTGCCGGGGAAAGGCTGGCGGCAAGGCCGGGCAGACGGGACGAAGGGCGGGAACGCGGTCTGGCGGAACCCGGAGGGAGAAGGCAAAGGAGGCGGAATGCAGTGCGTGGCGTTTTTTTGCGTATCTTTGCCCCGCGCATCAAGGCGCGCACTACCCTGCCCTATGAAAATCGCAGATATCGACCTGGGCGAAAAGCCCCTGCTGCTCGCCCCCATGGAGGACGTCACGGACCCCTCGTTCCGCTACATGTGCAAACGGTTCGGGGCCGACGTGGTATACACCGAATTCATCTCCTCGGACGGACTCATACGCGACGCCGCGAAGTCGCTCAAGAAACTCGAGATCGACGATGCGGAACGGCCCGTCGGCATACAGATCTACGGGCACCTGATCGAGCCGATGGTCGAGGCCGCCCGGATGGCCGAAGCCGCCGGACCGGACATCATCGACATCAACTTCGGCTGCCCGGTGAAGAAGATCGCCGGACGCGGGGCCGGGTCGGGGATGATGCGCGACGTACCGCTGATGGTCGAGATGACGCGGCAGATCGTCCGCGCCGTGAAGAAACCCGTGACGGTGAAGACCCGGCTGGGCTGGGACGAGGAGTCGAAGAACATCGAGGAGATTGCGCTCCGCCTGCAGGATGTCGGCATCGCCGCGCTCACGATCCACGGCCGCACGCGGGCCCAGATGTACCGCGGCGAAGCGGACTGGACCCTGATCGGGCGCGTGAAGAACAACCCGCAGATCCGGATCCCGATCATCGGCAACGGCGACGTCGATTCGGGGCCCAAGGCCAAAGAGATGTTCGACCGGTACGGTGTGGACGGCGTGATGATCGGCCGCGCAACCTACGGCCGGCCGTGGATCTTCCGCGAGGTGAAGCACTACCTCGCGACGGGCGAGGTGATGCCCCAGCCGTCGGTCGTCGAACGGGTGGAGATCGCCAAGGAACATCTGCACAAATCGCTGGAGATCAAAGGAGAGCATGTCGGCATTCTCGAAATGCGGCGTCATCTGACCAACTACTTCAAGGGGTTGCCGAATTTCAAGGAGACGCGTCTGAAGCTGGTCACGTCACTCGACATCGACGAACTTTTCGCCACGCTCGACTGTGTGGCCGAGCGCTGGGGAGGATACGACCTCTCGGAGGCGGTGCCCGCTCCCCTCTCGCACGATCTGTAACCCGAAACGCGATACAAAGACGAAACGGCACCGTGCAGCTGCACGGTGCCGTTTCGTCTTGCGGGAGCCCGGAAGCCCGGGCGTCGGCCCCGCCATGCGGCCGTTACTTCAGCACCCGCTCGATGTAGGCCTTGTAGTCCTTCACGACGGGTTTGTAATCCTCGTCCTCGAAAAGGGGCGAGGAGATCAGGAAGTCGGCCGTCGAACGATTGACGGCCGTCGGCACATTATAGAGCGTCGCCAGGCGCAGGAGGGCCTTGACATCGACATCGTGGGGCTGCGCCGACATCGGGTCCCAGAAGAAGATCAGCGCGTCGATGCGTCCGTCGGCAATGAGCGAACCCAGCTGCTGGTCACCGCCCAGCGGGCCCGACTTGAGCAGCGTGATCTGGAGTTCGGGATGCGGCAGCGTGTTCAAATCGTGCTCTCCCCGGTGGTCGCGCAGCGTCCGCTCGACCATCTTGCCCGTCGTCCCGGTGCACACCAGATGGTGTGCGCTCAATTTCGCACAATTCCATTCGACCCATTCGGCCAGGTCGCGTTTCATGTTGTCGTGGGCTACCAGAGCCAGCACTTTCGTCTTCCGATCCATAATCGACATGATGTTTTGTTCCTGTTCCGCAAAAATAGTACAATTCGCCGGAAAACGGACTCCGAAGCAGCCCGGAGGACAAAAAAATCCCGACCCGGAGCGGGTCGGGAGGTCTTGCCTGCCCGGCAGAGGCCAGGCAGCGGATCGGGCACGGCGGATCAGGCCTCGGCAGGAGCCTCGCCGGAGGCCTCGTCCGGTGCGGTCTTGAACTCCGTGAAGCCGGCACGCACCAGGATGTTGTACCACGAGAAGCATTTCTTCATGTCGGAAACATGGACGCGGTCGCGGTCGTACTCCGGAAGCACCTCGGCGAAGTAGGCCTTCAGGTGCTCGGGCGTCTCCTTCGGGTCGATGGCCTCCTTGCCGCCCGTGTGGGCATAGATGCGCGTGAAGACATCGGCCAGAGCGATGTCGTCGCCCTCGGTGAACATCGAAATCTCGGACAGCGCGCTCACCTTGGCCGTGGCCGAGGCATTCATCCGGCGGCCGTCGATCAACGACTCGACGATCACGCCGCGCATCGATTGCGCCACGTATTTATAAAGCCCGGGCTGTCCCGAAATCGCAAGAATCTCTCTCAGTTCCATAGTCTGTAAAAATATCTTTGGGTTAATGGTTACTCCTTCTTCAGGTGGACGTCCATCTGCGGGAACGGGAAGTTGATGCCCGCGGCGGGAAGCTCCTTGTAGAAGCGTTCGTTGTATTCGAAATAGACGTTCCAATAGTCCGCATTGCGCGTCCATGCACGGACGGTGAGGTTCACCGAGCTGTCGGCGAGCGCTCCGACCCACACCACGGCCGAAGCCGGAGCCTCGGGTTCGCGCAGGATGCGCGCATCGGCGGAGAACATCGCCAGGATGGCCTGCCGCGCCGCATCGACGTCATCGCCGTAGGAGATGCCGACCGTCCAGTCCACTCGCCGCAGGTCGGCCGTCGAGTAATTGTCGATGATGGCCGTGGCGATCGAGTTGTTGGGGATGTAGATCGTCTGGTTGTCCACCGTGGTGATGACCGTCGAGAAGAGCTTGATCTCGCGCACCGTGCCCGACTGGCCCTGGGCCGAGATGTAGTCGCCCACGCGGTAGGGCTTCATCAGCAGGATCATCACCCCGCCGGCGAAGTTCTGCGCCGTGCCGCTCAGGGCCATACCGATGGCCAGCGTGGCGGCCGAGAAGACGGCGATGAGCGACGTGACATTGACGCCCAAAGTCGAGACCACGATGAGTACCAGCAGCAGCATGAAGACCACGCGGACCGTATTGCGCAGGAACGAACGCAGCGAGATATCGACCTGGCGCCGCTCGCAGATCGCATCGAGGAAGCGGATCAGCCGATGAACAATCCAACGCCCGACAAAATAAATAGCCAGCGCGATGAGGATCTTCACCACGATCCAGATCGACTCCGAGAGCAGGCTGCGCAACAGCGAATCGATATCCAGGTTGGCCAGCCGGCGCACGGCCTCGGCGAAGTTGGCCTTCTGGACGCTGTCGGGAACGATCAGCGGCGCAGCCTCATCGGCGGCCGCAAGGAGCGGCAAAAACAGGGCGGTCAGCAAATTCATGTTCGTTTCACATACGGTTTACTCGGCAAAAATAGCCAAAAAATGGAGATTTTATTAACTTTGTCCATATTTTACGACATTTAAACGAAATGAGCACCATGCAGCCGCTGAACCAAGTAGAGATCATACAGATCAACATCTCCGGTGCGGACAAGCCCGGAATGACCTCCTCGCTGACCGAGATCCTCGCACGATATGACGCCTCGATCCTCGACATCGGACAGGCCAACATCCACCAGTCGCTCACGCTCGGAATCCTCATACGCACGACCCCCGACAAGTCGGGAAACATCATGAAGGAGCTGCTCTTCAAGGCTTCGGAGCTGGGTGTGATGATCCGCTTCACCCCCATCTCGGCCGAGCAGTACGAAGACTGGGTCAGCCGCCAGGGCAAGAACCGCTACATCATCACCCTGCTCGGGCGCACGGTGACCGCACGCCACATCGCCGAGGTGACGAAGGTCGTGGCCGAACACGGGCTGAACATCGACGCCATCAAGCGCCTGACGGGCCGCGTGCCCCTGCGCGAGGAGGACCGCCGGGCCCGCTCGTGCATCGAGCTCTCGGTGCGCGGATCGCTCACCGACGAGGAGCGCAGCACGATGCAGGAGGGGTTCATGAACCTCTCGGACCAGGGGCTCGACGTCTCCTTCCAGAAGGACGACATCTACCGCCGCAGCCGGCGCCTGATCTGCTTCGACATGGACTCGACGCTCATCGAGACGGAGGTGATCGACGAGCTGGCCGAAAGGGCCGGCGTCGGGCCGCAGGTGCGCGAGATCACGGCCAGCGCCATGCGCGGCGAGATCGACTTCCGCGAGAGCTTCACCCGGCGGGTCGGACTCCTGCGCGGACTCGACGTCTCGGTCATGGAGGAGATTGCACGCTCGCTGCCCATCACCGAGGGACTCGAACGCATGATGACCGTGCTCAAGCGCGTGGGATACAAGACGGCGATCCTCTCCGGCGGCTTCACCTACTTCGGGAACTACCTCCGCCAGAAATACGGGTTCGACTACGTCTACGCCAACGAGCTCGAGATCGAGGAGGGCAAGCTCACCGGACGCTACGTCGGCGAGATCGTGGACGGGCGTCGCAAGGCCGAACTCCTCCGCCTGCTCTGCCAGTTCGAGGCGATCAACATCGCGCAGTCGGTGGCCGTCGGCGACGGGGCGAACGACCTGCCGATGCTCAACCTCGCAGGTCTCGGAATCGCCTTCCACGCCAAACCCAAGGTCAAGGCCACGGCCCGGCAGTCGATCTCGACGATCGGACTCGACGGAATACTCTATTTCCTCGGACTGAAGGATTCGCGCATCGAGGAATGAGGCGGCGGATGCGGTGGCTCGGGATCGTCGCGGCGGCTGCAGTTGCGGCCGGCTGTTACGACTCCCGCTTCGGGCAGCCCGGGGCGGAGCAGGCGCCGTGGACGCCGACCGAGCACATCGCCGCCCTGCGGGAGCGGTATGCCGGGGAGACGTTCGAGGTGACGGGAGACATCGTCGTCGAGGGCGTGGTTACATCCGACGACACACGGGGCAACTTCTATCGCTCGCTCTGCATCGAGGAGCAGGGCGCGGCGATCGAGATCATGACCGGAACGGACCACCTGCACAACGACTATCCGCGGGGGTGCCGCGTCGTGCTGCGCCTCAGGCAGCTGGCCGTCGGCGAGAGCCGCGGGGTGCTCCAGGCGGGGCGGATGCCCGCGCCCGGGAGCAGCTACGCCACCGACTACATCGGCTCGCAGGCGGCACTCGACCGGGTATTGGCCCGTTGCGGCGGCGAGGTGAAGGAGCCGGAGCCGGCACTGCGGACGATCGGCGGGCTGGAGCCCCGCATGTGCGGCACGCTGGTACGGATCGAAGGGCTGCGCTACGAGCCCGAAGAGCTCACCCCGTCGCAATGGGCCGGATACAAGCGCTTCACCGATGCCGAAGGTCGGGAGATACGCACCTATGTGCGCACCTATGCCGACTTCGCCGAAGGGGAGGTTCCGGTCGGAGCGGTTGCGCTCACGGGGATTCTCCAGCTCGACGGGCAGAAGTACATACTCAAACTGCGCGATGAAAACGACTGCCGACCGATGCCGTAAGGCCGCAAGGAGCGGTGCGTCCGCCCGAAGAGCGGTCGGGGTGCTGGCGGCAGCCGGTATGCTCGCCGCGGCGGGGTGCGACCGGGCCACGGAGCCGCGCCCCCGGGAGGAACAGCCCGTGCGGCACACGATCGCCTACCTCAAATCCCTGTGCGACGGGGCCGAAAGCCGGCTGGTGACCCGCGAGATCACCGTCCGCGGGTTCATCACCGCGAACGACCGCTACGGGGAGTTCTACAAATCCATCGTTCTGGAGGACGAGACGGGCGGAATCACCGTGGCCGTCGATCAGACGGGTACGGCCGCCGAATTTCCCTTCGGGTATGTGGCCACGCTGCACGGCGCGGGGCTGCGGCTCTGCGCCTACGGCGGAAAGGTCGGGATCGGCATCGGCGCCGGAGAGCAGGGAGCCGAGGGGATTCCGGCGGAGGAGACGGGCCGATACCTCACGGTAGAGCCGCCCGGCGAGGAGCGCCACACGGCCCGGACGGTGACCATCGACGGAATCGGGCCCGGGCTCGTCGATACCCGGGTGCGGATCGACGGCGTGCGCTTCGTCGAGAGCGGCGCGACGTGGTGCGACACCGACCCCGAAACGGGGCGGACGGTGACCACCGAGCGGACGATCGTGGACGAGCAGGGCAACACGCTCGCCGTGCGCACGCTCGGGAGCTGCTCCTACGCAAAGGAGCCTCTCCCCGAAGGAAGAGGCTCCCTGTATGGCGTGGTGGACTGCTTCAGCGGCAAATACTCGCTCCGCGTCACCAACCGCGACCTGCTGTTCCCCTAACGCTGCAGCGCCTCCCAAAGCATGTCCTTCAGGCGCGCGATGTTCAACCCCGAAACCGAAGAGATGAAGACCGAGGGAATGCCCTCGGGCAGGTGTGCGCGCAGCTCCTCGAGCAGCCCGTCGTCGAGCATGTCGCACTTGGTGACGGCCAGCAGCCGCTCCTTGTCCAGCAGCTCGGGGTTGTACTGCGTCAGTTCGCCCAGCAGGATGTCGTAGTCGCGGCGGATGTCGTCGCTGTCGGCCGGAATCATGAACAGCAGCACGGAGTTGCGCTCGATGTGGCGCAGGAAGCGCGTGCCCAGGCCGCGGCCCTCGTGCGCCCCCTCGATGATGCCGGGGATGTCGGCCATGACGAACGACTTGTGGTCGCGAACCTCGACGATGCCCAGATTGGGTTCGAGCGTCGTGAAGGCGTAGTTGGCGATCTTCGGCTTCGCGGCCGAGACGACCGACAGCAGGGTCGATTTCCCGGCATTGGGGAAGCCGACCAGCCCGACGTCGGCAAGCACCTTCAGTTCGAGGATGAAGGCTCCCTCCTCGCCCTCCTCGCCCGGCTGGGCATAGCGCGGCGTCTGGTTCGTGGCGCTCTTGAAATGCCAGTTGCCCCGGCCGCCCCGGCCGCCCTTGAGCAGCACGAGCCGCTCGCCGTCGGCGGTGACCTCACCGACCGTCTCGGTCGTCGTCGTGCCGTCCTCGAGCTCGACAACCCGCTTGGCCACCGTGCCCAGCGGCACGGGGATGACGATGTCGCGGGCATCCTTGCCCGACGAGCGGGCACCGGATCCGTTCTGTCCGTCCTCGGCGAACTGGTGGCGCTGGTACTTGAGGTGGATCAGCGTCCAGTACTGTCTGTCGCCCTGCAGCACGATGCTGCCGCCCTTGCCGCCGTCGCCGCCGTCGGGACCGCCGAAGGCCACGAACTTCTCGCGCCGGAAATGGGCCGAACCCGCGCCGCCGTGACCCGAGCGGGCGAAAATCTTCACGTAGTCTACGAAATTGGAACCTGCCATAATCTGTTCTTTCTCGCTGCAAAGATAGTGCAAGCGGCGTGCAATCACAAATTTATTTCTCGGCGGAGGAGTCCGGCAAAAGGGAAACGGGCGGAGGATGTCGTCTCCTCCGCCCGCAGCAGGTCGATTGCGCTCCCCGCAGCGCGGTCAGAGCGTCAGCGGCTCATAGGGAAGCCCCCACGCCTCGGCAACCGGGCGGTAGACCACCTTGCCCTCGACGATGTTGAGACCCAGGGCCAGTTCGGGGTTCTCCTGCGCTGCGCTGCGCCAGCCCTTGTCGGCCAACTGGATGGCGTAGGGAAGCGTGGCGTTGGTGAGCGCCAGCGTCGAGGTGCGCGGCACGGCGCCCGGAATGTTGGCCACGCAGTAGTGCAGCATGCCATCGACGTAGTAGACCGGATCCTCGTGGGTCGTCGGACGCGAAGTCTCGAAGCAGCCGCCCTGGTCGATGGCCACATCGACCATCACCGTACCCGGATCCATCTCCTTGAGCATGTCGCGCGTCACGAGCTTCGGGGCCTTGGCGCCCGGAATCAGCACCGAACCGATCACCAGGTCGGCGTGCTTGAGTTCCTGGCGGATGTTGTACTCCGAGGACATGAGCGTCTTGACGTTCTTGGGCATCACGTCGGCCAGATAGGTCAGGCGCTGCAGCGAGATGTCGCAGATCGTCACGTCGGCGCCCGTGCCGGCTGCCGTGCGCGCCGCGGCCGTACCCACGACGCCCGCGCCGATGACGAAGACCTTGGCCGGCTTCACTCCCGGAACGCCGCCGAGCAGCACGCCCTTGCCGCCGCGGGGCTTCTCGAGGAAATAGCGCCCCTCCTGTGCCGCCATGCGGCCGGCGACTTCGGACATCGGAATGAGCAGCGGCAGCGAATGGTCGGCCCGCTCGACCGTCTCGTAGGCGCAGCAGATGGCTCCGCTGTCGATCATGGCGTGCGTCAGCGGCTCGCTGCTGGCAAAGTGGAAATAGGTGAACACGAGCTGGCCCCGGCGGATGAGCTTGTACTCGGGAGCGATCGGCTCCTTGACCTTGATGATCATCTCGGCCGTGGCATACACATCCTCGATCGTCGGGAGAATCGAGGCGCCGACCGCCGTATAGGCCGTATCCGGGAACCCGCTGTTCTCACCGGCCGTAGCCTGCACATAGACCTTGTGGCCCCGTTTGGTCAGCTCCTGCGCCCCGGCCGGCGTGAGGCCGACGCGGTTCTCGTTGTTCTTGATCTCCTTGGGAATTCCGATAATCATAATGCGGGAAGTTTTTAAAGTTTTAGGTTTTGGCTCCCCAAATTACAAAAATCGCAAGAAACTGCAAAGACGATCGACGATTTTTTCGCAAAAATCTAAAACCGATACGAAACCGTAACGTAGAACGACCGCGGCCAGGCATGGCTGCAGCGCGAGGCGTGGGGTTCGTAGAAGACGGCGTCGCCCGCCGGGATGCGGCGCAGGCGGTTCGACTCGTAGACCGCATAGAGCGTCCGGTCGCCCGTCAGGTTGCGGAGCATCAGTCCGGCCGTGAGGCGCGAGCGGCCGAAATAGAAGGTGCGGAAGAGCGAGGCGTCGAGCGTGAAGGCGTCGGGCAGCCGCTCCTGGAGGGTAAGGGCACGGAAGAGTTCGGGGGTGATGCCGGCCTGCTGCGTCACGCGGTCGGTGCGGCGCAGCACGGAGGGCTCGGCGTAGCGGGATCCGGCATAGCCGGCCGAGAGGTGGCAGCTCCAGCCGCGGGGGCCGAAGTAGGTCAGCTCGGCGGAGGAGGTAAGCTGCGGGGCCCCGCCTACCCTGCAGCCGCCCATGCGGCTGACCGAGCGGGTGAGGATCTCGGTGTTGTCCACATCGGAGAGGAGCGTGACGCGGGGATCGCGGACATAGGCATAGCGCGCGGCCGATGCGGCCAGTGCAAGGCGCCAGCGGTACGAGAGGCGCAGGGAGGCGCCGAGTTCGACGCCGCAGAGCGACTGTCCGATGCCCGAAACGGCCAGGTCGCAGTAGAGTGCCGCGAGGTCGTCGTAGCAGCGGCGGGTCTCCGAACCATCGAGGCGCAGCGTGGCGAAGGCCGTGAGCTGCAGTTCGACGTCGCGGCCCATGCGGCGGAAGGTCAGCTCGGCCGACCGGATGCGCTCGGGGCGGGGGTCGGCGACCGTGCGGTTGTTGTAGAGGGGCTGGTAGAAGAGCGCCTCGGAGAGGGGCGCCGAGGACCCTGCAAAGGCGGTCAGCGAAAGGTAGCTGCGCGGCGTGAAGGACCAGCCGACGAGCAGTTTGAAGCGGTAGGGCGTAAAGTGCAGGCGGCGCGAGGGACCGAAGGAGAGCGTCCCGGGGAAGAGCTCCTTCTCGTAGTAGCCCCGGCGGCGGACCGTCGTGCGTCCCAGTTCGGCCCCCGCTTCGGCATGGAGGCGGTCGGAGCGGTAGACGGCCCGGAAAAGGATGCGAAGATCGCGGCGGAGCAATGCATAGTCGTAACCGAAGCGGTCGCCCGTGCGGACCTTGCGGTCGGGGTGGCGCAGGTCGTTCTGGAGCAGGTTGCCGTAGGTGTCGTCGTCGATCAGGTACTGGTCGATATCCGTGAGGTGTGAGGCGCCGAGCAGGTCGCGCATCTGCTTGTGGAAGCGCGAGCGGTCGGCGCGCAGCACGGCCCCGAGGCGGAGCGTCAGACGCGGGTCGGGCCGGGTGACCAAAGCAGCCGAGAGGGTCAGGTCGGTGCGGCGCTCGACACGGTCGGAAAGGGCGTAAGTCGCATCCCCGTCGGCGGAGAGTCGGTTGCGGCGGATGAGGGCGTCCCAGTCGATCTGCGTATAGCGCGGATCGTCCGCCAGCCAGGCGTCGCGGGTCTCGCGGTCGCCGGTATAGCTCGGCAGGTAGCGGTAGTTGTCGGGCATCGGCGTGCGGGCGTCGAACCAGTCGAGCATGCTGTAGCGGAGGACGCCAGCCTCGGAGGAGAGGCCCGCACGGAGTTCGGTGTGCGCCGAGAGCGGGACGACGAGGTCCGCAACGGCGAGCGGAAGGATCTCGCGGCGCACCCGCGAGTTGCGCACGCGCCCCGACTGGTAGCCCCAGGCCGGGTTGTAATAGGGGTCGTCTGTCAGCGAAAAGGCTTCGGCCGAGCTGGAGAGGCGCGTGCCCTGCATCGAGACCGGAAGGAGGAAGAGCAGCGAGGCCCTGGCGCCCGAGGCGAAGGAGCGCGAAAGGCGGAAACCGCCGGTCAGGGCGTGGGTGAAGACCCCCTCGATCAGCAGGTCGCGGCCCGTGCGGGCATCGAAGGCCAGGGCAAGCGACCACGGCCCGCGGCGAAGCGAGGCGGCGGCCTTCGCGCCGACGCGGTAGTTGCGGTCCGAGAAGCGGACCGAGGCGAGGTAAGGAAGCAGCGGCTCGCCATCCGGGAAACGAAATTCCCGGGTGCCGCCCGCACCGCCGAGTTCGGTTTCGGCGGGAGTGGCACCCGGGAAGATGTGCTCCTCGGCTCCGAGAAGCCGGAGCGTCGGGAAATAACGGTAGGAGACCTCCGTCTGTCCGAGGCGGGCGAGCTCCTCATCGTACGGCAGACCCCGCCGGCGCTGCGCCACACGCGGCAGCGCAAAGTCGGAGGCGGCGCCGTAGAGGTCGCGGGCTGTCTGGATGGCCCGGTAGAAGAGCGTCGAATCGGTTGTCAGCAGTTCCCTCCGCTCCTCGCGCCCGGCATAGGGGTAGTATTCGTCGTCATCGGGCGACTGGGCCGCAGCCGATCCGGCGAAGAGCACCAAAAGCACGAGAAGCGGCGCGCGGAACATGGCTGGCGCGCGTCAGAGGGTACGGAGCGTCTCCTTGAGCAGGTCCCAGAACTTCGGCACCGTGGCGATCTCGAGGCGTTCGTCGGGCGAGTGGACGCCGCGGAGCGTCGGCCCGAAGGAGACCATCTCGAGGTGGGGGTATTTCTCAAGGAAGAGTCCGCACTCGAGGCCTGCATGGATGGCACGGACCTTCGGCGTGGTGGCGAAGAGGCGCTCGTAGGCCGCAACGGTGACGGCCAGCAGGCGCGACGAGGGATCGGGAGCCCAGCCCGGATAGCCGTCGGAGTGGACGACCTCGGCGCCAGCCAGCGCGAAGACCGACTCGACGGCCTGCATGGCGTAGCGCTTGGCGCTCTCGACCGACGAGCGCTGCGAGGTGGTGACCACGATGCGGTCGTCGCCCTCGAACTTCACCGAGGCGAGGTTGGTCGAGGTCTCGACCAGGCCCGGCACGGCGAACGACATGTCGAGCACGCCGTTCGGGACACCGACCAGGGCCAGCACCAGGGCCCGCTGGGCCGATTCGTCGAGCACGGGGGCCGGGGCTGCCTCGTCGAGCGTGATGCGGAAGTTCGGCTCGCGGAGGTGGAACTCGGCGCCGAGTTCGGCGGCAAACTCCCCGAACCAGCTGCGGAACGCGGCCTCGCAGGAGGCGGGGATGCCGAAAAGGACCTCGGCTTCGCGCGGGATGGCATTGCGCAGGTTGCCGCCGTCGAAGCGGCTCAGGCGCAGGGCGAAGCGCTGCCAACCCTCCCAGAGCAGGCGGGCGGCCGTCTTGTTCGAATTGACCCGTCCCTTGTCGATGTCGTCGCCCGAGTGTCCGCCCTGCAGGTCGGAGACGCGGACGCGGAAGAAGCGGTGGTCGGCAGGGGCCGCAACGGTCGTATAGCGGAACGTGGCCAGCGTGTCGATGCCGCCGGCGCAGCCGATGAACAGCTCGCCCTCGTCCTCGGAGTCGAGGTTGATCAGGTAGGTGCCCGTGAGCATTCCCTCGCCCAGTCCGAAGGCACCCGTGAGGCCGGTCTCCTCATCGACCGTGAAGAGCGCCTCGAGGGGTCCGTGCTCGACCGACGGGTCGAGCAGCGCGGCCAGCGCGGCGGCCATGCCGATGCCGCAGTCGGCGCCGAGCGTCGTGCCCTCGGCCTTGACCCACTCCCCGTCGATGCGGGTGCGGATGGCGTCGTGCTCGAAGTCGAACTCCACGTCGGAGTTCTTCTCGCAGACCATGTCCATGTGCGACTGGAGGATGACCGCCGGACGGTTCTCGAAGCCCGGGGTGGCGGGTTTGCGCATGACGACGTTGCCCGTCGCGTCCTTGCGGTATTCGATGCCGTGGCGCTCGGCGAACGCCACCAGGAAGTCGATGATCCGGCCCTCCTTCTTCGAGGGGCGCGGAACCTGCGTGATGGCATCGAACTGTTCCCAGACGATGCGCGGTTCGAGAGAGATGATGGATGACATAGCAGATTGGTTTTATGGGTTCATGCGATGATGATCGGATTCAGCCGGCGAACCGGCACGGGCGGGTCCAAAGCCGCACCCGCACAGCCCTTGCGGAAGATGGCCCGGCACCGGGATCCCGACGGATTTCCGGTGCCGGCCGGAAGGGAGGATCAGAGGATGATTTCACCCTCGACCGTACCCTGGTCGCCCCACCCTTCGATCGTTGTCTTGCCGATCTCGACGCGCCCTTCCTTGAGCGTCAGTTCGACATGTAGCTGCATGCCGCCAAGCAGTTCGTCGTGCGAGCCGGCATGGTCGCTCAGCGAAACCCGGCAGGTCCGGTCGTCGAACCGGAGTTCGAACTCCACATCCGAAGTCTTCTGGGGCACGAGCAGGAAGAAGACCGACTTGCCCCGGGCGGAGAAGGAGGCCTTGCGGTCCTCGTCGGTCTTCAACGTGCCGTCGAGCAGATCGACCGTGCAGGCCGAACGGGCCGTACATACGGTCTGGACGCTCTCGGTATCGACATCGGAATCATCCGTGAAGGTCACCACCAGACGGTGCATGGCATGACGGAAGGTCAGATCGACCGGAGCGGTCGTTCCTGCAGGCACATCGGCCGTGCGGGCCAGCAACAGGTCCTTGTCGGCCTCCGTCTCCAGGTCGAAGGCGAATTGTGCTCCGGAGAGGTCCCGCTTCGGGTAGCAGGCCGCAAAATGCACCTTCTCGGGCGAGGAGGCGAACGTTACATCCTTCCAGTAGAGCTGCGTGGCGCCCGTCTCGTAATCGAAATCGAGCAGGCCGTCGGCTCCGTCGGAAACAAGCAGCGAGAAGTGGTCCCCGTCGGCGAACGACCCGCTGCCGTTGCTGTCGAGGGAGGGTGTGCGCATCTCGCTGCGGTCCAGAATCGAGGTACGGATGCCGATCTTTGCGTCGGCAACGGGTTTGTCACCCGACTTCTCGCTGCTGCAGCCGCAGCAGGCCCACATGGCCGCAGCCATGAATGCAAAATATGAAACTTTCATGTTCTTTCACTTTTTTTGGTTATACATTACAGCCGGTTCGACGGATGCTCTCCGCCCGGCCCGGAAAAGCCGTATTCCATCCGGAACGAAGCATGCATCACAGATGCAGGTACTCCTTCCAATACTCCTGACCCAGCGAAACGGTAAACAGACGGTTGATGGGTAACGTCACGTCCTCCGAACCGATATAGTCATTGCTGTAGTGCGTCGTGGTTGCCGTACTTCCGGGCAAGATGACATAGACGATCCGCAGACGGATGCATCCGACATTGTAGGGCCCGTACTGATTGCGGTCGTTGTTGTCGGCGATGTAAATATAGGAGACATCACCCTCGTCGTTGAACTCGGCCCCCCACATTGTCACTACATGGCCCGTGCGGACCTCTCCGATGGTCAGCCCCAACCCCTTCTTGTTGGTCAGTGCGTCCTTGATGACCTTGTTGAAGTTCTCACGGCTCAAACCGCCCACATTTTGGGAAAGCTTGACCCCTTCGGGGAAGACCTCCTTGAAATAGCCTGCCTTGTTTTTGGGGGTTCTCAAAAGAGGAGCCGAGGGCTCGATACCGTGGATGAACCAGTTCACCCCTGCATCGCCGTAGCCGGCCTTGTCATAGAACGAATCAATAAAACACTGGAATATGTCGCTCTCCTGCGGCTTATCAAGCGGATACGCATAGTCGGGACCCGTATAGCGATCGCCGTAGAGATCGATATACTCCTTGTTCTGGGCGATCCACCAGTGCATGAGGTTCGAAGCCGTCGCAGCCCAGCACAACATGCCGTCGGGCACCCCGTCCGGATTTGCCGTGGGATTACGCTTGTTGCAATCATACCAGCCGTACTCCGGTTTCCACGGCAGGTAATAGGTCCAATAGAGATCGGGATAGAGCTGCAGCCAGTCGCCCTCTTCGGGAGGCGTGATCCCGTAAACCCAGCACTTCTTGCCGGCCCACTCGGAACCGTCGCCCTTCACCGACAGGCGGACGGTTGTCTGCTTGCCCGGAACGAAATCGACCAGCTCCGAGCCGTCGTTCAGCTGCTCCGGAGCCTTGAAGAAAGACTCCTTGCCGTTGGCGGAGATCTTCAGCAGCCCCTCGTCCGCCCGGTAGGGCGAAGCCGGCTGCGGAAAGATGATTGCCTCAAAACTTCCGTCGGCATTGCGGCGGGGTTCGATCCAGCCGAAATCGCCGTCGGATACCCGGGCCTCGCCGCTGAGCAGATCGAGCGTTCCGTCGAGTTTGCTGCGCACGGCAATCCCTGCGCCGTCCGTATTGCCCGAAAGGACCACCGTCACGCGGTGCAGGGCATGAGCAAAGGTGAAATCACCGCGGTATACCCCCTCTTCGAGCGTCAGGCGCGAAAACAACAGGTCGGAGGCGGCATGCCCCTCCCCGCTCTGGTCCGATGCAATGCGGAACGGGACGCCCTCGGTCTGTCCGGTCGAGAGTTCGCTTCCGCCGGCATACCAGGCCGACAGGTTCAGCCTTCCGCTGCCGAACTCCGACCGTTTGAGAAGAGGCAGCCACTGACCGCCGGTCAGCGTAAGCTGGCGGTAGCTGACATCGGTGCCGTTGTCGATATAGAGACCGATACGGTCGCCCTCGACGAAATCGCCGGAGCCGTCCTGCGCCACATCCGCCCGTGTCGCAGCCCGGGAGAAGGTGAGTTGCAGACAGCCGTCGCCGCCCGGTCCGTCGAATTCGGCTTTCTCAGAGGTACAGGCAGAAAATGCCACACAGCACACACCGATACAAAACCACTTGAAAATTTTCTCCAAATACAATGATTTTCTTCCCATACTTCAAAAAAGAGTAAAGTTTCAAATCTTCATGAATCAAACGTAAAACGGATGATCCAATCGGTTTTATTTTTGTTTTGTCCGGCGCAAAAATAGGAAAAAAGATCGGAATCTCCGCTTTCACACGGAGATTCCGATCATGTACTGCGGCCGTTGGGAGGAGTCGGCCGCAGCAAGGCTGTCAGCCACAGTAGAAATAGGTATCGACAAGGGCCTTGATCTTCGACTCGTCGCCGCCCAGCTCCTCGCGCAGGTGTGCGTCGCGGAAGGAGGCAAGGCGATCGACCAGTCCGTCGATCAGGCGCGGGGGGAAGACGCCGTAGCGCTCGTAGACGGCACGCTGCTCCGACAGGCGCCGGGCCGACTCCTCGCACGAGGCCGGGAGCTGGCTCAGGCGCTCGAGCACCTCGCGGTTGCGGTCGTCGAAGATGTTCACATCGACGTAGCGGTCGCGGGCATACTGCAGGCCGTTCTCCATCTCGAAGCCGTGGCGCGCGGCAACGGCCAGACCCGCCAGCAGCAGGTAGATGTCGGCCGAACCGTCGGGGCAGCGGAACTCGACGGTCTGCTTGAGGTTCACGTCCAGCGACGAGGGCCCCTCGTGCGGGTTGGCATCGCAGGCCATGCGGTTGGCGCCGGCACTCCAGCCCAGCGGCACGCGCACGAGCACCGAGCGGTTGCGGTCGCCCCAGCAGATGTTGGTCGGGGCCTCCTGGTGCGGCACAAGGCGGAAATAGGAGGTCGGATTCGTATTGCCGAAGGCCGTGAGCGAAGGAGCGAGCGAAAGGTAGCCCGCGATGGCCTTCAGGGCCGCCTCGGAGAGGCTGCCGTCGGCGTTGGTCATGGCGTTGCGGCCGTCGTGCATCAGGCGCGTGTGGATATGGAGGCCGCTGCCGGCCTTGCCGACGGTGATCTTCGGGGCGAAGGTGACATCGACGCCGTACTCGTAGGCCAGCGTGCGGATGATCCACTTGGCGACGAGCAGCTGGTCGGCCGCAGCCTCGAGGTCGGTGGGCAGGAACTCGATCTCGTTCTGTTCGTACATCAGTCCCTCCTGCGCGAAGTTGCCCACCTCCGAGTGGCCGTACTTGATCTCACCGCCCGCCTGGGCAATGTACTGCATGGCGCGCATGCGGAACTCGGCCGCCTTGTTGAAGGGCGTGGACTCGTGGTAGCCCCGCTGATCGGCCGCAAGAAAGAGATCCTCCTTCGGGCTGACGACATAGAACTCCAGTTCGCCCATGACGTGGAAATCGAAACCCGTCACGCGGCGCAGCTCTTCGTGCGCACGGCGCAACGCCTGCTCGGGAGCCATGTCGAAGGGCTCGCCGTCCTTGGTGTAGTAGCTGCACAGGATGTCGAGCGAGGGGATTTCGCTGAAGGGGTTGCGGAAGGCCGTGCGGTAGCGCGGCACAACGTAGAGGTCGCTCGAACCCGCCTCGATATAGGGGAAGAGGCTCGAACCGTCCACCCGCTCGCCGCAGGTGAGGATGCTCTCCAGGTAGGCCTCGTCGTTGATGACGAAATTCAGGGTCTTCAGACGCCCGTCCGCCCCCGGGTAACGGAGATTGATCATCTCGATGCCGTTCTCCTTGACATAACGGATCAGATCGGCACGCGTGAAGTCGCAGCACGGCTTTCCGAGAAAGCGTACGAGCGGATTGGGATTCAGATCGGTATTCATATCGTTCTTGAAGTTTTAGGTTCGGTTTTCTTTCAATTCGAAATGCAAAACCTCGATAAAGATACAAAAAATTAATATCCACACAACACCTCGCCGCATTTTTTTTGCATCATTTCCTCTCCGGAAGCCGATTTACGGATTTTTTGCATACCTTTACCGAAAAAAAGGACACGATTTCGCAATGGATTTCAGAATCGGACACGGATACGACGTGCATGCCCTCAGGGAGGGGCTGCGGCTGGTGCTGGGGGGCATCGAGATTCCCCACGAGAAAGGATGTGTCGCCCACTCGGACGGTGACGTGGCGATACATGCCGTATGCGACGCCCTGCTGGGTGCCGCGGCGCTGGGCGATATCGGGCTCCACTTCCCCGACACGTCGGACGATTTCAAGGGCATCGACTCGAAGATCCTGCTGCAGCGGGTGGTCGCCCTGCTCCGCGAGCGGGGTTACGAGGTGGGAAACATCGACTGCACGATCCGCATGCAGCGCCCGAAACTCCGCCCCCACATCGACGCCATGCGCGCAGCGATGGCCGAGGCGATGGGGGTTGCCGTGGACCGCGTATCGGTAAAGGCGACGACCACCGAACGGCTCGGATTCGAAGGCCGCGAGGAGGGGGTGTCGGTATCGGCCGTGGCGCTGATCTTCCGTCCCTGACCGGAACGGGGAGTTCCTATATATAAAGCCGTCCCGCACAGATGCGGGGCGGCTTTCGTTTCGGGCAAAACCCGCGGGCGGCACCGGACGGGACGTGTGGAGTCGGGAGTGGACGCCCGCCCGAAGCAACGGTCCCGCAGGCGGTCAGTAGAGCTGCGAGATCGTACCGGTGTACTGCACGGGGTTGTACCACGGATTGGTGATCGTCAGGTTGGCGCCGCCCGTGCGGGTGAAGATCTCGAAGGTGAAGGTATAGGTCGAGGCGGTGAACATCGACGAAGAGAAGGTCACCATCCACCCCTCGTGCGTCTGTTCGGCCGTATAGCCCTGGACGCTCGGCAGCGTGTAGTTGAGCACCGTCACGTAATAGGGAGCCACATACCCCTTCACGTAGGGCAGGCAGACATCCACCGTACCGTCCCAGACGCCCACGCTGAACTCGGGGTTCATGATCTGACGCATCGGGCCGGCCGGCTGGCGCTGCATCGTCTGCGGATTGAACTGGAAATTGCGCGACAGCACGAGCGAGTCCATCGACTTCGTGTAGTTGGCGATGCGCTCGGCACGCCGCTTCTCGCGGACTTCGCGGCGCTCTTCCTTCGGCGAGAGCACCTTCTTCTGCCCGATCACGGAGAGGACGGCCATGCACGACAGCAGCCCCAGCAAGATAATGATTGTTCTTTTCATAGCTCATAAGTTTGTGTACGGCCATGAAAAGCAAATCCGGTGCCCGAATCGCGCTAAAGCCCCATTTGTTTGAGAAATAGGCCCGTATAGCTCTCCGGGCACTGCGCCACGTCGTGCGGCGTGCCCGCCACGAGGATCCGGCCGCCGGCCGCTCCCCCCTCGGGACCGATGTCGATCAGGTGGTCGGCCACCTTGATGACGTCGAGGTTGTGCTCGATGACGATCACCGTATTGCCGCGATCGACGAGTTTGTTGAGCACGTCGAGCAGCAGGCGGATATCCTCGAAGTGGAGGCCCGTCGTCGGTTCGTCGAGAATATAGAGCGTGCGGCCCGTATCGCGCTTCGACAGCTCGGCGGAGAGCTTGATGCGCTGGCTCTCGCCGCCCGAGAGCGTCGTGCAGGGCTGGCCCAGCGTGAGGTAGCCGAGCCCCACCTCCTGGATTGCACGCAGCTTCTGGTGGATCGAGGGGATGTTCTCGAAAAACTCCACGGCCATGTTCACCGTCATGTTGAGCACGTCGTCGATGTTGCGGCCCTTGTAGCGCACCTCGAGCGTCTCGCGGTTGTAGCGGTGGCCGCCGCAGGCCCGGCAGCGGACATAGACGTCCGGAAGGAAGTTCATCTCGATGGTCTGGACGCCGGCGCCGCGGCACTCCTCGCAGCGTCCGCCCTTGACGTTGAACGAGAAGCGGCCCGCCTTGAAACCCCGGATCTGGGCATCGGGGGTCATCTCGAAGAGTTTGCGGATGTCCGAGAAGACGTTGGAATAGGTCGCCGGATTGGAGCGGGGCGAGCGTCCGATGGGCGACTGATCGACAACGACCAGCTTGTCGATGTGCTCGATGCCCTCGACCGAATCGTAGGGCAGCGGCTGGTCGTAGGAGCGGTAGAGCGCCTTCGAAAGGATCGGGCGCAGGGTTTCGTTCACGAGCGTCGATTTGCCCGAGCCGCTGACTCCCGTCACGCAGATGAACTTGCCGAGCGGGAACTCGGCGGTGACCCCCTTGAGGTTGTTGCCCCGGGCCCCGCGGATGACGATCCGCTCGCCCGTGCCCGGGCGCAGCGAGGCGGGAATCTCGATCCGCCGCCGGCCGGTCAGGTAGTCGGCCGTGATGCTGTCGGAGCGGAGGATGTCGTCGAAGCTCCCCGAGGCGACGATACGCCCCCCCTTGCGGCCGGCGCGGGGGCCCACATCGACGATGAAGTCGGCGGCGCGCATCATGTCCTCGTCGTGCTCGACGACGATCACCGAGTTGCCGGCGTCGCGCAGCTCCTCGAGGCTGCGGATCAGCCGCCGGTTATCGCGCTGGTGAAGGCCGATCGAGGGCTCGTCGAGGATGTAGAGGACATTGACCAGCTTCGAGCCGATCTGCGTGGCCAGGCGGATGCGCTGGCTCTCGCCGCCCGAGAGCGAACGCGACGAGCGGGCGAGCGAAAGGTAGCCCAGCCCCACATCCTGCAGGAAGCGGAGCCGCTCGCGGATCTCCTTGAGGATCTCCTGCGCGATGCGGCGCTCCTTGTCACTCATCTGCTCCTCGACCGTGGCGATCCACCCGGCGAACTCCGAGATGGAGAGGGCAGAGACCTCGGCGATGTTCTTGCCCGCAACGCGGAACTGGAGCGCCTCCTTCTTCAGGCGCGAGCCGCCGCAGACCGAGCAGGTGCGGTAGACGAGGAACTGGTCGCGCCACTTCTGGCCGCGCTTCGAGTCGTCGTCCTCGGTGCGGCCGATGTACTCGGCGACGCCCTCCCACTGCAGGAACTGGCGGCCGCCCGAGGAGCTGAACTCCGAGAGATCGACCGTCAGCGGCTCCGAGTCGCCGTAGAGCACGGCATTGAGCCCCTCCTCCGAGAAGCTCGAGATCGGGTCGTCGAGCGTGAAGTCGTAGCGCCGGCCGAGCATCTCCAGCTCGGCGAAGAGCAGGTTGTTGCGGTATTTGCCCAGGGGTTCGACGGCCCCCTCGCGCAGCGAAAGCTGCGGGTCGGGAACGATCTTCGCCAGGTCGAAGACCGCCTCCTCGCCCAGTCCGTTGCAGTGGGGGCAGGCCCCCTTCGGGGAGTTGAACGAGAAGGTGTGCGGCGCCGGGTCCTCGAAGGCCACGCCCGTCGAGGGGCACATCAGGTGGCGCGAGTAGAAGCGCTGCTGTCCGGTGCCGTAGTCGTAGACGGCCATCGTGCCCTTGCCCTGGCGCATCGACTCCTTGAGCGAGGTCATCAGCCGGTCGCGCGCGTCGGCCGAGACCTGGAGGCGGTCCACCACCAGGTCGATCGTGTGGATCTTGTAGCGGTCGAGGCGCATGCCGGCCGTGATCTCGCGTATCTCGCCGTCGATGCGGGCGTAGATGTAGCCCTTTCTGGCCAGCGACTCGAAGAGCTCCCGGTAGTGGCCCTTGCGGCCCTTGACCACCGGGGCCATGAGCGCGATGCGCCGCCCGTCGAAGCCCCCGAGGATGAGGTCGGCGATCTGGTCGTCGGAGTAGTGGACCATCTCCTCGCCCGTGACGGGCGAATAGGCCCGCGAGGCACGCGCGTAGAGCAGACGCAGGAAATCGTTGATCTCCGTGACGGTGCCCACGGTCGAGCGGGGGTTCTTGTTGGTGGTCTTCTGCTCGATGGCCACCACGGGGCTCAACCCCGTGATCTTATCGACGTCGGGGCGCTCCATCGTCCCCACGAACTGCCGCGCGTAGGTCGAGAGCGTCTCCATGTAGCGGCGCTGCCCCTCGGCATAGATCGTGTCGAAGGCCAGCGAGGACTTGCCCGAGCCCGAGAGGCCCGTGATGACCACCAGTTTGCGGCGCGGGATCTCCAGATCGACGTTCTTGAGGTTGTGCACCCGCGCTCCGTATATCTTGATCGTATCTTCCATCGTGTTCGGTCGGCCGCACCGCGAAAGGCGGGGCTTCGGGCCCCGGAGCCTGCGGTGCGAATCAGCGCGTAAAGATACGACTTTCGGCGGGGAAAAACAAGGAGGCGCAATCAGAGAAGCAGGCGGAAGTCATCGGCATCGCGCCAGGCGGGGAATTTCTCGCGGAAAAGGCGCTGCGCCCCGAGGTCGAACGACGAGACGAGCGTCGCGGGATCAGACCCCGCCTCGGCGAGCGCCCGGCCGCGGCAGTCGAGCAGCACCGAATCGCCCGAATAGAGCGACACGGGGTCGCGGCCCGTGCGGTTGGCCCCGGCCACGAAGCACTGGTTCTCGATGGCCCGGGCACGCAGCAGCGTACGCCAGACGTCGCGGCGCGATGCGGGCCACGAGGCGCAGCAGAGGATGGCGTCGTAGTCGTCGCGCGAGCGGCTCCAGACCGGAAAGCGGAGGTCGTAGCAGACCAGCAGCAGGAAGCGCACGCCGCGGTAGGTGACCACGACGCGGCGGTCGCCGGGCGTATATTCATCGGCCTCGCCGCCCGGGGCGAAGAGGTGGCGTTTGTCGTAGCGGGCACACTCGCCCGACGGGTAGACGAAGAGCATGCGGTTGAAGAAGCGGCCGTTCTCCGAGACGGCGAGGCTCCCGGCAAGGGCACATCCGTAACGGCGTGCCCAGCGCTGCAGCGTCGCGGCGATCGGACCGCCGTCCGGTTCGGCCGCCTCCGCGGCCCGGAGCACGAAGCCCGTGGCGAACATCTCGGGCAGCAGCACTAGGTCGGCCCCGGCTCCGGCAACAAGCGGCTCGAGCCGCTCGAGGTTCCGCTCGGGGTTCATCCACTCCATGTCCGTCTGGCAGACGGCGATACGCATTTCCATAGGCTTCGGTTTTTGCCGCTCCGCGCACTTCAGGGCCCACCCCGCACGGCGGAGGTCGGACGGCACGGGCTGCGGCGCGGAGCGACGGCCCGTGCTCCGGGGGAATAAAGTTAGCGGTTTTCGGCCGCACGGCCAAATTCCGCGCCGTTTTTCGGAATCGCACCCCGGCGGGTTTGGATTCGCACGAAATAAAACGTAATTTTGCAGCCCGGAGGGGTTACCCCCGCAAACGACGACGAAAAAGATGATCAAAGCCGGACGCATTCAGACCCTGACCGTCAGCCGGACCTCCGACTACGGACTCTACCTGGCCGACGAGGAGCACAACGAGGTGCTCCTGCCGAACCGTTACACCTCGCTGGCCGACAAGACCGGCGACGCAAAGGAGGTGTTCGTATACCACGACTCGGAGGACCGGCTCGTGGCCACGACCGAACGCCCGCTGCTGCAGGTCGGCGAGGTCGGGGCGCTGCGCGTGGTAGACAAGACCCAGCACGGGGCCTTCCTCGACTGGGGCCTGCACGGCAAGGACCTCTTCCTGCCGAACCGCAACCAGCAGGGAGGCGTGGTGGTCGGGCACCGCTACGTGGTCTATCTCTACGAGGACAACGTCACGGGACGCTGCGTGGCCACGATGAAGCTGCGCGGGTTCATCGACAACGAGGTCATCACGGTGCGGCCCCACCAGCAGGTGCGGATCGTCGTCGCCTCGCAGAGCGAGATCGGATACCGCGTGGTGGTCGAGAACCGCCACTGGGGCATGATATACAACAACCAGCTCTTCCGCCCGGTGGCCGTGGGCGACGCCCTGACAGGCTACGTCCGCCGCATCACCGAGGACAACCGCATCGACATCAGCCTCCAGCAAACGGGCTATGCACAGGTGAAGGATTCGTCGCAGGAGCTGCTCCGCATCCTGCGCGAGAACAACGGACGGCTGCCCCTGAACGACGACAGCTCGCCCGAGGAGGTCGCTCGCACGGTGCAGATGAGCAAGAAGGTCTTCAAACGCTCGCTGGGCATGCTGCTGCGCAGCGGCGAGGTGGCCCTGACGGAGGGCGGAATCGAAACCAACGCAGGCCATGGCGAAGATTAACACCGCGGAACGGGTCTCGGTCGAGGCCTCGGACAACTTCGTCTTCCAGCGTTCGCGGCTGGCCTACTGTGCCGCGGCCGAACGCATCGGCGGCGAGGTGCTCGAAATCGGCACCGGATCGGGGTACGGCATCGAACTCGTCGCACCACACGCCCGGCGGTTCGTTACCATCGACAAGCACCGTCCGCAGGAGGAGCTGCTCGCACGCGGGGACGTCACGTTCCTCGAGGCCGTGGTGCCTCCCCTGCCCTTTCGCGACGCCTCGTTCGACTGGGTGATCTCGTTCCAGGTCATCGAACACATCCGCGACGATAGAGCATTCGTCGCCGAAATACACCGTGTCCTCCGGCCCGGAGGGCGGTTTCTCGTGACGACGCCCAACGCCCCGATGTCGCTGACGCGCAACCCGTGGCACGTGCGCGAATACACGCCCGAGGAGTTGCGCCGGCTGCTGCTCGGTCCGTTCTCCGAGGTCGAGGCGCTCGGGGTCTTCGGCAACGGGAAGGTCATGGACTACTACGAGGAGAACCGACGCTCGGTCGAGCGCATCATGCGCTTCGATCTGCTCGACCTGCAGCACCGTCTGCCCCGCTGGATGCTGCAACTGCCCTACGACCTGCTCAACCGCCTCAACCGCCGCAGGCTGCTCCGGCAGAATACCGACCTCACGACCTCGATCCGCATGGACGACTACCGCATCGGCCCGGTCGGCGGGGAGTGCTTCGACCTGTTCTACACGGCCGTGAAGTGACCGAGGCGGAGTTTCGGTTCGCAAGCACGCAAAAGTTTCGCGCAACACATTGATAATCAACGGATACACATCCTTCACGGGATGTTTTTCCGTTTTTCCTTTGTTTTTCTGTTTTTTTTTATACTTTTGCACATCGGTCCTGTTGGGGCAAAGCAGGACATAAACCACGGAACAAGCTGATTTTTCAGAACTTAAAAACTTTAAACCATGTACTGGACACTTGAACTGGCATCAAAACTCGAAGATGCACCCTGGCCCGCAACGAAAGAGGAGTTGATCGACTACGCCGTGCGGTCCGGTGCTCCGCTCGAAGTGCTTGAAAACCTGCAGGAGATAGAAGACGAAGGCGATATCTACGAATCGATCGAGGACATTTGGCCCGACTACCCCTCAAAGGACGACTTCTTCTTCAACGAGGAAGAATATTAGTGCAATTTTAAGCGCAAAAGCCGCCATTAAACCCCTGTCAATCAATAAGATTGGCGGGGGTTTAATTTGTTTGGACAACAGTGTTTGACCGCCTCAAATGGCGTGGTTTATTTGGACAAAATACGTTTTTCGGAGGAAAAATCGGGATTTGTTTGGACAAAATTCATTACCTTTACAGAGGTTTGTGAGTATTATCGCAACCTCTGTTTTTTAATTTCAAACATCTCCAGTATGGGACGACCGAAACGACTATATCCATTGGGACGCTATCGCCTGCATATCCGGGGTGAGATCGATCCAGCCAAACAGTATCTTGTCCAGCTTGAATATACCTGGAACCGACAGGTGATACGCAAGGGCATGAACATCTTTGTCCGGCTAGGCGACTGGAACGAAAAAGCCAACAAGGGACGCGGAGGTGTGAGGGCGAGTTATGGTCCGGAGGCCAACCGGATCAACAGTCTGCTGCTTGCCCGTGCGGACAAGATCGACGGACTGCTGGCCGAATATCAGGAAAAACATCCCAGTCAGATTACAGCACAGGTGATCGCCGACTTTTTGGCCGACAAACCGCTCACACGGGAGGACAAAGGAAAGGATTTTATCGAGTTTGTTCAGGAAAGGCTTGAATCCGATTATTCGAGAAATCGAATCGGACGCAGCCGCTATGAGAACGGCAAGAGCGGCATGAATATTTTCCGTATCTTTCTCCGTGCAACAAAGAACGGTACCTATAAGCCGGACAGTATCTATTTAGGTGAAATATCGGTTGAACTGATTGACGAATACATCAGGTGGCGCCGCGAGATAAAACAGAATAGCGATGCAACGATCAACCATGCTTTGACTCCGATTCTGAAGGCGTGTGCCTATGCTTCCGAAATGAAGATGATAGACCATGCCGTCAATGCGAGGATTCAGGATATGCGTATCACCTCTAAGATATCTCTTTCGGACGAAGACAACGAGTTTGATGGCAAGTACCTTTCAAAGGAACAGATGTCTGCGCTGTTGGAATATTACAATACCTGTACAGAACCGCGCCGTAAGGAATTTTTGGAAATGTTCTTCTTTGCCTTCCATGCCTGTGGACTCCGTGTTGTCGATGTGATGACATTGCAGTGGGGCCATGTCAATTTTGAGAAGAAGGAACTGAGAAAAATCATGATCAAGACGAACAAGCGCCATGTAATTCCTCTTACAGAACCTGCCTTGCATATACTACATCGGTGGCAGGAGAAACGTGCCGGATGCCGGTATGTATTCAACTTAGTAAAGGATGATCTGGATCTTGATGATGCTGAGGCTCTGTACAAGTCCCGTAACAATGCAACGAAATGTATCAATCAGTCGCTGGCGGTTGTCGGAGAACAGATAGGGCTTCCGTTTACCCTCTCAATGCATGTGGCCCGGCATTCGTTTGCGGTCTTTGCACTGAACAAGGGACTTTCCATGTCGGTTGTCAGTCGTTTGCTCGGTCATGGAAGCACGGATGTCACCGAAAAGGTTTATGCCAAATTTCTGCCCGAAACGCTGTCGGCGGAAGTGGCTCGTCTGAAAGAGGATTTTGCATCTCTGGAAATTGTCTGATAATTGTAGATGGCTATTATAAACAATCATTAATTTTATATCTAAAATTGATTTGATATGACTATTACGAAGATATTCCTATTGCTGGTGTGCGCATTTGTTCTGGTATTGCTGCTTTCTACTATCTTTAATAAGCACCATAGGATAATCATGTGGTCTGCTGCAATAGTCTTTTTCATAGGGACTCTGCTCCTTATAGGTCTTGGGATAATTGATCCGGTAAAGGACAACAATCATCCTGATCCTGTCGTAATAACAGGCATTTTCACCGCCCTTGTCTTATCGGGTGTATTTGCATACGGAGCGGAAAAGTTACGCATCAAACTTATGGAAAAGAACCAGCAAACCGTTCAACCCATAGATAATCATTCTGAATGTCCGGATTTCCCCAAAGGGGTTGTATTGTCGGGAAGGCTTGATACTTCACTTGCCCGTACAATCTTTGCGAAAGCAATAGAAGCCGGATATATTGAAGAGGTAGGGTCCCATTATAGCTGGAAAGGGACAAAGGCTCTTCTTGCCTATATGTGTGGTCGAATATATTGCGGCGATTATCCTGAATATTCCAAATACGAACAGAAGACTTTTTGGGAATTCGGCAACGGACTCTTCCCCGATGTCGAGCTTAACGCACTATTTGAACAGACCGGTATCGGACAGTCTCGGCAGAACAGGAGGGATATGCCCGTCCCTAACAATGCTGGAGAAATTGACAAGTTTTTTCAGAAGTGACAAAAAAACGAAGAGTATTATCTTCGTTCTTGGCAAGTCTTAGCTTCGGGCTTGTTATGCATTTTGTTTTGCTTCATCTGGCAATCTTCGATTTTTTCAATTTTACTTTTCTCTTTTTTATTACTGGTAATCAATTGGTTACATGCAAAGTTGTGACAGAATCATAACTTTCCATAACACCTGTCCTAACATTGGATAATTTATTGTAACTTATTAGTCCTCAGCTATTTCATACATTCGTGCCGTGATTCTGGTGCGATGTGCACAATCGTACCATATCGTATAACCAGGCTGAAGGTCTGAGTGTGCATCAAGGCAATCGGCCATAATTGTTTTAAGTATGGCTAAAGAAACGAATGTAGAGAAGCTATGCGACCGGGAACTGCTTGAAAAGATCCTCAGCATAGTAGAGAGGCAGGAGAAACTGCCGCCTCCGGCACAGGAAGGCGGGCACTGTCTCTATGACAACAAGTCTTTGATGGAAAAACTGCACATCAAGGAGAAGTATCTGAAAAAGCTGCGCGACAACGGCTATCTCGGCTACTCGCGCGAAGGCGACAAATACTGGTACACGCAGGCGGATGTCGACCGCTTCCTGCGCCGTTTCCACTACGAGGCGTTTGCCTCCGGCATCATGCCGTCCGATCAGGAAGGAGGTTCTCATGTATAACCGGCTGCAACTGGCCAATATGCTCCGCTCGGAGGTGGAGCATATTCCCGAAACGGGCCTGCCGCTGGAGGTATTTCCGGCGATGATTCAGGAACTCGTTCTGAATTTGGCCCGTTACGAGAACTTCAATGTCGAATATACGGCCTCGATACTGCTGTCGGCGGTGGCAACGGCCATCGGGAACTCCTGCCGGATCCGAATAAAGGGAGAATGGAAGACCAGCCCCTCTATCTACATGATGCTGGTCGGCAGGCCGGGGCTCGGCAAGACACCGCCGCTTGGTTTCCTTTACAGACCAATCCGCGAGCACGACGACCGGATGTACGAGAAGTACAACGAGGAGTGGAATGCCTATGAAAAGGCGCTTGCCTCGTCCGGGAACCGGCGTGGCGGTGAGGTGGAGGATTGTACGCTGCTTCGGAAGCCGCAGTTGGTAACGACCGTCATCTCGGACTTCACGCCCGAGGCGATGATGAGCATTCACCAGCACAACCCGCGCGGCATTGCGTTGGTTGTCGATGAGATTCTGTCTCTGTTCAACTCCGTGAAACGGTACAACAACCGGAACAATCTCATCGAAGACCTGCTGACAGCCTACAGCGGCCAGCCGTTGAAGGTGATCCGCAAGTCGGAGGCCCGGCCGATTCTTATCAAGAATCCGTGCATCAACATTATCGGTTCGGTGCAGACCAATCTGCTGCCGGAGATCTTCCGGGCCGAATACATGGCAAACGGACTGCTCGACCGCTTTCTGTTCGTCTATCCGAAAGACCGGAGGATTTCGGGCTGGAAGCGCTACGACGGCACCATTGCCCGGCCGGATCTTGTCGGACAGTGGCGGGAGGTGCTGGACAAGATAGAGAACCTCCCCTATCCGACAGGTGTTGTGCTGAATATGACCGACGACGCAGAGGCGTATTTCTATAACTGGTACAACGGTATCATTGAGGAGGTGAACGCCATCGAGGACGATGCAGAGGTGGAGAGCCGCAAGATGAAACTCAGCGGCAATGCCGCCCGGCTCTCACTCGTGTTCCAGGTGTTGAAATGGGCGACGGACGGAGACGGTATGCAATGCGTAGACCTCGAATCCGTACAGGCGGCCATTCGGATGATCGGCTATTATGAGGAGACCTATCGGAGGATTCAGGAGCTGATAGTCGCAAACAATATCGGCGAGTCCAAAGAGGCGTGGCTGTCGCTGCTGGGCAATACCTTCACGGCAGGCGATGCGATCGTCGCGGGAAAGCGGGTTGAGCTGTCGAGACGCTCTGTCTATTATGCCTTGAAGCAGTTGTGCTGCCAGCCGAATCCCCTACTGGAGAAGATTGACCACGGAACATATCGCAAACTCTGTCTAAACAAAGCGGCTGCACATTGCACTATTGCACTTTCGGACGGCGAAACGGGCGGGGCCGGGAGTCAAAGTGCAAAAGTGCAGTGTGCAAACGACGATAATCCGCGCGGCCATGAGTGAGTACAGATTCCATCTCCAGAAATACCGTTACGGGAGCAAGATCAGTTGTCCCAACTGTGGTAAAAGCCGTTGCTTCGTCCGCTATGTCGATGAAGAAGGCATTATCCGGTTTCCGGGCACGGTGGGCAAATGCGACCACGAAAACTCATGTGGGTATCATTATACGCCGCGGGAGTATTTCAGGGACAATCCCGATGTGCTGTCTCAACCGGACGGCGGCAGAGCCGATCGTTGCATCTTGCCAAGGGCTGCCGAGCGTGAAACGCCCCATCCCGATCCCTCTTTTATCTCAGCCGATGTGGTCGCGCGGAGCCTGTCGCACTATGAGATCAACCCCTTGTATTACTACCTCTGCCAGACATTCGGCGAGGAGGAGGCTCAGCGTCTGTTCCGGTTATACCGCATCGGCACCTCCTCCAAATGGGGCGGCGCGACCATCTTCTGGCAGACGGACCGGCAGGGACAGGTGCGGACCGGGAAAATCATGCAGTACGATCCCGCTACCGGGCATCGGATAAAGGAGCCACGGGCGTATGTCAGTTGGGTGCATTCGGAGTTGCATCTGCCGGACTTCCGTCTCCGGCAATGCCTTTTCGGCGAACACCTGCTAAACCGCTCCACCTCGGCGCCGGTAATGCTGGTAGAAAGTGAAAAGACCGCTGTTGTAATGAGCCATTTTATCCCCGATTATATATGGCTGGCAACAGGTGGAAAGAACGGTTGTTTCAATAGTGAAGCCATGCAGGTTCTCAGAGGCAGGGAGGTTACTCTCATCCCTGATTTAGGAGCAACCGAACAATGGAAAGAAAAGTCTGCTTTGCTGTCTGGAATATGCAAACGGGTTGTTGTGTCCAATGTTTTGGAATGTACATCCGATGAAGAGCAACGCAGCCAAGGATTGGACATTGCAGACTTCTTTCTGTATTCACCATCAAAGAGACAGATACTCCATCAGATGATACAACGTAATCCAGCATTGCAGTTGCTCATTGATGAACTGGATCTGGAACTTATTGAATAGTAAAGGAACTTGTTCCGAGGATTTATAGAAAGTCCTTAAATTTATAGAAAGTCCTTAACACAATAAGGACTTTTTGCCTGACGGCAATAAAATCCGGTCATTGCCCCGCAGAGCGGACTGGCACAAGAGCAAGCTCAAATATTAATCATTTATCAAAAGAATACCATATATGAATACAGATATTAAACAGGCCATGCATGTTGAAGCCGGGAAGTCATTCGGCACAGCAGAGGCAAATGAAAACGAAAGGCATTGGAATGACGACAAGATTGACAGAAAGAATCAAGATCCGACCAATCACTATGACAAGACCCGAATGAAACTGAATTTCGAGATTGGGCCCGATGGGAAAGTTCATCCGTTGGGATATCAAGAGAAATCGCTTGAAGTCCGTTTGAAGGAACGGTTGACTGAGCTGGGTTGGCATCCGTTCAAGGCCGACAGCAAGATACAGCCGAACTGTTGTGCCAAATTCATCTTCGGCGGTAACCACGACCGTACTCTCGAAATGGCATTCGGAGACCAGGCCGTCAATCAAGACAAGGGGGCGGATAACAGCCACCTTCAGCGGCGCACGGAAATCGAACAATGGGCAAAAGATGTCTATGACTGGTGCGCCAAACGGTACGGACAGGAAAACATAATCGGCTTCCAAGTTCATCTTGATGAGAGCAGCCCGCATATCCATGCCTTGATTGTTCCTGTCGGACAACGAGCCAAAAGCGGACGTGAATGCGTCATGTGGTCGGCTAAGTTTGGCAAGAGCCGTTATGAGTATGGCCATATTCTTCGGGAAATGCACACCTCTCTATATGAAGAGGTAGGGAGCAAGTACGGGCTGGAACGTGGTGACAGTATCGAAGGTCGGAACGTTAGCCATCTTAGTAAACGTGATTATATCCGGAAACTGTCCAAAGATGCGAAACAAGCGGAGAAAGTAGTCAAGGGGCTGCAGACTATGACAAGGAAATTGGAAGTACAGATATTCAGGTCTCAATCCCAACTTGAAGAAATTGAGAAGTCTCTGGCTTCCGGTAAAATCGCTCTTCAGGAATATGAATTTCAAAAGACCAGGATACAAAAACAGATTTCCGAATACCAGTCAAAGCTTGAAGACAAGGCAGGTAAGCTTCAAGAAAAGGAGCAGGAACTGGAGCAGATGACAAAGAATATAGACCGTGTCGGTAGAGTGGCGCAACCTTTCCGCAATCACAAGATAGATTTTGAGCCTCCACGGATCACTGGCAAACCTCCGATATTCGGTGTTGACAAATGGATTGAGGAACAGAACAGGTCTATCGCCAGCCGATTCGTAAAGATTGTCCGTCAGATTGAAGAATTGTATCGGAAAGATGCCGAACAGCAAATACAGGCGGTGCGGAATAATGCGTTGCTGGACTATCGGGAGCTTAAATGGCTGCAACAGGAGTATGCACGATTGACGGATCTCAACGATAATCAGACTGAGCAGATGCAGACATTTCTTGACCAGCTGACTGAGCCTTCTGTGCGGGAACGAATCTTCTCTATCGCTGATGCTTTGATTGGCGGGCAGCCTGTCGCTGTTTCATCCGGCGGAGGTGGTGGTAACTCCGACTCCGACCTTCGCTGGGACGGAAGAAGGCCGGATGAGGAGGAAGAGACGTATCGGAGGAGGTGTTTGCTATATGCGGTACGGGTTGTCCGTAATTCTCATAAGAGGACCATGCGTAGATAAGGGTCTTTATATTAATCTCAGTTCTGCCACCAATAAAGAAGGATAGCTGCAAATACTTGTGGCTATCCTAATAATGTTCGTTTAGTATGCTAAATCAGAATTTACCAATACTTGACCATTCATTAAAAGCGGAAGTAAGTCATCTCGCTGCTTAGTGAGATGTATCATTTCCTGAGTGTTTTTCTTTATCTGTTTCATTATTGGACGAACTTTATCGCAGAATAAAGAAATAATTTCCTTATTTGCCACACACAACATTGTATTTTCTATATCAGAAGCAATAATTGACTTGAAAACAGACCCACTTCCTTTTGCTTTAAGATTTTCAATTAATTGAATAGTCAAGAAGTATAAGTATTCATACTCTTCGTTTTTTGATTTAAGAGCGTAGCAAGACTGGTTCATTGCCATTGGAGTTCCTACTATAACTAATTTACCTATAGAGCCTCTTGCAGTTATGATAATAGTGTCCTCTTCAAATAAAGAAGAGGAACAGTGCTGCAAACCGCTTTCTGTAATCTTATATGCTGTTTGTAATTGGAACATTGAACCATTATAATCAGTTGGACCAAAGAAAGGAATATGTCCGCAATTCCAATATTCATTAATCCGTTTACTAGGTGTTCCACCACTTAAAATTTCAGCAATCAAACAGATGTTATCAGAATGCCAGTTCTCTGGTATCTCCCGCTTCAACTTCTCATTCCAAACCATTTTACCGCCACTTGACTTATATGGTCTTCCATTTTTATCTGGAAAATCGAACTGCACAAACCAGTAATCATAGAGCTGCTTTGCCATCGCCTCTAAATTTTGGTTTATTGAACGATTAAGCAAAATTTTTCGATCAATATGAGAAAAAATATTGCCTATTGCTTCTTGCTCCTTTAATGTCGGAGGTAGCAAAACCGGAAAGGAATTTAGAGCTTCAAGAGAAAGAGAATATCGTTGCCCGCTGCCAGAAGCATTAAATGCAAAATATTTTTTTGCGTACTCTGTGTGAAACAAGGCATTGAGATATTTCCCATTTAACAACTCTGGATTAGGAGTGATTAGCGCATTGTGATAGCCTAATACGACATCATCAAAATCATCGGCTATATAGGTGGATATGCCTATATCATCTCTTGTCTCACTATCTTTTGTTAGAGCAACTTGCCCTTTCTTAATTGTAAATTTACTTATTTCTACTTGACGAGCAGTAGCTTCCATGAAACCTTCTGCCATTTCGGAGGTGATAGCCCAATTGCGATAAACATCGACAAAATTACATAGCCTAACAGGTATTTCTTGGCCTATGCATTTTTTATCAACTCCGCTAATCTCAATATTAGCAATATCTCCTAATTTATGTTTTATTAGTTTCATTTATCGTGTTGCCTTTCTAATATAGTCCTGAATGAGCGATAGATTTATCTCAATTTCTTTGCGTTTGGCCAATAACTGATCAAGATGCGCTTTCTGTCCCGCTTTTTCCTGCGCGGCTATGATATGGTCGATTCGTGCTCCTCCTACAAAGGGATACACCGTATCAACTTCCATTTGAGCATCTTCAATTTGCTCGTCCAACTCTACAAGTTGTCGTTGATATTTTCGTTGTACTTCTACAATATCCAGATTATTTGCTGCTACAAACACATCGAGCAAATGGCGAATTGCCTTAATCTGTTCCTGAGCATCTTTCGAAGAACTACGGGCAACATATAGTGCAACAATTATGGCTATCACACTAATAATGGGGCTTAATAGTGTTGCCCATTGGGTCAAACAGTCAATCATAGCACTATTGGTTAAACTTCAATGTATCCAATTGCTCCATTATCGCCTTTTCAAGACGATGGCTTTCTGCAAACTGTTCGGTAAGTACCCGTTTGTATTCTACCATTCGGCTGTTAAATTCCTCCTCGGTGATATCTACATAGTCAGTCTTTATATCAAAATATTGACCGGCAGAAAGACTATAATTCTTTTCCCTAATATCACCATAGGTAACAGCTACCGAGAAATCTTCCACAGCTTCTTTGTTCAGGAAAGTCGTTACGATCTGCTCGATTTCTCGTTCGTTAAGCCGCACCTTTTTAAGGCCATTAGCATCCTTGTATTCTTCGCCCAACTTACTGGCATCAATTAGGATTACTTTGTCTGTGGATGCAGATTTGTCAAAGAAAAGAACACTAACATTAGTAGGTGTATTAGCAAATACATTGCCTGGCATAGATACACAGCCGTAAACGATTTTATCATCGACAATCTTTCTTAGAATTTTATTTTCGATACTATCTTTTCTGGTAATAAAGCCTGTTGGAACAACAATAGCCCCCCTCCCTGTATCCGTTAAAGAATTGATAACATGCTGTATAAAGCAGGTATAAATAGCCATCGACTCTTTTTTCTTCGCAGGTACTTTTGGCACCCCTGCCCAAAATCGGGCAGGCATAGCAGCTATTTTCTCACGAGTGTCCGAGAAATCCATGTTAAAAGGAGGATTGCTGACTACGAAGTCAAATTGGCGCAACTGTTGTCCGTCGTCGCTCTTGTGATATGGAGCAACTAGAGTATCGCCTTGAATCGCATGATCCAGCGACGACACAAGACCGTTCAACAGCAGGTTCAGTTTCAGCATTTTGTTGGAACGCTGAGATATGTCCTGTGCAAAAATGGTACATTTATCTTCACCGATCTGATGACTTAATGCCATAAGCAACGTTCCGGTACCAGCAGATGGATCATAGCATTCCACACTATGCAAATTGGTCTTGTCGCCGACAAGCAAACGAGCCATAATTGTAGCTATGGCATGGGGCGTATAATATTCGGCATACTTGCCACCTCCGGCAGTATTATAGTCCTTTATCAGGTATTCGAATATATTAGAAAAAAAGTCATAATTCTCTACAAAAGCTTCTTCGAACGAAAAGTTTGCGAGCTTATCAACTAAAGCTCGTGCAAACGGAGCTCGTTGTGCACTATCGGTTACAAACGGAGTCAACGGCTCAAAAAGAGGAATCTTTGTATTGGCCGTAGTCTGGGTAGAGAATATTTCGGCATTCTTTTCGGCAATATCCGTCATTGTCGAATCGAAAATTACATCGAAATCGCCCTTGCTTTGCTGGTTCCAAAGGTTGGAAATCAGATGGTATGGTTCCAACATCGGCACATCGGGAGAGATGGCACTCTGCAGAAGCATCCGTTCATTATCGGAAAGTTCTGCGTATGCCAGTTCCCATTTATCGGCATTACGGAGCTTTTTCGCCAAATCGCTTTTTGCATTTTTAGCTTCATATCCGAATTTATCATTGAGAAACTTATACAAGAATACCTGAGTGATAATCTTATATTCATTACCATCATTACCCATGCCATAAGTTTTGCAAGTGGCTTTTAGGGCATCTATGAGCTGGATCGTCTTTTCTTTTATTGATGACATAGTTCCTTATGCGCTAACGTATGTAGCATTATATTGATTTATATATTGTTGCGATATTCTTGACTGGATAAACTTATAGTCATCCATGTCGGGTTGTATCTGAGGGAACTGTTGGTACAAACAATTGTTAATCAGCATTGTTACCGTACGGCCAAAATAGGCATCTTTCTTTAAGATGTCATTTCTGTCATATACTTTAGCATCGATATCATCTTTGATAGTGTTCAAAATAGCCATAATCTCATCATCTAGAAATGAGAACATGGGTTTTCGGCCTTGCTCCTTTCTTTCCTGGTTGATTTCCCGTATTCGTTTATGAACACGTGCAAACTTAACATCGCCCTTATATTTTTTGACCAATGCATTGTTTCTTTTTTGCAATTCTTGCAAACGCTGGATGATCTCATCTAAGGCTTTGGTCTCTTCATTGAATTTGGCAATAGTATCAACTACGAATCCATGTTCTCTGAAGCGTTGCATAAAAGCTTCTCTGAGCGATATAAATTCGGGATCCTCTTGGTCAAAATTCTGAGTAAATGAGGTTATTGTATGCTGCCATTTTTCCTTGAGTTCTGTTCCTCCAGCAATCAATTTCATCTCTTCCTGGCCGATTTTGGAGAAATTAAACTCAATATCCATCATAGCCTCGTTGATAAGCGACTTTGTCTCTTCGTTTGTACCAAAGGCTTCTTTTTGATTGATAATATCTATGCGATGCTGTACTTCGGAGAGAAGTTCCGGCAATTTGGCGATTTCCAACTTCGCAAACTTCTCCTTCATATCAACGTCACCAAAAGTTCTGACAATATTCGCCATATTTTTAGCCACAATCAGCGCCTTCCTTAAATCAATCAGCACGGTTTTATCTTCCTCTGTCGAAATTTCAGAAGAAAACTCTTCGGCATTGTCATACGAATAGTTGAACAGAGTCTGGCGAATTTGTTTCATCTGAGATAGAATCTCCTCTTTGTCCTCAATGACTTGCGTAAAAGTATCGGTGGCATTTCCATTTCCAGTCTCGTCTATGTCATTGAATCGATTGAGTTCTTGTAAGTATGCCTCATTTGTCTCCTCGAAATTTCGCTTTATGTCGGCGAAATCAATTAAAAAGCCATAACGCATATCTTTATAGGGACGATTCACTCGCGTAATAGCCTGCAAAAGATTATGATCTTTCAATTTACGGCCGAAATACAAGCGTTTCAAACGAGGAGCATCAAATCCTGTCAGCAACATATTGAACACAATGAGGATATCAATAGTCATATTCTTCTTAAAATCCTTGACTATCTGCTTCCGTGTTTCTTTATCGTCAGTATCATGTAGTATGATACCTGCTTTTAACGGTCGATATTTGCATTTGTAGTCAACCTGCGGTTCTCCCAAAACCGTTGTGCCATCTGGTAATTTAACTTTTATTGGTTTGGGCTGATATTTTTCCCACTCTTCTTGAAAAACATCGTATAGTCGTCGAGCTTGTTCGCTGGTCTCGCAAATTACCATTCCGCCCAAAGTATCATCACCTTGTATTTGACGAAATTCTTTCAAGTCTTTCATAATATAGCGAGCCAACTCATTTATATAACTAGGGTGTTCTATGATTTCGGACTTTTTGATGTCTTTCTTTTGTACCAATGCATCCAATTTGTCATATACATCCGACATCCGTTCTTTATAGGATGTTTCAATATCTTCACGAATAATCTTTAGCGTATAACCATCAGCTATTGATTTGTCGTAATAGTAGGTATGCAGATAATCGCCAAATACTTTACATGATGCACGTTCCTCTTTTAGAAGCGGAGTTCCTGTAAGCGCAATCTTTATAGCATCTTTATCGGCATCAAACAAATTGGCAAGAAAACATCCCCCAGGTTTATATCCTCTGTGAGCCTCGTCAAGGATAAATATTCGTTGCAAATTAGTGGCATAATCGTTTAGTCTAACTTTTTCGGTATCCTCAGCAAAACGTTGGATATTCACTACCGTGATTTCTGCCTGACCACTGGCTCCTTGTTGAGCTTGATTATTGCGGAATTGTGCCATCAGTTCCGCTCTTGTATTGGCTGTAGAAACTACTAATCCTCGTGCTTCAAATTCCTGTGTTGCTTGCTCCAACAGGTCAAGACGGTCAACGATAAAATAAAATTTAGCTACTTTATTCTGTTTTGCGAAAAAGTCATTAAGTACAAATGTTAGATGATATGACAATGCGGTCTTACCACTACCTTGCGTATGCCATACCACACCTGATTTGACCCCTTCAGAAAGTTTTTGCCGAATAGCCAACGACGCAAACAACTGTTGATAACGCATGATGTGTTTTTGGTCGGTTGATTCGATTTTGCCGTCGACCTCACGCTCCATTTTAACATATGCGATACCATACTTCAAGATAAAAAGGAATCGTTCCGGAGAACACATTGAAGTTAATATCCTGTTCGTTGGAGTATTGAAGTCCAGATTGGTCTGGTACTCAGAGCTAGTATGAATAACTTGACAGTTATAGTCGCTTAATATTAGTTTCTCTACGGTTTTATCTATATCCTTGTACGGAAAATTCTGATGGAATGGAGCGATTTTTTGCTGGCTAGGATTATCTTCTCTAAAACAATTAAATGGAGAGAAGGTACGGGCACCAGTGCAATAGAACGCTCCTTGTATTGGGACAATTCCGCCAAGAGCATCGTATTCCATATTATTGGAAAATATCATCAACTGAGTGATGTTGATGAAACGGCGAAACTTTTTATTGGGAAAACGCTCTCTGTTCATTCTGGAGCTTTCAGCCACCATACCTCCATGATTATTGGGCTTTTTTACTTCAACAAAGCATAGAGGAAGGCCATTCACAAATAAAGTAATATCCGGACGAAATTCATCCTGTCCATTTTTACAGGTGAATTCTGCTGTAAAATGAAATGTGTTGTTCCCGATATTATCGTAGTCTATCAGTTTTATCGGCGATACTGCTTTGAGGCGATTGTAAAAGCCGCGGCCGAGGTCATCATCATTCAGCTCTTTGCTGATGTCTTTCAACACTTGAATATATTCTCCTTCGTGTCCGGGATTTAGTTTCTTGAACTGAGTCTCAAAAACTTGTAACAGGATATTGGTGTCACCGTCATAGACGATGCCTCTCATATCTTCCGATAATTTTCCGAAATACTTATATCCTATCCGAGTCAAATGAACCATTGCCGGCATCTGCACCCGTGTTGCCTCGCTGAATTGTTTCATTTTATCGCTCGTCTTTATCTGTTATCAAATCTTTTAGATCTACTTGTAAAATAACCGCTATTTGCTGAAGAGTCTCCAAATTGGGTTGGATTCTATTGCAAGCATAAGCATTAACCATACTAAAACTCTTGTTAAGCTGCTTTGCCAACCACGTCTGAGAAATACCCTTCTCTGCAAGGACAACTTTTATCCTATTTAATTTCATATTATGCCTTGATTGAATAGCACAAATATAGGGAATTATATTCGATAAATCGATTGATTTCGCTATATTTGTAAAGTGTCCTCCGGGACTATTATGTAATAACATTATGTTCTCAACTATATGATAGCAAGCAATAATAATAGTCTCAAAAAAGGAGCGTTATTCTCTTTGTTCATAACGTCTTATATTCCCCTATTTTTCATTGTAATAGTGAAACAACTTAACGATGGTTGGAACTATTTGTGCTGGGGAGGATGGAACGAGGAAGCCATAAAATGCTTTCTATCTCATTTTGGAATGTCTGTTCTGCTAGCGCTTTTGTCAATAGCGGGAATCGTGGGAATCATAGTGCTTCTCAATAACTTGGAATCTAACCTAAAAAACGGAACGAAAGTCAAAGTTACGAAGATCAGCAACAGAAACAGTGAAGCCATTGGCTATATCGCGACATACATAGTTCCCTTTCTGGCGAGTGATTTTTCTACTTGGTTTGAAAGTTCCATTTTCATTGTTGTAATGGCCCTAATTTATACTATATACACTAACTCGACTATGATAATGATAAATCCTCTTTTGGGTATTAGGTATTCACTGCTGGAAGTAGAGTATATAGTAATTGGAGACAAATCAACAGTTCCGCATGATGCCCTCATCATTACTGACAATAAAGACTTTAAAGAAAACGAAAACTATCAGTTGTATCAAATAGGTTTCAAGTTATATTATGGCAAAGCAAGACATGAAAGTTAATAGTCCTTCAAAGTTGGACGAGATGCTGAACAGGATTAAAACTACAAAGGAAGAAGACGTAAAACTACATTTCATTACTCGCTTACTAAAAGATGGTGTAGGAAAACGTAAAAAGACCTTAGATAAGTACGTTTTCAAGGCATATCAAATAGATGTGGATGATGAGATTAGACAATATCTGTATGGACTTTCAATTAATGAGTTGGAAAGGACTTTATCCAGGGATTATTCTCTGATTGATTATGATCCTATTTCTGATGATATAGACCACTTGTTTTCATATAAGTTAAAGACTGAAACGTCAACATTTTCCGACGTAGTAGTAAACCAGCTGGGCAAGCAACTGCCCAAGGTAGAAAGCATAGATGGAATAGTATCTGATGATGAAGAGTTGTGGGCATATTGCATCGGTTTCCTTGACGGAGAAAAAGAAGAATGGATATACACATTTAGGAAAATAACAGCTAGCAAGATTGCTATTGACGAAAAGAATGATAGTGAAAAAAATATTATTAAGCGTCAAATAAGGACATTATTCAATACCACATCCAAAAAACTTACGCTGATGAAGGGGGAAGCTATTACCCTGGACAAGCAAATTGACTGTATCTATTGGGAAGAAACGTTCTATGTACTGAAGAAGGTCCCCTTTGAGCAGATTTTGGGTCTTCAGGAAGAGTATCATGCCAAAGCTGTTGAGGTTGTTGATTTAATGAAAAACACTGGACTGATTGACGGTCTAGATTGTATGGAAGAAGAATTGAAGACGAATACAGCTTTGCACAAGAAACTCGTCAAACTATATCATAATAGAGGCTTAGACCAACTTGATAGCACTCTTATCAAAAAAATGGACAAAGTGTGCAAGCGATATGGGGAAAGAATACCTATAGGGAAAGACGGGCATATCAAGATCAATGACCGCAAAGACTTTGAAGCAGTTGTCAGAGCCATGTGTGACTATTACAAGAAAGGTGAAGTTTCTGGTAAGAGTTATGGAACCTTTTCGGGAAGGGAATTGAAAGAGGTGAAGGAAGCGTAAAAATTAAACAACATGAATCCTCATGAAATAAAAAAAATTGAAAATCTGCTACAGCAAATACAGAATGCACCACTGGTAGGACCAGATATTGATGACGCATTCTATATATTTGCTGTACAAGTAGACTCAGAATCTAGTACAGGCAAGAGAAAACTTACCTTTGGTAAGCCATATTATCTTCTTGATGGATTTGAGATTTATGAAGACAGAATTCTAGTTAGCAAAGATCGCTACAAAAAGACTGTCTATGACTATTATATGGATGGCGGGATATCTTCTCCTCACATTACAGTGTCTGCGATTGTCGGTGAAAACGGAGCTGGGAAAAGTTCCATAATAGAGTTTGAAATGCGGCTTATCAACAACTTTTCGGCTATCGTATTTGGAGAGTTTGCCAAAGTTGATGGATGGCCACATCTGCATTTTATAGACGGAGTTGAGGGGGAATTGTATTATCTACTAGGACAGAATGTTTATCGGCTGTGTGTAACAGGTCGCGATGTGAAACTTTACTGCTATTATTGGCAGGACAAAGAGGAAAATGGCCGCATAGTTTTTGAAAATCCTGATGAGATTATCAAAGGAGAGGCAGCACCAATAGCGGGAGAACCGATAAGAAGCGCCTATCCCACTGCCTACTTCCAGTCCCTAAAGAATCTATTGCCAAGATTTTTCTATACAGTTGTTTTAAACCAATCGACTTATGCTTATAACACGAACGATTTTGCTTCAGAGTGCAATGACGAGGAATATGAGATAGAAGTCAGACACGAATATAATAAGAATGAAAAAGATGAAATAATACCATATTCTACTGAAGACAAATGTTGGCTGAGTGGGCTTTTCCATAAAAACGATGGTTACCAGATTCCCATTGTACTGATCCCATATAGAGTTGAAGGCAACTATGATATAAATGTGGAGAATAAATTGGCTTATGAGAGACTGATCTCCATTATGGTAAGGGAAGATGAAGAAGGCAGAGTTATTAATGGACATCTTCGCATGACATCATTCGATTTGAAAAGAAAGCCGTGCGACTATGATTTGGATTACATTCATCAAAGACTCGGATTCAGACAATTTGGATCAGATGATTATGAAAAGATGAAGTCTATTTTGCTGAATACGTGGAACTCGCTTGTAGGATTTGATATTTTGGCAAATAGCAAGTCATATTTATATCGAAATCAGGCTATTAATTACCTTGTGTATAAAACTCTGAAAATTGCTTGTACATACGATGAGTATCGTAAATTCCGATATAGGCATATTGTACAAGAAGAGCCTTTTGATGAGGAATCTTTTCAGAAGCTAGTTCAAATGACAATAGCCAACAATTCGCATGTAGCCAATAAGTTGTACCGAACTATTGCTTACCTGATTTGGGATATTTATGAAATACATGGAGAAACAAAAGATAAACCACTTAAAATTAGAATTACTGATATCAATGAAAGATGGATAAATGCATTTAATAAAAGAAGGGTTGAACTAACTAGCAATATAGGTTCTTCGTTAATTACGGAAGCCTCCATCCCACCACCTTTCTTTGACACTGCAATTGGACTTGTAGAACTAAATACTGGTGCGTATGTACCATTTGAATTTCTGAGTTCTGGAGAAAAGCAACAAGCATATTCAATCAGTGCCCTTGTCTACCATCTAAAGAACCTTGATTCAGTAAGTGATGACAACAGCTCTTCTGAAAGAGTTGCTTATCCGTATATTCAGTTAGTCTTGGAAGAAGTGGAATTGTATTATCATCCAGAATTACAGAGGCAACTTATAAAAAATATTCTGGATGGAATAAAGCAAGCCAACCTTAGGCACATTAAGTGGATTAGTATTTGCATCGTCACTCATTCTCCCTTTGTACTATCAGATATACCTTCAAACAACGTACTTGCATTAAGAAAAGATGGAGATGAGGTGTTTAATATTCCTTGTTTTGCTTCTAATATCCATGAGATGCTAAAACTCTCCTTCTTTTTGAAACATGGAACTGCGGGAGACCTAGCAACATGGACTACAACCCGAATAGCAAAGTGCCTAAGAATATATCGTTGGATAAATGAGATAGAACCCGCACCTACGTTTTTCACATCATTACAAGATATACCAGAGGAATACGCTTTCATTGAAAAGTATAAGACTCTAAGCGCTCTTCTACAATTCAGCAAAGAGGGATTTCAATATGTGTATTCACCAGAGGTTCTTCTGTCACAGATAAACCTCATTGGGGAACCAGTTATAAGACGTGTTCTGCTAGATGACTATAAGCGGACTTTCCCTGAAAAAAAAGATGATTATAAAGAATCTTTGAAAGCTTTATTGATGGAGCAGATTAAAGCTCTGGAGGAATAATGAAAGGAGGATAGGATTATGTGGAAACTAAATATTGACAAGTCTTTTGAGACGGAATATATACACAGGATGTTACCTAGCCTTGTGACCCGTGTCAAGACTTGGAAAGGAAGAACATCGTTGTACAAATCTTTCCGGTCGGAACTTTTGCCAGATTGGAATAGAGATCATCCCGCAGAGACGGATATCTTAGAAAAATTACTCATAGCAAAACCGACGGAGGCTCATGCTCTTAATGAGCAATTGATGAAAAAACTCGTGGTTGGTTATAGTGAAGCGGATTTGACACAAAAAATTCTACCAAAAAAATACAGACGAAGGCTGCGTATTCTGGCTTGTGTGTTTGATTATGATGGGGCTCTGGGAGACTCGAAAAGTAAATCTTATTGGTTGGCAGAACATATTGGACACAATTCATGTACCTATTGTAACCGGCAATATACATTTACTGTAAGCGGTAAGAATAATGATGAAAGGATAACCCGTCCTGCCTTTGACCATTGGTTTCCTAAATCACGATTTCCTCTGTTGTCCTTGAATCTTTACAATTTGATTCCGTGTTGTGCTGTTTGCAATAGTGGTGCAAAAGGAGATAAAGTTTTTCAACTGACTGAATTTGTACATCCTTACGAGCAAAAAGATGATGACCCAAAATTCAAATTTGTCCCAGTCATAAGTGACAAAGGAGAATGGACAGTAGTGTTAGAGAGAGATAAAGTTGCTCATCCAGAAGTAGATAATACCATTAAAGCCTTCGAATTAGATAGAATATATGATATGCATGGACCGCTAGAGGTCAAAGAACTAATGGAGTTTGCACAAGCATACAGTAATACATACCTTCAACAAATTTATAATCAAATGGAAGAAGATCTTGGGGCAGTAGGTTTTAGTCGGGAAGAAGTGTATAGAATGTTGTTTGGAACGGAATCAATTCCCTCCAAATATCTTGACAGGCCATTGAGTAAAATGAAACATGATATTATGGAGTATTTAAGAATAATTGAAAGGGATGTTGAATAGGCATATATAATTTGTTTGTCCACACATTCCTCATATCGTCTCTGCCCGTCTCAGACGGCGCGGTTTGTTTGGATAGTTTACATTTTTATAGCGGGAAGATTAGGCTTTGTTTGGAGTAAGTTCATTACTTTTACAGAGATTTCGTTATTATTGCTATAAACTATCACGATGAGATCAGAACATTTTTGAGACAGTATCAAATATTTGAATATATGGCACAACAATTTTATGAAATAAATAGTAATTTCTCACCAGTTTTTAATACAGCAAACGCCTTAATAAAAGAAAGGGGAGATAATGAAATTTGTAATATAATGGTCGGAGCCCAAGTTTCAGTAGTTAACACAGAATATGATAATTGGAATGGGGGTACATATGGATATACCGTATATGTCAGTTTACCTGTTAAGTTATATTCCGCATTATCGCATGAAAGAATAACCGAAGTAGAAAAGGTTATTGGAGATTCCTTAAATGAGGTTTCAGGTGATGAGAATAGTTATTTTCATGTTAAGATAACTCCTATTTTGAGTGGTGGAGATATTGATTGGGAAACAATAGGAGGTGATATCGGGAAAAACAAACTTAAGCAAAATATTGAAACAATAAGAAATATCATGATTTCTGTGGCGACGAACGGAAGTCTTATAAAAGATGAAAATGAAAGGTATCAGAAATTGCAGTCAGAAATTGTTAGAATCTGCAAAAAACTAAATTTAATCTATAATAATTTCTATGCTAATTTATGGGATTGGCGAGGGAAATGGAAAGCAGATTTTCAAACATATCAAGAACGGAGGTCTTACATTAATGCTCTTTTCTCACCGACTTTTGTATATTTTGATGATATAGAAACCCCTAAGAATATAGAAACATTTGTAGAGCTAAGTGATTGGGAAAGAATAGAAAGGACGGTTGTGAAAATTAAAAAAGGAGCTAACACAGCCAAGAATGAAGAGGATTTCCAAGGGATAGGTTTATTATGTCGTGATGTTATTATCTCTTTAGCTCAAGTAGTATATAATCCAAAAATTCATGGGGAAACAGATGAGAATGGAACACGTATTGGTACTTCTGATGCTGTTAGAATGCTACAGAATTACATAAATTTTTCTTTGTCATCGAAAGATAACAAAGAATTAAGAGACTATATAAAAACAACTAATGCCATAGCAAATCAGTTAACACATAAGAGAAGTGCAACAAAAAAAGATATGTTATTGACGGTGTCTTCGACCATTTCTTTAATTAACTTTATTGGTATTGTGGAAGAAAAATATTAAGTAATAGCATATGCCGCGTAAAAACTTCCACAGATTTTGAATAGATTTATACTTCGTCTTGGAATCAGAGCTATAATATGATGTGTGTGACATAGTGAATGAGTTTGTTTCCCGCTCGTTTCTCCTCTTTGTCTCAGATCGCCTCAGACCGTCTCAGACGGTGCGGTTTGTTTGCGCAAATTTCATTGATTATTGCATAATATATTGATAATCAATATTGATAAATTTCTTCAACGAGGAAGAATATTAGTGCGATTTTAAGCACGGGAACGACTACCAACTCCCCGTCAATCAATTGGATTGACGGGGAGTTGGTTTGTTTGGGCAACGGTGTCTGGTGTCTCAAGAAATGAATATTACCGATCAATTTATCGTTTTTCGGAGACTCCGTTGTCTAACAGAGTAGAAATCTGAAATCATGATGGAACAGAAGAAACAGGTATTCTCCCGATTGGTAGAAAAGCACAAGACTGTTGTCTATACCGTCTACTATATGCTTTCCAGAAGCAGAGAGGAGGCGGAAGACCTCTTTCAGGATGTGCTGGTCTGGCTCTGGAAAGGATATGACACATTCCGCGGAGAGTCAGATTCAGGGCCTGGATCTACCGCATAAGTCTCAACACCTGCATCAACGGACAGAAGAGAAAGAAAAAGGAAAGTACTCAAGGCCTGCGACGACATCATCGACCAGCTGAAAGAGAAGCCATGACGGAGCCATCCGTCGGGCGGAGACGAATCGGGCAGGAGGGAAACAAAGCAGTTTCTCTTCTGCTTTTCCAGCATACCGAAGGTCAGCCCGTGCCCGGGGTAAAGGCCGCAAGAAGGGGCGGAAACGGAGGTCGAACCGAAGGGTGCCATGCTTTTTTTGCCCGGAAAGATGGCGGTTACGGGATTTTTACGCATCTTTAACGGCCGAAAAAAGTGCAATACAGACCCATCAAACCGCAGAAGGATGCAATCGATACTGATCGTGGAGGATGAAAAGCGGGTGGCCGACCTGCTGAAAACGGGGCTCGAGGAGAACGGCTACCGGGTGACGGTGGCCTACGACGGGGCCATGGGCCTGCGCCTCTTCCGGGCGCAGCCGTTCCAGCTGGTCATCTCGGATGTCGTGCTGCCCCGCATGGACGGGTTCGAACTCTGCCGGGAGATCCGCAGGATCCATGCCGGCGTGCCGATTCTGATGCTCACGGCGCTGGGCACGACCGACGACAAACTGGACGGCTTCGACGCCGGGGCCGACGACTACATGGTCAAACCGTTCGACTTCCGCGAGCTGACTGCGCGGATCCGGGCCCTGCTCAAGCGACAGAGGGACGCCGAGCCTGCACCGCAGGAGTCGCTCCGCTGTGCCGACCTGCGCATCGACACGGTCCGCAAGGAGGTATGGCGCGGCGATACGCCCATACGGCTCTCGCCCAAGGAGTACCGGCTGCTGGTCTATCTGGCCGAACACGCCGGGAGGGTCGTCGGCCGCACGGAGATCGCCGAACAGGTGTGGGAGACGCACTTCGACACCGGGACGAACTTCATCGACGTCTACATCAACTACCTGCGCAAGAAGGTGGACCGCGATTTCGAGCCCCGCCTGATCCACACCCGCCCCGGCATGGGTTTCATCCTGACCGACAAGCCATGAAGATCCGCACCGCCCTCACGCTGAAGAACACCCTGGCCACGGCCGCCGTCTTCCTCGCCTGTCTGGCGGCCGTCTATCTGGTCAGCGAACACACGCGCAGCCGGACCTTCTACCATACCCTCCAAAGCGAGGCGGTCACCAAGGCACATCTCTTCCTGCAGGGACGGGTCGATGCCCGGACCATGCAGGAGATCTACCTCAACAACCGCAACTTCATCGACGAGGTCGAGGTGGCGGTCTACTCGGCCGATGCCCGCATGCTCTACCACGACGCCATCCGCAGCGACATCGTCAAGGAGGATTCGGCGATGATCGCCCGGATCCGCGACCTACACCGGATCGAGTTCCGCGTCGGGAAGTACCAGGCCATCGGGATGCTCTACCGCTTCGGAGAGGAGGACTACATCGTAACGGCGGCAGCCTACGACCGCTACGGGCACGCCAATCTGGCCCAACTGCGGATGACGCTCGCCACCCTGCTCCTGATCGGCGTACTGCTGCTCTTCGCAACCGGCTATCTGCTGGCCCGAGCCGCCCTGCAGCCGATGCGCGGCATCGTGCAGCAGGCCGGGGCGATCACCGCCTCGCGGATCGACCGGCGCCTTCCCGTGAAGAACGCCCGGGACGAACTGGGCGAGCTGGCACTGGCGTTCAACGACCTGCTCGCACGGCTCGAAACCTCGTTCCATGCCCAGAAACAGTTTGTCAGCAACGTCTCGCACGAACTGCGGACCCCGCTGGCGGCGCTCATCGCCGAACTGGACCTCGCCCTGCAGAAGGAGCGGAGCGGCGAGCACTACCGCCGGGCAATGGGACGCGCGCTGCAGGACGCCCGCCGCATGACCCGCCTGATCGACGGACTGCTCAACCTGGCCAAGGCCGACTACCGGCAGGAGCAGATCAAGATGGAGGAGATCCGCCTCGACGAACTGCTGCTCGACGTGCGGTCGCTCATCCTCAGGGCCCACCCCGACTACCGCATCGAACTGCTTTTCGAACAGGAGGAGGCCGACGACGAACGCATGATCACCGTCGAGGGCAATCTCCACCTGCTCACCATCGCCTTTACCAACCTGATCGAGAACAACTGCAAATACTCCGGCGACCGCCTCTCATGCGTCCACATCTCCTACTGGGACCAATGGGCGATCCTCCGCTTCTCGGATGCCGGGGTCGGCATGACCGAGGAGGAGCTGCGCAACCTCTTCACGCTCTTCTACCGGGGCGGACAGGAGTCGATGGCCGAGGGGCACGGCATCGGGATGGCGCTGGCCCGGAAGATCGTCCAGCTCCACCGGGGGCGGATCGCCGTCCATTCCGAGGCGGGCCAGGGCACGACCTTCGTTGTCGAGTTGCCGCACGTGTAAACGGGCGGGAGGGCGACACGGGCTCCGTCCCGGACGTAAACAGCAGGCAGACAGCCGAGTACGGCGTTCTAAGGATTTTCTAATACCGTTCTAATCGCTTTCTAACGGCCTTTCCGGGCCGTTTTTTTCATTTTTGCGGCGACAAAATCGGACAACAACCTTTCAAAACAGACGGTTATGTGGAAAAAAAGAAGCCGGACACAGTTCGCATTTGATGCCGAGAAGGTATTCCTGGCAGCAACACAGCCGCTTGCCGCGGTGTACGGGTATTTCCGGACGACCCCCTCGGGGCTTTCGTCCGACGAGGTGGAGCGCCGTCAGGCGCAGTACGGCAGAAACGAGGTCGAGCACGAACGGCGGAAGAACCCCGTGACGATGTTCATCCGGGCGTTCATCAATCCGTTCATCGGGATTCTGACCCTGCTGATCGTCGTCTCGTACGTCCTCGACGTCTGGATGGCCGCCCCCGAGGAGAAGGAGTGGACGACGATCCTGATCATTGCGACGATGATACTGCTGAGCGTCATCATCCGCTTCTGCCAGGACTGGCGGGCCAGCCGGTCGAGCGAGGCGCTCAGGAAGATGGTGAAGAACACCTGCTCGGTGAAGCGTGCAGGGCGCGAGGTCGAGGAGCTCCCGATCGAGGAGCTCGTGCCGGGCGACATTGTCACGCTCGCCGCCGGGGACATGATCCCGGCCGACGTGCGGGTCATCGAGACCAAGGACCTCTTCGTCAGCCAGTCGTCGCTGACCGGCGAGTCGGAGCCGATCGAGAAGCGGCCCGACGCCCGGGGCCGGAAGTATGTCCGGGGAAGCGTGGTCGAGCTGGACAACATCTGCTACATGGGGTCGAACGTCATTAGCGGGTCGGCCACGGCCGTCGTCTTCGGGACGGGCGGCAACACCTACCTGGGTACGATCGCCCGGGCCATCGTCGGCCACCGTGCGGCCACGGCGTTCGACCGGGGCATCGCCCGGGTGAGCCTGCTGCTCATCCGCTTCATGCTCATCATGGTGCCGTTCGTCTTCCTGGTCAATGGCATCACCAAGGGCGACTGGCTGGAGGCCTTCATCTTCGCCGTGTCGGTGGCCGTCGGACTCACGCCCGAGATGCTGCCGATGATCGTCACGGCAAACCTCTCGAAGGGTGCTGTCGCCATGTCGCGCAAGAAGGTGATCGTCAAGGACCTGAACGCGATCCAGAACTTCGGGGCGATGAACATTCTCTGCACGGACAAGACCGGGACACTGACCTGCGACCAGATCGTACTCGAACGCTACATCAACGCCGACGGCAGCGCCGACGACAGCAGGCGCATCCTCCGCCACGCCTACTTCAACAGTTTCTTCCAGACGGGGCTGAAGAACCTCATGGACCGGGCCATCCTCGCCCACGTCCGGGAACTGGAGCTGGAGTCGATGAAGGACGACTACCGCAAGGTGGACGAGATTCCGTTCGACTTCACGCGCCGCCGCATGTCGGTGGTCGTCGAGGACCGCACGGGCAAGCGGCAGATCGTCACCAAGGGGGCCGTGGAGGAGATGCTCGAGATCTGCTCGCACACCGAGGAGGGCGGCGCCGTGCGGGAGCTCACCCCCGAGCGGATTGCGACGGCAAAGGCGATCTGCGAACGGATGAACCACCAGGGGCTGCGCGTGCTGGCCGTCGCCCACCGCAGCTTCCTCGGCAAGGAGGACAACTTCTCGGTCGGGGACGAGCGCGACATGGTGCTCATCGGCTTCCTCGCCTTCCTCGATCCGCCGAAGCCCTCGGCCGAGAGCGCCATCCGGCAGTTGCAGAACTACGGCATCGAGGTGAAGGTGCTCTCGGGCGACAACGACGCCGTGGTGCGCACCGTCGCCCGCCAGGTGGGCATCACGGGCAAGGCCCTCACCGGCCGCGAACTCGAGGAGCTGGAGGGCGAGGAGCTGCGCCGGGCCGTACAGGAGGCTTCGGTCTTCTCGAAGGTCACGCCGCTGCAGAAGACGCAGATCATCACCCTGCTGCAGGAGGCGCAGCATACGGTGGGATTCCTCGGCGACGGCATCAACGACGCGGCGGCCCTGCGTCAGTCGGACATCGGCATATCGGTCGATTCGGCCGTGGACATCGCCAAGGAGAGCGCCGACATCATCCTGCTCGAGAAGGATCTGATGGTACTCAAGGAGGGGGTTGTCGAGGGGCGCCGGACCTTCGGCAACATCGTCAAGTACATCAAGATGACGGCCAGTTCGAACTTCGGCAACATGTTCAGCGTGATGGCGGCCAGCGCCTTCCTGCCGTTCCTGCCGATGATGCCCATCCACCTGCTGGTGCAGAACCTCTTGTACGACATCTCGCAGACGACGATCCCCTTCGACCGCATGGATGCCGAGTACCTGCGCAAACCGCGCAAGTGGGACGCCTCGGGGCTGAGCCGTTTCATGATCTGGATCGGACCGATCAGCTCGATCTTCGACCTGACGACCTACCTGCTGATGTGGTATCTCTTCAAATGCCAGTCGGCGGAGATGCAGGCGCTCTTCCAGTCGGGGTGGTTCGTCGAGGGGTTGCTGTCGCAGACGCTCATCGTACACATGATCCGCACGCGCAAGATCCCCTTCTTCCAGAGCCGCGCATCGTGGCCCGTGATGGCGATGACCTTCACGATCATGGCCTTCGGCATCGTGATCCCCTTCACGCCGTTCGGAGCGTCGATCGGACTGGTGGCGCTGCCGTGGAGCTACTTCCCGTGGCTGGCGGCCACGCTGACGGCCTACTGCGTGCTGACGCAGGCCATAAAGAACCGGTATGTCAAACGCTTCAACTCGTGGCTGTGATGTATGAAGAGAACGGTATGCATGATCCTTCTCGGGGTATTGTACGCCGGGTGCTGCCTCGCGGCCCGGACACAGGTCGGGGCAGCGTATGCGGGCGAACTGCAGTCGGACTTCCGGGACTGGAACTGGGTGAACATGCTGCGGATGGAGTTTTCGCAGCCGCTGGGCAGCCGGCTCCGGCTCGATATCGCCACGATCAGCATCGCCAGGACGCGCGAGGGACGGCTGATCGACGACCTGCAGGGCTTCTCGAACATCGAGGAGGAGGATACACCCCTGGCTCCGGCCGTGGCGTGCGTGACGTGGAGTCGGGGACGGTCGCAGCTCTCGGTCGGAATCCGCAACGTGAACGAGGACTACTTCACCTCGCCCGTCACGTCGTTCTTCACGAACAGCTCGTGCGGGCTCTTTCCGACCGTGTCGGCCAACTACCCGATCGCCAACTACCCGCTCGCATCGCTCGGCATCCACTACGTCTTCCAAACGGAGCGGTGGGAGTTCCAGGCCTCGGTATACAACGGACAGGGATATGACTCATTCACCGGGCGCAGTTCCGTGTTCCGGTTCCGTCCCGCAGCGGACGGGCTGTGCGGAATCGCCTCAACGGCTTATCGGAACCATGGGAGCAGTTATCATTTGGGCGGTGTTTTATACGGCAGTGCTCCTTGCCGCGAGGGGCAGACGAAAACGCGGGAGGTGAGCGGAGCAATTTGGGGATACGCCGAACAGCGGGTGACACAGGACTTGTACCTGCTTGTGCAATGTTCGGTCAGCCTGCCCGAGAACACCGCATGGTGCCGCATGTACGCGGGAGCGGGTGTGCACATGCAGATCGGGAAAGTACAGATCGGTGCATTCACCAACCGGGCCCTGTTCCGCGGAATCGCCGAGCAGGCCGCGGAACTGACCTGCAGGGCGGCACTTTCGCCGCACGTCAGCCTGCAGCCGGCACTGCACCTGATCGGCAACGGCCCGGCACTGCGCTCCGTCGCCCTGCTGCGGCTGGGCATCGAACTGTAAGCGTCCAGCTGTCGGATACGGAGGTACTGCGGTATCGGCAGATGCGACCTGCCGCACCGGATAATCGGAAAAGGCCCTAAGCCGTGCATCGGTCGATGCACGGCTTAGGGCGTAACCGGGGATGCGGAAGGAGACCACGGCGGGACCGGAGCATGACCGGTCAGAAACAGCCGCTACCGCATGATCCGGCAGTCGAACAGGGGCCCGGCCACCGCATCCCCGCGGATGGCCCGCAACGTCACGGTCACCTTCTCCCGGCCCGAGGTCAGCTCGGCGGGAATCGGATAACTCCGCTCCACGTAACGGGCTCCCCAGTTGTGGATGTTCTCGAAACCGACCTTCACGCCGTCCACCTCGATGTCGAACGAGTGGTTGTAGAAGCGGTTGCCCCAATAGGTGCAATAGAGCGTATTGGGCTGTCCGGGATCGACGGCCATGTCGAACGAGAACCACCCGCCGAGGGTTTCTCGGTACTTCCGACCCTCGAACTCATGGGGTTGGGTATTCGTGCCGCGGAAGCCGTGGTCCCGCTCGGGCTGCATCTCGCCGGGCGTGAACTGCGACACGGTCCGTTCGCGCAGCCACGCCTCACGGTCCTCCTGCATCCGCAGGGCCGCCAACCGGTCCTGCCATGTCGCCGTGGGCAGGTGGCGGAAATAGACCATCATGCGACGGCCGCCGACCTCGAAATAGGGGATCAGCTCCTTCTGCACGGGCTGCGCCGTACGGGTTTCGAAACGGAGCTTCGCGGCATCCGTGCACCGGACCAGAGACGGGGCATCCGCAACCCGGTCGGTCACCAGCACCGGAATCTCCTCCCTGTCATCCAATACGGCGCTAAGCACCACCGGTCCATAGAGATAGGCCCGCAGGGTCGAATCGCCCGGGACAGCCTCCGAACGCAGGGTCCGTCTCAGCGTGAGCCGGACCTCGTCTCCGTCGCGCCATCTGCGGTCGATGGCAAGGTATCCGGCCGCCGCAGGCTCCACCCGCACGGTCCGGCCATTGACTGCGACCTCATGGCCTGCAGCCCACGACGGGCATCGCAGGTGCAGCACGAAGCGCTCGGGGGCCTGAGCCGAGATCCGGAAACGGATCTCGTCGGAGCGGGGAAATTCGGTCTGCTGCTCCAGCCGGATCCCCCGCGACTGCCAGTCGAGAGTCGAAGGGACATACAGATTCACGAAGAGGTTGTCGTCACCTCCGAAAAAGTAGATGAACTCGCCGTAACGCGCATGGTTCTCCATGCCCGACCCGACACAGCACCAGAACGAATCGAACGGCAGGCTGAAGGTCTTGCGGCATCCGGAGCCCAGCGGAGACATGTAGCAGACCATGCCGTCGTCGGGGTTCTGTGACGGCAGGATCTGGTTGTAGAGCGCCCGCTCGTAGTAGTCGGCATAACGCGCCGCCGGATCGTACTGAAAGAGATGGCGCGTCAGTTTGAGCATGTTGTAGGTATTGCAGGTCTCGCAGGTTCCCTCCGAGAGCCGGGTCGCCAGCATGTCCGGAGCGCCGAAGTGTTCGTTTTCGCTGTTCCCGCCGATCACATAGGAGTGGTGGCCGACGACCCGCTCCCAAAAGAACGAGGCAATGCGGCGGTAGCGCTCCTCGCCCGAACATTCGTATTCGCGGATCGCCCCCACGATCTTCGGGATCTGGGTATTGGCGTGTTTGCCCGGCAGCGAGTCCCGGCCGGCGGCCAGCGGACGCAGGATCTCCTCGTGGTCGAAACGCCGTGCGAGATCGAGGTATCTTCGGTCGCCGGTCAGCACGTAGACGTCGGACAGCGCCTCGGTCATGCCTCCGTGTTCGCAAACCAGGATCCGCGCCATCTGCTCGTCGGAGAGCCCGGAGACCAGATCATCGAGCCAGTCGGCAAAGCGGACCAGCACGGTCAGGGCCTTCGCGTTGGGCGTATACCGGCAGATATCGACCAGACCGGCAAACTCCTTGTGCAGGGTATAGAACGGCACCCAGCCTCCGTTGAGGTCGAAACCCTGGGAACGGATGTCGCCGCGGGAGAGTTCGGCAAACAAGTCCCGGCTCCGCTCGAAGCCCGCCAACAGACCGGTGCCCTCCCGTTCCTGACACTCGGAAAGGGCATCGACGCAATAGTCGATCCGACTCAGGCACACGGAGTCGCCCGTCGATGCATACATCATCGCCAGGGCCGAAAGATAGTGTCCGAAAGCATGGCCCGAAGCCCCGGAGTTCTCCCACCCGCCGTATCGGGGAACGGATGTCTCCAACCCCGCCTCGGAGCGGAAACCCGAAAGGAAACGGTCGGGGTCCATCGACAGGAGCCAGCGGCGGTCCATCTCCTGGGCATGGAGGAACGGGCCGCCCGTGATCCGGACAGCGTGCAAAGGGGCCGGGCACACCTTCGGAACAACCCGGACATGCGGTTCGCACCGGATCGGCCCTGTCCCCTTTTTCGCTTCGGCGGCATGCGGCGCCATCAAAAATACGACAGCGGCAAGTTGCAACAAACAGTGACGGTTCATCGGCTTGTGTTTATATAGTTAAAAAAGGTACTCTGCCGCAACCGGCAGGACATGACAAAGTTGGGATTTTTCCGCAATCCGATCTTCCACGGAATTTGCAAATTGTTGTGCAATATTCGCACCGCGTGTTGTCGAAACAAACAAGAAACCGGACCAAACGGACAACATGAGGTCTGACAGGCGACATAAAATATCGGGAAATACGCAGCAAGGTCCATTTTTGCAAATATCACACAAGCATCGGCAAAAATTACACGGGATTGGCTTTCATTCGAATCGTATTTTTGTATACCAATCCTAACACTACGCATACAATGGACATCGGATTTCAAACAGCCGATTACATCGTCTTCGGCACATATGCCCTGATCATCGTCGCAATCGGGCTGTTCGTATCCCGTTCGGGCCGGGAGAAAAGCTCCTCGGACTATTTTCTGGCGGGCAGGAACCTCTCCTGGTGGGCCATCGGTGCTTCGCTGATCGCAGCGAACATCTCGGCGGAACAGTTCATCGGCATGTCCGGATCGGGATTCCGGATCGGAATCGGAATCGCCGCCTACGAATGGATCGCAGCGGCATCGCTCATCATCGTGGCGAAATACCTGCTGCCGATCATGATCAGGAAGCGGATCTACACAATGCCGCAGCTGCTCAACGAGCGGTACGGCAGCGGGGTCGGCATGGCCTTCTCGATCTTCTTCCTCATGCTCTACCTGTTCGTCAATCTCACGTCGGTGGCATGGCTCGGGGCGCTTGCCATGAACCAGGTGCTCGGCATACCGATGATGTGGGGAGTCGTCGGACTGCTGCTCTTTTCGGGCGTCTACTCCATCTACGGCGGGCTGAAAGCCGTCGTATGGACCGACGTGATCCAGGTGGTCTTTCTGGTGGGAGGAGGGCTCATCGCCGTCTACTTCGCACTCAAATCGGCCGACCCCTCCACGTCGGTCATGGCAGACGGGAGTGCATGGGCCGGACTGCAGCACGTTTTCGACACGATCCGCGGCACACAGGGCGACTACCACCTCAACATGATCATCCCCGACGGAACGATCGTTGCGGATCCCGCCTCGGGACAGCGGTTCGACATATCGAAGGACCTGCCGGGACTCTCCCTGCTGCTCGGATCGATCTGGGTGACCAACATCGGATTCTGGGGATTCAACCAGTATATCATCCAGAAAGGACTGGCCGCCCGCTCGCTCCATGAAGCCAAGAAGGGACTGCTGTTTGCCGGATACCTGAAAATACTCATTCCGCTGATCGTCGTCATCCCCGGAATCACGGCCTATGTCCTCTTCCGCAACCCGCATCTGGTCGAGGGCATCGGGGACACAATCACCACGGCCGACAGCGCCTATCCCTGGCTGCTGAAGAACTTCACGCCCACGGGCATCAAGGGCGTGGCCTTCGCGGCACTGGTCGCAGCCATCGTATCCTCGCTGGCCAGCATGCTCAACAGCACCTCGACCATCTTCACCATGGACATCTACAAACGGCACATCGCGCCGCAGGCCTCGGAAAGGCAGCTGGTGAAGGTGGGGCGCATCGTCGCCTTCTGTGCGCTGCTTATCGCCATGGCAGCCGTCAAGCCGCTGCTGGGAGGACTCGACCAGGCGTTCCAGTACATCCAGGAGTATTCGGGCTATGTCTATCCGGGGGTCACCGTCGTATTCGGCATGGGGCTGTTGTGGAAGAAGGCAACGAACCGAGCCGCACTCTGGACCTCGATCCTGACCATTCCCGTAGGAATCGCACTCAAGTTCGCATGCCCCGAAATGGGATTCGTCCTCCGGATGGGATACGCATTCATCATACTGGTAATCATAGCCGCAACCCTTTCGCTGCTCGACCGCAGCGAATCGGTCCCGGACGGAGACCGGACGGAAAATGCCGACAGACGCACGAAACGGGCAGCCCGGATACTGACCCTCCTGGCTGCAGCCTCGATCGCCGCAGGAGCCGCATTCGGGAAGTGCTGGGCGCGTTACCATTTCGACGCGATCTTCATGCTCGGCACGCTGCTCGGATTCATCGCCCTGATCGTATGGACCAACGCCGCAAGCCCGACAAAGAGCCGCCGCGCCTATACGACGGACCGGGATACATTCGCATTCTCCCCGGGGCTTACGGTTGCAGCCTGGGGAATCGTCGTCATCCTCACCGCGATATACGCACTCTTCTGGTAGATCCCGCACGAAACAACATCAAAAACGAACCACTTAAAACAAAAAACAAATGAAAATCTGCAACTTACCTGCCATTCGGGCACTTTTCACGAGGGGGGGGGAAATGCTCGTCCTGCTTCTCCTGCTCTCGGGATGTTCCGATGAATCGTCGGAAAGAGCAGCCTACGACCCGCGGAAACCGATCGTACTCGAAAGTTTCTCGCCGCATGAAGGGGGCGTGGGAACACAACTGATCATCCGGGGTGAAAACTTCGGATACGACGCCTCGAAAATCCGGGTGCGCATTGCCAACAACGAAAACCGGGAGGCCCGGGTCATCAGCGCCAAGGGCAACCGGATCTATGCGATCGTTCCGGCCCGTGCCGATACGGGGCACGTCACCGTCACGATCGGCGAGGGCGATGAAATGCAGGAGGCTTCGTTCGAGGAGGAGTTTCTCTACGAATTCAAGTCGAACCTCTCGACGCTGTGCGGCGGCTCGCGGCTGGAGGATGTGGACGGGTCGTTCAAGGAGGCACAGTTCTCCCGTCCGATGCGCCTGGCGCTCGACGACGAGAACAAAATACTCTTCGTCCTCGAAAGCGACAACTTCAAGGCGCTCCGCATGGTCGATCTGATCAACCAGACCGTCACGACCCCCTGGCGGGGCCCAGGATTCAACAACGTCCGTACGGTCAGCTTCGGACTGACCCGGGACACGCTCCTGATCGGGGTGGAGGGCGGCAGTCAGAACCTCTCCACGATCTTTCTGCTGCGCTCCGACGGATTCGTCCGTCAGAAAAACTACTCCGTAGGGTCGGGATCCAATGCCTCGATCGTCAATCCGGTAGACGGAGAACTCTTCGTGAACAACTATTACAACGGATCGGTCCTGCGTTATGACCGTGAAAGCGAAACCTCGATAGAGCTGGCCCGGCCCTTCAAGCAGAACACGGACTTCTCGTTCTGCTGGAGCATCGACGGCAAATACCTCTACGCCCTCTGCATCGACAATCCCGGATCACACTCCGCCATCATGCGCATGGAGTACGACTTCGAAACGAAGACCCTCGGCGAACCCGCACAATGGGTCGGCGTGGACGGACAGCCCGGATATCAGGACGGCGTGGGCGACGAAACCCGCATCAACGCCCCCTACCAGATGTGTGCCAGCCGGCAGGGAGACTATTTTCTGGCCGACACCTGGAACCACTGCATCCGCCGCATCGTGGACAACAAGGGGCAGGCCACGGTGACGACCTACGCCGGAGTGCCAAACTCCCCGGGATACACCGAGGGCGACCCGCTGCAGGCCCAGCTGCAGTTCCCGACCGGAATCGCCATCAGCGACGACGGAACGGTACTCTACGTCGCGGACAAGGAAAACAACCGTATTGTAAAAATCACCGTAGAATAAGCGCCATGAAAGGATATCTATACTCATTCATTCTCGCCCTTTTCGTTCTGACCGGGGCGTGGGGGCCCGACGCGGCCTGCGCACAGGGACACGAGAAATCGGCCTCGCACGTCGTGCAGGGAAAGGTCGTCGATGCCGACGGACTGCCGCTGGTCGGCGTCAATGTCATTGTCAAGAACCAGCCCGGACTGGGCACGAACACCGACATCGACGGAAATTACCGGATCCGGACCGGGGCGAACGAAACACTCGTGTTCAGTTACCTGGGTTATGCCACCCAGGAGATTCCGATCGTAAGCAAAAGCACGATCGACGTACAAATGGCGGAGGACTCCAACGCCATGGAAGAGGTGGTGGTGGTCGGAGCCGGCTACCAGAAGCGTGCCTCGGTCGTCGGGGCTGTCGCCTCGATGAAGATGGAGGACCTGAAGGTCCCGACGGCAAACATCTCCAACTCGCTGGCCGGGAATGTCCCGGGAATCATCGCCGTACAGCGGTCGGGAGAGCCCGGAAAAGACGCCTCGGAATTCTGGATCCGCGGCATATCGACCTTCGGAGCCAACTCGTCGGCCCTCGTTCTGGTCGATGGAATCGAGCGTGACTTCAACGAAATCAACGTCGAGGACATCGAATCGTTCTCCGTGCTGAAGGACGCCTCGGCCACGGCGATCTACGGACAGCGCGGAGCCAACGGCGTCGTACTGATCACCACCAAGCGGGGCAAGGAGGGCAAGGTGAACATCAATTTCAAGACCGAATACGGCATCTCGTCCTCGGCCTTCGAACGCGAATTCGTCGATGCCGGGACCTATGCGGCCCTGGCCAATGAAGCCCGCATGACCCGCTACCAGGACCCCGTATACAGCGACAACGAGCTGGAGATCATCAAATACGGCCTCGACCCGGACCTCTACCCCAATGTCGATTGGCAGAAACTCCTGCTCAAGGACCACACCTCGACGTTCAAGGCCATGCTCAACCTGAGCGGCGGCGGATCGACGGCCCGCTACTACATCTCGGGATCCTACTACAAGCAGGACGGCATCTACAACGACAACCTGAAGGAGGAGTACGGACGCGGTTCGGGCTACAACCGCTACAACTACCGGCTCAACACCGACGTGAACATCACCAAGAGCACGATCCTCGAGGTCGGTATCGGCGGGTGGGTCACCGACCAGCGCAATCCGGGCCTGGCCGTGGACGACAACTTCTGGCAGTCGATCGGCCGCATGACCCCGATCGCCGTGCCGCTGCGCTACTCGAACGGGCAGCTCCCGACCTACGGATCGAACAACAACGAGATCTCGCCCTACGTCCTGCTCAACTACACGGGATACCAGGCCTACTGGGAAAACAAGGTGGAGACGAACGTCGGGATCAAGCAGGATCTCGGGTTCATTACCGAAGGCCTCCAGTTCTCGGGACGCTTCTCCTACGACGGATTCAACGACCAGCGCACCAACCGGCTGAAACGGCCGGCCCTCTACAAGGCCGAACGCGTGAGGGACATGAACGGAGACCTGATCACGACCCGGATATTCGACGAGCAGACGCTGCACCAGTCTACCTCGACCTCGGGCTGGCGGCGCGCCTACGGAGAGCTCCAGCTCGGCTATGACCGCACGTTCGGGAGACACCGCGTCGGCGGACTGCTCTTCTACTACATGCAGTCCTACTCGGAAATGGCCTCGGTAGGCGACACATCGGCCACCGACCAGATATTCAAGACCATCCCCCAGCGCAACATGGCCCTCTCGGGGCGCGTGACCTACGGATACGACGACCGCTACCTGCTGGAGTTCAACTTCGGATACTCGGGATCCGAGAACTTCGAGCCCGAAAACCGGTTCGGATTCTTCCCGGCAATCGCCGCGGGATGGGTCATCTCGAACGAGAAGTTCATCAAGAAAAACCTGCCGTGGCTCACCCTGCTGAAGATCCGCTACTCCTACGGACAGGTCGGAAACGACCGCATCAGCGGCGGCCGATTCCCCTATCTGACGACCATCGTCGGAGGCGGGGGCATCAGTTTCGGCAACCAGGGCTCCAATTCGGTGGGCGGCATCCGCATCGGCCTGATGGGATCGAGCGGTCTGACATGGGAGGTCGCCACGAAGCAGGACCTGGGACTGGACCTGAAGATCGCCGACCGGTTCGACCTGACGGTGGACATCTACCGCGACAACCGCGACGACATCTTCATGAGACGGGCCTACCTGCCCGGAACGGTCGGCCTGCTCGCCATCAGCGATACGGACAACCAGAACCCGTGGGGAAACGTCGGAGCCATGCAGTCGGAGGGCATCGACGGGAACTTCGGATTCACACAGCCGATCGGGAAGGATTTCGTCTTCACGCTCCGGGGCAACCTGACCTATGCGCACACGAAGGTGCTCCGCTACGATGAAGCGGCCAACGCCCTGTGGTACCGCATGACGCAGGGCTACAAGTGGAGCCAGAACAAGGGCCTCATCGCCCTGGGACTCTTCAAGGACGAGGCGGAGATCGCCAGCAGCCCGAGCCAGTACGACCTGGAGCTGATGCCCGGAGACATCAAATACAAGGATATCAACGGCGACGGCATGATCAACGACGACGACATCGTACCGATCGGTAACACGAAAAACCCGGAACTCGTCTACGGATTCGGACTGAGCGCCCAATGGAAAGGATTCGATTTCAGCGTTCTGTTCCAGGGAACCGGAAAGACGGACGTCATCCTGGAGGGATACAGCGTGTTCCCCTTCTCGGAGGGCGAATACGGCAACGTGCTCTCCGCCGTAGCCGACCCGAGAAACCGGTGGATCTCGCGCGAGATATCCGGCACTCCGGCCACGGAGCGGCAGGACGCCATCTTCCCACGACTCTCCTACGGAGCGCGAGAAAACAACCAGAAATGGTCCACGTGGTGGCTGCGCGACGGGCGCTTCCTGCGTCTGAAGAACCTCGAGCTGGGCTACACGCTGCCCCAGACCTTCACACGCAAGTTCAAGGTGGAGCGGGCCCGGATCTATTTCCTCGGATACAACCTCGCCTGCTGGGCCCCGTTCGACTGGTGGGATCCGGAACAGGGCAGCGTGAACGGCAACGTCTACCCGATTCAGAAAACCTTCACGTTCGGCCTGAACGTCAGCTTCTAACCCGATATACAACATGAAAACGATACGCAACATCATCATCCTGTCCCTCTTCGCGCTCAGCGCGGCGCGTTGCAGTTTTCTCGACGTCGAGAACTACACCCGGGACATGCAGCAATACGACTCGATCTTCCTGAAAGAGACCACGACCAAACAATGGTTGTGGAACGTATACAGTTCACTGACCGACGCCCCGGCGTTCAACAGCGGCGGAACCTTCTACGCTTCGGACGAAATGGTCTGGAACGACTCGGAGCAGGCCTGTCAGAAATACCACAACTGTCAGTACTCCTCCTCCAACCAGCTGTGGGAGGACCGATATGCCAAGATGTACATCGGCATCCGGACGGCCTCGATCTTCATTCACAATGTGGCCAAATGCCGCGAGGTGTCGCAGACCGAACGCGAACACATGGAGGGCGAAGCCCGTTTCCTGAGGGCCTATTTCTACTACACGCTGCTCAAGCAGTACGGGCCCGTTCCGGTCGTACCGGACGAGGGGCAGGACATATCGCTCGATTACAACGAACTGGCCATTCCCCGAGCCTCCATGGACGAATGCGTGGACTTCATCGTCACCGATCTGGAACGTGCTGCCCGAATACTGCCCACCGAGTACGCCTCGACCTGGATCGGCCGCGCCACCCGCGGAGCCGCACTCGCCCTGCGGGCCAAAGTGCTGCTCTACGCAGCCTCGCCGCTTTTCAACGGCAACAACGACCTGTTCAACCTCAAGGACAACGAAGGCCGGACGCTGATACCCCAGGAGTACGACGCCTCGAAATGGGCGCGTGCGGCCGCTGCGGCCAAGGAGGTGATCGACATGAACCTCTACACCCTGTTCACGGTCAGGAAGAGCGACGATACGGTGCCGCTGGCCGACAATGTCCCGACAGCCAACTTCCCGAACGGCGCCGGCGACATCGACCCCTACGAATCCTATGCACAGCTCTTCAACGGCGAGACGCCGCTGACGCTCAACAACGAGTTCATATTCATGCGCCAGGGAGGCACGGCCGACGTGAACTTCTTCGTCGGGCGCGCATTCCCCTACTCGCACAAGGGGTCCAACGACATGGCCGCCACGCTCAAACAGGTGGATGCATACTACATGCGCGACGGGCGGGACAAGGACCAGGCCAGCGAAGAGTATCCCTATTACACCGAAGGATTCACCGACGGATCCACGAACGACCCGTTCGTCCCGAGCGACTGCCACCGGATGTGGCTCAACCGGGAGCCGAGGTTCTACGCCTCGATCGCATACAACGGCTGCATCTGGGAGAACGGCACGGCGGACCAGTCGCTCCAGAACTTCCGGTGCAACTACTACCGCGCCGGGCAGGACGGCAAACAGCTGTCGCGTCCCTACAACTATCCGCTGACCGGAATCGGTATCAGGAAATACTACAACCCCGACGATTCGTGGGACACGGGAGGCCGCACGACCTACAAGCCGCAGCCCGAAATCCGTTATGCCGATGTGCTGCTGTGGTACGCCGAAGCGCTCAACGAAATACCGGAGGGTGCCGAATACACGTTCAACAACGTCATCACGGACCAGCCCATCGTGGTCAGGCGCGACGTGGCCGAGATGCGCAAGGCATTCAGCCAGATCCGCTTCCGGGCCGGACTGCCCGACCTCTCGGATGCCGAATACGAATCGGTCGCCACATTCCGCGACAAGATCAAGCGCGAACGCCGCATCGAGTTCTTCATGGAGGGCATACGCTACTACGACGTGCGCAGGTGGAAAGACGCCGAGACCGACGAAAACGAACCCATCATGGGCCTGAACGTCGATATGAAGGGATCCGGCACGCAGAAGGAGCGGTTCTACACGCCGACCCCGACGCAGATATCGAAAGTCTTCATGGCCAAAATGTACCTCTGGCCGTTCAGCGATGCCGAACTGCAGCGGAATACGAAACTCACACAGAACCCGGGATGGTAGGATCTACGGAATTCCCGATAAAAAAAGCAACAACATGAAAAGGATATTATTAACTTTGTTCGTCGCAATCGGCATGTGCACGGCCTGTGACGAGGGGCTGCCCGACGAGATTTTCGTCAAGCACGTGCTGATCAACCAGAACGGATTCCGCGAATACGAACTCAACTACGTGAACACGCCGATCAAGGATACGATCATCTCCGTTGCTGTCAATGGATCGTCGCGGCTCGACCGCGACGTACGGGTCGATCTGTCCGTCAATCCCGACACGCTCGACGGGTACAACTGGGAGAAGTACCGCAACGACAGGAGCCTCTACTACGAGATGCTGCCCGAGACGTGCTACTCATTCGAGGGCGAAGGGATCGTCATACGGGCCGGAACGGAATACAGCGATGTTCCCATCCGCTTCTATCTCGACAAGATCGACAAGGAGAAGAACTACATCCTGCCGATCTCGATCGTCAATGTCTCCGAATTCTCGATCGGCGATCCGAAATACAGCACGATTCTGATGAACGTCATCCTGTCGAACGAATACTCGGGGACCTATTCGCTTTCGGGGACCATCCGCGAAGTCTCGACGGGCGACTATATGGACGTGCGCATGAGCCGGACCCTGCGCGTGGTCGATCCGGCGACCGTTTCGTTCTACGCCGGGAACACAGCCGAAAACGCCGTAAACCGCGAGAACTACCGGATCGACATGACGGTCAATCCGGACTCGACGCTGACCTTCACGCCCGAACACCCCGATCTGATCGAGATCATCAGTGACGAACCGAGTTTCGATCCCAAGAACCCCAAGAACAAGATTCTGGTGGAACGGACCGTAGACTCGCAGAATTCACACAAATCATTCGTCGTCACGACATTCTATGCCTACTACACCTACATCGACAAGACCGATCCGGAAGACCCGATCGAAATGCGGTGGGAAGGGACGCTGTCGCGGACGAAAACAGTCATGACCAAATAACCGAACCGAAAGAAGGAACCGCCAAACACGGTTCCTTCTTTCTCCGCAAAACAAACAATACGCATATGAAACGGCTTTTCCCAAAAATGGTCCTCGCACTCTCGATGTGCTGCTCCGCGCCCCTGCTTCGCGCCCAGGAGTTTCCGTTCCGCAATCCGGAGCTCCCGATCGAAGAACGGGTGCGGGATCTCATCTCCCGACTTACGCCCGAAGAGAAGGCGGCGCAGATGCAGAACTTCACACCGGCCGTCGAACGGCTCGGCATTCCGGCCTACAACTGGTGGAACGAATGCCTGCACGGAGTCGGCCGCTCGCAGGACAAGGTCACGGTCTTTCCGCAGGCCATCGGCCTTGCGGCCACGTTCGACCCCGAGGGCGTGGAGCGCATGGGCGGGATCATCGCGGCTGAAGCCCGCGCGATCTACAACGAGGCGAACCGGTCGGGAAAAGGCGGCATGCAGTACAAGGGGCTCACGTTCTGGACCCCGAACATCAACATCTTCCGTGATCCCCGATGGGGGCGCGGCCAGGAGACCTACGGCGAAGACCCCTTCCTGACCGGTCTGCTGGGCAAGGCGATGGTCTGCGGGCTGCAGGGGCGCGACACGGCGCACCTGAAGGTCTCGGCCTGTGCCAAGCACTTCGCCGTACACAGCGGGCCCGAGTCATCGCGCCACGTATTCGATGCCGGGGTGAGTGACTACGACCTGTGGGACACCTACCTGCCCGCATTCCGCGACCTGGTCGTCGATGCGCGCGTCAGTGCCGTCATGGGGGCCTACAACCGCTTCCGGGGCGAGCCCTGCTGCGCGAGCGATCTGCTGCTGCTCGATATTCTGCGCGGATACTGGGGCTTCACGGGCTACGTCACCTCGGACTGCGGTGCCATCGATGACTTTTTCCGCAACCACCGGACCCATCCCGACGCAGCGACGGCCGCAGCCGATGCCGTGATCCACACGACGGATCTCGACTGCGGACAGGTATTCGCCCATCTCCCGGAAGCGATGCAGCGCGGCCTGATCGACGAACGCGAGATCGACGAGGCGCTCGCCCGGCTGCTGACCATCCGGTTCCGGCTCGGCATGTTCGATCCCGAGGAGAACGCCCCCTACGCGACACTGCCCTACTCGGTACTGGAGAGCCCGGCACACAAGGCCCACGCCCTGCGGCTGGCTCAGGAGTCGATGGTCCTGCTCAAAAACGACGGAATCCTGCCGCTGCAGCACAACCTGACCCGGATCGTGGTGCTCGGTCCCAATGCCGACAACCCGGAGGTACAGTTGGGCAACTACAACGGATTCCCGTCCGAGATCGTCACCCCGCTCGAAGGGATCCGGGCGAAAACCGGAGCCGAGGTGCTCTACCTGCAGGCCTCGGACTACACGGAGGCCACCTGCTCAGGCGGGGAGATCGACCGGGCACTCGAAGGGGCCGATCTGGCCATTTTCGTCGGCGGGATCTCTCCCCGGCTCGAAGGCGAGGAGGGAGACGCCGGAAGGAACGCACCGGAAGGATTCGCCGGGGGCGACCGCACGAGCATCCGGCTGCCCCGGGCCCAGACCGAGGTAATGCGGCATATCCATGAGGCCGGCATACCGCTCGTATTCGTCTCCATGTCGGGGAGCGCCCTCGCATTTCCCTGGGAGGCTGAGCATGCCGATGCCATTCTCCAGGCCTGGTACGGCGGACAGGCGGCCGGGACGGCCGTGGCCGACATTCTGTGGGGCGACTGCAACCCGTCGGGACGTCTGCCCGTAACGTTCTACGCCGACGACTCCCAACTGCCGGATTTCACCGACTACTCGATGCGGGGCCGGACCTACCGCTATTTCGCCGGCGAGCCGCTCTATCCCTTCGGATTCGGACTGAGCTACTCCACCTTCGCATACGACACCCCCGTCTGCCGGACGCGACGCCCCCGCACGGGCGAGCCGATCACGATAACAACCCGGGTGCGCAACACGGGCGACCGAACGGGCGAAGAGGTCGTACAGCTCTACCTATGCCACCCGGATGCTCCGGAGCCCAAACCGATCCGTGCACTCAAGGGGGTGCGGCGCATCACGCTGCGGCCCGGGGAAGCACAAACGGTGGAATTCACGCTCATGCCCCGCGACCTGGCGCTGGTACAGCCCGACGGAAGGTCGGTCTGCGCACCGGGGACAATCCGGTGTTACATCGGCGGGACGCAACCCGACGCCTCGCCGGAGAGCGAACGGCGCAGCTGCCCGATCCGCATCTCGGGAACAGCGAAGGTACTGCCCCGATAGCGGATCCCGCTCCCATACGGAACAGGGGACCGGTTAGCGCAAAGATAGCACAAACAATTGCAAACGTAAGGCAAGTTACACCCTGTCAAATAGCCTTACTTTGCATATGAAAGCCCGCCCGGACATTCTCTCCGCGGGCAACGCTAAACCAACACTAACCAACAACCTATTCCGTATGAAGAACTTTGTACTTCAACTGGCACTCGCTTTGTCGCTCCTCGCCGGAGGCGGCAGTACGGCATGGGCCGCCGGAACCCGACAGATGGCCGAGGAGACACGGATCACCGTCTCCGGCAAGGTCGTCGATGCCAAACGCAAGACTCCGCTCGTCGGAGTGAACGTAACGGTCGAGGGAACCTCGACCGGTGTAACGACCGGCATGGACGGGATCTACCGGATCCAGCTCACGCCCGGGCAGTCGCTGCGCTTCTCCTACCTCGGCTACGCGGACCACGTAGCCAAGATCAGCGGAGCCGTATCACACCTCGACGTACAGCTCGAGGAGAGTTCGACCAGCCTCGACGATGTGGTGGTGGTCGCCTACGGCACCCAGCGAAAGGGAGACGTGCTCTCCTCGATCAGTACGACCGGATCGAAAGAACTCATGCGCGCACCCGTTTCGACAACCTCGGGAGCCCTGATCGGCAAAATTGCCGGAGTGAACAGCCGCAACACCGAAGGCACGCCCGGATCCTCGGCAAACATCCAGATCCGAAACCTCGGCACCCCGCTCTACGTCATCGACGGAGTCGTGAGCGACGCCGGACACTTCAACCAGCTCGGACTGACCGACATCGAATCGATATCGGTCATCAAGGACGGAGCCGCAGCCATCTACGGCGTCAAAGCCGCCAACGGCGTGGTGCTCGTACAGACCAAACGCGGCAAAAACACCGGAGGCAGGATCTCGGTCGGCGTGAATGCCTATTACGGCTGGCAAAGCTGGAACCGTTTTCCGGAGATGGGCAACGCCTACGAAGTGACGCGCGCCGAATACGAAGGACAGATCAACAGCGGCGTGGCGGTGGACGTGGCCGCGGCCAAGGAGCGGCTGCAGAAATACAAGGAGGGATACTACAATCCCGAGACGGGCGAGGACTACCGCTCGTTCGACTGGACTTCGTTCGCGCGCAAGAATGTTCCGCAAAGCTATTTCAACATCTACTCGTCGGGCGGCGGCGACCGCGTCAATTACTATGTATCGATCAGCAAGGTCGATCAGGACGCCGTCTTCAAGGACTTCAATTTCAACCGCGCCAACTTCCAGGCCAACGTCTCGGCCAACATCACCGACAACCTCTCGATCAGCATGGCGTCGTCGGGACGCAAGGAGGTCCGCAAGAACCCCGGTCTGGAGTCGGACGACGACTACATGTACATGCGCTGGGGCATGATCGCCAACGACCCGCGCTACCGCCCGTATGCCAACGACAACCCCAAATACCCGGCATACAACGACTACGGGAACGGACTGTTCAACCTCGGAGCCAAGGATATCAGCAACGCCGGGTTCTACGAGGACATCTGGCGGGTGTTCCAGGGCACCTGGGACATCCAGTGGAAAACTCCGCTGGAAGGGCTCACCGTGAAAGGACTCTATTCGTACTATTACGCCACCAAAGAGCGTACGGCATTCCAGAAGGCATACGACTTCTACAGCTACGACTACGCGACGGATACCTACAATGTCGTGAAACGCATGGAGGATTCGTGGATGCAGCGCGGAGAGGACGGCATCGAGGAAAACACCTACCAGTTCACGCTGAACTACGACCGAACATTCGCCGAAGACCACCACGTGACGGTGCTGGCCGGATTCGAGGCCCAGAACCGCAAGGCACAGAGTCTGCTGGTGGCTCAAAATCCGGTGGAGAACAACTTCATCCCGATCCTGACGGACAACCGGGACCTGATCGCCTACCTGACCGACGGATTCTACGAATGGGCCACGGCCGGATTCATGGTGCGCGGCTCCTATGCCTACAAGGACCGCTATCTGGTGGAGTTCGCCGGCCGCTACGACGGCTCGTGGCGTTTTCCGAAGGAGAACCGGTGGAGTTTCTTCCCGTCGGTATCGGCAGGCTGGCGCATATCGGAAGAGCCCTTCTTCAAGGAGAGCTCCGTGAGCAACTGGTTCAGCAACCTGAAGATCCGCTTCTCCTACGGAGAGATGGGTGACGACAACGTTCCGGGATACGGCGATTTCGACTATCTGGGAGGATACACCTTCAACAACGGCTCGGCAATCATCTCCAAAGACCCGGCCGGGGCCCTCGAAGGCAGTTTCATCAAGGGTTCGGCTGCCCGTCAGACTCCCGTTACGACCGTGAGCTGGATCACGGCGAAGATGATCAACCTCGGTATCGACGCCGGGTTCTTCAACAACAAGCTGACCGTGGAGTTCGACATGTTCCAACGCCGCCGGTCGGGACTGCTCGCCGACAGCGAACTGATCCTGCCGGCCGAGGTATCGGTACGGATCCCCAAAAAGAACCTCAACACGGACATGACGACCGGTCTGGATGCCGCCGTACGCTGGAACGACGAGACACGGGGCGGATTCCGTTACTATGCCGGATTCAACATGAGCCTGGCCCGGCTGAAGAACGTATTCGTCGCCAACGAACGCACAAACAATTCATGGGACCGCTATCTGTGGTCATCGAACAACCGCTGGGCCAATGCCTCGGGCAGGGGTTCGGCCTGGCTCTATCAGGTCGTCGGGCAGTTCAAGACACAGGAGCAGATCGACAACCATCCGGTAGACATCGACGGGCAGGGCAACCGCACCCTGCTGCCGGGAGACTACTACTACAAGGACTGGAACAACGACGGCAAGATCAACGACTATGACCTCCGCCCGCTGGGATACGGGTCGGATCTGCCCTACCTGAACTTCGGTATCAACATCGGATTCGAATGGAGGGGAATCGACTTCGCTGCCGATTTTGCAGGGGCTTCGATGCAGACCTATGTCTTCACGACCGATGCCCGCTACCCGTTCTGGGACCAGAACCGGAACGCCCCCAAATACATGCTCAACGACCGGTGGCACCACGAAGACATATTCGACCCGACCTCACCGTGGGTTCCGGGGACCTATCCGGCCATCCGCTCGAACAAGAAAGACTACGAGACCGGATCGTTCAAGGACCAGAGTTCGTTCCTGCTCAACAACACGAACTACCTGCGTCTGAAAAACCTCGAGATCGGCTATTCGCTGCCGGGAAGATGGCTGTCGAAGGTGAAGATCGAAAAACTGAGAATCTACGTCAATGGCTCGAACCTCTTCTCGATCGACAACCTCCACGACAAGGGGCTCGACCCGGAACAGGGCGTAAGTTCCGGACTGAACTATCCGATACACCGTGTGTACACGATCGGAGCCAACCTCGTTTTCTAAACACCAACACGACAACACGACAACATGAAAAAGATTCTGACATACATCTCGGCACTCGCCCTGAGCTGCGGCGCGATGACCTCGTGCGACAAGTGGTTCGACGTGGAGATCCGCAGTATCGAGACCGAAGAAGACGTCTTCTCGAGCAAAGACGGCATACTGAGCGTACTGGCAAACATCTACGGCCGGCTGCCCGACGACCAGGGATTCAACGCCGACGTCATGAACGACTGGGACGAGTCGATCACCGACGCCTATGAGACCCGCGAATTCCTCGGCAGTTCGCACCGCCGGTACTGGGACTACGACCTCGTGCGCGAGATCAACCTCTTCATCGAAAACCTCGACAAGTACAGCACACAGTACCTGCAGCCCGAAGACCTGGCCTATTTCCGCGCCGAAGGGCGTTTCCTGCGGGCCTACGTCTACATGCAGTTTGCCAAGAACATGGGCGGCGTACCGCTCATCACGCGTTCGTTCACCTTCGCCGAGGGCAACGGCAGCGCAACCTACTACCAGTTCCCCAGAAATACGGAGGACAGCACCTACTGCTTCATCATCGCGGAATGCGACTCGATCAAACACGATCTCGACGTGCGTTCCGGATCGAACATCGTGAAGAACCGCGCCAGCTACGGCGCAGCCCTGGCCCTCAAGTCACGGGCCGCACTCTACGCCGCCTCGATCGCACGGTATACTCCGACCCGCAAGGATCTGGTGCTCCGCACCGACGGATGGGAGGCCGGCATTCCCGAAGAGCGGGCTGAATTCTTCTACCGGAAAGCTTTGGAGGCCTCCGAAGAGTTGATCATCGACAACGCCGGACTCTATCGGCTCTACGACCTCAACACCGACAAGGTCGAGAACTTCTACGAGGCACTCACAAAAAAGAATGAAAACAACCCCGAAGTGATCTTCGTGAAGGACTACGACGGAACAAACATTCTCAACAACTTCACGGAAACCGTCATCCCGCGCAGCATGCGGGTGTCGGGAGGTTCGCACGTGGGGCCGTCGCTGAATCTGGTCGAACAGTTCGAAACGGCGGACGGCCAGGTCCGGCCGCTCAAGACGGTAGCCGGAGAGACCGAGCCCGAACCGACAGACCCGATCGAAGAGCTCAAATCGACCGACCGATATGTCGTTTACGACAGCCCGTCGGATCTGTTCGCCGACCGGGATCCCCGACTGGAAGGGACCATCCTCGTACCCGGTTCCTCGTTCCGCAACCAGGAGCTGCAGCTCTGGGCCGGACTGGCCATCAAACACTCGGAGACATCGTGGGAATTCAAGCACATCGCCGAGATGGAGGACCTCACGTCGGCCGACGAGAGCAAATACCTGTACGACGGCCGACAGATCACCGGCGCCGACGGTCCGCACATTTCGTTCCGCAGCCCCAATCCCGAACAGGTAACCGGAACGGGATTCCTGCTGCGCAAGTACGTCGATTCGAAGGCCGGCAGCGAAATGATGGGACAGAGCGACCTGGCATTCTGCCGGTTCCGCTATGCCGAGGTACTGCTCAATGCCGCCGAAGCCGCCTGGGAGCTGGGCGAGAAGGCCAAGGCTGCCGACTATCTCAACGAAGTGCGCCGCCGCGCCGGCATCCGCGAAATCGAACCGGACGAGATCACCGGATATGAGACCTTCCTTCGGGAACGTACCGCCGAGTTCGCATTCGAAGGACTGCGTTTCTACGACCTGAAGCGGTTCCGCATCGCCGACAAACTTTTCGACGGACAGGCCGACACCGAAACAGCTCTCATCTACGGACTGTGGCCCTACAAGGTATATGCTCCGGGAGACCCCGACGACGGAAAATGGATCTTCCGCCGGATCCACAACACCAAGCGGAAATTCCCGCTCTGGTTCCAGACCAAGAACTACTATGCCTCGATCGACCAGTCGGTTTTGAACAACAACCCGCTGCTGGTAAAGAATCCGTATCAGGAATAAACAACGAAAACACGCCATGAAAACAATCAGAATATGGTCCACCGTTGCGCTGCTCGCAACGACTCTGCTGACAGGATGCAAAAAGGACAATTTCGATCCTCCCTCGACCTGGATGACCGGCCGTCTGGTTCACAACGGGGCCCCGGTCTACATGGACGGGAGCCCTTCGGACGCCAACGACGAGATCATCCAGTTCTTCCAGGACGGGTTCGGCAAGCACGAAGGCTGGGGAATCCGCGTGAAATACGACGGGACCTACTCTTCGCTGCTCTTCGACGGCGAATACAAACTGATGCCCAAAATGACGATCACCTATCCGTGGGAGTGGACCGGCTGGCCGCAGCACACCGACGACCAAGGACAGACCGTGCTCGACACGATGGTCTTCACCATGAGGGGCAACTACGTGGTTCCCGACATCGAAATCACGCCCTATTTCGAAATCAGCGACTTCAAGGTCACGACCGATGTCACGAACATCAACGCCTCGTTCTCGGTCAAGGCGCTCTTCCCCGACGATCCCGACATCGAACTCACGGACGCACGACTCTATGTCGGGCCCACAAGGCTGGTCAATTCGAGCACACCGATCACCCAGTCGGCCGATGAGGTATCGACCGAACGGCCTATCGAGATCTCGATGCCCGCATCGAAATACATCGACGGATACATCAACAACTTTCGGGATTACTGTTTTGCCCGGGTAGCGGTCAAGACGTCGAAATCCGACCGCTGGCTGTGGTCCGAAATCCTCAAGGTGGAGGAGCTGCCAACCGACCTCAACGACGTAAGCGACCAATATCTGAAGAACTATCAGGCCCCGTTCACCGTGGCAGAGGGATGTCCGCCGGCCGACAGCTACTCGACACCGGCCGACTGGGTGATCAGTGACAACTGCAAGATCAACGCGGCCAGCGATCCGAAGACATATCCCGAGATGCAGGGAGGCCTGGAGCTCCGCTTCGGTCGCAACTGCATCGGAGCCATCAGTTTCGACACCAACCCGCAGGCAGGGATCGAAAACGGCAAAATCCGCCAGACGACCACCCTCCCCGCCGGAAAATACCTGTTGTCGGCCACTCCGTTCGACGAATTCATCAAGAATTACTGGGGCGGCCACGGGACCTGTTATCTGGTCATCGCAAAAGGCGGGGAGATTCCGGACAAGGAAGCGCTCGATTCGGCCATAGCCTATTCGGACACCTATTCGGACGCATCGGTTCAGTTCACGCTGGACTCCGAGACCGAGGTGACGCTCGGATTCCTGTTCAACTTCCCCGATTCCGGGCCTCTGGCCTGCAGTTTCACCAAACTCAGCCTGATCGACCTCGGAACGGAAGGCACCGAAGAGTAGAATAGCTGCGGGGCGGAGATCTCCGCTCTCCGCCCCGCACATTCTCCCGCCGGATCGCCCTCCTCAGGCATCCTCTTCCGAATCCCGCCCCTTGGCCCGGTGCATGCGCCGGTACTCGAGCGGAGAGAGCCCCGACATCTCCTTGAACTTGTGGTTGAAGTGCGAAATGTTCCGGAATCCGGATTCATATGCCACCTGGATGATGCTGAAATCCGAATTGACCAACAGTTTGTAGGCGAAGTCGATCCGGATCTCGAGCAGGCAGTTGAAAATGCTGCGGCCGGTGGATTGCTTGAAATTCCGGCACAGCGCCGTAGGGTTCTGGCCGGCGTATTCGGCCACCTTCTCGAGAGTGACCGTCTCTCTGAAATTGTTGGCCAGGTACTGATACGCACGGCTGACGGGCAGATTGTGCAGCTCCTTGACCCGTCCGTATCCACCTCCGACCGAGGTGGAAAGATAGGTGAACTCCGTCCCCCGGCTCAAACGCCCCAGAATGCGGAACAGTTCCACGTAACGGGTAAGGCCGTCGAGCCGCTCGAAGTTGGACAACCGGCCGAGAATCCAATCGACGTCCGCCCCGTGGCGGAACAGCAGCCCGCGGACACTCTCGTTCAGCAGGCGCACGACGCCCGCAAACTCGGGCATCGTCCGGAACTCTGCCGGGAAGACATTGAGATTGAACTGGATGACCTCGGAGGAACAGTACAGGTCGTTGTCCTCATAGAATACCTGATCGCTGAGATGGAAATGGGGGACATTCGATCCGATGAGCGCAATGTCACCGGGAAAGAATTCACTCACGCCATTCCCGACGAAACGTTTTCCGAAGCCCTCGGTAATGGCCACAAGTTCGTATTCGGGATGGTAGTGCCAATCGGGCGGAAAGTGTTTGAAGACGAAATTCTTCTTCGTGAACGAACACCCGGAGGCCGGAATAATGGTTTCGTAAAGCATGGTTTTATCATTTGACCGATCCAATGCAAATATAACACAATTAAATGCAAATCACGCCATAGATCAGAGCCTTTTTTGATCATATATTTGTAGAGCCAAACCAATCAAGTTTATTCATACATTAAAAAATACGAAATGACCAAACGCGAAGTTATCAAGTGCGTACTTGACGGCAAGAAGCCCCCCTATGTGCCTTGGTCCTTCAAATTCACCAAAGAGCCCAAGGAGGAGCTCATGAACTACTACGCAACGGACGATCTCGACCCCGTTCTGGGCAACCACATCCTGCAACTCGGAAGCGACATCGGATTCTTCGAGGATCTGGGGAACAATCTGGTCCGCGATGTTTTCGGCGTAGTCTGGGACCGCAGCGTGGACAAGGACATCGGGGATGTGAAAGGGTGCATGCTTCCCGAACCGACCCTCGAAGGATACCGTTTTCCCGACCCGCTCGACCCGCGCTTTTTCGCCAATATCGAGAGCGAAATCGGGAAGAAGCCCGACATGTTCCGCGTCTTCCAGATCGGATTCTCGCTCTACGAACGGGCCTGGACCCTGCGCGGGATCGAGAACCTGCTGATGGACTTCTACATCAACCCGGGATTCGTGAACGAACTGCTGGACGCGATCTGCGACTACAACCTGCGGCAGATTGACAAGGCCCTCGAATACGACATCGACGCGGTCTACTTCGGGGACGACTGGGGGCAGCAGATCGGTCTGATCATGGGATACGATCTCTGGCGGGAGTTCATCTACCCCCGCCTGCAGCGGATGTACGGCCGCGTGCGAGAAGCCGGGAAATACGTGATGATACACAGCTGCGGCGACGTGGACGAGTTGTTCGACGACCTGATCTCGATCGGACTGAACTGCTTCAACCCCTTCCAGCCGGAGGTTATGGATGTCGATGACCTGCTCAAACGGTACCGCGGAAGGCTCGCCTTCCACGGAGGGCTGTCGATGCAGAAGACCCTGCCGTTCGGGACCGTGGAGGATGTCGCCCGCGAATCACGGCATCTGCTGGAGCTCGGCCGGGAGGGCGGCTACATTTTCTCGCCGTCGCATTCGGTCGAAGGGGACACCTCGCTCGAGAACATGCTGACATTCATAAACATCGCAAAGAAACAAATCGAATAGAACAAAAGCACAACCGATATGGAAGAGATGAATCCTCTCTCGCAGGCCATCGTGGCCGGCAACCTCGAACAAACGCAGCAACTCGTCCGCCAGGCTCTGGCCGAAGGCATGGACACGCAGACGCTGATCAACGACTACCTGACGACCGGCATGGCCGAGATCGGACAACGGTTTCAGGACCGAAAGGCCTTCGTGCCCAACCTGCTGATGTCGGCCCGGGCGATGAAGGGCGCCCTGGAGATCCTGAAGCCCTACATGACCGAGGAGACGGAGACCCGCCTGGGGACCATCGTCATCGGAACCGTCAAGGGCGACCTGCACGACATCGGGAAGAATCTGGTGGCCTCGATGTTCGAGGGATGCGGATTCAAGGTCGTCAATCTGGGAATCGACGTCTCGAGCGAGAAATTCATCCAGGCAATCCGCGAGCACCATGCCGACATCGTCTGCCTGTCGGCACTGCTCACCACGACGATGAACTACATGCGCAACGTGGTCGCCGACCTGGAAAAGGAGGGTTTGCGCGACCGGGTGAAGGTCATGGTAGGCGGAGCTCCCGTCAATGAGGCTTTTGCCGCACAGATCGGCGCGGACCTCTACACGTCGAATGCCAATGCCGCCGTAACCGGAGCCAAGCAGTTGCTCCACATCGCCTGATCCGCACGCCATGCAGTACAAAGCGTTCGACCTCGACTTCGACAGCCTCGCCCTCGACCGGAGGGAGCTCTACCGGGCGCTGGGGTACGGCGACACGACTCCGGATCCCGGGATTTTCGGAATGCTCGACGAGGTACTCGGTGCCACGGCGCAGGTCTGCAGGCCCCGGATCCTCTACGGCATCCGTCCCGGAAGCGTCGTCGCACCGAACCGGATCGAAGTGGACGGCACGGAGTTCCGCACGGGAAAGATCATCGCCGACAGCCTGTCGGGAGCAGACCGTTTCTGTCTGTTCGTGGCAACGGCCGGCCGGGAATTCGAAGACTTCCGCCACACCTACAAAGAGTCGGGCGACTGCGTGCGGGAGTTCATCGCCGACGCGGTGGGCAGCGTACTGGCCGAAGCCTGCGTGGCGCAGGTCGAGCAGCAGCTCGACCTCGAAGCCGCAACGCCGCACACCTACCCCTACAGTCCGGGCTACTGCGGATGGCGGGTCACGGAACAGAAACTGCTCTTCGGCCTGCTGCCGGAACACCCCTGCGGTATCGAACTGACGGAAAGTTCGCTGATGTACCCCATCAAATCGGTGAGCGGGGTCATCGGCATCGGAGAAACCGTCGAACGAAAGCCCTACGGTTGTGCCATTTGCCGCAACGCCAACTGCTACAAGCGCAGGGTCCCCAATCCATGAACCGACAAAAACACGAACCCAACATGAAAACCATAGACATGACCGGCTGGAAAGCCCGTACGATCGCCTCCCCCCGGCGTCGGGCCATTCCCATCATGACCCACCCGGGAATCGAGCTGTGCGGCACCACGGTGCGGCAGGCCGTCACCGACGGCAAGGCCCATGCACGAGCGATCCTTGCACTCGACGCCCGCTATCCGGCCGATGCCTGCACGGTCATCATGGACCTGACGGTCGAGGCCGAAGCATTCGGCGCACGCATCGTTTTCCCCGAAAACGAGGTTCCGAGCGTCATCGAACCGCCGGTGCACGACCCGGCCGGGATCGACGCGCTGCCCGTGCCCGGGATCGACGCGGCCCGCATCCCCCAGTACCTCGAAGCCAACCGCACGGTGGCCCGGGCAATCGGAGACAAGCCGCTTCTGGCAGGATGCATCGGACCTTTCTCGCTGGCCGGACGACTGTTCGGGATGAGCGAACTGATGATGGCGCTGTTCACCGCCCCCGACGCCGTCTGCCGGCTGCTCGAAAAGTGCACGCAATTCATCGAAACCTACTGCCGCGCACTCCGCGATACGGGAGCACAGGGGGTCATCATGGCCGAGCCGGCCGCGGGACTGATCTCGAACGACGATTGCCTGCGCTATGTCACGCCCTACATCCGCCGCATCGTGGAGAGCGTGCAGGACGACCGGTTTCTCGTTATCCTCCACAACTGCGGAGATACGGGCCACTGTACGGAGGCCATGGTCGGAACGGGTGCCGCCGGATACCACTTCGGCAACCAGGCCGACATGGTCGCGGCGCTGGACGCATGTCCCGGCGAGGCGCTGGTGATGGGCAACCTCGATCCGGTGGGGATTTTCAAGGGGGCATCTCCCGAAGAGGTCTACCGGGCGACCCGCGATCTGCTCGAAGCCACACGCCGCTACCCCAACTACGTCATCTCGTCGGGGTGTGACGTTCCCCCGGCCGTTCCGGCGGCCAACATCGAGGCCTTCTACCGGGCCGTAACCGACTACAACGCAATCTTAACCTTTTAAAACATACTCCCATGATGAAGAAAACCACCCTTCTGCTGACCGCCGCACTGTTTGCCTCGGCACTCTGTTCCCAGGCCGGAGCATCCGAACGATGGACCGAAAAGGAGGCCCGAGAGTGGGCCGCCGTGAATCCGTGGTTCTGCGGCTTCAACTACATTCCGGCCAACGCGATCAACTACACGGCCATGTGGGACCGCACGAGTTTCTCGCCCGAGGTGATGGACCGTGAACTCGCCCTAGCCGAAGAGGTCGGACTGAACTGCGCCCGCGTCGTGATGCAGTATGCCGTCTATGCCGAGAACCCGAAACATTTCATCAGGGCGCTCGACAAATTCCTCGAGATTTGCGACAAGCACCACATCAAAGCGATGCCCATCTTCTTCGACGACTGCGCATTCGGAGCCAGCACCGACCCGCAGACCGGCATCCAGCCCGAGCCGCTCAAAGGATGGTACGCCTGGGCCTGGTCGCCGTCGCCCGGGCACACGATGGTCATCGATGAAAGGACGCATCCGCTGCTCGAAACCTACGTGAAGGAGGTGCTGACCCGATTTGCCGACGACGACCGCATCCTGGCATGGGATCTCTACAACGAGCCGACGAACGGAGGACTCGCCTTCCGCTCGATGCCGCTGCTGCGCAAGGTCGTGAAATGGGCTCGCGAGGTCGAGATCTCGCAACCGGTGACGATCGGCGTGTGGAGCGGAGACGAAGAGCTCCGGAGATTCTCGATCGACAATTCGGACATCGTCAGCTTCCACTGCTACTCCGATGCCGCATACACCCGGGAGATGTGCCGCCAGCTGAAGGCGGAGAACCGTCCGGTGATCTGCACCGAATGGATGAACCGCCCCACTGGATCGACCATCGCCTCCGTGCTTCCCGTCTTCGCTGAAGAGGGGGTAGGCTGCATGCTCTGGGGGCTGGTGAACGGCAAGACCCAGACGGATCTTCCGTGGGGGCACCGTCCCGAGCACGGCGAATACACGGGGCCGTGGCAGCACGATATCTTCCGGGGCGATTTTACACCCTACGACCCGTCGGAGATCGATCTGTTGAAAAAATACTGCAAATGATCCCATGAAGCGAAACATCCATACACTCCTGATGCTCGGTGCCGCCGGAATCGTATCGGCGGCATCGGGCCAAAACATTCCACAGGCCCGGATCACGGTGGACGTGGCCCGGGAGGAGGCGGAGATCGCCCCGACGATGTACGGCATCTTCTTCGAGGACATCAACCGTTCGGCCGACGGGGGCATGTACGCGGAACTGATCTTCAACCGGGGGTTCGAAGAGAAGAACCTGCCGTCGGGTTGCACCTACAACCCGGAGGACAAGAGAGTCTATGCCCCGTACCGGGCGGTTTACTCGTCGCCCGAACAGATGCGCAGCTGGAGCATTCCCTGGGACATCGAAGACACCCATCCGGGATGGACGATCGAAGCGGCGGACGGAGCCTCGTATTCGGTCCACATCGACGATACGGACCACCTGCAGGTCGAGGACTCGAAGGCCATGTATCTTTCGATCGACGCCTGCCGGGATCCGTTCCGCCTCGTAAACAGCGGTTTCTACGGCCTGGCCGTCGAGGCGGGCGAGAAATACGACCTGCGCTTCTACGTCAGGGCCGCGGACGGATACCGGGGAAGCGTGACGGCGGAAATCCTCGCAGCCGACGGCGAAGTGCTGGCCGCAAAGCGGTTTGCCCTGAAAGACAACGGAGCGTGGAGCTATTTCGAAGGGGAGTTGAAGCCCTCACGGACGGTGAACGACGGACGGTTTGCCCTGCGGTTCGATTCGGAGGGCTCGCTGGAGATCGACTACGTGTCGCTCTTCCCCCGCCACACATTCCACAACCGCCCCAACGGACTGCGCCGCGACGTCGCGCAGTTCGTAGCTGACCTCAAGCCGGCATTCATGCGCTGGCCCGGCGGGTGCATCGTCGAGGGGCTCACGATGGAGAACCGCGTGAACTGGAAGAACACGATCGGGAAACCGGAGCTGCGCAAGGGCGAATACAACCTCTGGGGCTACCACTCCACCAACGGATTCGGATACCACGAATTCCTGCAATACTGCGAGGACATCGGCTGCAAGGCCATGTTCGTCTGCAACGCCGGCATGTCCTGCGACGGGCGCAACGGCGACTTCTACGACGACGACCAGGTCGAAGGCCTGATACAGGATGCGCTGGATGCGATCGAATATGCCACGGGCGACGCCGAGACGACCCGCTGGGGCGCCGAACGGGCCCGGAACGGCCATCCCGAACCGTTCACACTGGACTACATCGAGGTCGGGAACGAAAACCACAGCGCCATGTACGCCAAGTACTACAACCGTTTCTACAAGCGGATCCGCGAAGCCTATCCCGACATCACCATCATCACGTGCCTGCCGATGAGCGAGCAGCTGGGATGGATCGACGGATACGACATGAACGACCCGCACTTCTACAACTTCCCGAGCTGGTTCTACTCCAACACGGACTATTTCGACCGCTTCCCCCGCGAGGAGGGGCACAAGACCTACGTCGGAGAGTACGCCTGCAACATGGGTGTGGGCGCCGGCAACATGGAGGGGGCCCTGAGCGAAGGTGCATTCATCATGGGCATGGAGCGCAATTCGGACCTGGTCACGATGTGTTCGTATGCCCCCCTGATGGAAAACACCAAATGCCGGATGGGCGTAAACCTCATCCTGGTGCGCAACGACGACGTGATCGGACGTTCGTCGTACTGGGTCGAACGGATGTTCACGGACAACCGTCCCGATGTCAATCTGGCTACGGGGACCACCCTGGGCATTCTCCCCGACAAGACCACCCCGCGGGGCGGCATCGGACTGGGCACCTATCAGACCGCAGCCGAATTTTCCGACATCCGGGTCACGGTGGACGGCGAGGAGGTCTACGCATCGGACATCGCCGGGAATCTGGGCGAATGGTTCGCCACATCGCCCGACTGGAAGGTCGAAGGCGGCAAACTCGTCCAGCCCAACCCCTCGGCAACGAGTTCCATCCTGCTGCAGGGGCGGCAGTTCGACGCCCGCAAGGCCGCACTCGTATCGGTGGAGTTCGACGCCACGAAACTCGGGGGCAAGGAGGGATTCGTCCTCCATTTCGGCAACCGGAACAGCGACAACACGGCCGACTGCTACCAGATGACGCTCGGCAGTTTCGGCAACGCCTGGACGATCTTCCAGTCGGTATCGAATCACAATGCGTTCGTGCTGAACACCGAACGGCCGACCCAGCCGATCGAAACAGGACGAACCTACCACGTCAAGCTCGTGATCCGCAACCAGGAGACGTTCGAATGCTGGATCGACGGAGTCAAGGCCCTCGTATACGACAACAGCTACGTCCAGCGGCAATACGCCCTTGCGGGGCTCGACCGCAAAAACGGCGAGGTGATTGTGAAGGTGATCAATGCCGAAGATGTCCCGATGCCGGTGAAGTTCGACTTCCGCAACGCCGAGTTCGAACCGCTGGGCAAACGGATCTGCCTGTGGGCCGATTCGAAATTCGACGAGAACACTTTCGAGGAGCGCAACCGGATCGTGCCTGTGGAGGAGGTTTTCAACCACGTATCGCCGCAGATGGAGGTCACGTTCCGCCCGCAATCCATGACCGTTCTGCGGCTGAAACTGAAGAACACGCACCGACAATGAAACACCCCGCCGTGAAAAGAGTGCCGTTCATCCTGCTGTGCCTTCCCCTGCTCGCTCTTCAGTGCGCATGGGCGGCCGGGCCCCAATCAGGCCAGTTCTACAAAACCCGAATGCATCGCGGGCGCATCACCGTGGCCGACATCCGCAGGGACCGGGGACCGGCCCGCATGATCGCCACGGCCTTTCAGGGACTCGTGAACCAGGATACGGCCCAATGCTATCTCTACCTGGCCGACCACCACGTACGCCAGCTCGACGACACGAAGCGGCCGTTCGACCTGCTTCCGCTCGGCGAAGGCGAGGATCCCGGGCTGCGGTCGCTCTTCCGGGCCTATGCCGGACGGGTGCGGAACATCTACATCTGGAGTCCCGAGGAGGATTGGTCGTGGAACATGGCCGTCATGCTGGCCGCACAGCACAAGGGCCTGCCCCTCACCGAGGAGCTCTATGCCCGGCTGACGTCCGAAACCCCGTGGAAGGGGCATGTGGAGCGGCTCTATGGCCGCTGGGCCTCCAAGCAGGAGGCTTATGCATGGGCCCGGCAGACGCTCCAGCCCCAATGCCATCCGAACATCCTCTTTTCGCTGGGTCTGCGCAGCGACTGGCAGGGGAATCCGTGGACGCTCTACGACTATGCCGTGGCCTCGCGCGGTTTCGCGTTCTGGCTCGATGATGCCGACCCGCAAGAGCGGGGCATAATCGAGGAGATCTGCCGGAACGGCCGTTTCGAACCGGGTGCGATCGTCATGGGCTATGCCAAAAGCGGCGACGACCTGCTCTACGTCACCAACCGGTACCACATCGGCTATGTGGTGAGCGACTACTATGCCAACGCATCGTTCTGGTGCAGCTACCCGAACAGGTCGTTCAGACAGCGCCCCGGCCGCGCCGTCAGGGCCGAGAAGGGCAAGATCTACGTGAGCGTCGTCTTCAGCGACGGCGACAACGTGCAGTTCGACCAGAACGCCCTGTACGCCATCTGGACCGATGACAGGGACCGCGGGGAGTTTCCCGTAGGCACGACGCTCTGCGCCGGACTGCAGGAGCTGAACCCGTTCCTGATGGAGTGGTACTACAGACACATGAGCGACAACGACGAGCTGTTGGCCGGGCCGTCGGGCTACCAGTTCATCTACGGACGCGACTACAGCGAGCAGGGATACGGACAGTGGCTGGAAAAGAACCGGGCGTGGCTGGAATCGGCCGGCTTCCGCACCGGATGTTTCTGGCACTGTTCCTACGGCACCGACCGTTTCTACCGCTATGTCGAGACGGCCGGTCTCGAGGGGGTCTTCAACGGGGACGACGACGTGGTGCTCGACTGCCACGAAGGGGTGGTCATCATGAACCAGGGGGACCATCTGGTCGCCGAGGGCGACCTGTACAACAACCTCGCCGCCCGACAGGCGAAGCTGGACACGTCGCGCCCCCATTTCCTGAACGTCTACCCCACCGCCGCCACATACGGCTACCACGGCATCGCCCGGCTCAAACGCGAGGCGGAACGGCTGGAACGGGATTTCCCGGGACGCTTTGTCTTCCTGCTGCCCAAGGACAACGTCGCCACGGCCCGCGCATACTACGAGCAGCATCCCGAACACATTCCCTGGAAAAACCGGGAGACCAAAAACTGACCGCATATGTTCAAAACCACAACCGCCCTCCTGCCGCTGCTGCTGGCTGCCGTCCAGGCAACGGCGGAGAATGACCCGAAACCGGCACAAATCAGCCGCAAAGGCATACTGCAATGGGTCGATACCCGAATCGGTACGGCCGGGCACGGCCACACCTTCATGGGCGTGGCCGCCCCGTTCGGGGCCGTGCAGCTCGGCCCCGGAAACTTCAACAAGGGATGGGACTGGTGTTCGGGATACCACGCCTCCGACTCGATCTGCATCGGATTCGCGCACCTGCACCTCAACGGCACGGGCTGCAGCGACACGGGCGACCTGATCTTCATGCCCACGACCGGAACGCCGCAGGTATGCCCCGGGTCGCAGGAGGATCCGGACAGCGGCTACGCCTCCCGCTATTCGCACCAGCGCGAGACGGCGACCCCGGCATACTACCGGCTCCATCTGGACGACTACGGCATCGAGGCGGAACTGACAGCCACAGAGCGGGTCGGATTCCACCGCTACGGATTTCCCGAAACGCCGGGAAGCCGGCAGATCGTCATCAACCTGTTCGACGGCAACGGCGACGACCGGGCCACGGAAACCTTTCTGGAACAGGAGGACGACCGCACGATCCGGGGCTACCGCTATTCGACCGGATGGTCCAAACGACAACGCATCTACTTCTCCGCCCGCTTCTCCATCCCGGTGAAACTGGATATCTACAGGGACGACCGTCCGGTGGAAGGAAGCAGCGTCGAACGGGGTGTCAATATCAAGGGGATCGTGCGTCTTCCCGACGACACGCAGTCCGTATCGGTAAAGGTCGGCATCTCCCCGGTCAGCATGTCGGGGGCCGACCGGAACATCGAGAGCGAACTCCCGGGATGGGATTTCGAAGAGACCGTCCGCCGCACGGCCCGAAAGTGGGAGCGCGAATTGGACAAGGTCGCTGTCGAAGGCGCCGACGACCGGACGCGGAGAATCTTCTACACGGGACTCTATCACGCATTCCTGCAACCCGCCCTCTTCAACGACTGCGACGGCCGCTACCGGGGTGCTGACGGGATGGTGCATGAGGACCCGGGGCACGAAACCTACACCGTTTTTTCGCTGTGGGACACCTATCGGGCCGCACACCCGCTCTACACCCTGCTGCAGGCCGGGCGCGTCCCCGACATGGTACTGACGATGCTCGACATCCACGACGAGCAGGGGATGCTGCCCGTGTGGCATCTCTACGGATCGGACACCCGGGAGATGATCGGAATACAGTCCGTGCCCGTCATTGCCGACGCCCTGATGAAGGGGATTCCCGGAATCGACAGCCGGCGGGCGCTCCGGGCCATGAAGGAGTCGATGACGAGCGACTACAAGGGGCTGGGCTGGCTCCGCCGGCAGGATTACATCCCGGCGGACAAGGAGGGCGAATCGGTGGCCAAGGGGCTCGAATACGCCCTCGCCGACGGATGCATCGCCCTGGCGGCCCGCAAGGCGGGCGACGGGGAGCTCGCGCGGGAGTTCGGGAGGAGGGCCCGGTTCTACAGAAACTACTGGGACCCGAAAACACGGTTCTTCCGCGGCCGCAATGCCGACGGATCGTTCCGCGAACCGTTCGATCCCTTCCGCTCGACCCACCGCAACGACGACTACTGCGAAGGTACCGGATGGCAGTACACCTGGCTCGTGCCGCACGACGTGCAGGGGCTGGTGTCGCTCTTCGGAAGCGAGGAGGCCTTCGCCGCCAAACTCGACTCGCTCTTTACGATCGAAGGGGACATGGGCGAGCAGGCGTCGGGCGACATCTCGGGGCTGATCGGGCAGTATGCCCACGGCAACGAACCGGGCCACCACACCGTCTATCTATACCCGTATGTCGGCCAGCAATGGAAAACCGCGCGGCTGGTCCGCCGCATCCTCGGCGAGATGTACACGGACCGGCCGGACGGGCTGGCCGGCAACGAGGACTGCGGGCAGATGTCGTCGTGGTACGTGCTCTCGGCCATGGGATTCTATCCGGTGAACCCGGCACTGGGAATCTACGTACTGGGAAGCCCCGCATTCGACCGGGTCACCCTGCGCACGCACGGAGGCAAACGCTTCACGGTCATCGCCGAGAACAATTCGGAGGAGAACATCTACATCCAGTCGGCCGAACTCGACGGACGCCCCTATCCATACTCGTACATCCGTCATGCCGACCTGCTGCGCGGCGGCACGCTGCGGTTGAAAATGGGACCGAAGCCCTCGGACTTCGGATCGGACCCGCAACACCGTCCCATCGAACAATAACCCATCGAAAAAAACTGCGACCATGAAACAACTGCTCACCTCACTGACCGCCCTGCTGCTCGTATCGGGAGGCTGCACCCCCGATGAGGAGCCCGAGGCCACGATCCGCATCGACCTGGCCCGGCGCGGAGCCGACATCCCGGCTTCGATGTACGGCATCTTCTTCGAGGAGATCAACCACGCGGGAGACGGAGGCCTCTATGCCGAACTGATCCAGAACCGCGGATTCGAGGACTCGTCCGTCCCGGAAGGGTATACCGTAAAAGGGGACCGGATCTTTCCGCCGACCGACCGGGCAAACCACCTGACGGGGGCACGTCCCCATCCCGACCTGTCGTTCCGCTGGAACCCGGACCCGATTCCGGCCTGGAGGTTCGAACAGCTCGAGGGATCGGGGGCATCGGCCGAACTGACCCGCGAATACCCGCTCAACGAAGCGAGTCCGACGGCTCTTAAGGTAACGCTTCCGGAAAAGGGACGTATCTCCCTGTCGAACTGCGGATTCTGGGGAATGAACATCGAAAAGGGAAAGGGATATTACCTGAGGATGAACACCTCGAACGGAAACCGGTTCGAGGGACGCGCCATACTCAAGCTCGTAGCCGAAGACGGCACGGAGCTCTGCAACCGGCCGCTGGCGATCGACCCGGACAGGACATGGTGCGAATACACCGGACAGCTGACCGCCACGGGCAGCGATCCGCACGCCCGGTTCGTCATCGAGCTCGAAGGCACGGGGACGCTGCTGCTAGACTATGTATCGCTCTTCCCCGAAACGTTCCGCAACCGGATCAACGGACTTCGGAACGACATCGCGCAAACGCTCGAGGCCCTGCATCCGGCCTTCGTCCGCTGGCCGGGCGGCTGCATCGTGGAAGGCATCGACCTTTCGAACCGCATCGAATGGAAAAAGACGATCGGCGACCCCAAGAACCGTCCGGGAATCTACGACACGTGGGGATACAGGGCAACAATGGGATTCGGGTACCACGAATTCCTGCAGTTCTGCGAAGACATCGGAGCCGCCGGCATGTTCGTCTGCAATGCGGGAATAGGCTGTCAGGGCCGTGTAGGGGATGCCTGCAGGGAGGAGGATCTCGATGCATTCATCCAGGATGCGCTCGATGCCATCGACTATGCATTGGGCGACGGAACGACCGAATGGAGCCGCAAACGGGTCGAGAACGGCCATCCCGAACCGTTCCCGCTGCAATACGTCGAGATCGGAAACGAAAACTGGGGACCGATCTACGAGAAGAGGTACGACCGGTTCTACAGGGCCATCAAGGCGAAATATCCCCGTCTGACCCTCATCTCGACTCTCGGTCTGGGCGGGCAGCACCGGCACGAGCGGGTGGACATGATCGACCCCCACTGGTACGTGGCACCGGAATTTTTCCTATCTTCGAGTCGTCTTTTCGACCAGCAGGAAAGAGGCGGCTATGCCGTCTATGTGGGAGAGTATGCGGTCAATCAACAGGTCGGAGGTGGCAACCTGCTGGGAGCGTTGGCCGAAGCGGCCTTCCTGTCCGGCATGGAGCGCAATTCGGATCTGGTGAAGATGGCGTCGTATGCCCCGCTGCTCGAAAACGTGAACGACCGGGTATGGCCGACGAACCTGATCTGGTTCGATTCGCACCGCGTCATGGGACGTTCGTCATACCATGTCCAGAAGATGTATGCCGAGAACCGTCCGGACTACAACACGGCGACCGAATTCGAACAGCCCCGAAACGGCGTGCAGGTAAGCGGCCGCATCGGACTGGGCGGATGGAACACGGACAACGAATACAGGGAGCTGAAGGTCACGCTGCCCGACGGCCGGGTCATCGAGGCCGACATGGAGCGCGGCTGGACTCCGAAAGGGGGCACATGGTCCGCAGCAGACGGCACCCTGAGCCAGGAAGGCCCCGGGGTGATGCGTTGGAGCATCTGGGATTCGCCGGAGGAGTTCTCCGACTGTTCGATATCGGTGAAGGCCCGGAAAAAGAGCGGAGACGAGGGTTTTATCCTCTACTTCGGCATGCAGGGAGAGACGGGATACGTGCTCAACATCGGAGGCTGGAGCAACCAGACCACGGCGTTCCAGCACATGGTCGGGGCGGACATGCCGCAAATCCCCAACAACATCGCGCAGCAGGTAGAGACCGGACGCTGGTATGACATACGCATCGACATACACGGAGACAGCTTCACCTACAGCCTCGACGGGAAACGGATGCTCGAAGCCCGGATCGAACAGAGCAGGCAGTATGTCGTCTCCGGATACGACGAGACGACCGGTGAGGAGGTCATCAAGTTCGTCAATGCCACGGAGAAGCCCTTCACGGCCAGGATCGAACTGGCCGGCGCGGAATCCGTCGGGCGGACCGGCAAGGCCATCGTCCTCACGTCGGGCGACCCCTCGGACGAGAATTCGCTCGACAACCCCGAAAAGGTTGTACCCGAAGAGCGGGTATACAAGGGATTCTCCGACCGGTTCACGTACACGTTCGACCCGTGGTCGTTCACCGTATTGAGGATCAAGGTCCAAAAATAACATCCGGAAGGGGTGGGATGGTCGGCCGCGGCCGGCGCGGTCAGAGGCGGCCGTTCCGGCCGTTCCGCCCGACATCCGGAGAGCACATGAACAACAACCGGAAACGGCCCACGGCCGACAACCGAAAAATTACGACCCAATGAAAAAACAGATCCTTTTACTGCTATCCGCCGCCGTACTTGCCGGACAGGGTTCGGCCCGGGAGGGGAACTGGCTGCAATATGTGGATCCCCGGATCGGATCGGGCGGCCACGGACACGTATTCGTCGGGGCCAGCGTCCCGTTCGGGGCCGTCCAGGTCGGACCGCAAAACATCTTCAAGGGGTGGGACTGGTGCTCCGGATACCACGACTCGGACGACGTCGTCATCGGATTCTCGCACACGCACCTGAGCGGAACAGGATGCACGGACCTGGGCGACATCCAGATCATGCCCTTCACCGGGGAGGTACGCACCCGCCGCGGCGAACAGGAGGACATATCGGGCAGCTGCGCCGCACACTACCGGCACGAAAACGAGGAGGTGACACCCTACCGATACGCCCTGACGCTCGACAACGGGATCGGCGTGGAACTGACCGCCGCCTGCCGCACGGCATTCCACCGCTACAGGTTCCCGGCCAAAGAGACGGCCCGGCTGCTCGTCAATCTGTATGAAGGCAACGGTTTCCAATCGGTCGCCTCGGCGCTGCGGCGGCTCGATGCGCACACGCTCGTCGGATACCGCATCGTCAAGGGATGGGCGCCGGAGCACCGGGTCTATTTCGCCCTGAAAAGCGACCGGCCGATCGCCGAACTGCTCGTCTTCGAAAACGACGAACCGGCCGGCCGCAACGAGCTCGAAGGGATCGGCGTGAAGGGTGTTGTCAGCTTCGGAGAACCGATCGACCGGCTCTGCATCAAGGTCGCCATCTCATCGGTCAGCGAGGAGAACGCCCTCGAGAACCTCCGCCGGGAGATTCCCCACTGGAACTTCGAGCAGGTGGCCGAGCAGGCCCGGGCTGCCTGGGAGAAGGAGCTGGGGCGCGTGGAGGTCGTCTCCGGCGACGAACGGGCGAAGCGCATCTTCTACACGGCCATGTACCACACGATGATCGCCCCGACGACCTACTGCGACGTGAACGGGGAGTTTCGCGGGCACGACAACCGGATCTGGAAATCGGACCGGACCAACTACTCGACCTTCTCGTGCTGGGACACCTACCGGGCCCTGCATCCGTGGTTCACCATCATACAGAGCGACCGCGTGGGCGACATGGTCCACTCGATGCTTTCGATCTGCGACCAGCAGGGGAAACTGCCCATATGGCCCCTGCTCGGCGGCGAAACCAACCAGATGCCCGGTTACGGAGCCGTGCCGATCGTCAGTGACGCCGTCGTGAAAGGCATCCGGGGAATCGACGCCCGCCGGGCGCTGGAATGCGCCGTGCAGTCGGCCACACTGCGCAGGCAGGACGGGATCGGATACCTGCTCGACCGGGAATATATCCCGGCGGACAAGGTATTCGAAGCGACATCGAAAGCGATGGAATACGCCGTGGGCGACTGGGGGATTGCGGCCATGGCCCGCAAGACGGGCGACCGCGAAACGGAGCGGGTCTTCTCCGAACGGGCCCGCTACTGGCGGCACTACTTCGATCCGCAGATCCGATTCATCCGCCCGAAATTCGAGGACGGGACATGGCTGACGCCCTACGACCCGTTCCAGTCGGTGCACGGCGGTACGGGATATTTCGCCGAAGGAACCGGATGGCAATACACCTTCTTCACCCCGCAGGACCCCTACGGGCTGATCGAGGCCATGGGCGGCGACCGGGCATTCGCCGGAAAACTCGATTCGCTCTTCACGGTCAGCGGCGACATGGGGCCGCAGGCATCGGCCGACATCACGGGACTGATCGGTCAGTATGCCCACGGCAACGAACCGTCACACCACATCATCTACCTCTACAACTACGCCGGACAGCAGTGGAAAACGGCCGAAAAGGTGCGCTACGTCCAGGAGCATTTCTACACGGACCGCACGGACGGCATCATCGGAAACGAGGACTGCGGACAGATGTCGGCATGGCATATTCTCTCGGCGCTCGGGTTCTACCAGGTGAATCCCTCGTGCGGCGTCTATTCGTTCGGCAGCCCGATCTTCGAACGGGTGACCCTGAACCTGCCCGGAGGCCGCAGATTCGTCATCACGACCGAGAACAACTCCCGGGAGAACATCTACATCCAGCAGGCGGAGCTCAACGGCAGGCCGTGGCCCTTCTCCTACATCCCGTACGGGGAGATCGTACGCGGCGGTTCGCTGCACTTCGTCATGGGGCCCACACCCAACCGCGCATTCGGAAGCGACCCGTCACACCGTCCATACAACGAGATCCGTTGATATACGTTCCAACAAACAAGAGAGAATGAATAACCGAACCATGAAAAAAATGCTCGCCGGCATCTGCCTGCTGGCCGCAGCCATCGTCCCGGGAGGGGTCCACGCGAAAAGCCGGATCGAAATCGACCTCGGCAAACGCGGGGCGGAGATTCCCGCCTCGCTCTACGGAGTATTCTTCGAGGAGATCACCGGATCGGGAGACGGCGGACTGTATGCCGAGATGATACGCAACCGGGGTTTCGAGGAAGGAGTGCTCCCGTCGGGCTGCACGCTCGACGACGAAGGCTACGCCGCGGCCCCGCACCTGCGCTGCTACTCGAACGACTCGATCAACCGCTTCTGCATCCGGTGGAGCCCCGACCTGGAGATGACCGGATGGAGGGTGCAATACGCCGACGGTTCGCAGGCGGCATCCTCCGTAACGGACCGTTATCCGCTCAACGACGCGACGCCGCATGCCCTCCACGTGGAGCTGGAGGCCGCACGCAGCGAGGTGCACGTCGTGAACGGCGGATACTGGGGAATCGCAACCGAAGCCGGGAAACAATACGACCTCGAGTTCTACCTCCGGGCCGAAGGCACGACGCGCTGCCGGGCCGAGATCGTCGCTGAGGACGGAAGCCAGGTTGCCGCCTGCGCGATCCCGGTTACGGCCGACGGGACGTGGCGGCGCTACACGGCGACACTCCCGGCATCGGCCGACGGAAGACGGAACGAATTCCATCTGGTCTTCCCGAACGAAGGGAACATCTGGCTCGATTACGTCTCCCTGTTTCCCCGGGAGACCTACAAGGGCCGGCGCAACGGACTGCGCAAGGATGTGGCCACGCTCATCGAGGAGCTCCGCCCCGCATTTGTCCGCTGGCCGGGCGGATGCATCGTGGAAGGGCTCACGCTCGAGAACCGGGTGCGCTGGAAACAGACCATCGGCGAGCCGGTGAAACGCCCCGGAGAGTACAACCTGTGGGGATACCGCAGCTCCTACGGATTCGGATACCACGAATTCCTGCAGTTCTGCGAGGACATCGGGGCCGACGGCATGTTTGTCTGCAATGCGGGCATGTCCTGCCTGTTCCGCAACGGAGATTACGTCCAGGGAGAAGCATTGGACGAATTGATCCAGGAGGCGCTGGATGCCATAGAGTATGCACTGGGCGATGCCCGGACTACGCGGTGGGGAGCCGAGCGGGCAAAAAACGGGCATCCCGAACCTTTCCCGCTGAAGTACGTCGAAGTCGGAAACGAGAACGTATTCGCACGCTATGCCGCCAACTACAACCGGTTCCACAAGGCGATCAAGGAGCGCTACCCGCAGCTGACGGTGATCTCCGCACTGATGTTCAGCAAGGACATCGACCGTCTGGATCAGGTGGAGATGATCGACCCCCACTACTACGAGACCCCGGACTGGTTCTACAACAACGCCAGGGTCTACGACAAACTGTCGCGACGAACGCCCTACAAGGTCTATGTCGGCGAATACGCCGCGGTCGGGCGCGCCGACCTCTACGCTTCGCTGGCCGAGGCTGCCTATCTGACCGGCGTGGAGCGCAACTCGGACAAGGTGCAGCTGGTCTCCTACGCTCCGCTGATCGCCAATGCTCACTACGGGACAAACCATCTGATCGTGCTCGACAACGCCCGGTCTTACGGTCGGTCGAACTACCACGTCATGAAACTCTTCTCGGAAAACCGTCCCGACGTGAACATCCCCTTCCGCATCACCGGAGAAAAGGAGAGCGAACCGCTGGCTCCGGAAGGGTGCATCGGATTGAGCACCGGGAACACGGCGGTCCAGTTCCGGGAGTTGAAGGTCACGAGCCGCGGCCGCACGCTCTACGAAACCGACTGGAGCGACCTCGACGACCGCTGGGAGCAGATTCGCGGAACGTGGAGGGCGGAAGAGGGCACGCTGACCCAGCCCGCGGCATCGGGCGATGCGCTGCTCGTGCTGCGCGGCCTGCAGGCCGGCGACTGCACGATCTCGCTCAAGGCCAGGAAACTGTCCGGCACGGAGGGATTCCGCGTCGTGTTCGGATTCCGCGACGAACGGCACTACTTCATGGCCGACATGGGCAGCCACACCAACGAATCGGTGCTCTTCCGCGAGATCGGCGACAACGGCTCCGTATCGCTCTTCGACTACCGAAACCAGGAGCCCGTCGAGACGGACCACTGGTACGATGTCCGGATCGAGATCCGGGGCAGCCGGTGGAAATGCTTCCTCGACGGCGAATTGAAATACGCCTACGACCACCGGATCGTGAACAGGCACTATGCGGCCGTCGGACTCGACCGCGAAACGGATGAACTGGTCGTCAAACTGGTCAATGCCCGGACCGAACCCTGGCAGACATCGCTTGCACTCGAAGGCGGACGGGCCGCAGCCCCCACGGCCCGCCGCATCACGCTAACGTCGGAGGCGTTCACCGACGAGAACTCGTTCGACGCGCCCGAAAGGATCGCGGGGAAAGAGTCGGAACTGCCCGTCCCGGCCGGAGAGTTCCCGGTCACGTGCCCGCCCCGGTCGCTCACCATCCTGCGCATTCCCGTTGCACACTGAAAACCCACAACGATATGAAAACACTGATGATTCCCTTCATGGCCGCATCGGGGGCCCTGCTGCTGGCCGCAGCCTGCGGCCCGGTGCGGACCGCCCAGCGGACCCGATCCGAAAATCCCGTCTTCGCCGGATGGTATGCCGATCCGGAAGGTGTGGTCTTCGACGACGAGTACTGGATCTTCCCCACGCTCTCGGACTATTATGCCGCCCCGGGCGAGAAACTTCCCGAACGGCCCACGCACAAAAGTTCGGCAATACACCAGCACTACAACATCCAGACCTATCTGGACGCCTTCTCGTCGAAGGACCTCGTGAACTGGACCAAGCATCCGAAGGTGCTCACGACCGAGGCGGTACCGTGGGTGAAGTATGCCCTCTGGGCCCCGGCCATCCTGCGGCATGACGGACGGTACTACCTCTTCTTCAGCGGCAACGACATCCAGAACGACCACGAATACGGAGGCATCGGCGTAGCCGTCGCCGACCGGCCCGAAGGCCCCTACCGGGATGCGCTGGGACGGCCGCTCATCGACCGGATCGTCCACGGAGCGCAGCCCATCGACCAGTTCGTCTTCCGCGACGACGACGGGGAGTACTACATGTACTACGGAGGATGGGGGCACTGCAACATGGTCCGCCTGGCCCCCGACCTGCTGAGCGTCATTCCCTTCGAGGACGGCGAAACCTTCAAGGAGATAACCCCCGAGAACTACGTCGAAGGACCCTTCATGCTCAAGCGGCAGGGCAAATACTACTTCATGTGGAGCGAAGGCGGCTGGGGAGGACCCGACTACAGCGTGGCCTATGCCATCGCAGACTCGCCGTTCGGACCCTTCGAGCGCATCGGGAAGATCCTGCAGCAGGATCCCGAGGTGGCCACCGGCGCCGGGCACCACTCCGTGATCCGCATCCCGGGCAAGGACGAGTGGTACATCGTCTACCACCGCCGGCCGCTCGGCGATACGGACATGAACCACCGCCAGACCTGCATCGACCGGATGGAATTCGACGACGACGGGTTCATCAAACCCGTAAAGATCACGTTCGGCGGCATCGAACCCGTCCGGATCGGCAAATAATACATCCATAACAAACGACACATACCCAGTCATGAGACGAATTTTCCTTTTCCTGACCGCTTCGGTTCTGCTCGGTTCCTGCACAAACGCTCCGGGCGGCAACGGAGTCGAGCTGCTCGACGACGAAGCGTTCCGCACCGAGATCGACGGCCGGCAAACCGGCCTCTATACGTTGTGCAACGACAACGGGATGACGGTACAGATCACCAACTACGGTGCCCGGATCGTCGCCCTTTGGGTTCCGTCGGCCGACGGAGGGTTCCGGGACGTCGTATGGGGATTCGAGAAGATCGGAGACTATATCGCCTCCCCGGACAACTACTGCGGTCCGATCGTGGGCCGCTACGGGAACCGGATCGGCAAGGGCCGGTTCACGCTCGACGGCAGGGAGTACCGGCTCACGATCAACAACGGTGAGAACCACCTGCACGGCGGCAGCGGCGGATTCGAATGCCGCGTCTGGGAGGCGAAGGAGTTCACCTCGCCCGAAGGAGACCCGGCGCTCGCCCTCTCCTACCGCTCGCCCGACGGCGAGGAGGGATATCCCGGAAACCTCGACATCACGGTAACCTATACGCTGACACGCAGCAACGAGCTGAAGATCGACTACTCGGCAACGACCGACGCCCCGACGGTGCTCAACCCGACCAGCCATGTATACTACAACCTGCACGGCACGACGGCCCGTTCGACGGATTCGCACCTGCTGACGATCCATGCCTCCAGATTCACGCCGACCGACGCCGGGCTGATCCCCACGGGAGAGCTGATTGAGGTGGAAGGCACGCCGCTCGATTTCCGCACGCCCCGCACGATCGGAGAGCGGATCGACGACCGATCGTACGAACCGCTCCGGTTCGGCAACGGGTATGACCACAACTGGGTGCTCGACAACTACCGCCCGCACGAGATCGCTCCCGCGGCCGAACTCTACGAACCGGCTACCGGGATCCGCATGCGGATCCTCACCGACCAGCCCGGGCTGCAATTCTATGCAGGTCAGGGCATGGACGGACGGGAGACGGGCAAGCGGGGTGACCGGCACGCATTCCGCACGGGAATCGCCCTGGAGACGCAGAATTTCCCCGACGCCCCCAACCACCCGAATTTCCCGTCGGCCGTACTCCGTCCCGGCGAGGTCTACTCGCAGCATACCGTCTACGCCTTCGAAACCGACAACTAAAGGGCCCCGACCATGAACCGAAACGCAAGGATACTCCTGCTGCTCCTCTTCGCCCTGCCCGGCACGGAGGCATCGGCCGCACCGGAGAAAAAAGCCGGGACGATCACGCCCGTCCCGTTCAACGAAGTGACGCTGACCGGCGGATTCTGGGCCGACCGCATGCGGACGGAACTCGACGTCACGGTTCCGTTTTCGGTCAGCCAGTGCGGACCGGCCGTCGAGAGGTTCCGCCGTTGTGCGGCCTACATGCGCGGAGAAGAGACGGAACTGCCCGAACCCCACCGGTTCATCAGCTCGGACCTCTACAAGGTGATGGAGGGCGTGGCCTATTCGCTCATGGCCCGCCGCGACGCAAAACTGGAGGCATTCATGGATGAGACGATCGGATTGATCGGCGCCTCCCAACAGGCAGACGGATACCTCTACATTTCGCACATCTGCCACAACCCCAGTATCCCGGACATGGGAGACAGGCCCTATTCGCTGCTCAACTACAGCCACGAACTGTACAACGTCGGCCACCTCTACGAAGCGGCCGTGGCCTACTATCAGGCTACGGGGAAACGCTCGCTGCTCGACATCGCCATCAGGAACGCCCGGCATGTCAATCGGGTCTTCTTCGAGGGCGATCCCGACTACAACGGAGGCAAACCGGTCATGCAGGCCCCCGGGCACGAGGAGATCGAGCTGGCGCTCTGCAAACTCTACCGCGTGACGGGCGATGGGCTCTATCTGGAGATGGCCAAGCGGTTTCTCGACATCCGGGGCGTAACGTTCCGCCCCGACGGCGAAGGGGTACTGGCCCCGAGCTACGCCCAGCAGCACCTGCCCGTAGCCGAACAGATGGAGCCCGTGGGTCATGCCGTCAGGGCCGCCTATCTCTATACCGCCATGGCCCAGGTCGATGCGCTCACCGGGCGGAACGACTACGAACGGGCGCTGCGTTCGATCTGGACGAACCTCGTATCGACCCGCATGCACATCACGGGCGGACTGGGCGCAGTGGCCGGCATGGAGGGCTTCGGTTCGGAGTACGAACTGCCCAACAAAACCGCATACGACGAGACCTGTGCCGCCGTGGGGAACGTGTTCTTCAACCAGGGGATGTTCCTGAGCAGCGGAAAGGCCGAATACCTCGATGTGGCCGAGGTCTCGATCTTCAACAACGCCCTGGCGGGAATCAGTCTCTCGGGCGACCGGTTCTTCTATGTCAATCCGCTGGAGGCCGACAACGAATACCGGTTCAACCACGGGGCTGGCGGCCGGGTGCCGTGGTTCGGATGTGCCTGCTGCCCGCCGAACATCTCCCGGATGATCCTCCAGATCCCCGGTTACATGTATGCCTACGACAACAGCCGCCTCTACCTCACGCTCTACGGGAGCAGCCGGACCAGTGTGCCGATGGAGGATTCGGCGGTAGGGATCGAGCAACGGTCCGACTACCCGTTCGACGGACGGGTACGCGTGGAGCTGACGCCGGAAAAGGCGATGCGGTTCGGGATCTGCATGCGGATCCCCACGTGGTGTTCCCAAGGGCAGTTCATGCCCGGCGGGCTCTACACCTACCAGGACACGACGGACAAAGAGATCGAAGTGCGCGTGAACGGGCGAACGGCCGAGTACCGCATGGAGAACGGGTTTGCGGTCATCGACCGAAAGTGGAAAAAGGGCGATGTCGTGGAGCTGAATCTGCCGATGCCCGTGCGGCGGGTACGGTGCGACGGGCGGGTCGAAGAGAACGTCGGCACCTCGGCCGTCACCCGAGGGCCGCTGGTCTACTGCGCCGAGGAGGCGGACAACGGCACCGTGCAGCAGCTGCAGCTTGGAAAGGGCCAGGCCGACGTCCGGACTGTCTCGGAAGGAGTCCTGCAGGGGATTCCACGAATCGATCTTCCCGGAAGCAGAACCGGCGAGGATATGGCCGAATCGGACGTGACGGTGCGCTTCATACCCTATTATGCCTGGTGCAACCGGGGCGACAACCAAAGCATGCGCATATGGATTCCCAACCGGGGCGAGCATAGAGCGGCCGACCGTACAGAGGAGACGATCGCCGACCGGATCGCCTCGGTACAGGCCAGTTCGGCGGCCGAAGGCACCCCTCCGGCAACCGTATGCGACGGCAAGGCGGCCCGGCGCTCGGACGAGGACAATATCCAGAAATGGGTTTCACGGATCGAAGACCGCACGCCCCGGATCGAGATTTCGTTCGACCGGCCGGTGGAACTCTCCGCCATATCGGTATTCTGGGTATGCGGCCGGAAGGTGGAGCTGCCCGAATCGTGGAGCGTCTCCTGCCTCACGGAGGGTGTGTGGCGCCCGATGGAGCTCTATATCACGGATTCGTACCAGACACAGCCCGACCGGTTCAATGTCGTTCATCCGGCAGCTGCCCCGCTGCGATGCGAGGCCGTAAGGATCGAAATGACACCCCGCGCCGAACGGACCGTCGGTATCTCGGAGATCCGGTTCGACTGAACGGATCGGCAAAAAGATCACTTCAGACCGTAAACGAACAGCACACACCCCCAAGGAACCGCGCACAGCGCTGCCGCCTTTGTATGGGCAGGACCATACAAAGGCGGTTTTTTCGTACTCCCGATTCTACCTTCAACACATCCCGCCCGCCTGTCCCCAAAGGTAAGAAGCAGTGTCTTATATTATAGGTATCAAAAAAAATTCTGTAAAATTCAGTATTATGTTATACATACTATTAATATTTTTCCATATATTTGTAGTGCATTCTAAAGTGCACGACAAAATACAGAAAATAACAAAATAGTATGAAAACACTGATTACCTGGATTGTGATGATGGCCTTTACGGCACAGGGGGCTTTTGCGGCCCGGTTGTTTCCCTCGAAGGGACGCGTGGTGAATGAACAGGGCGAAGCCGTGGAGTATGCGACCGTCGTGCTGCTGAAGGATGCGGAGCAGGTTGCCGGAATGACCACCGACGGCGAGGGTCGCTTCGAGCTGAAGGCCCCGGCAGGCGACTACACGCTCCGCATCCAGTATCTCGGCTACGAATCCCTGACGCAGCAGGTGAAGGTCGAACAGGAGAACGATCTGGGGGATTTCGTGATGAAAAGCGGCACGACGCAGATCGAGGGGGTCGTGGTCAAGGCCCGGCTGGTACGGCGCGAAGCCGACCGGTTTGTGATGGATGTGGCCAACGCCCCGGCCGCCATCGGCAAGGACGGCATCGAACTGCTCGAACGGGCACCCGGCGTATGGATCAACGACGAGAAGATCTCGATCAACGGCAAGAGCGGCACGAAGGTATTCATCAACGACCGCGAGCTGAGGCTCGAACCCGAACAGCTGGCCGCCTACCTGCGCTCGCTGCGCGCCGAGGAGATCCAGAAGATCGAGGTGGTACCCGTCACGGGAGCCGATCACGACGCCGACGCCTCGGGCGGCATCATCCGCATCACGCTCCGCAAGCAGCGCGAGAACGGCGTGCAGGGGTCGGTCTCGATGCGGACGCAGCAGAGCGACATCGCACACGTCTACTACCCGGGAGCGAACGTTGCGGCGCACACGGGCAAGTGGGACTTCAACGCGTCGGCATGGGGATCGCTCGGCAACTCGACGATGCGAACCTCCGAGCGAACCGACTACACGCTCAGCAACAAGCAGCTGGCGGCCCGGTCGGAGGATGCGTCGGACGACCGCAACGGAGGGGCGACGCTCGGGGCAATAGTCTCGATCAACGACCGCCACAGCCTCGGGGCCGAGTTCTCCTACCTGCACCTCAACACGCAGAACGAGACCGAAGGGACAACCGACCTCACGGCCGAAAGCCGCACGAACACCGCGAGCCGCTACATCGGCAGCGACATCACCGACGGGTACGAGGGGACGTTCAACTACGTGTGGAAGATCGACACGCTGGGTTCGACGTTCAAGGTGCTGGGCGACTACGCGCACCGCAACACGGGGATCGGGCACCGCAACCGGAGCCTCACGACCGGGGAGGGGCTTGCGGCGGCAGTCGATTCGCTCTACCGCGACCGCACGCAGAGCAGCTACGACGTGGCGGCGCTGACGCTCGCCCTCGAGAAGAACTTCTCGCCCCGCTGGAGCCTCAAAACGGGAGCCAAATACACCCGCAACGAGATGCGCAACAACGCCCTGTATGAATACAGCGACGAGGGGGCCTGGGTGCGCAACGACGACCAGAGTTTCGTGATCAACTACACGGAGCACATCACGGCGGCCTACGGCGTCGTGACGGCCAACCTCGGGCGCTGGAGCCTGGTGGCCGGACTGCGCGGAGAGTACACCCACACCTACGGGCGCAACGACGTCGGACAGGACTACTTCTCGCTCTTTCCCAACGCCAACCTCTCCTGGCAACTCTCGAAGGAGCGGGGGCACTCGATCGTCGCCCAGTATGCCCGCACGATCGAACGGCCGCGGTTCTGGTGCCTCACGCCCCAGCGCACGCAGATCTCGGACTACACCTACCAGACCGGAAACCCGCTGCTCGCCCCCGCATACGAGCAGGATATCAGCCTGACGCTCGTACTCGGCCACAGATACACCCTCACGGCCGGCGTGGAGCTCCAGAAGGACGAGATCAACCAGACGATACGCGCCGATGCGGACAACCCCGACATGCTCGGCATCCACTGGGTGAACTTCGACAACACGAAGACGTGGTATGCCTCGGTGAGCCTCCCCTTCCAGCCGACGAAATGGATGCAGCTGAACATCCAGGCCAACTACATGCGCCGCGGCCAGCGACTGGACCAGCACGCCCCGGAGAGTTTCCAGAACATCCTGATGGCCAACGCCGCGACGACCATCACGCTCCCGGCCAACTTCTTCATCGACCTCTCCTACTCGTACCAGAGCCGCGTCGAGTTGGGCAACGTGGCCGTCAAGCCGATGCACCTCGCCCATGCCGCCATCAAGAAACGTTTCGGCGAGCGCTTCACGCTCACGTGCAAGGTCGCGAATTTGACAGACAGCCCCCAGCGCATCGAGGCGAAGGGCGAAGGGTTCGTGCGCAACCTCCGCTGCCGGCAGACCTGGTGCAGCCGCTCGTATGTGATCGGCCTCACGTACAACTTCCAGGCCGGCAAGGCATTCCGGCAGCGGAGCATCGAGGCCGGAGCCGCCGAGGACAAGGGCCGCATGTAGAACGGCAGGGCGGGAAGAGAAAACGCGCGACGCTCCCGGAACAAGTTTCCGGGAGCGTCGCGCATTCGACGGAAGCCGTCAATGGCGGTGGCGGATACGCGGCAGCGGCAGCCGGCGCAGCCAGGCCAGCGTCCAGTGCGGCAGGTGCGGACGCGCCAGCCAATGGGCCAGATGGGTCACCGGAGTCGGAATGCGGAGCGACTTGCCGGCAATGATGAGCGTCACGGCCACGAGGATCAGGACGACACCGAGCAGGATGCGCGGCGTAAGCTGCTCGCCGAAGACCAGCACGCCAAAGAAGAGCGCCGTGACGGGCTCCAGGGCGCCGAGAATGGCCGTGGGCGTGGAGCCGATGCGGCGGATGGCGCCGGCCATCGTGACCAGCGAGACGATTGTCGGGAAGAGGGCCAGCGAAATGGCGTTGATCCACAGCAGCGGCGTGGGGACCGGCTGCAGGTCCACGCCCCCGCGCAGACGGACCAGGTAGATGCTCAGGCCGAAGAGCAGCACGTAGAAGGTCAGCTTCTCGGTCGAGAGGTCACGCAGCGACGAGCGGTTCACCCCCACGATGTAGATGGCGTAGCTCAGCGACGATATGAATACCAGCCCTACGCCGATGAGGCTCAGCGTCGCCCCGTCGCCGCCCTTGTAGAGGAGCCCGATGCCGGTGCAGGCCAGCAGGATCGACACCACGGTGGCCGCGGTGATCCGCTCGTGGAAGAAGGCCGCCATGATGACGGCGACCATCACCGGATAAAGGAACAGAATCGTCGAGGCGATGCCGGCATCCATGTAGTTGTAGCTGGCAAAGAGCGTCAGCGACGAAAAGGAGAAGAGCAACCCCATGATCGCGAGCGGAAGGATGTCGCGGCGGGTGAGCGCAAAGGAGTGGCGACGGAAGATCATCAGCGTTCCCAGCATGATGACGGCCAGCAGATAACGGTAGAAAAGGACCGAATCGACGCCCATGCCCGCGCCGTAGAGCGGCAGGGCGAAGAGCGGATTGAGTCCGTAGCTGGCGGCGGCTACGGCACCCAGCACATAGCCGCGGGTCTTTTCGGCGGGCATCTCAGAACTGCACCTCGGGGGCCGCGTCCGTGCCCTCTGCCGCCTCGAAATAGGGTTTGCGCGCGAAGCCGAACAGACCGGCGATCAGGTTGCCCGGGAAGCGGCGCACGGCCGTGTTGTAGCGCTGCGCCTCCTCGTTGAAGGCCTTGCGGGCCACGGAGATGCGGTTCTCGGTTCCCTCGAGCTGGGCCTGCAGCTCGATGAAATTCTGGTTGGCCTTCAGGTCGGGGTACTGCTCCGCCACGGCGATCAGGCGGCCCAGCGCCGAGCGAACCTCGCCCTGAGCCTGCTGGTAGGCGGCGAGCGTCTCGGGGGTCAGCTCATCGACCGTGAGGTTGATCGACGTGGCCTTCGAACGGGCCTCGGTCACACTCTCGAGGGTCTGCGACTCGTGGGCGGCATAGCCCTTGACCGTATTGACCAGATTGGGGATCAGGTCCGAACGACGCTGGTACTGCGTCTCGACGTTCGACCACGCCGTATTAACGGCCTCCTCCTTCGAAACGAACCCGTTGTAGGAGCTGAAGATGAAGATCGCGACGATGACGACGACGGCGATCCAGATCCATTTTTTCATACGCTTATCAGTTGTTTTTACTTGATTGTTTGTCGTTTGTCCGCGTGATACCACTTCGAGCCGGCACCGCCCCCGCCGAAACTTCCGCCGCCGAACGAGCCGCCGATGCTTCCGCCGCCCATGCCGCCGAAACCTCCCCCGCCGATGATCATTCCGCCGCCCGGACCGCCGAAGCGGTTGCCGCGCTCGGAGCGGACCCGCCGCCGCACGGTGGCCCCGCACGACGAGCAGACGTAGGTGTACTCCATCTCACGATAGGTGTGCGTCAGCGCCACCTGCTCGACGGAGTCCTGCCGCAGGGTGAAGCGGCGGCAGTGCGGGCAGCGCCGCGAACGGTAGTAGTTGAGAATACCCAGGGCCAGGAGCAGGCCGACGACGAGGCCGACGATCGCAAGGATCGCACCTCCGGAGAGCTCCCCTTCGGGCTCGCTCAGGTCGGGCGTGCCGCCCGCAAGCACCTCGGCCGTCACCGCGAGGCCGGCGAGCATGCCGGCGTCGTAGTCCTCCTGCCTGAAGGCCGGAAGCATGTATTTCATCTGGATGCGCTTGCAGAGCGCGTCGGGGAGGATGCCCTCGAGACCGCCGCCCGTGATGAAGCGGATCTCGTGCAGGTCGCGGACCAGCAGGACGCCCAGTCCGTTGTCGCTCTCCGCGCTGCCGACGCCCCAACTGCCGAACAGCTCGATGGCGAACGAGAAGGTGTCACCGCCGGCAATGTCGTCCACGGCGACGACGGCCACCTGGGCAAGGCCCCGCCCGCGCAGTGCGCCGCACAGCGAATCGAGCCGTGCGACCGCGGAGGCCGAGAGGATGCCGTCGGGATTCGAGACGTAGCGGTTGCGGTCGGCCCGCTGCACGTTGGGGACATCCGCGGGGCGGTAGGTCGCGCCACAGGCCCAGAAGCCCGAAAGCAGCAACACGGAGAGCAGAAGCAGTCGTTTCATGACCGCAAAGATAAACGTTCGGAGGTCAAAAAGCAAATCGCGCCCTACCGGGTCAGGATCCGGTAGCTCCACGGCGCCATCGACTCGCGGACATGCCCGCGCAGCTCGTAACAGTCGCCCGTGAGGGCGTCGGTATACAGGCCGGCATAGATGCCCGTATAGTAGTCGGCCTGGATGGCGTAGGGCGAGAGGTTCATGACGGCCACCACCCGGTTGCCCTCCACCTCGCGGACGAAGGTCATCAGGCAGTCCTCCGCGTTGTTGCGGATCTCGATCATCTCGCCGCCGCGTTCGCCCGAGGCGAGGGCCGGGCACGAGTGGCGCATCGCCGTGAGGCGCCGGTAGAAGCCGGTATGCCAGTTGGCCCCGTAGGAGGGGATCGGGTCGCGGTCGAAGAAGGAGAACGAGTGGTCGTAGCCGATCTCCTGGCCCGTATAGATCAGCGGCAGCCCGCCCGGCATGACGAACGTGAAGACCGTCATGATCTCGCGGGCGTCGCCCAGGCGGGTGAACTCCGAACCGCTCCAGGTGTTCTCGTCGTGGTTCGAGGTGAAGGCAAGGCGCATGGCCGAACGCGGATAGCGGCGGAGGTCGGCATAGAGCCAGTCGCGCATCGCCGTGACGCGCACACGCTGGCGCGCCACGTCGTTCATCAGGTGGTGGATCTCCCAGCCGTAGCAGGCGTCGAAGGCTCCCTGCTCGAAGAGGTTGGTCTCCTCGGCCTCGGCCAGCAGGAAGAGGTCGGGCTTCACGCGGCGCAGCCGGGCGGCCGTCTCGTTCCAGAAGTCGATCGGCACGAGCATCGCCATGTCGCAGCGGAAACCGTCCACGGCATGCTCGCGGATCCAGAACTCCATCGCCTCGGCCTGGGCGCGCCAGACGTCGCGGTTGCCGTAGTTGAGTTTGGCCGTGTCGGACCAGTCCCACGGCACGGCCGGACGCCCCGCGGCGTCGCGTTCGTACCACGAGGCGGGCTCCTCGGAGATCCACCGCGCATCGCGCGAGGTATGGTTGGCCACCCAGTCGAGCAGCACCTTCATGCCCAGCCGGTGCGCCTCGGCGATGAACGAGTCGAGGTCGTCCATCGTGCCGAACTCGGGATTCACGGCCCGGTAGTCGCGGATCGAATAGTAGGAGCCGAGCGTACCCTTGCGGTCAAGCTCCCCGATCGGGTAGATCGGCATGAGCCATACGGCATCGACGCCCATGTCGTGCAGAAAGCCCAGTTTCGCGGCGGCGGCCCGGAGCGTTCCTTCGGGCGTAAGCTGGCGCACGTTCATCTCGTAGAGAACGGCGCCGTAGCTCCATTCGGGATGCAGATTCATCGTCTGTTACAATGTGTTTCCAAATCGCGGCGCAAGGTCCGGCAACGGCTCCGGAACCATCCGGAACCCGCAGCGGCACTACCCTTCCCCACTCCAATTTCCGCGCCCGAGGCTGCAGCCGCACACCGGGACCGTGCACGGCGCACACCCGGGTGCGTTCCGTTCCGTCCGCAAGATGGCCCTTTCGGACCGAAATGCGGCCGAAAGGCCCGTCCGGTGCAAAAAGCCGCAGCCGGAGGGCATCCGCGCAACCGGGCCGTGCGGCCGGAAAACGCCCTGCGGAGGGCTCCGGAGGGGATCGGAAGCGGGAAACGGGAACGGCAGAGACCGACCTGCAGAAGGGCTGTCTGCCCGAAGAGGCCATGCCGGGACCTGCTTGTTTCCATTTTCGGATACCAAAGATACGATTTTTTTCCGCAAGATGCGGCATGTTCCGGACTTTTAATCACATCGAATTGATTATCAACAAAATCAGCCTGCAATCGCACGCTGTTTTTTCCCGTATCTTTGTCGCCGGACAGTATCAACCATCTCATCATGCAACAACCTCTCCGCCACCCGATCGTATGGATGATCCTGGGATGCCTGCTCACGGCCTGCTCGGCCCAGAAAAGAGTGTGGTATGTGCAGGACACCGAGAACTTTACACCCGAAGCCGTCGCCGAAGCCGGCCAGATCCGCATCAAGCCCCTCGACCGGCTCACCATCGTCGTGAACAGCCGCAACCCCGAACTGGCCGTGCCGTTCAACTCCTCGACCTCGTACAACTCGCTCACCGGAAGTCCGGTGACCGGCACCTCCGGGCAGCAGTCGCTCCAGGTGCGGACCGTGGACGAAGAGGGCCGGCTCGAAATGCCGGTCATCGGCACGGTCGAATGCAGCGGGCTGACGCGCAGCGAGCTGGCCCGCCGGATCGCCGACCGCATCCGCGAGGAGGGATACATCAACGACCCGACGGTCAATGTACAGTTCGCCGACATGAAGATCTCGGTCATCGGCGAGGTGCTGCGCCCGGGCTACTACGACCTCTCGCGCGACCGCATCTCGATATTCGACGCCCTGGCCATGGCCGGCGACATGACCGTCTACGGCGTGCGCAACGACGTGGTCGTCACCCGCGAACAGGATGGCGTGCGCACGATCGAGCACCTCGACCTCACCTCGAAGGAGGTGTTCGACTCCCCGGCCTTCTACCTCCAGCAGAACGACATCGTCTACGTCAAGCCCAACAAGTACAAGGCCCAGGCGGGCGAGATCAGCCAGAACCGCAGCTTCTACCTCTCGCTGGTCGGGACGGCCGTCTCGGTGGCCACACTCATCGTAACGCTCACCAAATAAGCCGCCGCCATGACCGAACGTACAATCAACCCGCAGCCGGCCGAGGAGACGACCGGAAACGTCACCCTGCACGACATCCTGCGCATGGTCGCAGCCAACTGGTACTGGTTCGTCATCTCGGCGGCCGTCTGCCTCGGGGCCGCCTACTACTACCTCGCCTCGACGCCGCGCATCTACAGCCGCACGGCGACCATACTCGTCAAGGACAGCCGCAAGGGCGGCGACACGGACCTGGCGGCATTCAGCGACCTGGCCGGATTCCAGAACCGCCGCAGCGTGGACAACGAGGTCTTCATCCTCCAGTCGCGCCGCCTGATGGCGGAGGTCGTGCGGCGGCTCGGACTCACGACCGACTACTCGGTGCGCGACAGGCTTCGGGCCCGCGACCTCTACGGGCAGTCGCCCCTCCGCGTGCGCTTCATCGACGAGACCGAGGACCTCTCGGCCGAACTGACCGTCACGCCGCTGCCCGACGGGCGGCTGCGCCTCTCGGATTTCGACGACGGGTTCCTCCCCAAGTCCGAACGGCGCACGCAGATCGTCGTCGAGTCGGGCGACACGGCGGCGACGCCGGTGGGAAAGGTCGTCGTCGAGCGGACCCCCTACCTCACGCCCGCATACGAGGGCGTGCCAGTCCGCGTCCGCAAACGGTCGCTCGGCTCGGCGACGAGCGCCTACCGCAACGCCGTGAAGTGCGACGTGGCGAACAAGCAGGCCTCGGTGGTGACCGTGACGATGTCGAACACCGTGCCGCGGCGCGCCGAGGAGGTGATCGACGCCCTCGTGGCGGTATACAACGAGGACGCCGTGGAGGACAAGCGCCGCATCTCGGTGGTCACCTCCGACTTCATCCGCGCCCGGCTCGACGTCATCGGGCGCGAGCTGGGCGACGTGGACCGCGGCATCGAGGAACTCAAGCGCAGCAACCGCATGATCGACCTCCAATCGGAGGCCGCGCGCAACGTCTCCGAGAGCAGCCGCTACAAAGCCGAAGGGCTGTCGCTCGAGAACCAGATCGCGGTGGCGCGGTTCGTGAGCGACTACCTCCGCGACCCGGCGCACGCCGGCGAACTGATCCCGATGGCGGCATCAGTGGCCAGCGAGACCGTGGCGGCACAGATCGACCGATACAACGAGGCCATACTCACGCGCAGCCGCCTGCTTGCAAACGGTTCGGAACAGAATCCCGTGATCGGCGAGATGGACCGCGAACTGGCGGCCGTGAGGCGCTCGATACTCGCCTCGCTCGACTCGCACATCGCCACGCTCACGCTCCAGCGCGACGCCATGCGCGGCGAGGAGGCCACGGCAGACGACCGGATCGCCGCCATGCCCTCGCAGGAGAAGGCCATGCTCGGCATCGCCCGCCAGCAGAAGATCAAGGAGGAGCTCTACCTCTACCTGCTCAACAAGCTGGAGGAGACGCAGCTCAACTACGCCGTGGCCGAGAGCAACGCCCGCATCATCGACACGGCCTACGGCAGCCCGCTGCCCGTCTCGCCGCGCGCGACGATGATCCTCTCGATCGCACTGGTCGTCGGGCTGGCGATCCCCTTCGGGCTGCTCTACCTGGTGGGGATGCTCGACACGACGATCCGCGGCCGCAAGGACATCGAGGAGCACGTGAGCGCTCCGTTCCTGGGCGACATCCCCTACCACGAGGGCGGCGACGAGCGCGGCGTGGCCGTGCGCGAGGCCGGCCGCGACCCCCTCTCCGAAGCCTTCCGCATGCTGCGGTCAAACATGACCTTCATGAACGTATCGGCCGGGAACGGAATCCGCAGCGTGCTCTTCACCTCGACGAATCCCCACGCCGGAAAGACCTTCGTAGCGGTGAACCTCGCCGCCACGCTGGCCATGGCCGGAAAGCGGGTGCTGCTCGTGGACCTCGACTTCCGGCGCCACGCCCTCTCGTCGCAGCTCGGGCACGGGGGCAGCAAGCACGGGCTGACGGCCTATCTGGCCGGAACGATCGACAACGCCGACGCACTCATCCGCCCCTCGGGCATACACGACGGGCTGGACGTGATCTACGCCGGAACGCAGCCGCCCAACCCGGCCGAAATGCTCCTCTCGGAGCGGCTCGACCGGCTGGTCGGGGAGCTCAAGGAGCGTTACGACTTTCTCTTCCTGGACAGCACGCCCGCCATGTCGGTGGCCGACGCCGTGATCAGCGACCGCCTGGCCGACCTCTGCATCTACATCGTCCGCGAAGGGGTGCTCGACCGGCGCCAGCTGCCCGACATCGAACGGCTCTACCGCGAAAAGCGGTTCCGGAACATGTGCATCGTCCTCAACAGCACACGGGTCCGCCGCCACGGGTACGGGTACGGATATGGGTACGGCTATGGATACGGTTATGGATACGGATACGGCGACGACCGCCGCGACGACGAGAAACGGCGCGGGATACGGGGCCTGCTGCGCCGCATCTTCGGCAAACACAAAAAATAATTGACGATGGCCATACGCAATGCAATCATCGCCGTGGATTTCGACGGCACGGTCGTGACGCACGCCTACCCCGAGATCGGGGAGGATGCCGGAGCCGTGCCCGTGCTCCGCGAACTGACCGGCAACGGTTGCCGGCTGATCCTCTACACGATGCGGCACGGGGCGCTGCTCACCGAGGCCGTGGAGTGGTTTCGGCGGCACGGCATCCCGCTCTACGCCGTGAACGAAAACCCCGCGCAGCGGCGCTGGACCTCCTCGCCGAAGATCCACGCCGACCTCTACATCGACGACAGCAACCTGGGCTGCCCGCTGCGCTTCGCCGAGGGCGAAAAGCGGCCCGTGGCCGACTGGACGCGCATCCGCGAACAGCTCGTGCGCGAGGGTTTTCTCGACTGAATGGCGGACGGACGCCTCCATCCGCCGCAGCGGAAGGAAGCGGAAGAGACGGAATGGCGGACGGACGAAGGCCGGAAGGCGAAATTCGCGCTTGCGAATTCACCCCGCATTCGTTACATTTGTGTCCGAAAAACAACAACCGCAACCATCAGAAATGAAGAAGATCCTGATTTGGGGACTCGTACTGCTCGCCTCGGCAGTCGGGACCGGGAGCGCCTCGGCGCAGCTGAGAATCGGAGGCAGGAAGATCAACACGTCCAAACTGCTCTCGGCCGGCAAGGATGTAGCCCAGGCCGTTACACTGAGCGACAAGGACATCGCCGACCTGAGCCGCGAGGCGGTGACATGGATGGACGAAAACAACCCGGTGGCGCCCGACTCGTCGGAGTACGTCCAGCGGCTGAAACGGCTGACCGAGGGCATCACCGACGCCGACGGACTGCCGCTCAATTTCAAGGTATACCTCGTGACCGACGTCAATGCCTTCGCCTGCGGCGACGGATCGATCCGCGTGTTCAGTTCGCTGATGGACCTGATGGACGACGATCAGCTGATGGCCATCATCGGACATGAGATCGGACATGTCGTGCATGCCGACGTGAAGCATGCCATGAAAAACGCCTACCTGGCCTCGGCGGCGCGCAACGCGGCCGGTGCAGCCGAAGGCAGCGTCGTGGCAAAGTTGAGCGAGTCGCAGCTGGGCGACGTGGTGACCGCCTTCACCGACGCGCAGTTCTCCCAGAAACAGGAGTATGCCGCCGACGAGTACGGCTTCGAGTTCGCCACCAGCCACGGATTCAGCCCCTACGCCATGTACAGCGCGCTGAACAGGCTCCTCGAGCTCTCGCAGGGCGAGAAGGCGTCGCGCGTGCAGAAGATGTTCTCGTCGCACCCCGACACCGAGCAGCGGGCTGCCCGCATGAAGGAGAAGGCAGACGCCCTGGCAACCGCGGAGTGACCCGTCAGGCTACGGCTGAAAACGGAAAACCCCGGACCTCCACGATGGAAGGTCCGGGGTTTTTCGATCCACAGGGTCCCGGCACGGCACCGGAGCCCGAAGCGGCTATTTCCAGAGGTCGCGCGGGTATTTGCCCTCGGCGATCATCGCCTCGATGGAGGCCATCAGCGCCGGTTTGTCCTCCTTGTAGGTGACGCCGTGCCACTGGGCGGCCGAGCGGAGCACGCGCAGCGAAGCCGTACCGTCGCCGATGAGCTTATTGACCATCGTCGGAATGTAGAACTCGGCCTTTATGTTTTCGCGGTTGGCCTCGAACCAGGTGCGGAAATACTCCTTCGAGTAGGCGAAGAAGTCGGGCGTGAAACCGAACAGGTTCATCGAAACGGGTGTATCCTCGGCCAGCTCCTCGTCGGCGCCGCCGTCGTGGAAGACGATCTTCCCGTCGGGCATCCGCTCGATCTGCGTGCGCTCGACCATCGAGGTCAGGTTGCCCTCGCCGTCCACGCCGCAGACGCCGCGCGACACCGTGCCGTTCGACGAGAGGGTCTTGTTCAGGTCGTAGGCCACCATGCAGTAGCGGTCACGGCTTCCGTCGAGCTGCATCAGGTAGTCGGCGATGGTCTTGTAGGCCTCGGCACCGTAGAAGTCGTCGGCATTGATCACGGCGAACGGTTCGCGGATGGCTTCGGCAGCCATCATCACCGCATGGTTCGTACCCCACGGCTTGACGCGCCCCTCGGGAACCGACAGCCCCTCGGGCAGGTAGTCCAGCTCCTGAAAGACGAAGTCCACGTCGATGCGGCCACCGAAGCGGGCCGGCGAGAAGACCTCCTGGAACTCCTTGGCAAAGGAGTGGCGGATGACGAATACGACCTTGCCGAAACCGGCACGGATCGCGTCATAGACCGAATAGTCGATGATCGCCTCGTTGTTCGGACCGACGCCGTCCATCTGTTTGAGCGACCCGTAGCGGGAACCCATGCCCGCGGCGAGTACGAGTAATGTAGGCTTTACCATACTTTTTTTCGTTCGTTTACGTTGATTCACAGTAGTACAAAGGTACGAAATTCCGACGGTATCCGCAAACTATTTCCCGAAATTTGGCAGTGCGCCCGCGTTATATTATCTTTGTATCTTCGAAACAAAACGCAATCTAACGGACCGAACGATGAAATTCCCGAATCTCAAGGCATGGTGGCGCGGACTCTTCCGCAAACGCCGCTTCAACATGCTCAACGCCACGGACAACAGCGAGGAGTGGCACATACACCTCTCGCCGGCCAGCATCTTCGCCGGAGCGGTGGCCGTGGTGCTCACGCTCTTCATACTGATCCTCTCGCTGGTGGCCTACTCGCCGATCCTCGAATTCCTGCCCGGATACCGGACCGAAGCGGACCGCTCGCGCGAAAACCTCATACAGAACATCATCCGCCTGGACTCGATGGAGCGCATGATGAACGACATGCTCACCTACAACGAAAACATCGGGCTGATCATGGAGGGCAAGACCCCCGTGGCGCGGACGCTGCCCGCCTCGGACAGCCTCCGCACGTCGAACAAGGTGCTCGTCATGCCCTCGCCCGAAGATTCGATTCTCCGCGCCCAGATGGAGGGAGACGGACCCTATTCCCTCGCAGGAGACGAAGGCTCCTCGCGGCGGAAGGTGCGCGAGTCGATCCAGCTCATGACCCCCATAGAGGGCATCATCACCGAAGGGTTCGACATCGCCGCAGGCCGTTTCGGCGTGAAGATCGCCGCAGCGGCCGGCGACCGCGTGGCCGCCGTGGACGGCGGAACGGTCGTACAGAGCCTCTGGACGCCCGAAAACGGATACACCGTGATCCTGCAGCACGCCCAGAACCTGCTGTCGGTATACCGGAACCTCTCCCGCTCGCTCGTGGCTACGGGGCAGACCCTGCACCCCGGCGAGATCGTCGGCTACAATGCCGAGGCCGAAAACGGCGAGGTCCGGCTCTTCCAGTTCGAGCTCTGGAGCAACGGCAAGCCCGTCGATCCGGAGAGCTACATCGTCTTCTAAGAAGCAACCATGAAACAACGCCTTGCCATACTCGGATCGACCGGTTCGATCGGCGTGCAGACCCTCGACATCGTCCGCGAAAACCCCGACCGGTTCGAAGCCCGCATCCTCACGGCCCACGGCAACTGGGAACAGCTCGCCCGCCAGGCCCGCGAATTCGACGCCGACACGGTCGTCATCGCCGACAAACGATACTACACCCCCCTGCGGGAGGCCCTCAGCGACACCGACACGAAGGTCTTCGCCGGTGAAGAGGCCGTGGCGCAGGTCGCCGCAAGCGGCGCGGCCGACGTGGTGGTCAATGCACTGGTCGGATATGCCGGACTGGCGCCGACGGTGGCCGCACTCGAAGCCGGACGCAAACTCGCCCTGGCCAACAAGGAGTCGCTCGTGGTGGCCGGAGCCTACGTCATGCCCCTGGCCCGCGAGCGCCGCGCCCCGGTGCTGCCGATCGACTCGGAGCACTCGGCCATCTTCCAGTGCCTCGCGGGCGAACGCGCCGCGGTGCGCCGCCTGATCATCACCTGCAGCGGCGGGTCGTTCCGCGACCTCCCGCGCGAGGCGCTCGCCTCGGTAACCGTCGAGCAGGCGCTGCACCACCCCCAGTGGCACATGGGCGCCAAGATCACGATCGACTCCTCGACGCTCGTGAACAAGGGCTTCGAGGTGATCGAGGCCCACTGGCTCTTTGGCACGCCGGCCGAACGGATCGACGTGGTGATGCACCCGCAGTCGATCATCCACTCGATGGTCGAGTTCGACGACGGCGCGATCAAGGCCCAGCTCGGGACCCCCGACATGCGCATGCCGATCAGCTACGCGCTCTTCTTCCCCGAACGGGCACACCGACCGCAGGAGCGCTTCAGCTTCGTCGAGCATCCCCAGCTGACCTTCGCCGAGGTGGACCGCGTGAAATACCCGGCGCTCGACATCGCCTACGACTGCCTGCGCCGCGGCGGAACGGCTGCCTGCACGATGAACGGCGCCAACGAGGAGGCCGTGGCCGCCTTCCTGGCCGGACGCTGCGCCTGGCTCGACATCGTGCGCGCCATCGAATATGCCCTGGGGCACGCCGCATTCGTCGCCGCACCCACGCTCGACGACTACGCCGCAGCCAACGACGAGGCCCGCACGCTGGCCGCCCGATTCCTCAACCTGTAAATCCGCACCTGCAACATGGACATACTGATCAAAATCCTCCAGTTCTTCCTCTGCTTCACGATCCTCGTGGGGATTCACGAACTGGGACACTTCATCATGGCGCGCGTGTTCCGCATCCGCGTCGAGAAATTCTACATCTTCTTCGACCCGTGGTTCTCGCTCTTCAAGTTCCGCCGCGGGCATACCGAGTACGGACTCGGGTGGCTGCCCCTGGGCGGCTACGTGAAGATCGCCGGCATGATCGACGAGTCGATGGACAAGAGCTACCAGCAGCGCGAGCCCCAGCCGTGGGAGTTCCGCGCAAAACCCGCCTGGCAGCGCTTCCTGGTGATGATCGCCGGCGTGGTGATGAACGTCCTGCTGGCCATCGGCATCTACATCGGCATCTGCTACACGTGGGGCGACGCCTACTTCGCCAACGAAGACGCCCGCTGGGGCTACAACTTCAACGAGGCCGGACACCGGCTCGGGTTCCGCGACGGCGACCGCTTCGTCTCGATCGACGGAGAGCCGGTGGACGACATCGCCGGGGCACTCAACGCACTGCTGATCACCGAGGGAGGCCGCAAAGTGGTCGTCGAGCGCGGCGGAGAGGAGGTGACGCTCGACCTGACGCTCGAAGAGCTGATCGCCATGCGGCAGCAGAAGGGCTACGAAGGACTCTTCACGCTGCGCGTACCCTTCCTGATCGACAGCTGCGCCAGTGCTGCGGCCGTCGCGGCACTGCGACCCGGAGACGAGATCGTCGGGATCGACGACCTGCAGGGACTCGATTACCCGGCCTACCGCACCTACCTCGGCACTCGGGGCGGCGACTCGGTGCGCCTCGACGTGCTGCGCGGCGGGGAGCGGATGAGCATGGTGCTGCCCGTGTCGGAGGAGGGAAAGATCGGGGTCATCGCCCGCAATCCCTACTCCTACCGGACCCGCAGCTACACCTTCGCCGAGGCGATTCCGGCAGGCATCCGCAAAACAGGCGACGTACTGGCCTCCTATTGGGAGCAGCTCAAGCTCATCGTACAGCCCAAGACCAAGATGTACGAGGAGCTCGGAGGATTCATCTCGATCGGCAGCATCTTCCCCTCGCAGTGGGACTGGCAGGACTTCTGGATGAAGACCGCCTTCCTGTCGATCATCCTCGCGGTGATGAACATCCTCCCCATCCCGGGGCTCGACGGCGGACACGCGATCTTCACCTTCTGGGAGATGGTCTCCGGGCGCAAGGTCAGCGACCGGGTGCTCGAAGCCGCGCAGTACGTGGGGCTGATCATCATCCTCATGCTCCTGCTCTACGCCAACGGAAACGACATCTACCGCTTCCTCCTCAAATAGGAGGGGCAAAAACAGGCTCCGCCGCATGAACGAACTCGAAAAGATGGCCACGGGCGAGCTTTACGACTTCTCGAAGCCCGAGATCATGGAGAGCTTCCGCCGCTGCCGGAAGCGTCTCGCACGATTCAACGCCGCATCGCCCGACGAGGAGACGGAGTACCGCGCGGCACTGGCCGGGCTCATGCCCGCATCCGACCCCTCGGCCACGGTCATCCCGCCCTTCCGGTGCGACCACGGGCACACGATCCGGCTGGGGAGGAAGGTCTTCGTCAATACGAACTGCACGTTCCTCGACAGCGGAGGCATCACGGTCGGCGACCACACGCTCATCGGACCCAACTGCCAGCTCTACACGCCGCAGCACCCGATCGACTACCTCGAACGCCGCCAGACGAAGGAGTCGGCGCGGCCGATCGTAATCGGACAGGACTGCTGGCTCGGAGGCGGCGTCATCGTCTGTCCCGGCGTGCGGATCGGCGACCGGTCGATCATCGCCGCGGGGAGCGTTGTCGTACACGACATACCCGAAGATTCGCTGGCGGCCGGGAATCCGGCCGTCGTGAAACGCAAGTTACGTTAAAACTTCAAAAAGGGAGACCCATGGAACAGACCCCGAAAAAGATAGACGCGGCAGAGACGGAGCCGCAGAACGGTCGGACCGACACGATGCAGGCACCGGCGGCCGAGGAGGCGATCGCACGGTGTGCAGCCGCACTCAGACGCCACCACTTCGACGTGGTCACGGTGAAGACGCCCGAGGAGGCGTTCGAGGTGATGCGTGCGACGGTCGAGGCCGAACAGCCGAAGCTCGTGTCGTTCGGCGACTCGATGACCATGCGCACCACGGGCATCGTGGAGTGGCTCCGCGCCGACAGCCGTTGGACGCTGCTCGACGGATTCGACGCCTCGATGCCCCGTCCCGAACGGCTCGAGATCCGGCGCCAGGCCCTCCTCTGCGACCTCTTCGTCACGGGTATCAACGCCGTCACGGAGCAGGGCACGCTCCACTGGCTCGACATGGTCGGCAACCGGATCGCCCCCGTGGCGTTCGGGCCCCGCAAGGTGATCCTCGTGGCCGGGCGCAACAAGATCGTCGCCTCGCGCGAGGAGGCCGAGGAGCGCATCCGCCGCATCGCGGCCCCGCAGAACATCGCCCGACACCCGGGATTCCACACGCCGTGCGCCAAAACGGGCGTCTGCATGGACTGCAACTCCCCGGACCGGATCTGCAACACCCGCATGGAGATGCTGCGCTGCCACCCGGCCGGACGCATCCAGGTCATCCTGATCGACCGGGAGCTCGGATTATGACACATACGAACCGCACTGAATGAAAAAACGATGAAACGACTGCTGTACATACTGACCGCCGCCCTCATGGCAAGCGCCTGCGGCGAAGAGAAGAACGAAGTTTTCTACACGATCTCCTACCCGATCACGGAGGTCGGGGCCGAAGTCACGATCGAAACGACCGAGCCAGAACCCGAGCCCACACCCGGCGAAGGGGGTGAAACGGGAGGCAGCGACACGACCGGAGGTACGGGAACCGACGAAGGGACCGGAAGCGGCTCGGAAACCGAGGACGAAACCGGCGACGGAACGGGGGAAGGCGGACAGACGGAAGACCCGGCCGTGGCGGAGATCGAGGCCGAGATCATCGCGGCGGCTCCCGTTGCGACGGGCGGCAGCTACACGCTCTACTTCTCCACGTACAACGCCGGGCGGCTGGAGGTGATGACCGCGGCCGACGCCGCAATGGCAGCGGGCGTATTCGGCAAGGAGCCCGGGCAGAGCTCGATCGAATTCATCTACTCGGAGCGCGACTACGTCTGCACGGTCTCCTCGTACACCGACAGTGAGGGCGTGCGCAAGGTGCTGCTGGCCGTGGACCTCACCGAAGAGTACCGCAAGCTCCACCCCGAGGTGAACATCACCAAGGCCGAACGGCTCGAGTATACCTCGACGAACGCCTACTGATCCCGCAGACGAGCAACGACGATGGCAAAGATCAAGAAAGCCTACTTCTGCCGCAACTGCGGATTCGAGGCGCCGAAATGGCTCGGCAAGTGCCCGGGCTGCGGAGAGTGGAACACCTTCACCGAGGAGATCATCTCGCGCGGGAGCAGCCAGGTGCCGGCAGCCATCGGCGGACCGCTGCCCGAAAGCCGGCCCCAGCGCGTGGCCGACATCCGCGAAAGCGAACACCGCCGGCTCGACCTGGGCAACACGGAGGTGAACCGCGTGCTGGGCGGCGGCATGGTGCCCGGGTCGCTCGTGCTGCTGGGCGGCGAACCGGGAATCGGGAAATCGACCCTCTCGCTCCAGATCGCCCTCGCGGCAAACGGGCTCAGAACGCTCTACGTCTCGGGCGAGGAGTCGGCCGAGCAGATCAAGATGCGCGCAACCCGCATCGGGATCGGCAACGAGGAGTGTCTGATCTACCCCGAGACGCTGCTCGAACACATCGTCGCACAGATCGCCGAGCAGCGGCCCGACCTGGTGGTCATCGACTCGATCCAGACGATCTACACCGAGCTGATCGACTCGTCGGCCGGCAGCGTGTCGCAGATCCGCGAATGCGCCGCCACCCTGCTCAAATACGCCAAATCGACCGGAACGTCGATCATCATCATCGGCCACATCACCAAGGACGGGACCATCGCCGGCCCGAAGATCCTCGAGCACATCGTCGATGTCGTCCTGCAGTTCGAAGGCGACAGCAACAACGTCTACCGCATCCTGCGCGGCATCAAGAACCGCTTCGGCGCAACGTTCGAGATCGGCGTGTTCGAGATGCTCGACGACGGGCTGCGCGGCGTGGACAACCCCTCGGAAATTCTGCTCACGCACTACGAGGAGCCGCTGTCGGGAATCGCCGTCGGGGCCTCGGCCGACGGGGTGCGTCCCTACCTGATCGAGGTGCAGGCACTCGTGAGCGGCGCCGCCTACGGAACGCCGCAGCGCTCGGCCACGGGTTTCGATGCACGCCGCATGAACATGCTGCTGGCCGTGCTCGAAAAGCGGCTGGGCATGAAGATGTTCCAAAAGGATGTCTTCCTGAACTTCGCCGGAGGATTCAAGGTCGCCGACCCGGGGCTCGACCTGGCGGTGGTGGCCGCCGTCATCTCCTCGTACTACGACCGCCCGATCGCCGAAGGGGTCTGCTGCGCCGGGGAGATCGGCCTCTCGGGCGAGGTGCGCCCCGCACCCCGCACCGAACAGCGCATCAGCGAGGCCGCGCGGCTCGGGTTCCGGAGAATCGTCGTATCGGGCTATCTGGCCAAGGGCACACGCCGCCCGAAAGGGATCGAGGTTGTCGGGATCACCGGCATCGACCAGCTGCCCAAGGCGCTCTTCATCGAGTAGAAGGCGGAGGAGTGCACTGAGAAAACGGGCCCCGAAAGCGTTGGCTTTCGGGGCCCGTTCGCATACCGAAGCGGTCTCTGCGGCGGGCAGGACACACATGTGGAACAGAATTTGCTCGCTTGGCCGGTAAAACGGAAAAGTCATGCAAAAAAGAATCGTCGTACTCGGCGGCGCCGGGTTCATCGGGACACATCTCTGCCTGCGGCTGCTCGCCGACGGCAACGAGGTCTTCTGTGTCGATGTCCGCGATGCCGCAGGATCCTCCCTGCTTCGCGACGTCCTGCGCCATCCGGCCTTCCACGCCGTCCGCCACAACATCGTCCACGGATTCGGCATCCGCTGCGACGAGATCTACAACCTCGCCTCCCCTTCACGCGTATGCTACGACAAGGCGCTTCCGGTCGAAGCGCTGCAGGTCTGCATGACCGGAACGATCAACACGCTCGACACGGCCCGCGACGAGCATGCCCGCGTGCTCTTTGCCTCGTCGGGCGAGATGGGCGACACCCGTCCCGCCGCTGCCGAAGGGTGCGGGTGCGCACACACCCTCATGGAGGGAAAACGGGCAGCCGAAGCCCTGCACCGCGCCTACCGCGAGGAGTTCGACGTAGACACACGCATCGCACGCATCTACAACACCTATGGCAGCGGAGCCGACCTGATGGATCAGCGGCTGGTGATGAAGAGCGTCGTGGCGGCGCTGCGCAACCGCGACATACGCATCAACGGCAACGGCGAGCAGATCCGCACGTTCTGCTGGGTCGAAGACCTGGTCGAGGGGCTCGTGCGGCTGATGGACGCCACGCCCACGGAGGGGGTTCGCACGATGGAGTTCGGCGGAGGGCATGAGGTCTCGATCCGCGCGCTGGTCGAGAAGATCGTCGCGCTGACAGGCAGCCGCTCGCGCATCGTACACGTCAAGGCCCGGCCGGGTGACGCCCCGCGGAGGGTGCCCGACCTCACGAAGGCGCGCAACGAACTGGGATGGATACCCCGCACGCCGCTTGTCGAGGGACTGCGACGCACGATCGCCTATGCCGAAAAGGAGCTCTCGGGAAAGGTCCACACGGCCGTCACGTGGGCCGAGATCAACTGAAGGAAAAACGGAATACGATGAACGATTTCGACAAGATCATCTGGAGCGATACGCTGGTCCTCGTGGAGTTTTTCGCCTCGTGGTGCGGACCATGCCGGGCCATGGACCCGACGGTAGAACGGTTCCGGCGCATGATGAACGGGCGCGCGGAGGTGCTCCGCATCAACATCGACGACGAGCAGATGCTCCCCATCGTCCGCCGCTACCGCATCCGCACGGTACCGACGCTGCTCCTCTTCCACCGCGGCGAGGAGCGCTGGCGCCGCAGCGGCATCACAAGCTACGAGGAGATGGTTGCGGCTCTCGAACAGACGGAAGCGCTCATACACGCCACGCCGCACTGATTCAGTGCGGCAAACGCCAGGCAAGCTCCTCGTGGACGAAGTCTTCGGCAGGGAGCGAGCCGAGAGATCCGGCCGCGCGAAGTACCGCCTGCCGGGTCTCTTCGTTTCGGGCCCCGATGGCCGCGCAGAAGGCGACGGCACCCTGGGCAAGCAGGTGAGCCTCGACCCGGGAGAGGGAGCGCACCTCGGCGGCCGAGGCAGACGGGCCGGAACCGCCGGAGGCCGTCTCCTCATCCGCGGCCGCAACGGCGGCCCGGTGGACGGCTTCGAGAGCCGGAGCGATCCACTCCCCGGGGGCCTGCGGCCAGCGGGCCGCGGCCATCAGCGCCGCATAGCGGAGCAACAGCGGCTGCGAGGGGGCGATCCACAGGCCGAAAAGTGCGGGGAATGCCCCGGCGCGGCTCAGCAGCGCAAAGGCCGCTTCCTCGGCCAGTTCGTTGTTGTCGATCCCCGCAGCCCAGAATGCGGAATCGTCGGGCGTGAGCCGGTCGGGCTCGGCAATATGGAAGGCGGCGAGACGCAGCTCGCGGACATCCTGACGGAAAAGGAATTCGGCGAAGTCGTGGTCGGGCGTCTCGGCGCGGGCCAGACGGCGCAGGGTCGGGAGGCTCACGCCGTAGTTGAGCCCGTAGGGACGGCCGACAAGGCGCATGGAGTCAGTGACGGCCCCGTTACGCTCGCGGCGGATCTCGCCGAGCAGGGCCGTCATGCGGGAGGTGTGGTTCATCGCGGCGGGATTACTTGCGGCGCGGAAGGGCCACCTGGACCGTACGTCCGAATTCGAAGACCGGAAGCACCGCACGGGCATACTCGCGGCCTGCGGCGATCACTGTGCAGACGGCCGGAGCCGCCACGCGGCACTTGACGACCGAGGACTCCTTGGGGCCGGCCTCGATGCTGCAGGAGGCCTCACCCGCAGGTTCGATCTGCAGGAGCACCATGTCGCCCGAAAGGTCGCTGTCGGGAAGCAGTCCGGCAGCCGGACTGAAGCGGCAGAAGACATACTGGTTCTTGCCGGCCTCGGGATAGACCAGATAACGGTGCGTCTCGACCAGGACGGTCTGCTTGCCGAGGAAGAGCTCGAGGTAGCTCTGCTCGAGTCGCTCGATCTCCGAAAGAGCGGCATTCAACCCCTCACCGAAGACATTCTCGCCGGCATCGCCCGTGATGAGCTCCAGCCGGTGGCGGCGCAGGGCGAATACCTGCTCGGCAGCGGCGCGCGCCGCATCCTCGAGCGACGGGACGACCATCGACATCTTGTCGGGCTGAACCCGGGCGAACTCCTCGTCGGAGGAGGCGTGCTGCAGCACCCGCTGCTGCGGGGCGGCCGGCTCGCCGGCATCGTAGAGGTCGTCGCCCGAGAGGGCGATCCGGGCCCCGACGACGCTCCACGTCGTCTTGTCGGTCAGCGGAGCACGAACGCCGAGGTATTTCTGCGCATAACGCGCGTAGGGCCCGCAGAGCGTCACCGTGCGCTCGACCGTCAGATCGACGGCCAGTACCGTGCGGGGCATGCTGACGGCGATGCCGTCGGCACCTTCCATTGCACCCTCGAGTGCGATATAGGGGTTTTGGGCCATGGCTGCCGTTGCTCCGAAGAGCAGGCCGGCAAACAACAGGATTTTCGATTTCATAAGCATCTGCATGTTGATCCGAAGACAAATGTAACCTTTTTTCACGGGACCTCAAAATTTCAGGTAAAAATCGCAGGTCAGGGCCCGGTATTCGGGCGTATAGCATTCATGCTCACCCGTGCCGATCGTCAGTTCGTCGCGGAGAGGCGCGCCGGACGCCGGGTCCGAAGCGTGCACGCCGGCAGGCACGAACTCGAGAAGAGCCCGCTTGACGGGGCGCCGCGGCGTAGTGCGGACATCAGTACGGCGGACGGGCTGCAGGTACCCCCGGCAGAGGTGCACGAACCGGTCGGCCTCCGTGGTCGGAAGGATGACGGCGAAGTGCCCGTCTGCGGCCAACAGCCGCACGATGGCATCGCGCAACTCCCCGAAGGGCAGGTGGACGGCGTGCCGGACCGTCGTGCGGCCGGCATCGGGGCAGGTGAGCGAATCGACGAAGAAGGGCGGGTTCGAGACGATCAAGTCGAACGGCCGGTCGGAGAACTCCTGCACGGGGCAGCGGACGAACGAGAGCCGGTCGCCCCACGGCGAAGCGTCGCCGTTGGCACGCGCCTCGCCGACATCGTCGATATCGATTCCCGTGACGGCGGCCCCGGGGGCGCGCTGGGCCAGCATCAGGGCGATCAACCCCGTGCCGGTACCGATGTCGAGAATCCGCCGGTCGGAGTCACGCAGCGGAGTCCAGGCGCCGAGCAGAACACCGTCGGTGCCGACCTTCATCGGCGAGCGTTCCTGGCTGACGGAGAATTGTTTGAAGTGGAACATATCAATCAAAGCGTGAGGCGGCGGTCGATGCCGGCGCCGAAGAGGGCAAAATCGAAACGCACGGGGTCTGCGGGATCGAAGCGCCGCAGCGCAGCGGTCGTCTCCTCGACGGCCCGCCAGTCGTTCTGGCGCCGCGTCAGCAGCCCCAGCGTGCGGGCGACGTTCCCGGCGTGGATGTCGAGGGGAATGCGGAGGGCCGACATCGGGATGGCCGTCCACAGGCCGAAGTCCACACCGCGGTCGTCGCGGCGGACCATCCAACGCAGGAACATGCAGAGCCGCTTGCAGGCGGCACCCCGCTCAACGGACGAGAGGTGTTTCTCGCACCGGGGCGCATGCTCCCCGGCAAAGAACGCACGCCGGAAGTCGGCAAGCGTGGCGACAAGGTCGCCCGTCACGGCGTAGCTGTGCTCGAAGAAGGCACCCAGACCGCCCCACCCGCTATCGATGCGGCGCAGGGCCAGCACGAAGTCGCGCAGGTCGCAACCCCGAAACGTGCGGTGGACAAAGGCGTCGAGGCCCGCGAGTTCGCGCTCCGAGGCGTTGCGCACGAAGTCCGCCGGGGCGTCGTCCATCAGGCGCATCATCCGGTGGCCGTTGCGGACGATCGTCCGGCGGTTGCCCCAGGCGATCGTGGCGGCGAAGAAGCCGGCGATCTCACGGTCGGCACGGTCCGTAAAGCGGTGCGGGACAGAAATCGGATCGTCGGGGATGAACTCCGGGCGGTTGTAGGTGTCGTGGAGCCGCTCGAGCAGTTCGCGCAGTTCGGTATCAGCGGACCGTTCCATCCGACATCGTGATCGTGCGGTCGGCCATGGCGGCCAGGTGCTCGTCGTGCGTCACGATGACGATCGTCTGTCCGAGCCGTTCGCGCAATTCGAAAAAAAGGCGGTGAATCTCGTCGCGGTTGTGCGAGTCGAGGTTGCCCGAGGGTTCGTCGGCCAGCAGCACGGCCGGCGAGTTGATCAGCGCCCGCGCGATGGCCACACGCTGCTGCTCGCCGCCGGAGAGCTGCCCCGGCTTGTGGTCGTGGCGTGCCGAGAGGCCCACCAGGTCGAGCAGTTCGCCGGCGCGCCGCTCGACCTCGGCACGCGGCCGCCGGCCGATCAGCCCGGGGATGCAGACATTCTCGAAGGCCGAGAACTCGGCCAGCAGGTGGTGGAACTGGAAGACGAAGCCGATCCGCTCGTTGCGGAAGCGCGAGAGGTCGCGGTCGCCCAGGGCGAAGGGATCGCGGCCGTCGATCTCGACACGGCCCGAGTCGGGACGTGACAGCGTGCCGATGATCTGCAGCAGCGTGGTCTTGCCTGCGCCGCTGGCCCCGACGATTGAGACCACCTCGCGGTCGGCGACCTCGAGTGAGACGCCCCGCAGCACCTCGAGCGAACCGAAGCTCTTGTGGATATCCGTTACGCGTATCATGGTTGCGTGGTTTGAATCGTATCGCCGCGGAAGGCGCGGAACAGGCGCACGCTGTCGGCCGCCTCGCGGACGTCGTGGACGCGGAGGATCGCGGCGCCCTGGCGCAGGCACTCCCAGCCCAGGGCTACGGTGCCGGCGAGCGACTCGGCGGGCGTGCATCCCAGCGTGCGGTAGATCATCGACTTGCGCGAAAGACCCGCCAGCACCGGACAGCCCAGCGAGCAGAGGCGGTGCAGTCCGGCAAGCAGCTCGAAGTTCTGTGCAACGGTCTTGGCGAAGCCGAAGCCCGGGTCGAGGATGATCCGCCCGCGGCGGATGCCGGCCCGCTCCATGTCGCAGAGGCGCGAGCGGAAGTAACCGACCACCTCGGTCACGATATCGCGCCGGTAGTCGGTCAGCGACTGCATCGTCTTCGGGTCGCCCTTCATGTGCATGGCGATGTAGGTCAGGTCGAGTTCGGCGACGGCCCGAAGCATGTCGGGATCGAGTTCGCCGGCCGAGATGTCATTGACGATGACGGGGCCGAACTCCGCGACGGCGCGGCGCACCACCCCGCTGCGGAACGTATCGACCGAAACGGCGACATCGGGGTCGGCCTGCCGCACGGCGGCAAGCCCCAGGCGCACGCGGCGCCACTCCTCGTCGGGCGACACCTCGTCGGCCCCGGGGCGCGAGGAGTAGCCCCCTACGTCGATGATCGAGGCACCCTCGTCGAGCGCCTCGCGGACCCGCCGGGCAACGGCGTCGCCGTCGGGCGTGCGGCTCCCGGCGTAGAAAGAGTCGGGGGTAACGTTCAGGATGGCCATCACCTGCGGTACGGCAGGATCAATGGCCGGCATGTTGTGCTTCATGGCGGAATCGGCGGTCGAGCAGGGCTACGTTGGGTTCGAGCTCCTCCTCGAGGATATTGACCAGGGTGAAATCGGCCCGGGCGCAAAGCGCGTCGTCGTCGAGCTGGGCAGCGATCCGGCGGCGGACCGCCTCGGCGTCGCAGCCGTCGCGGCGGCAGGTGCGCTCGATGCGCAGTTCGAGCGGAGCCAGCACGGCGACGGTCCGGTCCACGCAACCTTCGAGGCCCGCATCGAAGAGGATGGCGCTCTCGAGGATCACGTAGTCGCCGCTCTGACGCTCGGCCCAGGCGGCAAAATCGGCCATCACGGCCGGGTGGACCAGCGCATTGAGATCGGCCCGTGCAGCGTCGTCGCGGAAGACGCGGTCGGCCAGCCACGCACGGTTGAGTTCACCGCCGCGGTAGCTCTCCGCACCGAAGCGGGCCACGATACCGGCACGCAGCGCCTCTGACGAGGTCATGAGCCGCTTGGCCTCGGCATCCGAATCGTAGACCGCAACGCCCTTTTGAGCGAAGAGGCGGCAGACGGTGCTCTTGCCGCTGCCGATGCCTCCGGTGATACCGACCTTCATCATGGCTTTTCTTCGGTTTCGGGTTCCCGGATCTCGGGGATCGAGCCGATCGACACGACCTTGATGTCGCTGATGCGCACCGAAATGGCATGCTGGAGCGACTGCGGGTCGATGACCAGAAAGTCCTCATGCCCCTCCTCGGTCGATGGGTGCGTCTTCAGTTCCGAGAGGGGGATGCGCAGCCGTTTGCTCGAATAGACCCTGTAACCGAAGAGGTTCGTGCCGAGCCCCTCGACCACGCAGGCTACCTCGATCGGCTGTCCGTCGATATTCACGCGGATGGTCTGCTCGGTCGTATAGGTATAGCTCAGTTTGGCCAGGTACCACAGGATGAACGATGCGACCAGCAGTGCCAGGAAGACCGGAGAGACGTAACGCCGGATCCAATGCAAGAAATTTTCCATACCTTCCGAAAGGCTAATTTTACGGCAAAGATAAAAATAAAATGGATTGCGCCGAATACGCAATCCATTTTATTATAAGGTACGGGAAGTCACCCCGCAGAGAAATGCTACTTCTTCTCGATCTCGGCCTTCTTCATGCGCTTGGTCATCAGGTCGTAGGCCAGCGGCGTGGCGATGAAGATCGTGGCGGCGGTACCTACCACGACACCGATGATCAGAGCGAAGATGAAGCCGCGGATCGTCTCGCCTCCGAAGATGACGATGGCCAGCAGCGTCACGAGCGTCGTACCCGAGGTGTTGATCGTACGCGAGAGGGTCGAGTTGATGGCGCCATTGACCAGATCGGCGAAGTTACGCTTCGGATAGAGCGTCATGTACTCGCGGATGCGGTCGAAGACCACCACCGTATCGTTGATCGCATAACCGATGATCGTCAGGATGGCGGCGATAAAGGCCTGGTTCACCTCGAGGTTGAAAGGCAGCAGTCCGTAGAACATCGAGAAGATACCGATGATCAGCAGGGCGTTGAAAGCCAGTGCGGCCGTAGCACCCGTAGCCCACTGCCAGCGCTTGAAGCGGAAGGTGATGTAGAGACCGATGGCGATGAGCGAGAAGAGCACCGAGTAGATGGCGTTCCAGGTCATGTCCTGAGCAATCGAGGGACCGATCTTGTCGGCGTTCAGGATACCGTTCTGGTCGGTCTGCGTGTTGCGGAACTGCTCGAAGGTGATGTCGTAGGAGTAGAGCGACTTGACGGCGTTGTAGAGGATCTGCTCGACCTCGGCCGTAGCCTCGTCCGACGTATCGTCGTAGCGGTACTGCGTCACGATGCGCATCTGGTTCTCGTTACCGTACTGCTTGACCTCGAAGCTCACCGACGAAGCGTCGGCATCGGTAATGGCCGAGAAGGCCTCGTCGAGGTTCTGACGCACGGCTTCGGCCGAAACGGCCTTGTCGAAGCGGACAACGTAGGCACGGCCGCCGGTGAACTCGGCACCGAGGTTCAGGCCGCGGACAGCCAGCGAGAGGAACGACAGCACCATCAGCACAACGACGATCGTATAGGAGATCTTGCGCTTCGAGAGGAAATCGACATGCGTGTTGTTGAGGAAGTTCTCCGACCACTTGTGCGAGAAGGAGATATTGCCCCACTTGGCAACAATCCACTCGATCAGCAGACGCGTGATGAAGATGGCGCAGAAGAACGAGGTGACGATACCGATGATGAGCGTCGTGGCGAAGCCCTGAACCGGACCGTTACCGAAGATGAAGAGCACGATACCGGTGATGATCGTCGTCAGGTTACCGTCGATGATCGCCGAGTAGGCCTTCGAGAAACCGTCCTTGATAGCCAGCGAGAGGCCCTTGCCTCCGCGGAGCTCCTCCTTGATGCGCTCGTAGATAATGACGTTGGCATCGACGGCCATACCCATCGTCAGCACGATACCCGCAATACCCGGAAGGGTCAGCACGGCACCGAACGAGACAAGCACGCCCATCAGCAGGAAGACGTTGAAGAGCAGGGCGATATCGGACATCCAACCGGCCGTCTTGTAGAACAGGCCCATGTAGAGGAGCACCAGGATGAAGGCGATCACGAACGAGAGCATACCGGCGTTGATCGACTCCTGGCCCAGCGACGGACCTACGACCGTATCCTGGATGATCTTGGCCGGAGCGGGGACCTTACCCGAGTTGAGCACGTTGGCCAGGTCCTTGGCCTCCTGGATCGTAAAGTCACCCGTGATCGACGACTGACCCTTGTCGATCTTGCCGTTCACGCGGGGGGCCGAATAGACGTAACCGTCGAGAACGATGGCGATGCACTTGCCGACGTTCTCGCCCGTCAGGCGTGCCCACTCCTGCGTACCCTCGGCATTCATCGTCATCGAGACCTCGGCCGAAGCGCCGCGCTCGGCGTAACGCTCCACCGACTCCGTCACGACGCTGCCGTCGAGCGGGGCCTTGCCGTCGGGAGTCGAAACCTTGAGGGCATAGAGGAAGTAGCGGCCGTCGATGTGGTCGTCACCCTTGACGCCCCACTTGAAGATGATGTCGGCCGGGAAGAGCTCACGCACGGCGGGCTGTGCCAGGTAGGCGTTCACGGCAGCCATGTCGGCCTTGTAGGCGGCACCGATGGCGGCACCTCCGGCATACGAGGGATCGAGCACGGCGAAGAGCGGATTCTCGGCCCGGTCGAAGTTGCCCGTGCGGGCGGCATCGGCCTCGGCGGCGGGAGCGGGCTCGTTGCCCAGCTCGGCGATCAGGCCGCCCGTCGTATCGGCCGGCTCGGCAGCGGCAGCCTCATCCCCGGCAGCACCCTCCTCGGCGGCGGGAGCAGTCTCCATCTCCGACTTCAGCAGCTTGTCGGCTGCAGCCAGAGCGGGAAGTACCTCGCGGGCGTCGTAGGTCGTCCAGAATTCGAGCGAAGCGGTTCCCTGCAACAGATCGCGGACACGCTGCGGCTCCTTCACACCCGGGAGCTCGACCAGAATGCGGTGCGAGTTCGGCAGGCGCATGATGTTGGGCTGCGTGACACCGAAGTGGTCGATACGGCTGCGGAGCACGTTGAACGAAGCGGCGATGGCAGCCTCGGTCTCCTTCTTCAGCAGGCGCTCGACGTCGGCATTCGAGCTCTCGAGCGTGATGTCCGAGCGGTCGGGGCTGACGAACAGCTCGGCGAGCGGACGGCCGCCCGACAGGCGCTCGTAGGCCTTCACGAAGTCGCCGATGTAGTCGCTCGACGTACCCTGCTTGAGGGCCTCGTTGGCCTCGGCGATCGCCTCCTGGAAGGCCGGATCGTTCTGGCTGTCACCGGCAAGAGCCTTGACGACATCCTCGACCTGAACCTCCAGCATGACGTTCATACCGCCCTTCAGGTCCAGACCCAGATTCAGCTCCTTCTCCTTGCACTCCTTGTAGGTGAACTTGCGGAATCCCATGTTGAAGACCGGCATGTTCTGGACCGAATCCAGATAGTGCTGTTCGGCACCGGCCTGCTCCTCGAGCGGGAACTGTGCGGCATACTCGGCCGCCTTTTTCTCTACGCTTCGTGTCTTGAACGTAAACGAGAGCTGATAAACGCACGCGAGCGCCAAAAGCACCGCGATGAGTTTAATGAAACCTTTGCTTTGCATTTGCGTGAAAAAAATTTGTTGTTATTTGTTTGTTTTGTTTGTAATTATCACGGTTACGCACAATAGCACGCAAAGATAGAAAAAAGATATTGAAAATAGCTATCCTCACCGAAAAAACTGTCATTTTGAGCCGATACGATCCGCTGTTCCGGGAGAGGGAAGGCCGCGAAACCGGGAAACGGCCGGCAACCGGGAAAGCGCAGCGGACCCGGAAAGGCGCGGCAGGATGCAGGCAGCAACGCTCCTGCCGCCCGGGAAAAGGACTGCGGACCGGGAAATCTCGGCGGAAAAAAGCGGCGGGAAGGGCCGCAGCGTGCGGAAGGAGCCGATATTTTATTAAATTTGTATCCGTTTCAACCATCAATCAACCGAACCGCTATGATGAAAAAACTCTTCCTCCTCGGCTGTGCGCTCCTCTTCGCCGCCGGGTCCCGGGCCCAGACGGGCTATGTGCCGGCACCGGAAAACCTTGCCGCACGCCAGTCCTTCGCCGACGGCCGTTTCGGCATCTTCCTCCACTGGGGGCTCTATGCCATGCTCGGGCAGGGCGAATGGACCATGACCAACCTCGACCTCAACTACCGCGAGTACGAGAAGCTCGCCGGAGGGTTCTACCCCGCGAAATTCGACGCCCGGGCGTGGGTAACGGCATTCCGCGAGGCGGGCGCCCGCTACATCTGCTTCACGACGCGCCACCACGACGGATTCTCGATGTTCCACACCGGACAGTCGCCCTACAACATCGTCGATGCCACGCCCTTCGCCCGCGACGTGGTGAAGGAGCTGGCCGAAGAGTGCCACCGGCAGGGGCTGCGCGTACACTTCTACTACTCGCTCATCGACTGGTGGCGCGAGGATGCTCCCCGCGGCCGCACGGGCCTCGGCACGGGACGCCCGGCCGACAAGGAAGATGCCGACGCCTACTTCGACTTCATGAAGGCCCAGCTCACGGAGCTGCTTACGCAGTACGGCGAAGTGGGCGCCATCTGGTTCGACGGCGTGTGGGACCAGGACCGGAACCCCTCGTTCGACTGGCGCCTCGATGAGCTTTACAGCCTGATCCACCGGCTCCAGCCGGCATGTCTGATCGTGAACAACCACCACCTGACCCCCTTCGAGGGCGAGGACGTGCAGGCCTTCGAGCGCGATCTGCCCGGAGAGAACACCGCCGGGCTTTCGGGGCAGGCCATCAGCCGGCTCCCGCTCGAGACGTGCCAGACGATGAACGGCATGTGGGGCTACAAGATCACCGACCAGAACTACAAGTCGGTGGGGACACTCGTACAGTATCTGGTCGGGGCGGCCGGACGCGGCGCCAACCTGCTGCTCAACATCGGCCCGCAGCCCGACGGTGCGCTCCCGGCCGCAGCCGTGGAGCGGCTCGAGGGAATCGGAGAGTGGCTCCGCGCGAACGGAGAGACGGTCTACGGCACCGAAGCGGGCCCCGTTGCACCGCGAGACTGGGGCGTGACCACGCGCAAGGGCGACAAGGTCTATGTCCACGTGCTCAACTGGCCCGACGAGGAGCTCTTCGTTCCCGTGACGGGCGAAAAGGTCGTGCGGGCGGCACGCTTCGCCGACGGCGGCAGGCTCACGTTCCGGCAGGACGATGCCGGGGTGACCGTCCGGCTGGGCGAACGCGACGCCGAGGCCCCCGACTTCATCGTGGAGCTGACGGTCAGATAGCAGGCGACAAACGGGTACGGGGTGCGGGTGTGACCCGGCCCCGGCACGTCGCCGGAGAACAAAAAAAGCGGAGGAGTGTTTCCACTCCCCCGCTTTTCGTTTCGGGATGCCGGACCGCCGGCCCCCGGGGTTTTATCCGGTTACTTCACCTCCTCGAACTCCACGTCCTCGGGCTGCGAAGCTCCGTTGCCGCCGTTCGACTGGGCTCCCTGATTGCTCTGCTGCTGACCGGCGTTCTGCTGTGCGCCCTGGGCCTGCTGCTGTGCATAGATGTCCTGCGAAGCGGCCTGCCATGCGGCATTGAGCTCGGCGATGGCCGTGTCGATGGCTGCCACGTCGGCATTCTTGTGCGCCTCCTTGAGCTTGCCCAGAGCCGACTCGATGGCTGCCTTCTTGTCGGCAGGCAGCTTGTCGCCGTACTCCTTGAGCTGCTTCTCGGTGGCGAAGATGTTCGAGTCGGCGGCGTTGATCTTGTCGATACGCTCCTTCTCGGCCTTGTCCTTGGCCTCGTTGGCCTTCGCCTCGTCGCGCATGCGCTGGATCTCCTGCTCGGTAAGGCCCGACGAAGCCTCGATGCGGATCTTCTGCTCCTTGCCCGTACCCTTGTCCTTGGCCGAGACGTTCAGGATGCCGTTGGCGTCGATGTCGAACGTCACCTCGATCTGCGGCACGCCACGCGGAGCGGCCGGAATGCCGTCGAGGTGGAAGCGGCCGATCGACTTGTTGTCGCGGGCCAGCGGACGCTCGCCCTGGCAGACGTTGATCTCTACGGAAGGCTGGTTGTCGGCAGCCGTCGAGAAGACCTCCGACTTGCGCGTCGGGATGGTCGTGTTGGCGTCGATGAGCTTCGTCATCACACCGCCCAGCGTCTCGATACCGAGCGACAGCGGCGTCACGTCGAGCAGCAGCACGTCCTTCACCTCGCCCGTCAGCACACCGCCCTGGATGGCGGCACCGATAGCCACGACCTCATCGGGGTTCACCGACTTGTTGGGCGTCTTGCCGAAGAAGTCGGCGACGATCTTCTGGATGGCGGGGATACGCGTCGAACCGCCCACGAGGATCACCTCGTCGATCTGCGAGGCCTCGAGACCCGCGTCACGCAGCGCCAGCTTGCAGGGCTCGATCGTCTTGCGGATCAGGTGGTCGCACAACTGCTCGAACTTGGCGCGCGTCAGCGTCATAACAAGGTGCTGCGGAATGCCGTTCACGGGCATGATGTACGGAAGGTTGATCTCCGTCGTCGTCGAGGACGAGAGTTCGATCTTCGCCTTCTCGGCAGCCTCCTTCAGACGTTGCAGGGCCATCGGGTCCTCACGCAGGTCGATGCCGTGCTCGGCCTTGAAGGCCTCGGCCATGTAGTCGATCAGCACGTGGTCGAAATCATCGCCTCCGAGGTGCGTATCGCCGTTGGTCGATTTTACCTCGAATACGCCGTCGCCCAGCTCGAGGATCGAGATATCGAACGTACCGCCACCGAGGTCATAGACGGCGATCTTCATGTCGTTCTGCTTCTTGTCCAGGCCGTAGGCCAGTGCGGCGGCCGTAGGCTCGTTGATGATACGGCGAACCTTCAGGCCCGCGATCTCGCCCGCCTCCTTCGTAGCCTGACGCTGCGAATCGGAGAAGTAGGCAGGAACCGTGATCACCGCCTCGGAGACCTCCTGGCCCAGGTAATCCTCGGCCGTCTTCTTCATCTTCTGGAGAATGATGGCCGAAATCTCCTGCGGCGTGTAGAGCCGTCCGTCGATATCGACACGCGGCGTGTTGTTGTCGCCGCGGACGATCGAATAGGGCGCACGGGCGATGTCGGCCGTTACCTTGTCGTAGGTCTCACCCATGAAACGCTTGATCGAGAAGACCGTGCGCTTGGGGTTCGTAATTGCTTGACGCTTTGCGGGGTCTCCCACCTTGCGCTCGCCGTCGGCCGTAAATGCCACCACCGAAGGAGTCGTGCGGTGTCCCTCGGAGTTGGGGATCACAACCGGCTCGTTGCCTTCCATCACTGCCACGCAGGAGTTCGTCGTTCCCAGATCGATACCAATAATCTTTGCCATAATTGTACCTATTATTTAATTTGTTTTCAATTCACGTTCCGCATCCGTCCACCCGGGGATCCTGCTCCGCGTGCCGGATACGCCCCTACACCGAACAAAGGTTATACCAAACGGCATCGTCTGCCAATTTGTCAGACGGATGGCAGAAAGAGCGGGCGGCATGCCTCCTGTCACACGGCATTTTGGCAGGATTCGTCCGACGACGGCGTGCCAGGATGTGCGGGAGATGGCACCCCGGCATGCCGGCTGTCCCGTAAAATTGGTATGAATTTCCGGAATCCGCATCTTTCGAAAATACCTAAAATTTGGTATTTTTGCACAAACGTCAAACCTCTCCGCACATGCTTCGCAAGATCAGAATCACCCTTGCCGTCATCTGTTTCGCGCTCATCACGCTGCTGCTGCTCGACTTTACGGGGACGCTCCACACCTGGTTCGGATGGCTCGCCCGAATCCAGTTCCTGCCTGCCGTGCTGGCGCTCAACGTCGCCGTCGTCGTCTCTCTGGTGGTGCTCACGCTCCTCCTGGGGCGCGTCTACTGTTCGGTCATCTGCCCGCTGGGGGTTTTCCAGGACATCGTCTCGTGGTTGAGCGGCCGCCGCAGGAAGTACCGCTACCGCTTCTCCTACTCGCCGGCCAAACGGTGGCTGCGCATCGCCGTGCTGGTGCTCTTCGTGGCGGCGATCGCCGCAGGCATCGGCTCGCTGGTCGCCCTGCTGGCACCCTACAGCGCCTACGGGCGGATCGCCGCAAACCTCTTCGCCCCGATCTACCGCTGGGGCAACAACCTGCTGGCCTACTTCGCCGAGCGGGCCGACAGCTACGCCTTCTACCAGACCGACGTGTGGCTGAAGAGCCTCCCGACGCTGCTCGTCGCCGCCGCGACGTTCATCGTGCTCGTCGTGCTGGCCTGGCGTGGCGGACGTACCTACTGCAACACGATCTGCCCGGTGGGCACCATACTCGGCGCCCTGGCCCGCTACTCGCTCTTCCGCCCCGTGATCGACGAGCGGAAATGCAACTCCTGCTCGCTCTGCGCCCGAAAATGCAAGGCCTCGTGCATCGATTCGGCGCAACACCGGATCGACTACTCGCGCTGCGTGGCCTGCATGGACTGCATCGACACCTGCAGGCACGGGGCCATCTCCTACCGGCTCCGGGAGCTGCGCCCGAAGCAGGACGAAACGGAAAGGAGGGGCGGGAAGGCAGCCGCAGCGCATGCGGAGGCTCCGGCCGATCCCACACGCCGCAGGTTCCTGACCGGCGCCGGGCTGCTGCTCGGAAGCGCCGCCCTGCACGCGCAGGAGAAGAAGGTGGACGGCGGCCTGGCCGTGATCCTCGACAAGAAGGTGCCGGCACGCCATACGCCGATCGTGCCGCCGGGCGCCGTCAGCCTGCGCCACATGGCCGCCCACTGCACGGGGTGCCAGCTCTGCGTCTCCTCGTGCCCGAACGGCGTGCTGCGCCCTTCGTCGGGACTGATGACCCTCATGCAGCCCGAATCCTCCTACGAACGCGGCTACTGCCGCCCGGAGTGCGTCGTCTGCTCGGAGGTCTGTCCCGCAGGCGCCATCCTGAAGATCACGCCCGCCGAGAAGTCGGCCATACAGGTCGGGCGCGCCGTCTGGGTGCGTGACAACTGTGTGCCGCTCACCGACGGCGTGGCATGCGGCAACTGCGCACGGCACTGTCCGACGGGTGCCATCACGATGGTGCCCTCGGACCCCGAACGCGCGGACAGTCCGAAGATCCCAGCCATCAACGAAGAGCGCTGCATCGGCTGCGGAGCCTGCGAGAACCTCTGCCCCGCCCGGCCGTTCAGCGCCATCTACGTCGAGGGGTATACCTATCACCGAACGATCTAACACCTCCATTCCATGGACAACCAGAAGAAAAAAGCCATCGACCGCCGCGAATTCCTCAAACGGCTCGGCACAGGGACCGCCCTCGCATCGGCCGCCGCCCTGACGGGTTGCGCCCCGAAGGCGGGTCGGCAGGACACCCCGCAACAAGCCGGAGGAGGCATGACCTACAGGACCAACCCCACGACGGGCGACCGCGTCTCGCTGCTCGGATTCGGCATGATGCGCCTGCCGTCGGTACGCCGCAACGACACCGAGGAGATCGACCAGCAGCAGGTAAACGAGCTTGTGGACTACGCCATCGCCCACGGGGTCAATTACTTCGATACGTCGCCCGCCTACTGCCGCGGATTCTCCGAGCGGGCCACGGGAACGGCGCTTGCCCGCTATCCGCGCCAGAGCTACTACATCGCCACCAAACTGTCGAACTTCTCGCCCGCAACGTGGAGCCGCGAAGCCTCGATGGAGATGTACCGCAACTCGTTCCGCGAACTCCGGACCGACTACATCGACTACCTGCTGTTGCACGGCATCGGCATGGGCAGCGACGGCGTGAAGGAGTTCGAAGCCCGCTACATCGACAACGGCATGCTCGATTTCCTACTGGCCGAACGCGAGGCCGGGCGTATCCGCAACCTCGGGTTCTCCTACCACGGCGACATCCGCGTGTTCGACCGCATGCTCTCCGAACACGATCGCTACAAGTGGGATTTCGTGCAGATCCAGCTCAACTACCTCGACTGGCGCTACGCCAAGCAGATCAACGAGCGGAACACCAATGCCGAGTACCTCTACGGCGAGCTGGAGAAACGCGGCATCCCGGCCGTCATCATGGAACCGCTGCTGGGCGGGCGCCTCTCGAACGTGCCCAACAACATCGTGGCGCGCCTCAAGCAGCGCGAACCCGAACGGAGCATCGCCTCGTGGGCCTTCCGTTTTGCGGGGTCGTTCCCCGGGGTGCTGACCGTGCTGAGCGGCATGACCCGCATGGAGCACCTGCAGGACAACCTCGCCACCTACTGCCCGCTCGACGCGCTCACGGACGAGGAGTTCGCCTTCCTGCAGCAGACCGCCGACCTGATGATGCAGTTCGACACGATCCCCTGCAACGACTGCAAATACTGCATGCCCTGCCCCTACGGGCTCGACATCCCGGCCATCCTGCTCCACTACAACAAGTGCCTCAACGAGGGCAATATCGCCGACAACGTGCAGGACGAGAACTACCGCAAGGCCCGGCGCGCCTACCTCGTAGGCTACGACCGCAGCGTACCCCGCCTGCGGCAGGCCGACCACTGCATCGGCTGCAACCAGTGCTCGCCCCACTGCCCGCAGGGGATCGACATCCCCCGCGAGCTGCACCGGATCAGCGACTATGTCGAACGGCTCAGACGCAACAAGCCATGATCGGAGAGCTGGTACGCACACTCCGCGAAGGGGGACATACGCTCGTCGTGGCCAACGGGGCGCAGATCCGCACGTTCGACCGCCGGGGCGTAGCCGACCTCCATACACTGCTGACCGATGGCGGGGAGTTCCTGCACGGTGCCACGGTGGCCGACAAGGTCGTGGGGAAGGCCGCGGCGGCACTCATGCTGCTGGGCGGCGTCAGCGAAATGCACACGGAGGTCATCAGCCGGCCGGCACTCGACCTCCTTGCGGGAAGCGGCATGCGGGTCGGCTACGAAGTCGAGGTACCCCATGTCATCAACCGGGACAGGACGGGCTGGTGCCCGCTCGAGATACGCTGCCGCGACTGCCGGACCGCCCGGGAATGCCTCGAGCGGATCGAGGAGTTCCTGCAGCAGCAACAGATCGGAACAACGAACGAATCAAAGTAAATATCCATGCAAACACACACTGCAGAATCCGTCCCGGTCAGGCTCCACTCGCTGACCTACGGAGAGACCAAGACTTATCTGTTCGCGGCGCTGTTCATCGCCGGAAACATCCTCCTGCCGCAACTGTGCCACCTCGCACCGCTCGGGGGTGTCCGCTGGCTGCCGATCTACTTCTTCACGCTCGTCGGCGCCTGCAAATACGGCTGGCGCGTCGGGCTGCTCACGGCCCTTCTTTCGCCGCTGATCAACTCCGCGCTCTTCGGGATGCCGGCCGCCGCGGCACTGCCCCCGATTCTGGCGAAATCGCTTCTGCTGGCCGGAGCGGCCGGATATGCCGCCGCACGCTTCCGCAAGGCCTCGCTCGCGGTGCTGGCCGCAGTCATACTGACCTACCAGGCAGCAGGAACGCTCTTCGAATGGGCGTGGGTCGGCGATCTGCAAACGGCACTGCAGGATTTCCGAATCGGAGGTCCGGGCATGCTGCTGCAGCTCTTCGGAGGCTGGCTGGTCATCAACCGCCTGATCCGCAGGTAAACGACAGGTAAGGCGAGCCTCTGCCTCAGATCTCCGCCGCGGCCTATGGAAGGCCGCGGCGGATCCGTTTCCGGAGGCGGCAGGAAAAAAGCAGAGATGAGCGGAAAGAAACCGGAAGACTCCGGGGATTCAGAAAGGGCACGAAAAACCGGAATCCCGCCACGAAAAAAACCGGAACCCCGCAAGGAGTTCCGGCCTATCCGGCTGTGGCGCCGGACCATCCGTATTTTGATCGATCGAGCTATTGCTCGCTCAGGATACGCATCGCAACGTCGAGAATCGTCGTATCGTCCAAGGTAACGACACCGCCGTCCGGTCCCGGTTCGAAGTGCACACCGACGCATTCTTTGGCCTCGTGTTTGCCTCCGAAGTAGTTACGAACAGTCTCTACATCAATTCCCAATTCATCTGCAATGCGTTGCGAGCTGCCGCTCGGCAGCCGGTCCTTGATACGACGCAACTCGTTAAATGTGATAATCATATCCGTCGAATTTTAGGTGTGATAGTTCTGTACTACTAAATTAATACAATTTTGTTAAATTACAAAATTTCCGCAGGAAAAAGTACCCGAAAAAAGGGTCGGAAGAGAGGGTGCAGGCCTGGCACGAAACCGGACCGCAGCAGGCTCCGCCAACAGAACGGAGCAAAAAACGGACCAGCGGTCGGCAACGCAGGAGATCGGTCTGCCGGACGGCAAAAAAACGGGGAGACCCGGTTGAGGTCTCCCCGTTTCTGGTGACGGATTCCGCACAAAGCCCCGATCCGGCCGGGCGCATGCGACGGGATCAATCCTCCTCCTCGGGCTCGATGTAGATCTCGAAGATCAGCGGCGTATAGGGCAGGATCTCGGTATTGACGGTCGTCGTGGTCTCGGAGGTATCCTCGTAACCGCTTCCATAGCCGTAACCGTAGCCGTAGCCATAACTGTAATAGGGATCGTAATAGCCGCCGTAGTAACCGCCGTAATAACCGCCGTAATAGGGATTGTAGTAACCGCTGTTACCATAGAGGCTGTTGTAGTAGTACATCATGTTGAGGTAGTCGAGGTAGTTGGACGAGTAACCGCTCGACTCGGTGGTCGATCCGCCCGTCTTGCCCGTCGATCCGTAGGCGTTCGTCGAAGTCGTGACCAGTGCGGCCCACTGCCCGTACTGGAGTTTCGGAACGCCATAGTACCATGCCGTGATCATCGAGTGCTCCTCGGGCGTATAGGAGAGCGCCTCTCCCTCCGAGGCGACCTCGCCGTAGATCAGCTCCTTCACCTCGTCGATGTTCGTGTCGAAGATGAAACCGTCGAGGAAACGGCCGATATACCAGATTTTGGCCGTACCGTCCAGCTGCACCGAATCGGCCTTCAGCTCCTTGATCCCCGGGTAGGGATTCTCCTCGTCGGGATGGAACCGCTTGACCAGCGCCTCGTTGATCTTCGCCTCGAGAGCCGCCATCGAACCCTCATTGACATAGGGCTCGAAACCGACGGCATAGGGGTTCGGGAATTTCAGCGTCGTCTGCGGGTCGGCCGGGTTGAAACGGTAGTTCACGTAGACCTGCGGGATCGTATCGTTGGCGCTCACCCACTGCTCGGCCACGTTGTAGGGATGGTCGGGGTCCTCGGGATCCGTCGGCAGGGGCTTGCTCTCGGCATCCTTCGTCTCCTCCTCCTTGGCATACTTTCGCAGGCCGCCGTTGGCCGCGCAATAGTCGTCCACGTCGCGGCCCTCGCGCTCGAGCGGGTTCTTGATCGTATCGAGGATCGTAAGCTCCATGATGTAGGGATGGTTGTCGTCGAGCGAGAACTGGCCCTCGTATCCGCCGCTGCCGACCGTAAGGCTTCCGGACACGCGCGACGGAAGGTAGAGGCGGATCTTGTCGCCCTCACGCAGCTGGTACTCCGTGGAGATTCCCTTGGCGGCGGCATACTCCTCGTCGAGCTTGAGCGTATTGAGCATCGCCAGCGTCGTACCGTCGGACACTCCGGCCGTCAAGGCGTTGCAATAACGGAAATAGGGCACGTAGTGGGTGTATTTCGTGAAGGTGCCGACCTGGTGGGCCCGTGCGGCGTTGCGCGTGACAATGATGTTGCCCGCAAGGTCGCGGCCCGTGAAATCGAAAGTCACCCAGCAGGCCGTGTCGCTGATCGGTTTCACATCGTCCGAGGCTCCCGAAGCCTCGAGCACATCGACGTAGTAGCCGCCGTTGTCCTGGAGGTTCTTCACCAGATCGGGGTGATTCTGGGTCATCCACGCCTCGAGGGCCATATCCTCGAACTTGTCGAACGATTCGGATTCCTCCTTGGCGCAGGATGCGAACAATACGGCTCCGACGGCGGAGAAATACAGAAAACGTGTGAGCAATTTCATATGTTTCATCAAATACTGTTTCGTGTCAGGTCCATTTCGGCGGCATCGTCACTCGACCGCATCGACCGTGAAGAACCACGCCAGGGGGCTCTCACGCGCGATTGTCGAGAAATTCGTGTCGCCATAGGCCATGTTGTAGGTCATGTAGGCCTCCACCTCGTCGCCCTGGCGGCAACCCAATAACGCAAGGCGCAGGCCTTTTATTATGTTTCCGCTGCGCATGTCGATCTGAAGCGGCTCGAAGGACCAGGCCCCCGAGGTCAGCCCCATCTCCTCATAGGCACTCTTCAGCAGGGGGTCGTTCGAATAGAACGGGAAGGTGCTGTCGGTGATGTTCGCAAAATTGAAGACATAGGCGCGGAAGGTGATCGTCACTTTCGACGAGGCCGTCACCTCCGTCCGCCCGGGCCGGGCCGGATCGTAGTAATTATCGATGTAGCGGTAGACGGTATTCCCTAACGTCGTGTAGAACGCCTGCTGGCTCTCGGTATCGACCTCCGATTCGTCCACAAGCGTCGGCGAATGGGTCGCGGTCAGGTACGAGACGATGCGTTCGCGCTGCTGCGGAAGCGTCTCCTCCTCTTCGGAGCAGGCGCCGCAGAGCACAAGCGGCAGGGCAAGCAGGATGGCGGACAATCTTTTCATCGGGCTATATATCGTGCAAATTTACAAAAACAATCCGATTTACACACAACAAACGGAAAAAATTGCCCGGTTCGTACGGCGACAGGGAGAAAAAAAAGCGAAACGCCCGGCAGCAGGAAGGCGGGCGAGCAGCCGGCAGGCAAAGAAAGCCGGCAGCAAAGAAGCGGACCGGATCGGCCGCAGGGCAAGATATGGAGCGTGGTACGGAGCAGCGGCAACCGGCCCGACGGCGCGGGTCAGCGGCGGCGCAGATAGTCGCGGCGGGGGCTCTTGAGCCGCTGCAGCCGACGCTGTTTCAATCCGTAGGCGACCAGAGCCACGACCAGGGCCGCGACGCAAAGTCCCGCGAGCAACAGGAGAAAACCGACAGGAATACCTTCCATAGACAAACGGATTCTGTTTTCGCCCGGACCCGAGGTTCGGGTGCGGGCCGGAGAGGAGATTTGCAAAAACCTTGCCGGAAACGAATGCTCCGACAGCCATCCGTCCGCCGGAAACGACAGAAAAGGGCCGAAGTGCGGTACGGAAGGTCCGCCCGGCGGAGTCAGAGCCGCTTGAGGGCCATGCGGATCAGCTCCTCGACCGAGGCCGAAGGCTCCTCGCGCACCACGGCGCGCAACACCTTCTCGGCTGCCGTGCGGGCGAAGCCGAGCATAACCAGCGCCTCGAGCGCCTCGTCCACCACCCCGCCGTCGGGAGCCGCGGCCGGAGTGCCTTCGTCGGCGCCCAGCGTGGCGAGCTTGCCGCTCAGCTCGACGATGATCTTCTGCGCCGTCTTGAGCCCGAGGCCCTTGACGTTTTTCAGCAGCACGGCATTACCCGCCGAGATGATGCCCTGCAGTTCGCGGGGCGAGTAGGTAGAGAGGATCATCCGCGCCGTATTGCCCCCGACGCCCGACACGCTGACAAGCAGCCGGAACAGCTCGCGCTCGGTCTTGGTCGCAAACCCGTAGAGCAGCTGCGCATCCTCGCGCACGACGTAGTGCACGAAGAGTTTGGCCGTCTGGGCATGCTCGATCGCCGAGAAGGTTTCGAGCGAAATGTGGAGGTAATAACCGACGCCCCCGACATCGAGAACGGCATGTGTGGGAGCGGCTTCGGCAACGGTGCCGCGGATGTATTCGTACATAAAATCCAAATTTTAGACGCAGACGGGCAAAAGTAAAGAATTTTTTCTACCTTTGTGTTCCAAATGACGGAATAATTAACCAAAACCCAATCGAACAATATGAAAAAATTTTTCTTCCCGGTGCTGGCTGCGGCCCTTGTACTGACCGCCTGCGGCACGAAAACGACGGAGACGTCGGCCGAGGCGGCAGCAACGGAGACCGCAACGGCGCAGCAGGTCGGAACGGGCGACATCGCCTACGTTCAGGTGGAGGCCGTGCTGGCTCAGTGCGATCTGTTCCTGACCGAGGGCAAGGCCCTGCAGGAGAAGACCGAAAAGGCACAGAAGAGCTGGGCGCAGCGTGAGCAGAACCTCCAGGCCGAGGCCGCACAGCTGCAGGAGAAATACCAGAAGGGGCTCATCACCACGCGCGACGCCCAGGCCACGCAGGAGAGCATCCAGAAGCGGGTGGCTTCCTACCAGGCCAACGCACAGAAGGAGGCCCAGTCGCTCGACGAAGAGAACTACGTGTTCACCAACCGCGCACAGGACCTGCTCCACCGCGCCGTGCAGGAGATCAACGCCGACAAGCGCTACAAGCTGATCGTGAACGCCTCGGCGCTCATCGACGCCGACACGACGCTCGACATCACGGCCGCCGTGCTGGCGAAGGTCAATGAGCTCTACGCCGCCGACAAGAAGGCCGAGGGCAAGAAATAGTCCCGGCACAAAACAGGCACATCCGGCTTCCGCCCGCAAGTGGAAGCCGGTATTTTTTTATGCCCCGCAGTTTTTTTATCTGACCGGAATTAGTACCTTTGCGGGAAAAGTGTCATTCCGCTAATTCATAGAAGGCAATGGGATTCGTTCCGTTCACATTCATCGACCTGATCGACATCATTCTGGTGGCCGCAATCATGTATTGGATCTACCGCATGACCAAGGGCACCAACGCACCCTATATCCTCTCGGGCATCATCGCCGTATACCTGCTGTGGGTGGTCGTGCGCGCGCTCAACATGGAGCTGCTGTCGAGCATCCTCGGGCAGCTCATCTCGGTGGGCGCCATCGCGCTGATCATCGTCTTCCAGCCCGAACTGCGGCGTTTCCTGCAGATGATCGGCATGCGGCAGAAGCATTTCAACTTCATTACGCGGATCTTCTCGTCGGGCGACGACGAGGTGCAAACGAACATCATTCCGATCGTCACGGCCTGCCGCGAAATGTCCGAAACCAAGACCGGGGCACTGATCGTCATCGGGCAGCGGAGCGACCTGCGGCTGATCGCCGAGGGCGGCATCGCACTGGACGCCAAGGTCTCGACACCGCTCCTCGAGAACATTTTCTTCAAGAACGCCCCGCTGCACGACGGCGCCGTGCTGATCGAAGGCGACCGGATCGTCGCGGCGAAGTGCATCCTGCCCGTCACGCAGAGCGCCGTGCCGAAATCCTACGGGACCCGCCACCGCGCGGCCATCGGCATGAGCGAGATCTCGGACGCCATCATCCTCGTCGTATCGGAGGAGACGGGAGGCATCTCGATCACGCAGAACGGCGAGATCCACCGGGATATTGACCCGAGCCACCTGCAGCAGATCCTGCAGCGCTATCTGACGGTCAATTCGCGTCACTCGGGCAAGGAGGTGGTCGAATAGCGGTCCGGGCGAGCGGACAGCCGCAGGGGACGCATTGTACGCAAGAAGCCGGCCATCCTTCACAGGATGCCGGCTTCTTGCATTTTCGCAACGGCGCCGCGGCAGGCCGGAGCAAGTCGAGGGTTGGGGCACAGGTCAAGGGTCGGGGCGGATCAAGGGAGCTTTGTCGGAAGGAGAAAAACGCGGCGACAGTCAAAGCAGGGACGGCCGAAGAGACTGCCGGCCAAGGCGACAGGTAAAATAAACTGTGCAAGGGCTGCGACTCAAAATGGCGGCACAAAAAAGCGGCAGTCAAAGCAGGGACGGCCAAAGAGATGGGGCGGTAGCGGCGAAGGCAGAGGCAAAAAAATCCGTCTCCACTGCGTGCGAGACGGATTTTTCAATCGCGATTCATTGCCGAACGAAAGCCCGGCACTCGAGTACTCCGGATCCAGCGTCCTCTCCCCTCCCCCGGTACGGATGCTCACCGCAGTCCGAACGATCGCCCCGTTCCGAATCTGCCATGTCCGGCCCAAGAATTCGTGAACTCGCGACTCTTGAGGAGGGTTCTTGAGGAGACCTGCGCCGACGTTTCAGCCCGACCGGCGTGTACCCACCCCGGCCCGGAGATCACCGAACGCTACTCGGCAGCAGCCTCACCGGCAGCAGGTGCTGCGGCCTCATCGGCGGCGGGAGCCTCACTGCCCTCGGCTGCCGGAATCTCGGCCTGCGGCATGGCACCGGCGCTCTCGGCATCGAGCACACGCTCCTGCAGGGCCTTGGCGTCCTTCGAGATCTCGGCGTTGCTCTCGGCAACCAGGCCCTTGTCCATGGCCAGCGTGGCCACGAGGCTCAGGACCAGGATGGCGATGGCCATCGTCCACGTGAACTTCTCCAGGAAATTCGTCGTTTCACGCACGCCCATCACCTGGTTCGAGGCGCCGAAGTTGGCGGCCATGCCGCTCTTGGGGTTCTGCACCAATACGGCAAGGATGATCAGAACGCTTGCTACGAGTATCAGGGCAATGCAAATCGTGTATAACATATTGCTTTGAATTTAATTATTGTTTTTCGGTTTTGCGAATTAACTCGGCAAAGTAAACACTTTTTTCGGGATTTAGCAAACTTAATTTGCGATAAATCGCTGCCGCTTTGTCCCGAAGGCCCTGGGAAAGATAGATTTCGGCCAACTCCTCGCTGACGACCTCGTCCTCCTCGTCCAGATCGGGCTCCGTGCGGACCTCCTCTTCGGGCGCATGTTCGTCGGCCACGATGCGCAGGTCCTCCTCGCGCAGGAAGCGGTCGATCACCTCCTCGGAGGTCAGGCGCACCAACGCCCCGGCATCGATGCGTCCGAGGCGCAGCGAACTCTCCTCGCGCCACGGAGCCACCACCGACAGGACCGCATCGGGTGCTCCCGAGCACTGCTCCAAAAGGATCCGCACCGGCGCGAACCACCCGAAACGGGCGGCAAAACCGCGGATCGCCTCGTCGGAGGGCTTCGGTGCCGACTCCGGCGAGGACAGGTACAACTTCAGGGACTCCAGCTCCGTCATCGGTCTACCAGTTGGAGGCCGAAGCCTGGAATATGTCGGTCACCAGCTGATCGACGATCTCGGGGATCAGCGTGCTCTCGGCCTCGGTCAGCAGCAGCGACGAGTCGTAGTCCTCGAACGCGGAGAAGGTCTTGGTCCACGAGGCCTTCTCGTCGAGCGCATTCGTGAAGCGGACCTTCACGGTGATCGTCAGCCGGTTCAGCAGGGCGTACTCCTCACTCGACACGGACGAGGTAGTCGAGGTGTAGTTGGTGATCTCGCCCTCGAAGGCGAAGTCGCCGCCCTCGTCCACCTGTGCCAGGCGCGTGCGGCGCGAGAAGATATCGACCAGTGCATCGGTCAGCGTCGAGCTGAGGATCGGCGACACCATCGTCGCGTTGTTGGGGAAATAGGCCACCGAGAAGGTCTTGGCATCGGGCGGAATCGAAGCGCCCGAGAACGAATACTTGATGGCCACGCCGCACCCGGTCAGCAGGGCGACGCAGAGGGTTGTCAATAGGATGATTCGTGTCTTCATGGTTTCAATTTTCGGCAATGCCCAGCTCCTTGATCTTGCGATAGAGCGTACGTTCGGACATGAACAGCTCGGCGGCGGCCTCGCGGCGGCGTCCGTTGTTGCGGCGCAGGGCACGGATGATCTGTTCACGCTGCATGTCGGCCTTGGTCTTCTCGCGCGGCGGCTCATCGGTCACCTCCTCGCTCTCGGCGAAGACCGGAGGCTGGACCGCCTCGGAAGGGGCCGCAGCCGAGACATATGAGGCACTCTGCGTCGTCGTCGGCAGCAGGCCACGAATGTCGCGCGGCGGTTCGGGATGCCGCACCGCACCCTGCATCAGCTCGGAGATCATCCGCTTCAGCTCGTTGATGTCGGCACGCATGTCGAACAACACCTTATATAAAAGTTCCCGCTCGGTGGACATCTCCCCCGCGTCCATGCGCCCCGACGGCGCCATGGGGGCCGGGGCCCCGGCCTCCTGCACGGGAAGGTACTTGGCCAGCACCTCGGCAGTGATGACCCGGGCGGGCTCGATGGCCGAGATCTGCTCGGCGACGTTTTTCAGCTGGCGGATGTTGCCCCGCCAGTAGTAGTGCATGAGCATCTGCCGCGCACTGTCGTCGAGCGTCACGGCCGGCATGCGGTACTGCACGGCCACATCGGAGGCGAACTTGCGGAACAGCAGCGGGATGTCCTCGGGCCGCTCGCGCAGCGACGGCACGCTGATGGGGACCGTACCCAGGCGGTAGTAGAGGTCTTCGCGGAAGCGGCCCTGGGCGATGGCCTCCTGCAGATTGACGTTCGTGGCAGCCACGACGCGGACGTTGGTCTTCTGGACCTTCGACGATCCGACGCGGATGAACTCGCCCGTCTGCAGCACACGCAACAGCCGCGCCTGGGTCGGATGCGGCAGCTCGGCCACCTCGTCGAGGAAGATCGTGCCGCCGTCGGCCTCCTCAAAATAGCCCTTGCGGGCCTCGGTGGCGCCGGTGAAGGCCCCCTTCTCGTGGCCGAAAAGCTCGGAATCGATGGTTCCCTCGGGTATGGCCGCACAATTGACGGCGATGTACTTGTTGTGCTTGCGCGACGAATAGGCGTGAATGACCTGCGGAAAAAACTCCTTGCCCACACCGCTCTCGCCCGTGACGAGGACCGTCAGGTCCGTCGGCGCCACACGCAAGGCAACCTCCAGCGCCCGGTCCAGAAGTTCCGAGGTTCCGATGATGCCGAAGCGCTGTTTAACACTTGTTATTTCTGTCATGGTTCAGGTCGTAAAGTCGATACGAAGGGCCGCATCGCCGGTCAGGCGCGCAGGCGGAGCGGGTCCGGAGCCTCAAAACCGAGGCAGGCCGTCCCGTCGGCCGATGTCTGCTCCCCGGCGGCTGCCTCGCCGCCCTCGGCCGGTGCATCGGCCGGATCGGTATAGTCCATCCACTCCGTCTCGGCCGCCTGTTCACGCGCCTCGCGCCAATAGCCGTAGAGGATGGCCGCCACGGCCAGCGCCGCAGCGATGATGGCGATCCAGATGAAGCGGTCGCCGCGCCGGCGGGGAACACGGTTCACGTAGGTGTAGGCATCGGTATTCTTCGGCGGCTTGCCGTAGCGCAACCCGCGGACCGAGGGATCGGGATTCATCTTCGCCGAAGGCGAGACATGCGGCTCGGTGAAGGCGCTCTTCATCGTCTCGGCCATGCGCCCGGCATCGAACTGCGGACGGCGCGACGGGTCCCGCTCCCCGTCCGTTCCCGCGGCAGCCTCCCCGCCGTCGTGCGACGAGGCAGAGGCTCCGGCGGACTCCCCGGCAGCGGCCGGCTCCGTGGCAGCGGCCGGAACAGCCGGACGCGGGTCATAGGTAAAGGCGATCGTTCCGTTCGCCCCACCCTTCATCTCGCCCAGACCGGGCAGCGGGCACACCAGGCCGTGCTCGACGGCATGACGCACCTCGAAGACGAAGCGGTCGATCTCGCCGGCGGCCTCCAACTCGTTGAGCCCACGGGCGCAAAGCAGCCCGCGCAGCACGCCGTCGTCGCGTTTGAGCAGTTCGGAAAAGAGTACCGCACGGCCGGGCTCCTTGACGATGAAGGCACCCAGCTGAGGGATGACGAGACGTTTGTGCGTCTCGAGATATTGCGTTATGACAGGTATCAGCACAGTCTAAATCTCCTTATTTTGTCAGGGTTCAAAATTACCGTTTTTCGCAGAAACGTCCAAATATTCGGCTTCCAAAAATCGTCCCGCCGCCCGCTTCCGCCGCCGCAGCGCCCCCTCCGCACCGCCGGCCGGAGAGGCAGCAGCACGGGACGCAATGGTCAGGTCGGCAGGCGGGAAAAGGTTCGGAGCAGGCCGCAAAGGCGGCGCAACGGGGCCCAAAACACGCGGAATGGTAAAATTTAACGAAAATATCGCGGCAAAGAGTTGGTTATACGAAAAATATTCGCCTACTTTGCATCCCGAAAATCCGGAAAATCCGACCGAGCTACTTTCGCCCGTTTCCGACCATGTAGCGAAGCCGGATTCCCGAAACCCACACGAACGAGCCATGAAAGACAAGTACATTGACCTGATCGAACAGTCGTTCGATTTCCCGCAGGACGAGTTCTCGGTCGAGGACAACGAGCTGCACTTCCACGACATTCCGCTCATGGAACTGATCAAGCAGTACGGCACGCCGCTCAAGATCACCTACCTGCCCAAGATCTCGCAACAGATCAACCGAGCCAAGCGCATGTTCAACGTGGCGATGGCCAAGGTCGATTACAAGGGCTCGTACAACTACTGCTACTGCACCAAGTCGAGCCACTTCTCGTTCGTGCTCGAGGAGGCGATGAAGAACGACATCCACCTCGAGACCTCGTCGGCCTACGACATCCACATCATCAACGCCCTCTACGACGGAGGCATCATCGACAAGGACCGCTACATCATCTGCAACGGATTCAAGCGCCCGCAGTATGTCGAGAACATCGCCCAGCTCGTAAACGACGGATTCACCAACACCATCCCCGTACTGGACAACAAGGAGGAGCTCGACCTGTTCGAGGACGCCTTCACCAAGAAGTGCAAGGTCGGCATCCGCATCGCCTGCGAGGAGGAGCCCAAGTTCGAGTTCTACACCTCGCGCCTCGGCATCCGCTACAACGACATCGTCGAGTTCTACAAGGCCAAGCTCAAGAACAGCAAGAAGTTCCAGCTCAAGATGCTCCACTTCTTCATCAACACCGGAATCAAGGACACGGCCTACTACTGGAACGAGCTCTCGAAGTGCATGAACGTCTACTGCGAGCTGAAGACCATCTGCCCCGAACTCGACAGCCTCAACATCGGCGGCGGATTCCCCATCAAGAACTCGCTCAACTTCGAAT
>OMEC01000003.1_pt1 | contig 217943 bp, 213 predicted proteins | sample 1673401 | NCBI WGS metagenome assembly OMEC01 (sample SAMEA103958110, study PRJEB25191) | human gut metagenome | reverse complement strand
GAGCCCGTCCCCTTTGTCGCTCCGCGACATTTCCCCACACCGTGGGGAATCACCCCTTACAAGGGAGCCTATTAAATCCCTCAGTCTACTCACTACGTTCGTAGCCAGCTCCCTTTACAAGGGAGCCTGAATAATCCCTCAGTCTGTTCGCGTTGCTCACAGCCAGCTCCTGACGGGAGAGAGTCCCTTTGTCACTACGAGACATTTCCCCACACCGTGGGGAATCACCCTATTTGATGGAGCCTGAAAGCGGCTGCAATGCAAATTCGGCAGTCGAAAGAGACATTTATGCAAAAAATCCGCGATTTTTGCCGCAATTTCGAAATTTCGGCAGATTGACGAATAATTAACACATCGATTATTTATTTTGACGGAGTAATCATCAATATATTGTGTAGTTGCTCATTTACACCCCACAGATGTATTCGTCATTTTTTCAAATTCGCGGCTGTTTAGTTTAACAAATTCAAATAATAGTTAAAAAACATCTAAACGTCCGCAATTTTGAGTTCGATTTGTTTGCCGCGTCGTATTTTTGCGTTGACAAGAGTCTTTTTTGTGCTATAATTACAAGTGAACGGTAATTCACTACACGTGGTTATCTATGGTGCGCCGCTTTTGCGCAGCACCGTTTCGTTAATTTTATTAAACGGAGGTCACGATATGGACACAAGATTTGCAATTTCGGAGTACAATGACGCTGTTGCAGTCAACAAAGAGCTTGATGAGCTTATTAAAAAGCCGATTTACACCATCAAGCCGGAGGCTCTTAAAAAATACGAGGATGAGTATTACAACAAAAAGTGCCTCAAATCAAAAGCACAGATTGAGGAAGCTCGCCAGATAATCCCCGGCGGCGTTCAGCATAACCTTGCTTTCAACTATCCCTTCCCGCTTGTTTTCACAAAGGCAGAGGGTGCATATCTCTATGACGTTGACGGCAACAAGTATTTTGACTTCCTTCAGGCAGGCGGCCCGACTGTTCTCGGCTCCAACCCGAAAGCTGTTCGTGAGCAGGTCATCGACCTCCTTAATACTTGCGGTCCCTCAACCGGACTTTTCCACGAGTTTGAGTACAAGCTCGCCAAAAAGATTTCCGACAGCGTTGAAACCGTTGATATGTTCCGTATGATGGGCTCGGGCACCGAGGCTTGCATGGGTGCGGCTCGTATCGCGAGACTTGCTACAAAGCATAAGAACATCATAAAGATGGGCGGCGCTTACCACGGCTGGTCAGATCAGATGGCTTACGGTATCCGCGTAAACGGCACCAAGTTCACACAGGCTCACGGTGTTCCGCTCAACTGCTTCATGTTCATTCAGGAGACTACTCCGAACGATCTTGACGATCTTGAGAAAAAGCTCAGACTCAACCAGTTCCGCGGCGGCACAGCAGCCGTTTATATGGAGCCGGTAGGCCCCGAGAGCGGTACTACCCCCATCACCGTTGAATATGTTAAAGGCGTTGAGCGTCTTTGCCGCAAATACGGCGCACTCCTCGTATTCGATGAGGTTGTTACAGGCTTCCGTATCGGTATGGCAGGTGCTCAAGGTTACTTCGGCGTATCGCCCGACCTTACCATATTCGGTAAAGTTATTGCAGGCGGTTATCCGGGTGCAGGCGGCATCGGCGGTAAGAGAGAGTACATGAAGTATCTCGGTGCAGGCCTTGATTCGAGCGGTAAGAAGATCCACAAGGCTCTTGTCGGCGGCACAATGACCGCTAACCCGCTTTCATGCTGCGCAGGTTACTTCACTCTTGAAGAAATCGAAAGAACAAACGCTTGCCAGAAGGCAGGTCAGATGGGCGACAGAATTTGTGCGGGTCTTAAAGAGCTCGTTAAGAAGCACGGTCTTCCCTTCGTAGTTTGGAACACCGGCTCTATCTGCCACCTTGAGACAGTCGGCACAATGCACTATCAGATTAACTGGAAGAAACCGTGGGAAATCCCGGCAATTCTCGGCGAGACCGGCATAAGACAGAAGGAAATGGAGCATATGGGCGCAGCTTATATGGCAGAGGGTCTTGTAACTCTCGCAGGCAGCCGTCTTTATACTTCAGCCGCTTATACTCCTAAGATGATCGACCAGGCTCTTGCTTGCTTCGACAGAGTATTTGAAAACGTCGCTGTTAAAGCTGACTGAATTTAATCCCAAGAAAACGGGGCGGACGGGTTTTCCGTCTGTCCCGCTTTGTTATAAATAACGAAGAGGTGAATACAATGGATATAATGGAAGCAAAACAGCTCGTCATTAAAGCCGGTATAGAGGTTGTTGAATACGGCCTTATCGCGAGAACATGGGGTAATATTTCATGCAGAGTAGACGATAAGAGATTCGTTATTACTCCGAGCGGACGTCCCTATGAAACTCTTACTCCCGACGAAATAGTAGTTGTTAATATCGACGATTGCAGCTATGAGGGTGACATTAAGCCGTCCTCCGAAAAGGGCATTCATGCCGAGGCATATCGTCTTCGCCCCGAGGTTAATTTCGTAATTCACACGCATCAGATGCAGGCGTCCGTCATAAGTGCGCTCGGTATGGATATAAACGAGGTTGAACCCGCGTCGGCCGAAATAGTCGGCGATAATGTCCCGATTGCGGCATACGGACTTCCCGGAACCGGCAAGCTTCGCAAGGGCGTTGTCGAGGCTATAAAGCGTTCGGACTCCAAGGCCGTAATTATGGCTCACCACGGTGCTCTTTGCATGGGTAAGGATTACGACGAGGCGTTTAAGGTAGCGGCAGAGCTCGAAAAGATCTGCGAAACTACCGTTAAAAACAGATACCGTCTCATCACCGGTAAGGTAGCCGAGACCCTCGGCGACGTAGCCGAGTATATCGGCTCTCTCTTTGACTCGAGTGCCAAGGAGGCTCCGGTATTTGAGCCGTGCAACAGCGAACGTGACGGCAGCGTGTTTAATATAAGTGCCGTAGACGGCGACGGCTCGATAGTCAGAATAGATATTAAAACGGGTGAGCTTGTAGCAGGCAATGATTATCCGGCTTCGGCTGAAATGCACAGAGCCATCTATAAAAAGCGCAAGGACGTAAACTTCATTATGCACACCAAAACACCGGCGGAAGTCGCAATGTCTAAGTCGGGCAAAACAATGAAGCCGCTTCTTGACGATTTTGCACAGCTTGTCGGCGCAACCGTTCGCTCGGTAACATTTAATCCCAACAGCACCAAAAAGACCGCTAAGAAGGTCGTAAAGGCTCTTAAGGGCAGAAACGGCGTTCTTCTTAACAACAACGGCGCGCTTTGCGTATCGGGCAGCGAATATGATGCCACAGCGGTTGAAATGGTAATGGATAAGGGCTGCAAGACCGCAGTCGGCGCAAGACTGTTTGAGGCAGGCAAGCCCATAAGCCCCATTGAGACAAGACTTATGAGATTTATATATCTCAAGAAGTACTCAAAGCAGGCTAAAAAGTGATATTTGAATATGGTGTAAAAAAGTGTCGCAAACCTCGTGTTTGCGGCACTTTGGCATTTTGCGGACCTTGTTTATTACGGTTTTGAGCGGCTCGCTTCGTTCTGCGTCGCGGCAAAACCGGAGGCTTGCCGGGCTAAAATAAAATCGCGCGTTAATTCTCAACCGAAGAGCTGCCGCATATACATATAGTGTTGTACCTGCCATAAGGGACACGGTGTTTATAAAGCGGCAGGCATAGTGTAAACAAAGCAGGTGAGAATTATGAAAAAATATTACCCCGAGGGTGCACGCCCAGACATTGAAGCCGTCGAAAAAAGACTTTCAAGCCCGGCGGAGCTCAAAAACGCCTTTTTGTCGGGAGAATCGCTTGAGGCGCGCGCGGTTCTCTGCGACCGCGGACACAATCTCGACGTGGATTTAAGGTGTATGAAGGGATTTATGCCGCGCGAGGAATGCGCTATGGGGATTGAAAATAACACGGTTCGCGACATAGCCATAATATCGCGCGTTAATAAGCCCGTTGACTTTGTGATAACGGGATTTTCCGAGAATGAAAGGGGCGAGACATTCGCTCTGCTAAGCCGCCGCAAGCTCCAAGAGGAGTGCGCGGCAAATTATACTTCAAGACTCATTCCGGGCGATATAATCGACGCGCGCGTGACGCACCTTGAGCCGTTCGGCGCGTTTTGCGACATAGGCGCAGGCATTTCGGCACTTATGCCGATAGACGGTATCTCGGTGTCGCGCATACCTCATCCGTGTGTTCGTTTTTCGGTTAATCAGGATATAAAGGCAGTTGTGAAATCGATAGACGAAAACGGCAGAATCACCTTGTCGCAAAAGGAACTGCTTGGCACTTGGGAGGAAAACGCTTCAAAATTCGCGCCCGGAGAAACCGTGCCCGGAGTAATACGCTCTGTGGAGGATTACGGTATATTCGTGGAGCTTGCGCCCAATCTTGCAGGGCTTGCCGAATGCGCCTTAGGGCCGCGCGCAGGCGACAGTGCCGCGGTTTACATAAAAAGCATAAATCCCGAAAGGATGAAAATAAAGCTTATTATCGTGGACTATTTTACCGGTGACGGCAAAAGTCCGGCGGCGGATTATTTTATAAGTGACGGTCACATAGATAAATGGACATATTCGCCCGAAACGTCAATTAAAAGGGTTGAGACGGATTTTATGAGCTGATTGTATAAAAAATATTGCAAAAATGATATAATTATGGTAATATCTACTTAATTGTTTAAAGCAGGGGGAGAATAATTATGTCAAAAAACAGGATGAAAAAGTTTATCAGTATACTTTTGGCACTGACCATGACAGTTCTTTGCTTTGTTCCCGCGGCAGCCGCAGAGCCCAAGGATAAGGTTACGCCTATCCTGATAATAGCCGGCTTCAGCGAATATGCGCTGGTGGACGGCGACGGAAATCAGGTTTGGGGGCCGTCGCAGGACGCAATAGTTGAAGCGGCGAAAAACGCCATAGCTCCGCTCGGCGCGTTTCTAAAGGGAGATTATGAAACGTTTTGCACGGGAATAGTGGAAATAGCAAACAATCTTTTTGAGCCGGTTTCGTGCAATCCCGACGGCACGGCAAAGCACCCCGACGTCACCGTTATAGACCAATATACCGAGCCGGTATCGCAATACGGACTTGACGAGGTCACAAGGGCAGACGTCTTCGATAAGGATATAGTCGATGCGTGCTGCGACGAAGTCGGTGCCGACAACGTTTACGTTTACGGTCTTACTTGGCATAAATCTATGCAGGAGCTTGCTGCGGACATAAACACGTATGTTCAAAAAATCAAGGCGGATAAGCACGTCGACAAGGTGTCGATTGCCGGCCACAGTATGGGCGGAGCGGTTTTGGCTTCGTATTTGGGACTTTACGGCTGTGACGACGTCTCAAACATAACCATGCTAAATTCCGCATTTACGGGGCTTGATATGGTGGGCTGTCTCTTTAAGGGCGAGATAGCCGTCGGCATAGATGAGCTTATCCCGTTTATAAATCAGAGTATGAATTCCGACACTCTCGGCAAGGTGCTTGATACACTCAAGCTTTTGCAGCTTGCGGTGCCGAAGCTTGAGGGATTCCTTGAGACCGAGCTTCCCGACGGCAGCGGCAGAACCTATAAGGACCGAATTTATACCGAGTGCCTTGTTTCCGGCTTCGGCTACACGCCGAGTCTTTGGGCGTTTGTACCCGATGAATACTATAATGACGCAAAAGCCGTAATGAAGGCGTATATGGAGAAAAATCAGCAGCAAAGCGGTGTCTCGGCTTCTGTGATAGCTGCCAACTGGGCGACCTTTGAGAGAAAAATCGACGAGATACATAGTATTCAGGCGAATATTTCTTCGATTTTACAGAGAGCCAAGGCAAGCGGCACTTCTGTTTGCATATTCTCAAACTACAATCTTTATATAGCGCCGTTTACGCCTACCGCCGATTACACGAGCGACGGAGTTATTGAGACAAACCGTACAAGCGGCGGTGCCACCTGCGCCCGTCTTAAAACGACTCTCGGCGACGATTACGTTCAGGCGAGGGACGTCGGGCACAACTGTCTTTCCGAGGACGGCATTATCGACGCCTCAACCTGTATGCTCCCCGAAAACACATGGTTTATAAAGAATTACGGCCATTCGATGTTTGATTACCGCAAAAACGGCTGTGACCTTTATGTGCGGGCGATGACGGCGAAAACGCAGCCGACCGTTGACACTTGGGCGGAGTATCCGCAGTTTCTCGTTTATAATGCGGGAACTCACTATGTGGCTCCGCTTACGGCAAAGCTCGGCGACGTGGACCTTGACGGCAGCATAACGCCCGTTGACTCAAGGCTTGCTTTAAGATACGTAAACGGTATGGAGGAGCTGTCTCCCACGGCTAAATATGTTGCGGACGCAAACCGCAGCGGCGATATTTCGACCTTTGACGCGGAGTACATCTTAAAGATGTATGCGGGTCTTGTATAATTTCATTTCCGAAAGGAGCTGTAATTTTTACGGCTCCTTTTTGATTTGCACAGTTGTTAGGCGCAAAAAACGGCGTAAAACTTGCATATTTTCCCCTAAAATGCTCAAATTTGTATTTTGTGCTTAATTTATTTCGCCGAAATACAAAAAATTCGCAAAAACTATGGAAATGCCGTATTTTTTCTGTTATAATATCAAGCGGTTTATAATGCCCATAGCTTTAAAGCGAGGGCAGCCATTAACACTGTAATTTATAATTGGAGGTATTCTCAATGGCAAAAAAGTATTGCTACCTTTTTTCAGAGGGTAATGCTAACATGCGTGAGCTCCTCGGCGGTAAAGGCGCAAACCTTGCCGAAATGACCAACATCGGTCTTCCGGTACCGCAGGGCTTCACTATCACAACAGAAGCTTGTACTCAGTATTATGAGGACGGCCGCGAGATCAATCCCGAGATCATGGCTGAAATAAACGAGTACATCGTAAAGATGGAAGGCATCACCGGTAAAAAGTTCGGCGATAAGAAAAATCCGCTTCTCGTATCGGTTCGTTCCGGTGCGCGCGCTTCAATGCCCGGTATGATGGACACAATCCTCAACCTCGGCCTTAACGAGGAGGTTGTTAACACAATTTCCGAAATGTCAGGCAATCCGAGATGGGCTTGGGACTGCTACAGAAGATTTATTCAGATGTATTCCGACGTTGTTATGGAAGTCGGTAAGAAATATTTTGAGCAGCTTATAGACGCGATGAAAAAGGAAAAGGGCGTAACTCAGGACGTAGAGCTTGACGCCGACGACCTTAAAAAGCTCGCTATGCAGTTCAAGGATGAGTATAAGGCTAAAATAGGCGAGGATTTCCCGAGCGATCCCAAGGATCAGCTCATGGGCGCTATCAAGGCTGTTTTCCGTTCATGGGACAACCCCCGTGCAAACGTTTATCGCCGTGATAACGACATCCCGTATTCATGGGGTACCGCAGTTAACGTACAGTCAATGGCATTCGGCAACATGGGCGATGATTGCGGCACAGGCGTTGCATTCACACGTGACCCGGCTACCGGCGCTAAGGGCCTCTTCGGTGAGTTCCTTACAAACGCTCAGGGCGAGGACGTTGTTGCAGGCGTTCGTACTCCCATGCACATCACAGAGATGGAGCAGAAGTTCCCCGAGGCATTTGCAGAGTTCAAAAATGTTTGCAAGACCCTTGAGGATCATTACAGAGATATGCAGGATATGGAGTTCACCGTTGAGCACGGCAAGCTTTATATGCTTCAGACCAGAAACGGTAAGAGAACAGCTCAGGCAGCTCTTCAGATTGCTTGCGACCTCGTTGACGAGGGTATGAGAACCGAGGAAGAAGCGGTAGCTATGATCGATCCGCGTAACCTTGATACTCTTCTTCACCCGCAGTTTGACGCAGCAGCTCTTAAAGCAGCTACTCCGCTCGGCAAGGGCCTCGGTGCTTCTCCCGGCGCTGCTTGCGGTAAGATAGTATTCACCGCAGAGGATGCAGAGGAGTGGAACGAGAGAGGCGAAAAGGTTGTTCTTGTTCGTCTTGAGACCTCTCCCGAGGACATCACCGGTATGAAGGCTTCTCAGGGTATTCTCACCGTTCGCGGCGGTATGACTTCACACGCTGCCGTTGTTGCACGCGGTATGGGTACTTGCTGCGTATCGGGCTGCACAGCTATCGATATGGACGAAGAAAATAAGAAGTTCACTCTCGCAGGCAAGGAATTCCACGAGGGCGACTACATTTCAATAGACGGTTCTACCGGCAACATCTATGAGGGCATCATCCCGACTGTTGACGCTACCATAGCAGGCACCTTCGGCAGAATAATGGGCTGGGCTGATAAGTACAGAACCCTCAAGGTTCGTACCAATGCTGATACTCCGGCTGACGCTAAGAAGGCAAGAGAACTCGGTGCTGAGGGCATCGGCCTTTGCCGTACAGAGCATATGTTCTTTGAAGAGGACAGAATTGCCGCATTCAGAGAGATGATTTGCTCCGATACTGTTGAAGAGAGAGAAGCTGCTCTTGATAAGATTCTTCCTTATCAGCAGAGCGACTTTGAAAAGCTCTATGAAGCACTTGAGGGCTGCCCGGTAACAATCCGTTTCCTTGATCCGCCTCTTCATGAGTTCGTTCCCACCGAAGAAGCTGACATCAAGAAGCTTGCAGACGCTCAGGGCAAGACCGTTGAGCAGATTAAGGCTATCATCGCTTCTCTTCACGAGTTTAACCCGATGATGGGTCACCGCGGACTTCGTCTTGCAGTAACCTATCCGGAAATCGCAAAGATGCAGACTAAGGCTGTTATCCGCGCCGCTATCAACGTTCAGAAGGCTCATCCGGACTGGACTGTTGCTCCCGAAATTATGATTCCGCTTTCATGCGACGCTAAAGAGCTTAAATATGTTAAGGACATCGTTGTTGAGACTGCAGATGCAGAAATTGCAGCTGCCGGCTCCGATATGAAGTATGAAGTAGGTACCATGATAGAGATTCCGCGTGCGGCTCTTACCGCAGGCGACATCGCTAAGGAAGCTGAGTTCTTCTGCTTCGGTACCAACGACCTTACTCAGATGACTTACGGCTTCAGCCGTGACGATGCTGGTAAGTTCCTCGGTGCTTACTATGACAAGAAGATATTCGAGAGCGATCCGTTTGCTAAGCTTGACCAGGTCGGCGTAGGCCAGCTCATGGAAATGGCTGTTAAGAACGGTAAAGCTACCCGTCCGTCACTTCACTGCGGTATCTGTGGTGAGCACGGCGGCGACCCGTCTTCTGTTGAGTTCTGCCACAAGATCGGCCTCGACTATGTATCTTGCTCACCGTTCCGTGTTCCGATCGCTCGTCTTGCTGCTGCTCAGGCTGCAATCGCAGAGAAGAACAAATAATCAGAGCTTGATTTTGGGTAACCCCAATTTTTAAACCATAACAGGAAAAAGACCTTGCAGAGTAAAATCCGCAGGGTCTTTTTTGCGCATTGTCGGAGCGCCTTAAAGATAAAAAAATCAATGTGTGGATTGACGGCTTCGTTTACTTTGATGAGAAAAAAGTCTCCGTCGGCTGAATTTTGTCGCCGAAATGCGCCTTTTGATTGACAATCCGACGTAAACATTTTAAAATATCAAGAAGAGATTTTAAAAGGACGCGAAATATGAAGAAAAAAGTCAGATTGAAAAAGACGGTAAAAAGAAAATTTTTGCTGTTTGTAATTTTGGCCGTTATAATGACGGGGCTTATAGTCGGCGAGCTTACGATAGGGCAAAGAGAGGTAAATGACCCTGCAGTTGAGAGGCTCGAAGCAAAAATCAGCGAAACAACCACACAGGAAGAACCGCAGGAGGAGACGACCGAAGAAGAGACTACCGCGGAAACGACAGCCCCTGAAACCGTTCCGGAGACGACCGCATCGGCACCGCCCGTTACGGCTTCGGCAGCCGATTTTAACAATCCTCAAACCGTAGACCCGAACTCGGGCAATTGGGAGCTCACGCTTGTTAACGCAGGGCATAAGCTGCCCGACGGATATGTGCCGTCGCTTGCAAACGCGATAAGCGGAAGCAGCGTGCAGCTTGATTCGAGAGTTGTTAAAGCATATCAAGAGATGTACGACGCCGCAAAGAAGGACGGCTGCGTTTTAACTCCGTATGCAGGGTATTGCTCGGTTTCACGTCAAAACGATAATTACAACCGAAAGGTGAGTTATTATAAAAATCAGGGCTTGTCCGATGACGACGCCGCCGCAAAGGCGCGCACGTTTATTTTGCCGGGCGGATATTCCGAGCAAAATCTCGGTCTGTCAATGGATATTGTGAGTGCAAGCTCCGATTTTGCCTCTACAAAGGAGTTTTCGTGGCTTGTAAAAAATGCGCAGGATTACGGCTTTATTTTGCGCTATCCCGAAAATAAAACTGACAAAACGGGTATGAATTATCAGCCGTGGCATTGGCGTTATGTCGGCAAAGAGGCTGCAAAGGCGATGAATAAGAGCGGCCTGTGCCTTGAGGAGTATCTCAAAGCGGCATAAATCAAGACGAGGCTAAAAAAAGGGGAATTATATAATGCTTAACACAAGAGCCGGCGGAGTTTTAATGCATATCACGTCGCTCCCGTCAAAATACGGAATTGGCGTAATGGGCGAAGAGACAAAACGGTTTATACGCCGTATCAAGGATATGGGGTTTTCATATTGGCAGGTGCTGCCGCTTTGTCCTACGGATTTTTACGGCTCACCTTATGCGTCTCCGGCGGCATTTGCGTTGTCACCGCTTCTGATTGACCCGGACACGCTCAAAAATGATGGCTATGTGTCGGAAGACGACCTTGCACGAAGCGTATATTACGGCTCGCCTTACACGGCGGACTACGAATTTGCCGCAAAAAGCCGCAGGGAGCTTTTGAAAATCGCGTATCAAAACAAGAAAAACGAAGTATCTGCGGAGACTGAAAAATTCTGTGAGGAGAACCCGTGGTGCGAAGCATATTCGCTGTTTTGCGCCGCAAAGGAAAAATTCGGCGGCAAGCCGTGGTATGAGTGGGATGAAAAATTTGCGCGGTACGAAAATGCGCTTAAAAACAGAGACGAGTTGAAAGACGAAGCTGATTTTTATAAATTCGAGCAGTATATTGCCTTTTCTCAATGGCACCGCATAAAGCAGTTTGCCAACGAAAACGGCGTAAAAATACTCGGCGATATGCCGATATACGTCTCAACCGACAGTGCCGATGTTTGGAGCAATACGGAGCTTTTTGAGATAGACGAGCGTAGCTTTGTGCGCCGCAGAGTTTCGGGAGTTCCGCCAGATTACTTCTCAAAGGACGGTCAGCTTTGGGGCAACCCGCTTTATAATTGGGAAGTGCTTGAAAAAACGGGCTATGCCTGGTGGCTCAGCCGCATAAATGACGCTTTTCGACTTTATGATACGGTCAGAATTGACCATTTTCGCGCATTTGCGTCATATTGGGCTGTTCCTGCGGACGAAAAAACGGCGAAAAACGGCGAATGGGTCAAGGGGCCCGGAATGAAATTTTTTGACGCCGTAAAGGAAGAAATGGGAGACGTTCCTATTATTGCAGAGGATCTCGGCGTGTTCGGCGAGGACGTCACACAGCTGCTTGATAAAACTCGGTTCCCCGGTATGCGTGTAATACAGTTCGGCTTTGACCCGTGCGGAAACAGCACACATCTGCCGCATAACTATCCGCTGAATACCGTAGCATATGTCGGCACACATGACAATACAACGCTGCTTGCGTGGCTTTGGGAGGCAACGCCCGAAGAGCGAGCCTTTGCGCTTGATTACTGCGGATTTACGGGCGATAACTGGGGCGACGGCGGATATTACAGCCCGTCCTGCCGCAAGATTATCGAAACTGTGTGGCGCTCTTCGGCAAAGCTTGCCGTCATTTCTTATCAGGATATGTGCGGCTTCGGCTCGGACGCGCGTATGAATGTTCCCGGCAGAGCGTTCGGCAACTGGCAGTTCAGAACCACCGAGGAAACAATAGACGGTATAGACAAAAATTATTTCAGACACATTAACGACCTTTTCAGACGTACCGGCGGCGAATAATAACGAAAAGCTCCCCCAAGGGGAGCTTTTTTAATAGATTTTATTTATAAGGCGCGGCACCCTGATAGGCTCCCGTGAAAAGGGAGATGGACGCGAGTTTGCGAGCGGACGACGGGTAGACGAAAGAAAAGCGAGACGAGAGTAAAATGTGAAAAAGTAAAAAACGACAAGCATCAAATGATACTTGCCGTTTTTGGAGCAGGTGAGGGGAATCGAACCCCCGTATTCAGCTTGGGAAGCTGATGTTCTGCCATTAAACTACACCTGCTTACGTGCTACGCTGAATATTTTATCATTATTTTTACAATAAATCAATAGTAATATGATACGCGGCACAGCTTAGTGGGGTAGGTCGCGCTGTCGCTTCTTATTACAGCTTTTCCACGGAGAGCCTCAGCCTTTTCAAATCGTTTTCGTCGGGATGAGACAGAGCACGGTCAAAGTTTTCAATCAGCATATCGAGATTCGGCGCGGGATTCGGCATGCTTTTCATTTTGATATAGCGCTCCCTGACCGTTTGCGGCATTTTTCCCTGACACATATACTCACCGACTGTGATGTTGCTGCCGCTAATGCTCTTTTTTGTATTTGCGAGGATTTCTTTGAAGTACTCTTCGTCTCCGCCGAAGCCCGCCGTTCCGAAAAGAAAAATCCTTTTATTTTTCAGCTTTTCGAGCAAATCCAAGGTCGCCTTGTCGGCGATTCCCTTATCCGTCCAAAAGCCTATAAATAAAATGTCGGATTGTGTATCGGCGTTTTCGCTCACTCCGAAATAATTGCAGTTTTCCTCCGGCAGCGCGTCGCGAATGGCGTCGGCGAGCAGCCTCGTGTTGCCTGTCGGGCTGCTGAAAATAATTGAATAGCTTTTATCTGTCATGATGAACCTCTTTACTTGTGCGGCATATCACATATGCGGCGAAATTATGTTATAAATTATTATATAATTATGACGGCAAACAGTCAACAGCCGCAAATGCCGAAAGCTTATACAAAAAGTAAGCTTTTCTGTGATCGGCAATAAAAAGGCTTTCGTTTCAGGTGAGACGAAAGCCTTGATTTTATATGCTTATGCTTGACGTTACGGCTTTGAGCCGCGCTTCAACAGCCTTTTCAGTCCTTGAGCTCGTCAACATACTCGGTATGCTCACGCAGATACTTTTTATCCTCGGGTTTAAGGTCAAGGCCTATGGTTCCGCCCGGATTCATAAGGTAATCGGGGTCAAAATAGTTTTTAAGCGTGCGGATTATGCCGTATTCCTTTTCGCCGAGGTAGCCCTCAAGCCACGGGGCAAACATCTTTCCGATACCGTGGTGGTGGCTGATGGCTGCACCGCTCTTCTGTATGGCGTCGAGAATTGTTGCGTGATAAGCACGGAACTCCTCTTCGTCCTGCATTTTAGTCATAAAGATGAAGTAGAGGTTGGCGCCCTGCGGATAGCAATGCGACATATGAGTTGTAACGATTGTGTTCGGAAGCTTATGGCAAACCTCACGAACCTCACGGTGAACACGAGCCATATTTGACCAGTTGACCGTGCACTCAAGCGTATCAATCATAAAGCCGAAATCCATGAGTGTATCGCGAAGATACGGGTCGTTGAAGCGGCCCTTTTCCCAGCCCTTGCATACGTAGCCGGTCATCGGGATTCCGCCGTGCTTAACGGCAATTTTCATTATGTTGTGCGCAACATTTCTTGAGAAGCCCTTTTCGCCGTCTGTAAATCCGAGGAAGAGACAGCGCTCAAAGTCCTTGTAGCCCAATTTATCAAGAAGAGGCTCAAGCGGCGTTTCGTCAACATTGTAAAGATGGAGCATTAATGAAGTTTCCTCCGGGTCTGAAAGACGGAAAACAGAGGAGAAGCCGCACTCACACTGCATCATTTCACGAGCGGCGCGCATAGCTGTCGGCCAGTCCTTGAACATATAAGAAAAGCGTTTTCTGTTTTCTGGCATCCAGCGGAAAAACTTGAGCGTGACCTCGGTAAGAACGCCGAAGGTGCCCTCGCCGCCCATCATGACCTGATTGAGATTCGGTCCCGTTGCCTCTCTCGGATAGTGACTTGTCTCGATTTTACCTATCGGTGTGGCGTATTTCTGCGAAACAACTATATCGGCTATGGTGCCGTAATAGGTGCTGTTCTGACCGGCACCGCGTGTGACGGTCCAACCGCCGACGGAGGAATATTCAAACGACTGCGGGAAGTGACCGCAGGTGTACGGACGCTTTGCGCCGAAAAGGCTCTGAGCGTTTTGAAGTGTTTCCTCGAGCTTTGGTCCGGACATACCTGCCTGAACGGTAATGGTCTGGTCGGTCTCATTGAATTTAATGACCTTGTTGAAGTTGCGGCGCATATCAAGAGAAACGCCGCCGTTAATGGGCTCAACGCCTCTTGTAACCGACGAGCCGCCGCCGTAAACATAGAGCGGTATTTTATTCTTTGTGACGTAGGCTACGATTTTCTCAATCTGCTCGCTTGTCTCCGGGAAAACAACAAGGTCGGGAAGAGAGTCAAAGCGACGGTGACGCATTCTGAGAAGATCGTACATTGTCTGTCCGTAGGAAACGGCGAGACGGTCGTAGTCGCTCTGTGAGACGTTCTTTTCGCCGACTATTGCGGCAATGGCCTTTACGTGCTTTTTGTCAATCTTCGGAGCGTGCTCTTCGCCGAGATTTACGGGGTCAAGACCCAAATCGTCATTATACTGCATAAACTCCTCGTCCTTGAGATTGCAGCGTTTTTTAACATATTTGTAAAGGCTCTCCTTCGGATATTTGAAGAAGTCGGGGTCGCCCCAGCGGAAAATTGAACGATAGCTGTTCTCAGGTGCTCTCTGAAGCATCCATTTAGGCTCAAAGCCCTTATACGGTTTTGTACTCATTATCAGTGTCCTCCTGTTTGAAAATGATGTAGGTATTTTTCTATTGGCTTTAATCTTGAGGCAAGGTGAGAATACGCCTTGCCGTAAATTTTCATATAGGTTCGGTGGTTTTCCTCGTTCGGAATAAATACGTCTTTTTTATGTACCATATGCTCTATGGCGTCCTCATAGCTGCCGTAAACGCCCTGTGAAATAAACGCGACCATGGCACAGCCGACTGCGCTCGCCTCGTGAGTCTGAATACGGTGTACGGGCAAGCCGAACACATCTGCGGCAATTTGACATACGACCGGGCTGCTGGAGCCGCCTCCGCCGGCATAAAGCTCATCTACCGTGACGCTTGAGCGTTTTTGCATTTTAACGAGCCCGTGGTACAGCTCTAAGCAGATACCCTCTATTATGGCACGATACAAATGATAACGCGTATGGAAATCCGAAAAGCCTATAATTGCGCCGCTCGCATTCGGGTTCGTGATGCCCGGAGTCCAAAACGGCTGTAAAATAAGTCCGCCGGAGCCGGCCTCAATATCCTTGATTTTATCGTCAAGATAACGCTCTATGCAAACGCCCTCCTCGGCGGCGTCAACCTTATCCTTCGCGGCAAACTGCTCTATAAACCACGAAATCATCCAAAATCCGCGATAGACCTCGAATTCGGGATTGAACATATCGTTCGGGACAGCCGGATAAGCCGGCATATAAGGCTGCGGTTCAAAATATTTTTTAACCGCCATCTGTAAGGTTGAGGTCGTGCCGAAGGAAATTGCTGCTCGGTTTGATTTTACAACGGACATACCGATGGTTTCACAGCCCTTGTCGGAGCCGGTTGCTATAAGCGGAAGTCCAATTGGGATGCCCGTTTTTTCAGACGCATCTTTTGTGATTTTACCTATGACCTCGCCCGACGGAACAAGCTCACAGAGCTTTTCGGACGGAACATTGCACACGCAGCGCGTGAGAGCACCGGGTTTCATCCAACGGCGGTTTTTGTAATCAAACGGTACGTGACCTATCATATTTGCCACGGAATCCTTAAGCTCGCCCGTCAAAAGATAGTTGAGATATGACGGCAGCATAACGTATTTGTCTGTTTTGGCCCATATTTCGGGCTCGTTTTGCATAATCCAGTTGCCGGTAGAGGCTCGGTAAATCATATCTACCGATTCTCCCATTCCCACAAGCGAAAACAATGCGCGTTTTGCTGCCGGAATCTGTCCGTCCTCGTCGGCCTCACGCTCGTCGAGCCATAATATTATGTCGCGAAGCGGACGTTTGTCTTTGTCGAGGCAAAGCACCGTGTCACGTATGCAGGTAAGGCATACGGCTGTTATGCGGTCAAGCTTATCGGCATTTCTCTCGATAACCTTTTTTGACATTTCGGCTATAATGTTAAAATAAAAATCCGGGGTCTGTTCTGCCCATCCGGGCTGTTTTGATAAATAAGGAACCTTGTATTTTTGCTGCTCCTTATCCTCAAAGTCTCCACTCTCATTGACAAGTAAGCATCTTGCACTCTGCGTGCCGACGTCAAAGGTCAGCACAAGTGACTGTTCCATTAAAGATTTTCCCCTCTTTCTTTTTTAAGGTTGCTTCTTCTCGTCCTTCAGGATATTGCTTGTTGCAATCAAATCCACGCCGAGATTGAGAATATTCGGTACAACGACTTCCTCTCGTCCGAGTCGTTTTGAAACGGTGATACGGTTTACCTCGTGCATCAGGTCGAAAATTCTGTTTTTGGGAATCGGCCCCGATACGCGAACGGGCAGAACCGGTACCGAAGGGTAGGCGGTGCGCACCGTTGTGCAAACGGTACGACGCGGGTCGGTCATTTCGCTTACGGCGAATTCTTTGCCCCTTTTGCAGGTGTTGCCGGTCACAACAAGCTCGTCGCCGTCTGATGTAATCGTCATTCTGCACGAACGGGGACAAACGATGCAAACCAATTCTTTTGTCATTTTACACCGTCTCCTTTACCGAGTCTTTCCAGCCGAAGCTCCACTCGGCTGTTTTCGTTTAATTCGCATGCGCTGAAATCAATCGTGAGATTTTCCATTTCGGGCGGACGCATAAATGCGTAACGCTTTTTAAGTATTTCTTTACCGTCCGCGTAAATATGAAGCACACAGTTGTTTTCCTCCTCGCGGACGCGGAAATACAGGTCTGTTTTACTGTTATCCTCGTTGAGATTGAGCCTTTGCGGCACTGCGTACAATAAGCCGTCACCCGGGGTTATCTCAATAAGCCGCCTTTCCTTGGCGGAATAAGCAGCGGCTGATTTTCCCGCCTGCTCGGCGTTCTGCGAAACAAAGTCAACCAAATCGTTGACGTGCAAAGCGTTACCGCAGCTGAATACGCCGTCGATGCTCGTCATACACTGACCGTCGCATACGGGGCCCTTTGTGCGTGGGTCAAGCTTTACTCCGACGGACTCGGCGAGCTCGTTTTCGGGAATCAATCCGACCGAGAGAATCAGCGTGTCACATTCGACGCGGCTCTGTGTGCCGGGTATCGGAGCCATATTTTCGTCAACCTTTGAAATTTCAACTGCTTCAAGCCTGTCAACTCCGAACACGCGAGTGACGGTGTGCGACAGGTGCAGCGGAATGTCATAATCGTGCAGGCATTGATGCAGGTTTCTCGTAAGTCCCGACGGCGTAGGCTTTGCCTCATAAACGCCGAGAACCTTTGCGCCCTCAAGCGTAAGCCGGCGCGCCATGATAAGTCCTATATCTCCCGAGCCGAGAATTACGCATTTTTTGGCGGGCATAAGCCCGAGCAGATTTGTAAAATGCTGTGCGGTTCCGGCCGTGAAAACGCCTGCAGGACGCGTACCGTGAATAAATACCTGCTTGGCGGTACGCTCGCGACAGCCCGTAGCCAGCACAAGCGCTTTTGCCGTAAATATCGAAACGCCGCTTCTGCCGACGGTATGCACCGAAAAGCTTCCGTCGCCGTTTTTGTCTATTTTCGTGACAAACGTCAGGGTGCTGTATTCGATATTGCGTTTGTACAGCTCATCCTCAAACCGCTCGGCGTATTCTGGACCGGAGAGCTGTTCGCCGAAGTGATGAAGACCGAAACCGTCGTGAATGCACTGCTTGAGTATTCCTCCGAGCCTTGCCTCTCTTTCAAGAAGGAGAACCTTGGCACCGTTATCATGAGCGCTTATCGCCGCCGCAAGTCCGGCAGGACCGCCGCCGACAACGAGTACGTCATAGTTACCTGTCGTCATCACTCTTCGCCTCCTTCGTTTACCTTTGTTTCGCCGTATGTTATCACCGCTTCCGCCGAGGACTTTTTAACCTCATACAGCGGAACGCCGAGGAATTCGGCAATTATTTTGGTGACAAGCGGCGAACAGAAGCCGCCCTGACAACGTCCCATTCCCGGTCTTATGCGTTTTTTGATACCGTCAACCGTCGGAACGCATATCGGGGATTTCAAAGCGTCGAGAATTTCGCCCTTGCTGATTTGCTCGCAGCGGCAAATAATCTCGCCGTAGTCGGGATTTTCGGCTATCATTTTTTCTCTTGTATCGTCGTCCATTTCGCGAAGCACGGGAACGCCCTTGCGAATAGGATTGTAATTGTTGTTTTTTTCAACCGTCTCGGTCTTGCCGAGCATATCGACCGCAAGCTCCGCCATATCGACGGCAACCGCGGGAGCGGTTGTAAGTCCGGGGGATTGAATACCGGCTACGTGAATCAAATTCCTTGTTCTTCTGCCGGGTTCAAGTATAAAATCCTCCTCAAAGGTAGGAGCGCGAACGCCCGTGAAATAAGTGATTATATCACGTTTTGACAGCGCCGGCATTGTTTGAGTCTGCTTGTCGAAGACGGTTTTAATGCTCTCGGCACGTGTTTCCGTGTTTTCCTTTTCAACCGTTTCTACGGCGTCGGGTCCGACGAGGAGATTATCGTGGACGGTGTGCAATATGCCGCCGCCCTTTGAATGGGTTTTACCGTGAACGCTTATGTCCTTTACGGAGGCTACCGAGTGCATATATGCGCCTGCTTTTTGGTCAAGAATCGAGTTGGTTCCTCGACGCGGATGAATCGAGAAAAATCTGTCATCCGCCATGGCGGCAATATCCTCGGCAAAAACGCCTGCGGCGTTGATAACGATTTTCGGATGAATAACGCCTCTGTTGGTGGTAACGCTTATGATGTTATGCTCCGACACCTCCATGGAGAGCACGGCGGTGTTAAGGCTTACCTGCGCGCCGTTTTGAACGGCGTTTTCGGCATAGGCTATGGTGAGTCCGTACGGGCAAACACAGCCTGCGCTCGGATTATACATTGCGAATTTTGTTTCCGGTGTGAGGTTCGGCTCGCGGCGCATAAGCTCCTTGCCCGAGATTATCTCGGTGTCCTCTATGCCGTCGTGATGCTTCCGCCAAAAAGCATACAGACCGATAAGCGGCTTCAGCGCGGCGTTGCGGAAAAGCACATATTGACCTACCTGCTTAAACGGAACGTCAAGCTCGCGGCAAACGTCTGCATACATATGGTTTGCGCGGCGAATGTACTTGTGCTTGAGCGAGCCTTTGCCGAGGTCGATTCCGGGGTGCACCTCGCCGTCGTTGCGTCCCGACGCCTGAAGTGCAAGGTCTGCCTCCTTGTCTACAAGTAAAACGTCAAGCTTCCACTTGGTCAGCTCTCTTGCTATCGAAGCACCTGAAATGCCGCCGCCGATAACAAGCACGTCGGGTGTTCTGCCCTCGAGAAAATCATCCTTGAGAGACGGCAGACGCGTCGGAGCGGGCTGCTCGCCCGTGTAAACAATATCGTTGACAATATGCGTTGTGCTGAATTTTTTTGCCGCCGCTTGGCAAGCCGCGACGATTTCGCCCCAATCGGAGCTTTTGCCTCGAACAAAAATCGAGCCGTTCTCCTTTGAAGCACTGAATTTTCCGCCGAAAGTCTTTTTCAATTTTTTGTTAATTGATGATATGTTCATAACTTCAAGCCTCTTTTAATCAGCCTTGCAGTCGGTCACACGCCCGACTGTGCATAAAAAATATGTCGGTTAACTGACCGACTCATAAGCAAAGTATAATTCCGCAAAAAGCGTTTGTCAATACTTTTAACTAAAAAAATCACTCTTATGTGTTTTTTTTGTGAATATTGTTTTGTAGACATTGCCGATTGTTCGTGTTATACTTTAAGAAATTTTGCAGGAGGGTATTATGGCAGCTCAAAGACCCGAAAATATAAACGAAATCATACTTGATACTGCTGAGGAGCTTTTAAAGGTAAATTCCTTTTCGGAGGTGACTCTCGCGAAAATAGCCGAAAAGGCGAATATTTCGAAGGGCACGCTGTATTACTATTATAAAAGCAAAAACGAAATACTTTTTGCCGTTACCGACCGATATCTTTCGCGCCAATGGAATGAGCTGATACAATGGACGGAAAACAAGGAAAAGGATACCTCGCCGCACCGTCTTGTAAATTATGTAATCGAGAGAAATATAGCCTATGCCGGGCTCAGGCTTCACCTCTTTGACGCGGCATTGCTCGGCGACGAGGAAATCAGAGCTAAGCTGATTCGTCGCTATGATGAATTCCAAAAGCTCATTTCGGCAAAAATCGCCGAGAGAACAGACGTTGTTTCTGCCGACTATTTCACTTGGCTTATTTTGATGGTTTCCGATGGTATTATTATTCAAAACAGCCTTAAAAACGAGTCCTTTGATACTCGGAAATTTCTTGAGAACAGCACCGAATACATTAAAAAAATCGAGAATATGCATAAGCCGCAATAAACGAAAGCCTCCGTTAAAAAACGGAGGCTTTTTACTGCCGTAAAAGCAGAAAAGGGAAACGAAAAAAATTATACTTTGTGTTTTTTCTTTTTGCGGAAGGCTGCTGTGACGCCTGTTACGCCGCCGCTGACAAGCAGCAGGGAAATCCATAAAGCAAGGTCGCTTGCGTTGCCTGTTCGGGGAAACTTCGGATCGCCCGGCAGCTTAGCCGTTACGGTGTCGGCTTTTTTAATTTCGTTTATACCGTCTTTGTCGCTGTAATACTTATCACAGCCGCCGCAGTACCAATACTCGATATTGCCCTCGGTATCCTCGGTTGCCGCCTTTGCATCGATGTGCTTTAAGTCGGTGTGGTTGTTTGAATCAAGCTTTCCGTAAGCCTTGCCGCAGTATTCGCATACCGCTTTTTCGGCGCAGGTTGCCTTGCCGCCCGAGCAAGCCATTGTTTCAACACCCTTGCAGCCGTCCACGGTACATTCACGGCTATGCGTGCCGTCGCCGTTTGATGTCCATTCGCCGAAGGTGTGCCCACCATGGACTGTCACGGTCATCTCGGCGGTGTTGCCTGCCTTATCGGTGACAATGATTTTCTGTTCGCCGTCCGCAGGAGAGAGAGTAAAGCCGCCGTTTTCATCAAGCGTGACCTTTGTGCCGTTTACGGTAACTGTATCTATATACTTCTCGTCAATTGTAACTGTCTGTGCCTCGCAGTAGGTCTTGCCGTTTTCAATGCCGCCGATTACAGGCCGGATATTATCAAGCGTTATGCGGTCGGAGCGAAGATATGTTATATTCATGCTCTCGTCAACAAGCATTGCATAAACAATATATTCTCCGTTAGGCTCTATTAAAAACGGCTCATCATACGCATTGTATACAAGAGAGCCGAGTTCCGTCTCAGAGAGGTCCCGATTTGTCACCAAATAAGAGACAAACACGGTTCCGCTGTTATCGAAAGCGTTTATCGTTACCTCCTGCGTGTCCTTAAAGAACAGACCGAAGGTCAGCTTGTTTAAGAATTCGTGCCATTTATTTGTGCCTATGATAATTTCGCCCGTGGGTTTTTCAATGTCTTTCCATTTCGCTTTAAGCGTTATATTCTCGGCAGGCATGGTTTTGGGAATTTCCGTGTCCCACCCCGTGAAGGTGTAGCCCTCTCTTGTCGGGTCGGCAGGTGCGGTAATTGCCGTGCCGTAGTCCTGCGTTATGGTAATATCCGCTTTGCCGTTTTCGGGTTTGACTGTGATGGTATATTGATTGATCTCCCACTTCGCCCAATATTCCTTATTGCCCGTTTCTGTACCGCCGATTGCCGTCATAGGAGAGCCGGTCAGACTCTCGTTATCATACCAGCCCTTGAACGTGTGGCCTGTATAGGTCATATCGTCGGCTGTCGGGAGTGTTGCGCCCACGCCATAGGTGTATCCGGTGACATTGCCTCTGTTGATCGTGCCGCCGTTCGTATTCAAGGTTACGGCGTAGGTCGGGGCTGTCCACTGCACAGTCAGTTTCGTCACCTCAGCCGGAACAATGGCACCGGGCGCGTAGAGCTTGCCGTCGCTGCCAAGCCACATAAAGAAACTCCCTGTATTTTCGTCCGGGCGGGTCATGCCGTCGGACAGGGGAGCGGTAAATGCGCTGCCGTTTTTCACGATGATCTGAATAGCATCGGAGCTGCCGCCCAGCTTGCCGCCGCCAAGGTCAAGGGTAACGACCTTCATCCCGTCAGAGCCCAGTGTGTCAGAGTTCAGGACTTCAAGGACGGGGCGGAAACCGACGCGCGGGTCGGAGGACGCAGCATAGTAGTAGCTCCAGTAGCGGGCCGAACCGTACCCGCGAACCGCACGATACCACGATTCGTAACTTGATGTGTCCTGCCCCCACGAATATATGTCGTTCCAGTTTTTGACATAGCCGCTGTTCTTGTCCAGCACTGCGTCCCACTCATTGCTTTGGGGCGTACCGCGCTCTGAATCGTCTGAACCGGTAAACCCACTTCCCACAGACGGTGCGCGCAGGGTATAGTCCACGCCGCCGCTGGCATAATTTTTGCCGAAAATCAGACTTGCAGTATCTAAGTTATTCCAGTTTACCTTAAGCGTTACGGCATAGTCCGCCACAAACAGGCTGTGAGCGTATTTGTTCTGCTGTGCATATTCCTCGGTGGTCGCCATCGCAGACGTGAGTTTGTAGGCTTCTATCGTTCCGGCATAAGTAAAGGGAACATAGTGGAGCGTCGTGTCCGGCAGACTGCCGTTTGCCGTTCCGGGGATGTTTGCGCCGGAGAGGTCAAAGTAATAGACGCCGCCGGGTTTGAGGGTAAACTGCTCATCAGGTTGATTTTCCACCGTCAGCGCAATGTCTGTGAAATTACTTGCATAATCGGTATTATAATCGCCGTTATACTGTTCGCTGAAGACCTTCAGGGTATAGCTGCCCGGCGCAAGGTCAGACGGGATTTTGATTTCAACCGTTCCGCTTGCGGCAGTAGGCTGTGCTACTCTGCCGTAATACTGTGCGCCGCTGCTATCCGCAATGATAGCGGAAATATATTCATTTATCCCTGTGGTCGCCCCGGTGTAATGCAGCGTAACGGTATCGTCGGGGGCGCCGCTGACAGCTTTTTCCGTTACGGCAAAATTGCGGCTACTATCTAAAAGGGTCAATTTCCATTCGTTGCCGCCGTATTCGGAAATCGGGGTCAAGCCTCCTTCGGGCTTTCCGCCCACGGCAGCAGATGCAAAAAGGACAGAGTTCAGATTTAGGTTAAAAGCAGGACGAACAGTCCGATGATTATTTTTCTTGCGGATAGAGGCCCCAGAGTATTGGACAGAACCATCACTACTCACGATGGCGACATAAAAAGTCTTGGAGCCGGGGGAGCGCAGGTACCAACTGCTTGTCACCCAATTCGGATGCGCAGGATCCAAGGCACGCAGATCGTTGTTTACAGCAATAGCCTCTTTTGTGGAAAGCGGCCAAAATACAGCGTTATCCACCTGCCCTCCCGCTATACAGTCGGTATTTTCTCCGTTGTAACTTCCGCTTGTAAGCGCCCGTTTCTTTACGGCAGCATTTTCTTCTGCTGTCAGCTTCCCGGCAAGCGCGTCTATCGCGGTTTTCAAATTACTCGGTGCGTATTCGTTGTATAATATGATATCGGCAAATGGTATAACTCCCATAGCGCCTGCCGCAAGCAGGGTCATATCCCCCTGTGCGCCGGCAACACCGTTTCCGTCATAGCCGATAACTCGCCATGCGGCAGGCTTGTTTTCGTGGTTTTGCCCGAAATACACGATAGGTGCACTCGCTGTGTTTACGGTTTTATTCAGTGCGTCTGCGCCAAGCTGTATCGTCTTTTGCAAACGCAAGCTCAGTGTGCTTTCCTTCTGAATATTGTAATCTGCCAGCGTGCGCCCGTTCTCAAGCTCTTTTTCGCCAAAAAACAGTCTTTGCGCATCGGGAGAAAAGCCCCTTTTATCCTGAATTTTCTCCTTGACCTCGTCAATGCTGTCGCCCGACACAACTTCGAGCGTTAAATTTGCCTGACCGACAATTTTCAAGTCAATGTAAATCTCAATTGCACTTGCCATCATCGGCACAAAGCTCATCATCATACAAAAGGCGAGCAGGATGCTTAGTAGTCGTTTTTTCATTTCTTGCTACCTCCGTTTTCGTGTAGGTCGGCTCAGTCAAGAGCAGTTATTGTAATAGTACCTCTGAAGCCACCGAGATAAGTATTGTATGCCGAATTTTCAAACCACAACTGCAATGTAATGTCTTTATTTGACGCATCATACATTCTGTTGAAATTAAAGGAATGTTGATCATTGGTATACGGTATTTTTGTCCCGTCCCTTTTTATTCGTGTAAGCTCCCTGCACAGATCGTCATCATAACCGTCTGTCATCTGAATAGAGTAATTGCCGCTGTTGTTGAATTCGTTTGAACCAACTTCGAGAGAACCGCTTAAGCAGACATTGTAAATATGTCCTTTTTTGAGTGTAATATTATTCCGGTAGGATGAAATCAAGCCGCCCTTGTTTATTTTTTCGTAGACAGAAATATTGACACGACTGTTATTCAGTACTGTTCTCGGAGAGTTTGCCTCTCCGTAAAAATATCCCGAACAGCTGCCGTTCTGACCGGCGTCGCCCTTGTCGCCTTTGTCGCCTTTATCTCCCTTGTCACCTTTTTCGCCGGGGTCACCTTTGTCGCCCTTGTCTCCCTTTTCGCCGTCTGTGCCGTTAACACCGTCTGTGCCGTCAATGCCTGCGGCTTTTACGCCGGTGTCGATTTCTCTGAACCACCAGTTGCCGTTTTCGCCGATAAAAGGTGTTTTACCGTCTTTGCCGTCAGAGCCGTTTTGTCCGTTTGTTCCGTCTTTTCCGGCGGCGCCGTCTCTGCCATCAGCGCCGTCTCTGCCATCCGCACCTTTTAATGCGGTAAGATCGTATAGGTTCAGCCATATTTCATCGCCGACATAACGCCATTGCAGGATATTTTCGCTTACGCGAAATTCCGGAGTTTTTCCATTTGCACCGTCCGTTCCGTTCTGTCCGGCGGGGCCCTCTATATCGGCTATCGCAACAAGATTTTGCCACTCTTCGCCCTCGTAACGCCACTGTATGTAGGATTCGGCTCGCCGCACCTCTATGTTTTTGGCGTTAATGCCGTCGACACCGTCTTTGCCGTTGGTACCGTTTATACCGTCCTTACCGTCGGCACCGTTCTTTCCGTCAATGCCGTTAATTCCGTTAATGCCGTCTTTTCCGTTCTTACCGTCTTTCCCGTCAACTCCGTTAATTCCGTCCTTGCCGTTTTCTCCGGAGACGCCACGCAGCTCGGTAAGCGCCACAAGGTCGCGCCATTCTTCTTCGGCGGGGTATCTCCATTGGATTGCCGTGCCGCTGTTGCGCACCTCCGGCAGTGCGGCGTCGGTTTTTACCGTTTTGCCGCATCCGGCAGTAAATACAATGCAAAGTACGGTGCAAAGCGCAATGATAATGCTACAGCTTCGTTTCTTCATTTCTCGTTACCTCCGTTTTTGTGTGGATAGACTCAGTCAAGAGCAATGATTGCGATATTATAATACGTTACCGTTTTTGCCGTTTCGCCGTATCCTGCGATAAAAGCGATGCAAAGAGGCAAAAGCGTAGCTGTGAGTAGTTTTTTCTGCTTTTATCTTCTCTCCTCCGTTTCGCCGTCCGTAGACAGCTTAAAGTCATATTTCATTTCAAGCATGGCAAACAGCTTATGCATAACCGTGACGGCAAGCTCCCGAATATCAATCGAGCCGATAAAAGCAAGCACCCTTTCCTGCTCCTCCTTCGGCACAAGATACACACGCATTGCCGCCGTTAAAAACCTGCTGAGCTTGCGCTCCAACGGGAAATGAATATCACATTTGCGGGCCATATAGTTACGCATAAGTCCTGCCGTGCCTATTTCCATTTCGTAAAAGTCACTTTCGCTGTAATCGGGGAAATTTGCTCCGAAAATCTGCTTTAATTCCGCCGTGGTGTGCAAATAGATGAATTCCGCCGTGTCGGGCTGAGAATACGCTTCAATATAGATTTCGCGCAGGTTCTCGTTAAGCTCCGTCAGCGTGAGCTGAAGAGATGTTTCCACCGCATAGGCGTATACGGGCGGCAGCTTTTTGTCCGCAATACTCCTCGCCACGTCAAATTGACCGCCGAACATCGATTCGGTCAAATCCAGCAAGATTTTGTCCTTGGTCGGAAACAGATTTAAATAGCTGCCCCTTGCGACGCCTGCTTCCTCGACTATTCGACTGACGGAGGTGCTTTTGTAGCCCTCCTCCAAAAACAACCGAACGCACGCCGTTAAGATTTTTCTTTTTGTTTCACTGCTGTTTCTACGCAAATATATCACCTGTTTATAATATTATTAGTATGTATACCAATAATATCATATAGCATACAAAAAAGCAAGATAATGTTGATTATTAGCCCGTTATGAGTAGGTTTTGCTTAAAATAAACGGTTTTTCATATAATAATGCACTAAACCCCTCGGATAATGCAGACGCATATCCGAGGGGTTTTGGCCGTTTCTGTATTAAAATATATTGTTTTGAGGTGCTTCACGAGGGCTCAGCTGCTTGATTATATAAAATAAGATGCGGGAGATTCGCCGTTATTCGCATTCGCATATACTTTTTCTTGTGTGCAAAATCGAAGAGGGCGTTACCGAAAATTCGTCAAGCCCCCATTTGCAAAGCAATGGAATAAGACGTGTATCGGCTGCCGCTTCTCCGCACATTCCGACGGGGATGCCTGCCTTTTTGGCGTTTTTAATTGTCGTTTCGATAAGGCGCAGAACCGCAGGCTGAATCGGGTCATACAGCTTTGAAACAGCGGCGTTTCCTCTGTCAACAGCCATGGTGTAGCCCGTCAGGTCGTTTGTGCCGATAGAAAAGAAATCAACCTCTTTTGCAAGCAAATCGGAAATTATTGCCGCCGACGGAGTTTCTATCATAACGCCCACGGGAATGTCGGCGAATTTAAGACCCTCATTTTTAAGCTCATCTTTGCATTCTTCGATAAGGGCTTTTGCTCTGCGAACCTCGTCAAGTGTCGTTACAAGCGGAAGCATAACCTTTATGTTTCCGAAAACCGCTGCGCGGAGAATCGCACGAAGCTGAATTTTGAAAATTTTAGGGTTGTCAAGGCAGTATCTTATCGCGCGGTGTCCGAGAAACGGGTTGTCCTCTTTTTCGATTTTAAGGTAATCTATCGCTTTATCTCCGCCTATATCGAGTGTGCGAATGATAACCTCCTTGCCGTCCGTTATCTTTGCGACGGTTGAATATGCTTCGTACTGCTCCTGCTCCGTGGGAAGAGAGGCTCTGTCCATAAACAGAAATTCCGTTCTGAAGAGGCCTATGCCCTCGCCGCCGTTTTGCAATACATTCTGTGCGTCCTCAGCCTTGCCGATGTTGCCGTACACATGCTTTTTTACGCCGGATTTTGTAACGGTTTCTTTTGAGAAGTATTCGTTGAGGCTTTCTTTTTCCTTCAGATATGCCGCCTGCTTGGTTTTGTATTCTTCAAGCTCTTCCTCTGTGGGGTCGGTAAATACTTTTCCCTTGAAGCCGTCTGCAATAATCATATCGCCGTCCGAGATTTTTTCAACCGCATTGACGACCGACAAAACGGCGGGTATGCCCATGGCACGGGCGAGTATTGCGCTGTGACTCGTAACGCCGCCGACCTCGGTGATAATTGCGGAAACATTTTCCCTGTTTATTTGTGACGTCATGGACGGGGTGAAATCCTTGGCGATGAGAACAGAGCCCTTCGGTACGGATGAAATATCCACACTTTTTACACCCAGAAGAATGCGCAAAAGGCTGTCTCTTATATCCTTTACATCCGAGGCGCGTTGGCGAGTAAGCTCGTCGTCAACGCCGGAGAACATATTGATAAACATTGTGCATATGCTGTCAACCGCCGCTTCGGCAACAGAGCCGTTGTCGATTGCTTCTTCCATCTGTGCGAGCATAAACGGGTCCTCAAGCATAACAAGATGTCCCTCGAGTATCTCCGCCTCTTTCTTTCCGGCAGCCTTTTTAAGCTCCGACACAAGTGATTTTGTTTCGTCGGAAAAGTCGGCGACTGCCGAGTGCAGACGCTTTTTTTGATGATCCGAATCGGTAAATTTTACGGATGAATAGTCAAGGTTTGCGTCCTTTATAACAACGGCCTTGCCGATTCCGAAGCCTTGAGATGCGCCGATTCCTTTAAGCATTAAACCCACCCTTTCTTTAAGCCGCGGCGATATTATTCTTCGCCGAAGCCCGATGTGATAAGCTCTTCGGCTTTTTTGAGCATTTCGTTTTCGTCTGCGCCGCTGCACTCTACGGTGATTTCGCTTCCGCATTTGATGCAGCCTGCCATTATATTCATAATGCTCTTGCCGTTGATTTTTTTGCCGCCGAAAACAATGTCAACGTCCGAAGAGAATTTAGACATTTCCGTTACAAAGGTGTTTGCCGGACGCATATGAAGTCCCATTTTATTAGTGATTGTAAAAGTTTTCTGTACCATAATAATTCTCCTTATGTTTAATACCTGCCGAGAGGATGATGCCCCTCGGCACGGTTTTTGATTGTTTGTTATACGGATTCTTTACGATCCTTTTTAAGAAGACCGAGCATCAGTGCTCCGACAACCGAGCCTGCAATAAGGGCTACGATATAGAGAAACGGATGGTCGCATACTATAAATGTGAAGATTCCGCCGTGAGGTGCGGGGCATGTAACGTTGAACAGTGATGTAAGAGCACCTGCGACAGCAGAGCCTACTAAGCATGAGGGGATAACTCTGACCGGGTCGGAAGCGGCGTAGGGGATAGCACCCTCCGTAATGAAGCACAGACCCATAAGATAGTTTACGGGGCCTGATTTGATTTCTTCCGATGTCCACTTCTTCTTGTTGAAGGTTGTCGAAAGTGCGATTGCAATCGGGGGAACCATACCGCCTATCATAACAGCCGCCATAATCCATGTGTTGCCGTCGGCTATTGCAGCCGTGCCGAAAACATAAGCCGCCTTGTTGAACGGGCCGCCCATATCCGTTGCCATCATTGCCGCAAGTACTATGGAAAGGAGTATTTTGCTTGTATCGCCGAGCGACGAGAGGAACGAGGAAAGACCGGAGTTGACAACGCCTATAACGGGGTTTACAAGACACATAAGAAGGCCCATGATAAGTGTGCCGAAAAGAGGATAGATAAATACGGGCTTTATTCCGTCCATTGATTTCGGAAGCCAAGAAAATGCCTTTTTGAGGAGATTTACAATAATACCGGCAAGGAAGCCTGCGAGCAGAGCACCGAGAAAGCCCGACACCGCTTTGTCGTCTCCGGTAAGGCTTTGGTTTTCAATCAGCGAGCTGAAGGTGTAACCGTTTGCCGCAAATACGCCGCCTATCATACCTGGCAAAAGACCAGGTCTGTCGGCAACGGACGATGCGATATAAGCCGAAAGAATGGGGAGCATAAGCGCAAATGCCGCTTTGCCTATCCAGAACACAATTGCCGCAACGGGACTTGTGAAGCCGAAGGTTCCGCCGACATCGGCATTGCCTGCAAGCGTATCGAACAGGAAGCCGAGAGCTATGAGAACTCCGCCGCCGACAACGAACGGGAGCATATGCGAAACACCGTTCATGAGATGCTTATAAAGTTTGTGCCATCCGCTTTCCTTTTCGTCGTCATCAATAGGCTGCTTTTCACTTTCGTCGGCGTGATATATCGCGGCTTTTCCGTCAACGATTCTTTTGATAAGCTCCTCGGGCTTGTTTATTCCGTTTGAAACCGAGGTCTTTACAACCGGCTTGCCGTCAAAACGTGCCATTTCGACGTTTTTATCTGCGGCAATGATTATTCCGTCGCATTCTTCGATTTCCTTTTTTGTGAGCACGTTTTTAGCACCGCCGGAGCCGTTGGTTTCGGCTTTGAGCGGATAGCCTAATTTTTCGCCCGCTTTTTCAAGTGCCTCTGCCGCCATATAGGTATGCGCTATGCCCGTCGGACAGGCTGTAACTGCGAGTATTCTGTAACCATTCGGCTTTACTTCGGGTTTTACCGCTTCCTCGGGGTATTTCTCCGCTTCCTTTTTGTCGATTATTTCTAAAAATTCGTCCGTCGTTTTTGCGCCCCGTAGAGCCGCGCAAAATTCCGGTTCCATAAGCATTACCATAAGACGGGAGAGTATTTCGAGATGTAAATCTCCGTCAACGGGAGCGGCAATCATAAACAAAATGTCCGAGGGCTTGGAGTCGGGAGCACCGTAATCAACGCCGTTCGGAACCGTTATCGCCGAAAGACCGGGAGTCTTTACGCTGTCCGATTTTGCGTGCGGAACGGCAATTCCTTCTCCGATTGCGGTCGAGCCCTGAGCCTCTCTTGCAAGGATAGCCTCCTTGTACGCCGCCTTGTCGGCAAGATTTCCTGCCTTTTCGTGCAGGGAAATCAGCTTGTCGATTGCCTCTTCCTTGTCGGTGAGAGAAACATTAAGAGCAATCGCTTCCTTTTTTAATAAGTCGATGATTTTCATAAGTATTCCTCCTTATTTATACTCCGCGTTAAAGACGCGTTCAATTTCTTCACGGGTTGCAAGCTTTTCTGAAAAGGCCGTTGCGTTTCCGCACGCCGAGCCGAGTCTTAAAGCGTAGGAATAGTCGGCGGTCTTGATATATCCTGCCGTAAAGCCTGCTACCATACTGTCTCCGCAACCGACGGAGTTTATGAGTTTGCCCTTTGCGTTGCCTATTCTGTGGACGCTTCCGTTTTCGTCCGTAAGCATTGCGCCGTCCTTTGCCATTGAAACAAGCACGTTTTTAGCACCCATTTCCTGAAGCTTTTTCGAATATTTCACAATGTCGTCATCACTCTTTATCTGGACCGAGAACAGGTCGCCGAGCTCGTGATGATTCGGCTTTATCAAAAACGGTCTGTATTTGAGTACGTTTTTGAGCAAATCGCCCGTTGCGTCAACCACGCAGTTTATATTTCTGTCGCCGACTCTCTCAAGTATTTGCTCGTAAATGTCATCGGGGAGGGTATTCGGGATAGAGCCTGCGAGGATAAGATAATCTCCGCTCTTTATGCCGTCAAGCTTTCTTAAAAAGCTCTGCATATCCTCTTTTGTGATTTCGGGGCCGCAGGCGTTCAAATCAATTTCCTTGTCGGCCTTGATTTTGACGTTTATTCTCGTATCGCCGTTTTTAAGATAATTAAAGTCGCAACTAATATTGTCGTTTTTGAGCATTTCTTCAAGCTTTTTTCCGGTAAAGCCTCCGAGAAAGCCGAGTGCCGTGTTGGGAATTCCGAGCTGTGTGAGTATGACCGACACGTTGATGCCTTTTCCGCCGTAATAGATTTCTTCGCCGTCCGTACGGTTTATGTCGTCGGTTCGAAGAGCTTTGAGCTTCATCACATAGTCGAGAGCCGGATTCAGAGTAACGGTGTAAACCATTAAGCAGTTACCTCCTTCACTACCGTTTTTGATTTAAGCTGTTCGTCATCGCATTTGTCGCAGACTATACACGCCGCCGCAACCGGTGAAAATGATACCGCCGAAACTTTTCCGAACTTTGTGTGGTCGCAAAGCACATAGGTTACAAAGCTTCGCTCTATGGCAACGGCTTTCAGCATTGCCTCCTCGGTGTCCGGGGTTGTAAAGCCCTGCTTTTCGCTGACTCCGTTTGTTCCGATGAACGCTTTTGAAAAGTTATATTTCTGAAGATTTGAAGCGGCTACTAAGCCTATGATTGCCTCGGTTGTGCTTTTTAATTCACCGCCGATAACAAAAACCTTGCAGCCATTGGCCGTCAGCTCCTTTGCGTGGGCGATTCCGTTGGTTACAAAGGTTGCTTTGGAAGAGGTTATATATTTCGTCATAAGAAAGGTGGTTGTGCCTGCGTCGATAAAAACGAAATCATCATCATTTATCTGCGATGCGGCATATTTTGCTATTGCTTCCTTTTCGTTTATGTTCATCAGCGATTTTTTGTCGAAATCCTCCTCGTTGTGGAGAAATTCCTGCCCGAGAACAGTCGCTCCGCCGTGAACCTTGTTTATTTTTCCGAGCTGGGAAAGAGCCAAAAGGTCACGCCTTATCGTAGATTCGCTTGTTTCGAATTTTTCGGCAAGCTTTGAAACGGTAACCGAGCCGTTCTGACGCAGAATTTCAAGTATCTGCGCTCTTCTGTCGGTTGTAAGCATATTCACACCTCCGATATCTCTGTTGTGCCTTAATTATACAGAAACGTTCAAATGCAGTCAATATCGCGCAATAAAATTCAGCGTTTGTGCTTATAGTGTGCCCGTTTTGTTATCTAATATGCAATATTATTGAACCGTAAATGCGCACTTTTGCACGTTTTAAATTTTTCAATCATAAAAATACGCATCGGATAACATAAAAAAATCCGCCCGAAAGGCGGACGACATCAGTCATAAATTCCATTAGCAGACGGAAAAAAGTCAATGAAAAACTGCGGCTTTTTCGTTTTTCTCGTTTTTGACAAAAATAAAAGCCGAAAACCCTTGAAAACAAAGGCTTTCGGCATTGCTTGTGGCTGTGGGGTACAGAAAAGATGTTTTTATGTTTTTTGTGGATAGAGTTGAACTCTCGGAATTTTTAATGAAATCGTTCGCGTTGCTCACGATGAAATCAAAACCTACGGTTTTGATGAAATTTTCGGCTACGCAGAAAATGAAATTAAATCCACCCATCGCCGCAGCGATTTAATACGCTGAAAGCGTATTTCATATTGCGAAGCAATGTTTCACCCACCCGCAAGGGTGGATTTAGTTGAAAAGGACAGATTTCTAACGAAATCTGTCCTTTTCTGGCGCGCCGGGAGGGATTCGAACCCGCGACCTTTTGGTTCGTAGCCAAACACTCTATCCGGCTGAGCTACCGGCGCATATGCAATTTTTACTGCTCAAGTATATTAACACTATTGGAGCAAAAAGTCAACATTTTTTTACGCTCGGCAAGAATAAATCGTTTTTTATTATATTCCGAAGCAGCCGAAATATCGCCATATAAATAAAATATTACGGCTAAATAATTATAATATATCTGTTTACCGAAACAAATAAAAAATGCATTTTCAAGAGCGAGATAAGCCGAAAACAGAGTAAAATCGACAGTATAATTTGTATAAAGCAATCAAAATGCATAATCGGCAAAAATTATCTCCACTTTTTTCTGTTTTGTGGTATACTTAAAAAGGTATTACGGCAAAGATTTAAGACAAGCCTTAATGCACGCGGCAGAAAAAGCTTAACACAGCCGCCGAAATCTACACAAATCAAATCCGGGAAGGCGGATATATATGGATAAAAAATATGATGTTCTGATAATCGGATGCGGAGTTGCCGGCCTTTACACTTCACTCTCGCTGCCCGAAAATCTGTCCGTTCTTGTGCTTTCAAAGCAAGACGAAACCGTTTCCAACAGTTCTTTGGCTCAGGGCGGCGTAGCTGCCGTTTTAAGCCTTGAAAACGACAGCTATGAGCTTCATTACAACGACACCATGATTGCCGGCGGTCAGGCCAACACACCGGACGCCGTAAACACACTTGTTCACGAAGGCCCCGACCAGGTACGTCAGCTGATAAAATACGGCGTTAATTTTGACCGCAATTCCGACGGTACTCTTCAAAAAACGCTTGAGGGCGGCCACAGCCGTCGCAGAATAGTTCACTACAAAGACACCACGGGAGCGGAAATTGTGCGTGCGCTCCTTGTAGAAGCCAAAAAGCGAAGCAACATAACGCTTGTCGAAAACGCCGACGTTTTTAAACTCACAAAGGTTAAAAACGGCTTTTGCGCGGATATGCTCTTAAACGGCAAGACTGCCGCCACGGTATTTTCGGATTTTTGCGTAATAGCGACAGGCGGTATAGGCAGAGTTTACAAATACACCACCAATCCCGCCGTTGCCACCGGTGACGGAATCCGTCTCGCATACGATATGGGTGCTACGATAAAGGAGCTAAGCTACGTTCAGTTTCATCCCACCGCTTTTAACGGAAACGACATGGAGCAATTCCTGATAAGCGAGTCGGTACGAGGAGAGGGTGCATACCTGCTCAACTGTAACAAAGAACGCTTTATGGACAGATATGACAAACGCCTTGAGCTTGCCCCGCGCGATGTTGTATCGCGCTCTATAATTCTCGAAAGCCGCAGAACGGGCAGCGACAACTTCTACCTTGATATAAGATACAAGGGTCACGATTACCTTGTAAACCGCTTCCCCGGAATATATGAGGGATGCTTAAAACACGGCGTTGATATGACCAAGGATTTAATTCCCGTATACCCGTGCCAGCACTACCTCATGGGCGGAATCGACGTTGACCTTGACGCGCGTACTTCTATTTCGAGAATGTATGCTGTAGGTGAATGCTCGCACACGGGAGTTCACGGCAAAAACCGCCTCGCAAGCAACTCGCTTTTGGAAGCACTTGTATTCGGAAAGCGCGCGGCAGACGATATAGCGTCTCTTTCTAAAAAGGACCCTGACCACGTGACCGTCACGGAGCACAAAACGGATATTTCGGGTGCTCCGCTGCCAAAGGGAATGCGTACGGAAATTCGCTCGATTATGCAACGTTCTTACTTTGTAATTCCGGATATGGACGCGGTAAGAGTAGGCTTGAAGCGCGTTGACACTATACTTATGAGACTTAAAAACGGCAAATTTGCAATTACACCCGACTATTGTGAGGCTTTAAGTCTTGCCACGGTAGCCCATATAATCTTAAAAGAGGTGGACGAAGGATGATTTTACCGCAGTTTTACACGGACGACATTATTAAGCGCGCCATACTTGAGGATATTAACTATGTCGATGTGGCGTCGGATTACCTGATATCCGAGGAGCAGCGCAATGAGGCATATTTCGTCTCAAAGGCAGACGGCGTTCTCTGCGGCATAGATGTCGCAATGAGAGTTTTTGAACTTTTGGACGATTCTTTTACTGCCAAGGTATATATGCACGACGGCGACAAGGTGAAAAAGGGCGACCTTATAGCCGAATTCAGCGGAAAAACCACGCTTCTTTTAAAGGGCGAAAGAACTGCTTTGAACTTGTTGCAGCATATGTCGGGAATAGCCACGGCGACCGCAAAGGCAGTAAAACTCTGTGAGGGAACGTCGGCTTCGATAGCCGACACAAGAAAGACCCTTCCGTCTCTGCGTGCCCTTCAAAAATACGCGGTAACCTGCGGCGGAGGCAAAAACCACCGTTTTAATCTTTCCGACTGCGCTATGCTCAAGGATAATCACATAGACGCCGGAGGCGGCATAACGGGAGCCGTAAAAAAGCTTCGCGAAAAGATAGGTCATACGGTGAAAATTGAGGTTGAAACACGCAACCTTGATGAAGTAAAAGAGGCGGTCAAGGCAGGAGCCGACATAATAATGCTCGATAATATGGACTGTGACACCATGAAAAAAGCCGTTGAGATAATCGGCGGCAAGGCTCTTACGGAGGCTTCGGGCGGAATTACCGACGAAACCATACCCGGCGTTGCGGCGTGCGGCGTAGACATAATATCAATCGGAGCGCTGACTCACTCCGTTCAGGCATTTGACATTTCCATGAAAATGAAAAAATAAAAAGCCACCCCCAAGATGTGCCTTAGCTTATCTTGAGGGTATGTTATTTTGAAGCAATAATGCCTTATAAACAAAAAGCAGCGGCGCCGAAAGCAAAAAGTTTCGGTGCCGCTATTTTTTGTTCGGCTACAGAAAAAAAGTATTGTTACACTAAGCTGCCGCTTATTCAATTCTGCCTTTAGAGCTAATGTCCGCAAGGCGGTCAAAGCACAGCTCGGAAAGACGTGTCGCACCGCACAATTCATACAAGGCGGAAGCAAACAAGAGCGAATTACACGGTGGCAGAACCTTTGTTATGTCATCGGGCAGAGTAACTCCACTGCCCGACAAACAGACGGTACTTCTCGAATACTCATTCCTGTATAAAAGGCACCCTCCGTCCGGATTGCTTTTATCTGTTCGCGGAGCTATTACAAATGTGCAGCCGCCTGCCTCATTCACGTTTTCCGTGACGGTCATCGCAAGACCCCAATCGTCATACAGCCGTCGGCGCACGGGAGAAAATTCTTCGGGATTACCCGTTATTACCTTAAGATTTGAGGCAAGAGGAACAAGTAAAGACAGCTTATCCTTTTGAAAGCCGTTAAAATCCATAACAGCCACGCTCGTTTTTTCCGGCGGAAGAGAGCATTTCTTTATATAATCAACCGCGGAATTAAAAAGCATAACGGACGGCAGTATACGAGGCTCGAAATTCTTAACCTTTTCGTCCTCAGTTATGGTTCCTCCGCACACTATAACTCTGCCCGCGCACCGCCCGAGCAGGCTGTATATTTTACCCGTATCGACCTCTTCATTTTCATCACACACAAGCGTCAGCGTAAAAAACGGAGCACTGCCTAAGACGCTTATCCGCTCGATAACGGGTTCGGGCGGAAAAAGCCTGTAATGAAGCCTCTTAAAAAATCCGCCGCCGATTCTTTCTATTTTAATTACTCCGAACATAAAAGCACCCCCGCATAATATTATGCGGGGGTTTTGATTTTAATGTTTGTTGTTTATTGCTCGTCCGCGCCTGCCGAAGAGGTTAATAGAGAATTTGCCTTTTGATACTGTTCATCCTCTGAATGAGATAAAAGCGCCAAACGGTTCTTTTTCTGTGAGGACAGCTCCACAAGATAATCCGGAGTTAAGCCCACACCGTTATACACATCGCTTGTATACGGCTTTATCTCTGCCACGGTGAGCTTTACCGCACCGCCGTCGCTCAACTGATAAACCCTTTGCATGGTTCCGTTGCCCTTTGTCGCCGTACCTATGAGCTTTGCTTTGCCGAAATCGCGCATGTCGCAGGCGAAAAGCTCTGCAGGTCCGGAGGTGTCTTTATCGACAAGTATCACCGTGGACACATTTATGCTGTCGGCGTCCGATGTAAAGGTCTCTATGGCTTCACCGTTTTTATCAACTGCGGTAGCGAGTGCCTTTGTTCCGTCGCTTGCCACAGGAACAAGCACATCAAGCGCGTCTGCCGCATACTCTACGGTTCCGTTCGAGACCGCCCGCAAATCTATTATAATGCCGCTCACGCCTTGCTTTATAAGCGTATTCACGGCATTTTTGAGCTGCGATGCGGTGGTCGAATAAAAATCGGTTATTTTAACATAACCTACCTCGCCTACCGTCTCATAATAAACAGTCTGCGCGGTGTAGCCCTTTACCATATTTGCGGCAACGAGATTACCGTCATGAATAAACGCAACATTTACGGACGAGAGCTTTTCGCCCTCAAGCTTTTTTACAAGCTCTTTATAGTTATAAACCGTGACTTCCTCTTCATCTATGGTAACTATACGGTCGCCCTTAGTCATATTGTTAAGTGCCGCCGGAGAACCGTCGGAGACCTCTGCCGCATAAAGGCACATATCGTCCTCATTAAACGCCGGAATTATGCCGACGCCCATTTTCTGACCGTTCATCTCGTTTTTATATACGTCATACTCGGACGCGGTCATATAATAGCTGTAACTGTCGCCTACGCCGTTTGCAAAGCCCTCTGCCATATCCGCGTTTAAAAGCGTTTCGTTAATCTCGCCGTAGTAATTAGTGCGGATAACGTCGTCTATCTCCGCTAAAAGCGAATAAGTCTGCGAACGCTTCGGGAGATCTTTGATTATTGAATTGTACATTTTCATTGACACAGCCATGGTACCTGCCACAGAGCCTGCCATAGCCACAAATATCAATGCGAGCGCAAGGCCCAGGGATATTTTCCTGTTCAAATGAACGCCTCTCTTTCGGGGGTTTTATCAAAGACCGATATACGGCTCGGGATTTACTCGATTTTTATTTACATAGACCTCAAAATGAAGGTGCGGGCCCGAGGAGTTGCCGGTGGAGCCGACCTTGCCTATATACTGACCCTGCGATACGGTTTGACCCGCGCTGACGCCTATGCTGCTGAGGTGCGCATATCTTGTCCACACGCCGTTGCCGTGGTCTATAAGCACGTTGTTGCCCCAGCTTGAGTGATACGAAGCGGAAATTACCGTACCGCCTGCCGCGGCGTAAACGGGCTGACCGTTTATATTTGCACCGGCTATGTCAACGCCCTTGTGGCCGTTGTGGCCGTAGTGCTGTGAAACGTAATAATTGCACGTGAGCGGAAAGCTCATGCCGCTTGAGAGCACACCGTTACCCGAAGAACCCGTGGTATTGCTGATTGACTGCGCCTCGAGTTTATCCATCTTGGCCTGATAAGCGTCATTTTGCGAATCAAGGCTTGAAATCATTGATTTGAGCGACTTCACCTGAGCTTCAAGACGTGACTGCTTTGCATCAAGGGTATTGTAAACGCTCTTGACCTCTGCGCGAGCAGACTCTATGGCGGCCTTTTCGTTAACTATTTCAGACTGCTTTTCCTGCTGTGACTGCTGATCGGAGGAGAGCTGTTCTTTTGTTTTGTTAAGCTCATTAATTTCTTCCTGCAGACCCTTTACAAGCTCATTATCATGCTCCGAAACACGTTTGAGCAGCTCAAGTCTTGTCAAAAAGCTCGCATAGTCGCCGGAGCCGAGAAGTACCTCAAGCGCCGAGCTTTCGCCTGCCTTATATGCCGAGCGAAGTCTCGCTTTAAGTACATCGTATGTTACATTGACAGCGGCTGTTTGTGTTTCTATTTGAATATTTGCGGCGTCTATTTCGGCTTGAAGTCTGTCGATTTCCGCCTGATAGTTGTTGATAATTTCATCCTTTGCCGCTATTTGCTTGTTAAGGTCGGTTATCTTGGCGTTGTAAACATCAAGCTGAGCCTGCATATCGGAAATCTGATTGAGCAAATCGTTTACGGATGCTTTATTGTCGCTGATTTTATTATTATTGGCATTTATTTTGCTTTCAAGCTCGTCTATCTGATCCTGCACGGACGAAGCCGAGCCCGAAAACGCCGTCACGGAAAACAACATAGCTGTTATTAATGTAACGGAAATAATGCGTATAAATGCTTTCTTCTGATGCTTCAAAATAAAAAGAACTCCTTTAATACCGGATTTACCCCTTTAAAAATTACGGAAGATACGGCGCGGGATTTACCCTTGTGCCGTTTATCCAGACCTCAAAGTGCAGATGCGCCCCGGCGTGCGGATTTGCCGGCGTCGGCGCGGGACTTACGTTACCCGTATTGCCTACAAGAGCTATAACCTGCCCCTGCTTTACCGTTTGCCCTTTGCTTACCTTCATAACGCTGCAATGAGCGTATCTTGTGCAAACGCCGTTGCCGTGGTCAATAAAGACGTTATTGCCCCAGCTCGAATGATATTCGGCGGAAAGAACCTTACCGTCAGCCGCGGCTCTGATCTCCTTACCGTATGTATTGCCGGTTGCACCCCTTGTGGTAAAATCAATACCCTTGTGATTCGGGTAGCCGTACCAGCCTGCCGATATGGTTACGTTTGGATACTGAAGCGGACAAATCATACCCTTGGGAGACACCGTATAACCGCCTGTATTTCCACCGGTATTTCCTCCCGTATTGCCGCCCGCGTTTCCACCTGTATTGCCGCCGGGCTTTGGCAATTCGCCGGTGCCCTGCGACGCATTTTTCGCCAGTTCCGCAAGCTTTTTATCGTAGCTGTCTTTCGCAGCCTGTATTTTTTTATTCTCGTTTTCTAATTCCTTGGAGCCTGCACTGAGAGACGAGATATATGCATTTCGCTGTGCAACCTGCTTTTCAAGGGTAGACTGCTTTGAATCTACGGTATTGTAAAGCGACTGCACCTGCGTTTTAGACGAAACAATATCCGCCTTTTCCGACTCTACGGCGGTCTGCTTAGCCTTTACTTCCTGCTGATTTGACGACAGAAGCTCCTTTGTGTCGTTAAGCTTTGCAATATCATCCTGCAAAGATTTCATAAGCTGCCTGTCATGTTTTGTGGTTTTACTTAAAAGCTCAAGCCTTGTGAGGAAGCCCTCATAATCACTTGCCGTAAGAAGCACCTCAAGAGTGGAACTTTCGCCTGCCATATATGCCGCGCGAAGTCTCTCCTTTAAAAGGTTATATGTATCGTTTACGGTCTTTGTCTGAGTTTCTATGCTCTCGCTTGCCTCGTCTATGTTCTTTTGAAGAGATTCTATTTCTTTTTGATAATCGTTTATAACGGCGTTTTTGTCGCCTATCTGACTGTTAAGCTCCGTTATTTGACTTTGGTACGTGTCAAGCTGCTCCTGCAAAGCATCAATCTGTTCCGAGGAATAGCCGTTCGACTCTTTGGCACCGTCGATTTTATTTTGCAAATCCTTTATTTTTTGCTCATTCTGTTTTTTCTTTGCCTCGGCAGCCGCGATTTTGTTTTCCAAATCTTTCTTGGAATCCGCCGCGGAAGCCGGTAAAAACGACGCGCAAAAAACGAATGTTACCGACAGTAAAAGGCTCAAAGCTCTTTTGAGACCGTTTTTAGTCATCAGAGACCACGCTCCCTTGCTCTTTCAGGTATTTAGCCATCGAAACAAGACTTCCGAAACCTCCTGTAAACAATCCTATTGCAACAAATACGAGAAGTATCTGCCACCAGTACTCGCTGAACGGCACGAGCGAAAAGCCGATTAACGAGAGGGTCTGTGCAAACACTTTTTCGGCTACTGCATAAAGTCCCCAAAGAACTCCCAGGGATACTATGCCGGAAATCGTGCCGAGTATCATACCCTCTATCATAAACGGCCAACGAATGAACCAATTTGTGGCACCTACCGCCTTCATTATTGAAATTTCAAGCTTTCTTGAGAACATCGTTATGCGTATTGTATTTGAAATTATGAAAAGCGCAACAAGGAACAGCATTATAACAAGCCCCACGCTGACTATCGAAACCGCATGGCGAAGAGACAAAAGCTTGCTTGCAAGGTCGCTGTTTTCTCGCACCGAATCGACTTTGTTTATCTGCTTTATCTGAGAAACGGTGTTTTCAAACTGTGACAAATCCTTTACCGTGACCTTATATGCGTCGGGAAGCGGAATTTCATCAAAGCCCTCAAACAGAGCCGCGTCGCCGCCCATGCTCTGTATCTGCTCCTGGAACGCAACTTCCTTCGGCACAAATTCGCAGCTTTCAACATTGCTTATGCCTTTAAGTGAGGTACCTATCTGTGTTGTTTCGTCCTCCGAGGCATCGTCGGCAACATAGACCATTACTACATTTTGCGACTGCACCTTGTCGACTACATTGTTAATATTAAAATATATCATTATGCCCGCGCCCATAATTATAAGACATGCCATAAGCACGGTTACCGATGCCAATGACATAAGGCGATTGACCCACACATTGCGGAAGCCCTCGTGCGTAAGATATTTTAAGCTTGTCCCTTTCACCTGTTGTCACCTCCGGTCTTTTTTTCAATGGCGTCGAGATACTTTGAGTAATCAACGTCATCGTCGGAGGAATCCGAATCCACGCCGTATGTCGCCATAAACTTTTCAAGGTCGGCATCCGAATTCGGCTGAACATAAAACGGGCTGATGCTGTCTTCCTTTTGCTTGGCCACACGGTCCTCCACCGTCTCCGAGGAGGCAATGTTCTGAACCGCAGCCGCGGCTGCCGCCGCTCTTTCCGCATTTGACGCGTCGGAAGCATAATCTCTTTCGATGGTGGCGTAATCATCGGGAAGTGCCTCGGTGTCTTCGGAGTCCGAAACCACGGCGCCCTGCTCTATTGTAATAACCCTGTGGTGGAAATGACGGACGAGATTATGCTCGTGAGTTACCATTACCACGGTGGTTCCGTTTGCGTTTATATGGTTTAAAAGGTCAACTATTTCGTAAGACATTTCGGGGTCGATGTTGCCCGTAGGCTCATCCGCAATTATAAGCCCCGCATTATTTACAAGCGCACGCGCGAGCGCAACTCTCTGCTGCTCGCCGCCCGACAGCTCCGTCGGCAGATTTCTCGCCTTGGAGGCAAGTCCTACAAGGCTGAGTATATAAGGCACGCGTTTTCTGACTTCCTTTTCCTTGGCACCGATGCAGCGCATCGCAAATGCGACATTGTCAAACACCGTCATGGTCGGGATAAGTCTGAAATCCTGGAATACTATACCGAGAGTCCTTCTGAAAAGAGGAATCTCTTTTTTCTTTAAATTGTTAAGATGATAACCGTTTATGATAACAGAACCGCTGTTAGGCACCTGCTCGCGCATCATTATCTTGAGAAACGTACTCTTGCCGGCTCCCGATGAGCCGACCACAAAGACAAATTCTCCGTCGTTTATCTTGATATTGACATCTTTAAGTGCTTCGGTCCCGTTATCGTAAGTTTTTGATACATTTTTAAATTCAATCACTTAGAACATACCTCTGCTTTTCACAATATTCCCACCGCTGAACTCTGCCGTAAAGTTTAATACCGACGGGCAGAGACTCTACACAACCGCTATAAAAAATATAGGCGGCAAAATGAGTATAATCACTCATAATACCGCCTTTAATTATAGCATAGAACGTCAAGTTTGTAACCATTTTGTAATATGGTAAATTATATTCGCGCACTTTAGACAAAATCACGCTTGTAACATTGTGCATTTTTCCCATTCGCAACAGCGCGCGGAAAATTACTTTTCTTTAATACTTGACGGGGCTTGAATCAAGATATTTCTTAACCATAAGAGCTACTTTAAATACTATTGCGTCGTCGAACTCGCGAAGGTCAAGGCCCGTGAGCTTTTTAATCTTTTCAAGACGATACACAAGAGTATTTCTGTGTACAAAGAGCTTTCTTGAGGTTTCGGATACGTTGAGGTTGTTTTCAAAGAACTTCTGAATTGTAAAGAGCGTTTCCTGATCGAGATTGTCGATAGAGCCGCGCTTGAAAACCTCCTTTAAGAACATATCGCAAAGAGTTGTGGGAAGCTGATATATAAGTCTCGCAATACCGAGATTGTCATAGCTCACAATGCTCTTTTCGGTGTCGAACACCTTGCCGACCTCAAGAGAAACCTGAGCCTCTCTGAATGAGCGTGCAAGATCCTTTATTCCATCAACCGTAGTACCTATGCCGACAAGAACGTGAGAATAGAACTCCGTTCCGAGACCGTCGGCTATCGAGCGTGCAAGCTTTTCGAGATCCTTTGTGTCGATATTCGGCTTAACCTCTTTGATAAGGGCAATATCTGTCTCGTTAAGGTTTATTACAAAATCCTTGGTCTTATCCGGGAACAGGTTCTGAATTATATCATAAGCGGAAATATCTATATGCTCGGTAATTCTTATGAGAATTACGACGCGTGACACGTCATTGTTAAAATGAAGCTCTCTCGCCTTGAGGTAAATATCACCGGGCAGTATGTTATCAAGAATTACGTTCTTGATAAAGTTTGCGCGGTCGTATTTTTCATCATAATACTGCTTAATGCTTGAGAGTGTTACGGCAAGCATTGAGAGATATTTCAAGGCAAGGTCGTCTTCGCCGGAAACAAATACGGCATATTCGGGGTGCATACGCGCACCGAACGGCTTATAAGAATACCCGTCTACCGATATAACCTCCGTTCCGCTGAAAACCGCGGTAACCTCGGTTGAGAGCACCTCACCTATCTTACCGAGTTCGCTGCAGGAAATAATGGTACCCGACTCGTCTATAACACCTATAGTACGGTCGATACTGTCTGTGAGCTGATGCACAATACCCTGGAACAATCTGTTCGACATTGATAAAACCTCCATCTATCTTTTTTCTCCGGAGAAAACCTCCCTGCCGCACTCTGCTTTAAGCCGAAACGGCAGTACAAATTTTCCCGTCTGCACTTTTATACAATTTCACAAATCATATATTATGTATTTTACACAATCTTTTAAGATTTTGCAAGCTAAAAATTGATATTTTAAAAATTTAGTTTGCATTTTTCACAAAAAAAGTTTTTCATTTTGTAAAATCGGTTAGATTAAGGCTTTAAAGCACACAGTTTTGTCATTTTTTGCATTGTTGAAAATGACTATGCGTAAAACTCCGAAGCCGTCGGCGCAATGCGGTTTGATGACAAACTCTTTCGATGTGTCGAGTATTTCTGGGCAAAAAGAATATTTGAACTATCTGCCGGCATTGCATTTTGAACAGACGCTGTAACCGTTATTGAGATACGATGACAGCTCAGAGGCGGAGATTTCCTTTTTATTTTCCGAGGACGTCCTCATAGCGTAGGAGCATGACGGAGAGTGAATTTTTTTGGTGTTCACGTTTACTGTATATGTGCCCTCGGAGGGCTGTGCGTCACCGGAGCTTTTTGTGAATTTACGCCGACTGAAGTCGAGGCCGAAGTCTGCCCTGCGGCAGAGGATGCCGCCGCACTCTCTGTTTCGGCGTTTGCAGCCGTATCGGACTCACCTTCGGCTTTTGCTTCCTTGGTCACAAGATAAAAGCCGTCTTTTTCGTCTGCGTTTTTCGTCGAATTTTCATAGGACACAAAATCTCCGTATTTCTTCAGCATAATATGGTCTTTATACTGCAGCACAAGTGACATCGCGGAAAACACCGTACACAAAACGGCGCATACGGTAATTACGGTCGGCATAATTTTAAAGCCGTGTTTTGCGTTTTTCCCTTCGTTCTTCATACTCATTCCCCCGATACATTATGGGAAAATAATAACATTACGGAACAGAAAATAAAGCTTTTGTGCCGAAACAGCACAAGTTATCTTTTAATTCCGTCGGCAATGTATTTAAACACCGGAGCGCAGTCTAAGGCACCGCCCGCTCCGTTTTCTTTAAAGACTGTGATGACATAGCGCGGCGAAGAATACGGAAAAAATCCGCAAAACCACGAGTGCGTCACTTCGTTCCCGTTCTCGTCAAACCAGCCGCTTTGCGCCGTTGCCGTTTTGCCTGCGGCATCAAAATACTCGGTTTCCGCCCTTTTTCCGCTGCCGGACACAACGGTTTCGCGTAAAAGCTCGGTAACTGTTTTTGCCGTATCAACGCTCATTACACGCCTCGGAACGGGCAGCTCCGCCCTTTTGATTTCCTTTCCGTTCTCATCCGTTACGGCTTTCATAAGAGAGGGCGCGCGATACACTCCGTTATTTGCCACCGCCGCATACACGGCGGACATTTGCAGCGGCGAAGCAAGCAATTTGCCCTGACCGAATGCGAGGTTGCACAAATCCGCCTCAGAAATCAAGCTGTCGGCGGACGGCATAATACCGGACTTTGTCTCCCAACCGTCCGCAAGTTCGATTTTTTGACCGAGCCCGAGATTTTCACCCATGGCGCAAATGTTTTCTTTGCCGGTTTTAAGCGCAAGACTTATAAAATACGGATTGCATGACTCCGCCATAGCCGAATACATATTCATATTGCCGTGCCCCGTCTTTTTAAAACAGCCGAACGATATTTCTCCGTTCAAGTCGTACTTACCGTTGCAGACGATGCTGTAACTTGTAGGAATTCCGTTTTCCAAGGCGGCACAGGCGACAACCGCTTTAAAAACCGAGCCTACTGAGTACGGAGTTATCGCTCTGTTAAGGAACGGAGAAGATGAGTCGTTTAGGCTTTTTTCGGGCGCATTTCGGTCAAACGACGGTGTGCTCGCCATTGCCCTTATTTCGGAGGTGGCGCTGTCGAGAACAACGACCGCACCGCTGTCGATACCGAATTCTCCGAGAGCCGATTCACACAGCTTTTGTATATCTCTGTCAACTGTGAGCTCCACTCCGCCGGCCGACATATACCCATCCTTTAAAAATGTAATCTCCGCACCCTCAAGCAATTTTCCCGAAGCCGCCGCGCCACACCTTGCCTTCAGAGTTCCCGAATACGACAAAAGTATATCGTTGTAGCACTTTTCAATTCCCGAAACGCCGTTTCCGTCGCCGTCGATATATCCGGTTATGTGCGGCGCAAGGCTGTTTTCACCGTATCGCACCACCGTTTTTGCCGTCTTTATGTTTTTTTCGTCAAAAACGGCATTTGACGCACAAACCGCTATTTTCCCCTGAGACAAAGTCGAATAAACAGAAGGTATTTCGCTTTCGGGGACAATGACCCGGATAGAGGACAATGACTCCTCACACGGCTTTATCGCCGCCTTTAAAACGGTATCGCAATTGACAAGCGGACGCATTTTACAGTCGTAAATGTTGCCCCTTGACGAAGCCACCGTCACGCCGACGGTATTTTTTGATGCGGCGACATCCGACACGTTACCGCCGCAAAGCTCCGCCATTTTTACAAAAAGCACACCGAATGACAGACACAACAAAAAGAAAAGGGCACAAACTCGCTTGTTCATAATTCACCTCAAAAAAACAAAAAAAAACGCTCCCGTTTTATTATTGAACGGAAGCGTGTGTTTTATTTTATATTTTGTTTTCTGAGGATTGTTCCGGGAACAAATTTTAAATCGGAGCGTATTTTGAATTTCATCATGGCTCTCGGCGTGCTGTCTGTGGGTTCGCCGTTTTCGTCAAAAAGCTCCGTCACGACAAAGCTCTGCGGCTTTTTCCCCGGCTCGAGGCTTTCGAGAGTGTCGCCCTTAAAGAATTTATTTCGCTGTTCGCAGTAAACAAAGCCGTCGCGGCAATCCTCGACCACCGCCATAACATCCCACTCGCGGCGGTAACCGCCCTCAAAGCTGATATTCGCTTTTTCGTGCGGCGAATCAAAATAGAAGCCCGTGCAGTAGTCGCGATAGCTTACCTTTCGCACCTCGTCAAGTATCCATCTCGGCAAAACAAAGCTACCTGGCTCGCTGCACATATAAGCGTCGATTGCCGCTCTGTAAGCATTTGTTATGACCGCCGTATAATATGCGGATTTTGCTCTGCCCTCTATTTTAAAGCTGTCGATTCCGGCATCTGTAAGCTCAGGGATGTGCTCTATCATACACATATCCTCGGAGTTTAATATATATGTGCCGTCCTCTTCCTCATTTACCGGAAAATACCTGCCCTCGCGTGTTTTTTCCATAAGCGCATACTGCCAACGGCACGGCTGAGCACACTCGCCGCGATTTGCGTCACGGCCGGTAAGATAATTTGACAAAAGGCATCTGCCCGAAAACGACATACACATACTGCCGTGTACAAAGCACTCGATTTGCAGTTCCTTAGGAGTTTTGGCTCTTATCTCGGCAATCTCCGACAGAGATAGCTCACGAGCCGTAACTATTCGCTCGGCACCCATATTGTAAAACTCGTTTGCCGTGAGATAATTTACGATGCCCGCCTGTGTGGAAACGTGCAGCGGCACCGACGGCGCATACTTTTTGCAGTATGCCATAGTACCGATATCGGCTACAATATACGCATCCACTCCCGCACTTGCAGTCATTTCTATAAAGTCCGGCAAAAGCGGTATTTCGCTGTTTCGCGGAAGCGTATTAAGCGTTAAATAAACCTTAACACCCTTTTCGTGCGCTTTTTTTACCGCCTTTATGAGATCCTCTTCGGGAAAATTCTGCGGACCTGCACGCATACCGAATGAGCTGCCGGCAAGGTAGACGGCGTCCGCTCCGAAGCGCAAGGCTGCTTCAAAGCGTTCAAAATCGCCTGCCGGACTTAGTAATTCGGGTCGTCTTTTCATATTGCTCCTCTGGTAAATTACTGCGAAGCCGACTTGACCGCCTTTTGATTGGCCTGGAGTATGGCAATGTTATTGGCCTGCCGCTCCGAATCGTTTTTCGCAAGATAAATCTTTTTATTGGTATCGTGCGCGAAGAAGTAGTAATCGGTCTTTGCGGGATTGAGTGCCGCGTTTATTGAGTCGTTACCCGGGTTGCAAATCGCACCCACGGGCAGACCCTCGCACTTATATGTGCTGTAACGTGAGGTGTAGGCGGCAAGCTCCGTGGCATTTGTAACATTCTTCGCAATATAATCGTTGATATAGTCCGCCGTGGAGTCGCACTGAAGCGACGGATAAAGCCCCGGCTTATTGAGACGGTTGTGAAGCACCGACGATACAAGCGGCATCTGAGTCGCATCGGCAGCCTCTTTTTCTATAATGGAGGCGAGCTTTATTATATCGTCAACCGACATATTGAGTGCGTCGGCTTTTTTCTGATAATCGTCCGTCCACTTCTTCTGGAAGTTGTTTAGGAAGGTCCTTATAACGCTCGAGGCATTTTCGCCCTTATAGAAATCATATGTGTCGGGGTAGAGATAACCCTCAAGACTCCTGTAACGCTGCTCTTTATTCGGCTCATTCTTAATAAAGGTGTATTCACTGCTGAAGTCCACCTCTCTCATGGCCTTATAGATGGCGTCGGCTGAGCAAACCTCATATTTTTCGAGCTTTTCGACTATTTGGTCTGCCGTGTAGCCCTCGGGGAACGAAAGCCTTACGGTCTCGCCCGTTGACGGAGGAGATTTAAATGTTGAGAGCATCTTCTCAACGCCCATCGACTTGGTTATATAGTAAATACCCGACATATAGTTGTCATCACGGTAATTCATTATCTTTGCAAACATTTTGCAGAAATGCTTATGCTTTATAAGGCCGTTATCCTTTAATATGTTGATAACGTCGCTTGTGTTGGTCTCTGCGGGAATTGTAACAGATATAACGTTTTCGCTGTCGCGGCGTATTGCCAAAACATCGTTCATACAGCTAATCAGATACGACGACAGACAAATTGCGCATACAACGCAAACCGCTATCGTTATCCACGTTTTTTTGTTTCTTACGAAATACGCGGCTATTCTTACCGCAATTTCTTTTTCGTTTCCCTTTATCCCCTTTATCGGCGGCCTTTTACGTACGGCACCCTGCTCCGACGCCTGCTCGTAAGAGGCTGTTCCGAAAGAGGCGGCATTTCCGCCGTTTCTTCCGCCGCGTGTAATTATGGGACCGAATTCGTCATCATAGCTTATTCCGCGCGGTGCCGTACCGTTTTTTTCGGGCGGCCTTTTATGAATTTTGTGTTTTTCCGGCGGTCTTTTGTGAGCATTGTGAGCGTTATGTCTTTCCGGCGCATCGGTACTGTGATGCACGGGCATATCTCGTCTGACAGGCGGTCTTTTTTGCGGAGCGTCGGTAAACTCGGAGTCAAGGTCTTTTATTTCAAGCTTAAATGGCTTTTTGTCGCTCTTACGGTTTCTCTCAACCATATTTTTAAGCTCGGGTCTTTTCTGCTCGTCTTCCTCACGCGCATAAATATCCAAAAGGTCCCTATACGAATCATCGGGAGTTCTTTTATTGTCATCCATGGGCGCTCCTCCTTTCATTAAACTCTGTGTACTTTCTTATCCGAAACAATTATGTCGGATTTAATATCGTAACTGTCGTGCGGGATTCTCTTTATTATCTGCTCTTCGTATGCGAGCCCGATTTTTGTGCCTGAAAACGACTGTAAAAACCTGTCATAATAGCCTTTTCCGAAGCCGACGCGGTATCCGTCCTCGGAAAATACAAGAGCCGGTACTATACATATACCGTTATCAAAGGCGGTCATGATTTCACATGATGGGTTCGGCTCCATTATGCCGAACGCCCCGGGTTCAAGATCAAAAACAGAGTCTATACGGCAAAACTCCATATGCCCGAAAGCGTCAACGCATCTCGGCACGGCAACGATTTTGCCCGAAAGCACCGCCTGTTTAATTATACACGATGTGTCAACCTCGCGTGAAGACGACACATAACACAAAACGGTTTTAGCGTTTTTAAATTCATCGAGGGCAAACAGATTGTCCGTAACAAATTTGTCACGTCTCGCCTTCTCCTCCGGCAAAAGTGATTTTCTGTACTCCTTGGCGCGTCTTCTTAAAAACGCTTTATCCTCACTTTGAGCCGTCATTTTTATCACTCGCTTTGAACAGATGTTTTTATGCTTTCGGCAACCTCGCTTCCGCAAAGTGCCTCGACTGTTTTAAGTCCGAATTCGAGAGCCACGCCCATTCCGCGCGCAGTTATTATGTTCCCGTCCCGTTCTACGGGAGCGCCTGTGGCAACAGCACCGTAAAGGTCTTTTTCAAAACCCGGAAAGCATGTTGCGGTTTTGCCCCTCAACAGATTTTTATGGCCGAGCACGGACGGTGCCGCGCATATAGCGCAGATAAGCTTTCCGTCGCTTGAAGCGCGGTCTATAAATTCATTTACCTTTTCCGACTTTTCAAGATTTAAAGTACCGGGCATACCGCCGGGCAAAATAACCGCCTCTATGTCCTCGTTCGGAGAAACCTCGGTTGTCTCGGCGTCACACGTAATCCTGATATTGTGAGACGAAACTATTGTTTTTTTACCGACACCTACAACCTTAACGTCTTTTTTTGCTCTTCTCAGAACATCAATCGGCGTGAGAGCTTCTATCTCTTCACAGCCATCCGCAAGAAAAACATAAATCATTTTTTGTACCGCCGCGCGGGAATGCGGCAATCCTTTCTTTAAGCATTCAGTTCAGCGTTATCCCTGTATACACGCTGTCATTTATCTTCTCGCCTTTGATATTTTTTATCATACCTACGGCGGTGCGTTTGCAATTTTTAAATTCGGCGGCTTTTTCCTCCGGCACAGAGACAAAAAACGTATTTTCACCCGTTTTTTTCAAAACGTCCAACGCGTTTTCATATGTTCCTTCGCAGAGAAGCTCTGTGACAAAAACACCGTTTTCAGCCGGACTGTACGAGACATAAAAATCGTCTCCGATAACTATTTTGCCGTCGTCGCCGAGAAAATCCGAAAACAGTTTTATTTCGTTTTCTCGCCACACTACACGGTTTACGCCCTTTAACAGCTTTTCTCTTTTGAGAGCTGCCTTTTTTATATCCGACGGCTCGGTGCTTTTAATGTCAAGCGGCTTACCGCCGGTCAATTTAAAGACGGTTTTTTCGGCATAGAGAGCTTTATAAAAGCCGAATTTTTCGTAATAATCAAAAAGATTCTCCGTCGCCGGAACCAAAAACAGATAATCGGCTTTTCTGTCGGCGGCAAGAGCTGAAGTAAATTCAAGTAACGAACCCATTATGCCCTGTTTTCTGTAACTCTCTGCGGTGGCGGCTGCATAAATATAGTATGCAAAATACTCCTTTTCGCCGATTGAGAGCTTTTCCGGAAGCAAAAACAGTTGTGACACAACCTCTGCTTTGTCCGTGCAGATAACCGCATTTTCATAAGAAAAGCTGTTTTTGAAAAACATATCGATTGTTTCTCTGTCGTCGCCGAAGCAGCTTTGCCACAGCGAATACATCTTTTCTTTGTACTTCGGAGAAGAAAGCCGAATTTCCATAACTTATCCCTTATAAAAAGCGCGGTACTTCTGCAAAAGTATCTCCGGATAATATGAGAGCTTTGCCTTGCGGAGCCCTTCGCTTCCCGTATCGTCCTCACGGTTTATGAATTTATAATTAGCAAGCATATTTGCCGCAAATTCACGGTTTACCGTCGGGTAAGCTCCGCGAACCGAAGCATACGCCTTTTCTATATGTGTGCAAAAAGCCGAGCTGTTCAGCTCCTCGCCGAGAGTGTAAGCCACAACCTCGCCGTCCGCGTATAAAACTCCGCCTTTGAACCCGAGTTCATCAAAATTCGAGAACGCACGCTTTATGGCTTCAAGTTCGCTATCTATTTCATCGGGGTCCTTTTCACGGTTTAAAGCCTCCCACTTCCGGTTCATATCAAGACATAATTGCATATTGCCGTCGTTTATCGGCTCAAAATGCCAATCGTGGTTATTCTTGAAATAAGCTATATGGTTACGCTTGCCGTGGTACTTCCTGCCGGCAAGGTCAATAAGATCGGTGGTATTGTAAATGTAATCGGCGAATTCCCTCATCTCGGTAAACTCAAACTTTCCGGGCATCATATCTTCAAGCTCACGGACATTTGACGGAGTGAGGCAGTACATGGTTAATCGCGCGCCGTCGTGATTTTCGGCATAACGTATAAGTTCGTTTACGGCGGCCTTTTTATCGCCGTCGCCGCACGGGTAAAGATACATCGGATCGCCTATGCCGTCGCGCGCCAAAAACATACCGTCATACTCGCAAATTGTATTTTCATACACGGGCGCCCATATATAAAGGTTACCGAAGCAGTACTCGCAGGCCATATCGCCCGAACGCTCCATTACGCCCGTTACCCAAGCTCTGTCCGATAATTCGGGGTTTCTGAATTCAAGCAAAATTATTCTCCTAAACCAAGTTCTTTTTTTACTATACCCAATATTTCTTCGCTTATATCGGCTATGGGGCGCGGCTCACCGTTTTCGGAGCAGACCACGGTCTCCCAGCCCATTTTTTCCGCGGCAAATGCCGCCGCTTTTGCACAGCGACGCAAATACTCTACATTTGCCTCGTGGACGTCTTTTTTCACCTCGTCGCCGCCGTAGCGCTTTGTCATAAGTCGCTGTGACACGTCAACCGGCATATCAAGATATATAATCCTGTCGGGCTTCGGCACGGCGAGCTTTTCGTATTCGTAATCGCAAAGCCATTTAATATAGTCGTCCCACTCGCTCTGCGGCAGCTTTACCGCCTGATGAACGGCGTTCGACGAAGTATATCTGTCGGCTAAAATGACCTTACCCGAAAGATAATCCTCTTTCCAATGACGGCTGTAGCTCGCATATCGGTCCACCGCATAAAACGAGGACGCCGCATAGACGTTGACGCACGACGGGTCATTTCCGAATTCGCCGCCGAGATACATTCTGACAAGCGTGCTTGACGGGTCGTCGTAATCCGGTAGCTTAATTCTCCTTGTATCGACAGACAGAGCTGCAAGTTTTTTTTGAAGAAGCTCCGTTTGAGTCGATTTACCGCTTCCGTCAAGTCCCTCTATAACTATAAGTTTGCCGGACATACCTTTTACCCCTTTTAATTTTCAATCTAAATTATTATAGCAAACAATTACATTTTTTACAACAAAAAATGCACAATATTCCAAATTGCCTAAACCGATATAATGTGATAAAATATTGTAAAACATCGAAAAGGGGCAAATGCACAGATGAATCTCGATAATTTGGATTTAAATAAAAGCGGAGCATTCATAATAGGCCTTTCCGACTGCGGCGAAAAAATAACCTCGGCCGGCGGCAGAGTGTCTACGCAGGAGGGCACCGTGCTCGGTATATGGCAAAAATCGCAGGACTGCGAAAAAAACGCAAAGCTTATCGACAAGGTTACGCGCTCCGGTCACAATTCGGTAGTGGAGCATACATATTTTAATCTCGCCTTTCAAAATGTCACGGCGGTTGTCGAGCAATTCGTCATCGAATTCAGGCTCGCTTCATTCACCGTAAAATCACGCAGATACGTTGATTTTTCGGATGCGGGATTTTTTATTCCCGAGGATGCGGACGAAAACTACAAAAGCCATATGGCAAAGCTCTTCGGTCTGTACAGCGAATTCTGCGAGGCCGGCGTACCCAAAGAGGACGCGAGATTCCTTTTGCCGTACTGCCTTTTTTCCAACTTCTTTTGCAGCATAAACGGGCGTGAATTTTTGCACCTGTTAAAAGCCATGCTCTACGGCAGAGGCAGCAAATACCCCGAAATAGTAAAGCTCGGGCGCGAATTAAAAGAACAGGCGGAAAAGCTCACTCCCGGCATAATGACCGACTTTGACGAGCGCAGCAAAAACTATATGCCGGATAACCCCGACCTCTCGTTTATCGGCGACGTCCCGCGCCGCACAAACGGCAAAAAAGTCGAGCTTCTCTCATACACGGGCGACGCCGAAAAAAATGTTCAGAGAAGCGCGCTCATCTCTTACACCAACGCTTCAACCGAGGATATAGACCGTATTTTATCGGACGACACGGTTGCCGACAAAATAACATACAGTCTTGTGCACTCTTCAAGGCCGAGAGCGCTCGAGGCGGCGGATTTCACACTTCGTTTCAATGACGTTTCACTCTCCGGAATAACTCACTTCACACGCCACAGAATGCAGAGTATAGAAATTCCCGAACTGATAAGAGCAGACAGAAATCGGCACATCGTCCCCGAATCGGTCAAAAAAGACCCCGAGCTGCTTCTTAAATACGAAACCGCATTCAAGGAAAACGCCGCCGAATATGAGAGACTTCGCACACTCGGCAAGAGTGAGGAAAGCCTCGTGTACTACCTTCTCAGCGGCAACACGCTCGATATAGTCACAACCATGAATGCTCGCGAATTACTGACATTTATGAAGCTGCGCACCTGCTCACGAGCTCAGTGGGAAATCAGAGCGCATGCGGTAGAGGCACTCGAGCTTTTGAGAAAAGCCGCTCCGGGGATTTTCAAATACTACGGTCCGAGCTGCTTTATTTCATCCTGTCCCGAGGGCAGATTCTGTTGCGGCAGACAGGAAGAAATGCGCAAGACATTTTCAATGTAAAATAAGAATACCGAAGCCTTGTAAATCAAAGCTTCGGTGTTTTTTTGAGCAATTTTTCCCTCTCCCTGTAATCGGGCATATACCTTTCCACGAGGGCGTAAAACCTTGCCGAATGGTTCTTTTCCTTAATGTGCGCAAGCTCGTGCACAACAACGTAATCAACGGCTTCCGGCGGATAAAGCATAAGCCTGTATGAAAAGCATATTGAATTTTTCCCGCTGCACGAACCGAATCTTGTCGCTGCGGAGGTTATTTTTACGCTTGCCGGGTAAAGTCCCATTTTCTCGCTGTAATATTCCACGCGGCGCGGCAATTCCGCGGCGGCAAGTGCGCGAAGCTCCGACACTCTCTTTTCGTCAAGCGTTTTTTCAAGAGAAAGACGGTTCTTTTGCTTTTCTATATGCTCGTTTATCCACTTTTCATGCGATAAAACAAAGTCGTCTATCATTTTTTGCGGGCAACCGACAGGCGCCTTTACGCTTACTTTTAAATCCTTTGTCACGGTGAGCGACAGAGTTTTTCTTTTTGACCTTTTCAACTCATAATCTGTTTTCATAAAGTTCATAATATTAAAACAATTATAATCTATATTTTAAGTGTTCCGTTTTTTCGGGCAAACATAAGTATAGCATTTTCTCTGTAAAAATCAAATATTTCGGGAGGACTTAATATGTGTACCGCAGCAACATACAAAACAAACGATTTTTATTTCGGCCGCACGCTCGACTATGAATTTTCATACGGAGACGAAATTACCGTGACGCCGCGTAATTACCCGTTTAAATTCAAATTCGCGGAGCCTCTGAAGAGCCACTATGCCATAATAGGTATGGCATATGTTGCGGATAATTATCCGCTCTACTACGACGCAGTAAACGAAAAGGGACTTGCCGCGGCAGGACTTAATTTTGTCGGCAACGCATATTACGGTAACGAAAAAAGCGGTAAATGCAACGTTGCGCAATGTGAATTTATACCGTGGCTATTATGTCGATGCGCAAGCGTTGACGAAGCGAAAAAATTGCTCTCAAATGTAAATATCACAAACACGCCGTTTAACGAGTCGCTCCCCGCCGCACAGCTTCACTGGATAATAGCCGACAAAAGCGGCTGTATCGTAGTCGAGTCCGTAAAGGACGGACTTAAAGTCTACGAAAATCCCGTAGGCGTTCTTACAAACAATCCGCCGTTTGATATGCAGCTTCAAAATTTAAACAACTATATGAGCCTCAGCGCGGCTGACCCGAAAAACACATTTGCTCCCGATATAAATCTCTCGACTTATTCTCGCGGTATGGGCGCGCTCGGACTTCCCGGAGATCTCTCTTCGCAGTCGAGGTTTGTCAGAGCGGCGTTCGTCAAGGCAAATTCTTTGTCCGAGGACGGCGAAGAAAAAAGCGTAAGTCAGTTTTTCCATATTCTCAATTCGGTAAGCCAGCCAAGGGGTTGCTGCAAGCTGGAAAGCGGCAAATACGAGATTACGCTTTACACATCTTGTTGCAATACAGATAAGGGAATTTACTATTACACAACGTATGACAATCATCAAATTTCGGCTGTTGATATGCATCGCGAAAATCTCGATTCTTCCGCTTTGATACGCTATTCGCCCGCAAAAGACGAGCAGATAAATTTTCAGAACTGAAAAATTACAAAGTGCGGCGGCTCTTATTTTGAGATGTCGCCGCCTTTTTAATCGCTGTAAAACCGAAACATACCGAAAAATATAAAATACAAATAAAACTCTTGACAAACGCATATAATGATAATATAATAGTTAGGCACTCTGAAAGAGGGCACAACTTAATATCGCGGGGTAGAGCAGTTGGTAGCTCGTCGGGCTCATAACCCGGAGGTCGCAGGTTCAAGTCCTGTCCCCGCAACCAACAAGTAGCACCGAAAAAGATATCGGGGCTGAAAACCCAGAAACCACAATGGTTTCTGGGTTTTTTCATGTCGATTTTTAAGGTGGAATTCAAAAGATATCATTTCCCCAAATCGACCTTTTGGGGGGACTTGAACTAAATTCATAGGGTTTTAGGGGCAGATTTTACGATTGATTTCGTAAGGTCTGCCCTTTTTTTTGTTTTTCTAATTGTTAAATATTTGTGTCCTTGGAGGTTGCGCATAAATTGTATGCGCAACCTCTTTTTTCGTATATAGCGCATTATGAGCGTTGATATAAATCTGATAACTAAAGGAGTGGTGTATATGATTGCAGCGTAGACAGTAACTCAAAACAAAATTCAGGAGGTAAAGAAAGATGAATGATTGGGAACGATTACACAGACAGGCTGAGAGATATAAACAGTCATATCCCCCGGGAACAAGAGTAATGCTGCTTAATATGAACGACCCATATTCTCCTGTTGAAAGCGGTATGCGCGGAACGGTTCAGAGTGTGGATGATATCGGTCAACTCCTAATGAAATGGGATAATGGCAGGGCGCTTGCGCTGATCCCTGGCGAAGACTCATTCCGTCGATTGACACAGGAAGAAATCGACCAGGAGTTACAGGAACAAGCTCAGGAACAGACTATTAGTGAACAATCTATGTAAATGTGAGGTGAAGCAGAAAAACAGGACGGATGCCCTATGGCAATCCCATTCATTGATTTGTGTTCGGGTATCGGCGGCTTTCATTCCGGACTCGTAAATACAGGTCATTACAGATGCGTCGGTCACGCGGAAATTGATAAGAACGCAGAAAAAGCGTATAACGCCATTTACGGAGAAGAAGGAGGTTTGAATTATGGCGATTTGCGAACAATCAATCCAAGGGAACTCCCCCACTTCGACCTGCTTTGCGGCGGATTTCCTTGCCAAAGCTTCTCGGTTGCAGGACGGCGTCTCGGTTTCCGAGATACAAGAGGCACTGTCTTCTTTGAAATTGCCCGAATCCTTGCAGAAAAACGGCCTCCGTTTTTACTCTTGGAGAATGTCCTCGGTCTGTTATCGCATGACAGCGGCCGGACGCTTAATACCATCTTCTCCGCGCTTGTTGAAATGGGGTATAATCTCGAATGGATGGTGCTTAACAGCAAATACTTCGGAGTCCCCCAACAGCGAAGACGGCTGTATATTGTCGGATATCTTGATCCGAGATGTGCCGGAAAAGTATTTCCTTTCAGCGGCGGCAATGCGAAAAATCTTAAGCAACTTATCCCGGGACCACAGGGTCAAAGAGTCTACGAAACAGACGGAATAGCCTGTACGCAGTGTGCAGGCTCAGGCGGTTGGGGCGGCAAAACCGGATTGTATTTTATCGATATGAACGCCGATCCGGTCATTACCGATGTTGCCCGATGCATAACCGCAAGACAGGATTCCGGAGTAAGCAATCACAGAGGCGAACACTCTGCGGTTCTTATCGAAGACGCGCCGAGAGCAATACTGACGCCCGACAGAGAAACTGTCCGTCAGCAGGGCCGCCGTATGAAAGAGCCGAATGAAGCCATGTTCACGATAACCGCACAGGATAAGCATGGAATTTACCATAAAGGAAGAATCCGCAAACTTATGCCTATTGAATGTTGGCGGTTGCAAGGTTTCACGGACGAACAATTCTATAAAGCACAGGCAACCGGTCTGAAAGACGGTCACCTATATAAAATGGCAGGTAACGCAGTCAGCGTACCTGTCATTTCTGCTATCGGGCAGAGACTATACGAAATAAACCACGAATTTGGAATTGTAAAGGAGTAGCCATTATGCCTAACCATATTATAAACACTATCCGGTTGACGGGAGATCGGGAGAAAATAAGTGAACTGCTCGAATCAGTTAAGGATAACAGATTCGGAATCGGCTCTCTTGATTTCAACAAAGTCATTCCCATGCCGGAAAGTTTGCAGATTGAAACGAGTTCCTCTATGGAACGAGGTTTAAAAGCCTACAAAGAGTTTGTCGACATCTGCACTTTTGATGGCGCAAATAAGGATATGGACTTACTTAATATCCCGGATGACAAGGAAAACATTTTTCTTCGTATGCGCAAAGATGTCAAGAGAGAAGACTGGGAACTCGGCCGTCAGGCTTTCCGCAATGAAATGATGTACGGCGCGCCAAGTTGGTATGATTGGTCAATAGAGAATTGGGGAACAAAGTGGAACTCCTACGGCTATGACAACCTTGACCGTTCGGACATTGCTGAAAATCCCGCGCTTTCGTTCTACACCGCTTGGAGTGCTCCCCACCCCATTATCGAAAAACTTGCAGAAAGATATCCCGAGGTTTCATTTGAACATGAATGGGCAGATGAAGACATCGGAATGAACTGCGGCAGAAAGACTTACGAACACGGCGAGTGTACGGACACTTACTACCCCGAAGCAAAAGAAGCGGAACTATTCGCAAATAACCTTTGGGGATATGAAACCGATACTGAAATGACGGAGGAACAAACATTATGAGCATTAAGAAAATAGATAAGAATGAACTCCGTGGGTATGAAGGAAAAGAAGGTCTTATCATTCAGGGATGCGGCGGAAATCCACAGGAGTGGGTTGACGGAATCAATGAACTCTTTACCAAAGAGGAAATCCTTCTCGACGGGACAAAATTCGGTAACGACAACTGTGCCGTCTTTGAAAATGACGGATTGACCTGTTTGCTCTATGAGTTTAACGATGATACGAAAGTGGATATCGGCAAACTCGCCATGTGGCGAATCGGAACTCATTCGGATTTAGGCGGAACTTGGCTATCTGATTATGTTGAAAATAAGTTGGGCGGATTCAGTCTCACAGGAACAAAGAAACCCGATTGCCCGCTTATCGGACAGAACGGTAACATCTTCAACCTTATGGGGATTGCCGCAAGAACACTGCGGCATAATGGGCTTGCAGAGCAATCAAAGGAAATGACCAAGCGCATTACAGATACCGCGCAGAGTTATGACGAGGCACTCGGTATTATAGGCGAATATGTCAATATAACCTCGGTCGATGATTGCAGCGAGGATATGGATGCCGGAATGGAGATGCGCTATGATTGAAATGCTGTTTTTCCTTATAGGAATGGTGCTCGGCGGACTTGTTGCCTTTGTTATTCTCTGCTGCTTCCAACTTCATAGGATTAACCGATATGAAGCACAACTGCAGAGATTAAAAGCACAACTCTCAGCGCGGGACACAAACTAAATAATAATAAATGAAATTGAGGCCGTTTGCGTGTGTAAACACAAGAACGGTCTGTTTTTGTATTATAACGCAACTGCCTCCCGAAAGGAGGTCGGTTATATTGTCCGGTTCTGTAAGTCCACTGCCGTGGACAGGAAGCAAAGGCTGTATTTACACAACAATTGACGCTTTTATGCCGCCCCACAAGACTTATGTGGAAGCGTGTATGGGAAGTGCTGAAGTATTTCTGAGAAAAAAGCCCGTTGAAAGAGAAATCATCAATGATTACAACGGCGATTTGGTGAAATTCTTTCGTGTATTACAGCAAAATGAGAAGCTTGCTTACCTATTGGGTCGTCTTTATCTGTCTTTCAATTCAGAAGAACTATTCAGAATAAATAAGGCAATGCTCGCCGATGTACCGAATATTCTTGATGATTTGACAGAAACCTCGGTCACAGTGGAAAAAGCCGAATGGTCGGATATCGAGAAGGCTGTCGCTTTCTTCGAAAATCAGATATTCAGCTTCTCATCTACCGGAAAAACCTTTGCCATAGCAAAAAAGGACATGACCAAACGCTTTGGCAGACTTGTTACCGCCTGCAGCAGACTCAGAAATGCCGTTATCATGCACAGAGACTACAAGGACTGCATTTCTTATGCTGCAGGCAAAGACACTTTTATTTTGCTTGACCCTCCGTACAAGGGTACGGAAAAGTACTATCAGAAAGCCAACTTCGGCAGTGACGAACACGCAAAGCTGTTTGAATTTATGTATGGCATTCATGAGAAGTATGAGGGTAATTGCAAATTCATTATTACCTACAATAACGATCCGTATATTTGCAGTCTCGCTGAAAAATACGGGTTCGATACTTTTGTGAAAGAACGATTGCACAATATGCTTCAAAGCACAAAACCGGGCGAAATGTTCGAAGAACTGCTCATTGGTAATTATGATTTGAAAAAGCAGGCAGAAGAAAACAATCATTGCATCATGAAAGAAGCACAGCAATTAACGCTTTTCGATTTTCAGTACGATTATTAAGGAGAAGGAAATGGAGTACAAAACAGAATTCACAATTTTACTGCCGGAAAAATTGACAGCCGCGCTTGACATTGATGAGGACACTCTGTTTGAGACATATTTTGATGACGGGAAAATTAAAGTCAGAGTTATCGATGAGAGCGATTTCGAAGATGAGCTCAGCAACTGCGATTTGACCGATAACGACAAAGAGTGTGCAGAGTGTCCGAACTACTGCCACAGTTGCGGCAGGTGCTTATTTGATTCTTAAAGGAGAGTGATATTGATGAATAGAAAGATTGTTAGAGTCCTCGGCAAACGAGGACGAATTACGATTCCGTATGAAATAAGAGTCCGCAATAAAATCGGCTACAATGATATTCTTTCTTTCGAGGAAAAGGATAAAAACACCATTATAGTCCGCAAAGAAAAATTGTGCGGCGGGTGTACTCCCGAGTGCTTTGACGAAGAAAACTCAATTTCCATTGAAGAATTTATCGACAGCCTCACACCGGAGCAGCAGCACCGTGCAACAATATATCTGAATTTACTGTGGGCGCAGAAAGAGAGTGCGTCTGTTGGCAGAACATAAACCACTGTATATCACGGCGAAAGGAGTATAAGATGCGGGTAAAAATTTATCAAATAAATCCCGAAAGGGATAATAACCGAATGAAGTTCATGTCTCTAAGCGATAGTCAGTCTCCCGATCCGTCAATCTATGATGAAGTATTCGATGCGGAAATCGATGAAAATGAACTTGAAGAAATCTACGGTCGATTCAATACTGTGGGACATCCGCTGTTCAGAGGTCATTCGTTGTCAGTATCTGATGTTGTGGTGACGGACGGAAAAGCAAGTATCTGTCAAAGTATCGGTTTCAGGGATGTTCCTTTTGATACGACAAAAACACATAAGCCGGACAATCTTATGAGAGTGGTGTATGTCGAACCGAATAAAGCGCCCTATGTTGCCGAGGTTGCCCATACACTTGAAGCTGAGCAAAAGGCGGTCGGCGGATATATAGAAGTTGTATATCCCGACGATAACGAAACCTGTATCATTTGCAATGAGGAAAGCAAACTGATAGGAATGGAAGGCAACCGCAGAATCAGTGACGGTTCTTCAATTATTGCAGGACCGTTTTTTATCTGCGGAACAACCGAAGAAGATTTCAGAGGACTGACTGACAATGAGGTGGACTTATATATGGATCGTTTCAAAGAACCCGAGCAAATCAGCCCGGAAGAAGTACGCGCCGATACAGGTTGTACCATTATTTTTAGTATGTAAATTAAAAACGGAGGTTAAGAATCATGGCAGCAAAAAAGCAAATCACAAAAGACAATCAGAAGCAAACCGTAGCGACGGAAAATGAAAAAGCACAGTATAAAATCCCGTTTATTACTGCGCGCATCGACAGAATTGCGTCAGATGCAAACAGCAAAATCAAGGCAAATGCAAGCGTAACCATCGGAAATCATTTTGCTGTTCACGGCATCAAAGTTTATGACGGCGGAGAAAAAGGTCTTCAAGTCCTCTATCCCGGACATAAAGGTACGGACGGAAAGTTTTATGATGACTTTCACCCTATTACAAAAGAATCCCGCGAAGCACTCAACGGGTATGTTCTTGATGCCTATGAGCAGAAAATGGAACAAGTGCAGGCTGAACAGCAGACTGAGTCCGAGGAACTCGACGAAGATGAAGAACCTGCTTTCGAGCAGTCAATGTAACTTGTTTTCGAAGTTTATAAAAAGTGCTGGACTTTTCACGGATTATCAGTATTCTATAGATAGAGGTGATGTCCATGAGAACAGAAAAAATGCTCGCAGCCCTCCTCGCAGGACTGATAATACTGAGCCTTACGGGGTGCGGTGCAGATAAAGCAGAAAATACAAGCAGTGATCCTGCAACCACAGAAAGCGGTATCACGGCAACGGTAACGGAAAGCACTGCTGAGCCGACCGCCGAAAGCAGCCTGCCTGCGGGAACGAAAAGCACGACCAAATCTACGGCAGAAAAAGAAAAGGCTGAAAGCACTGCCCCTGCCGACAGCGGCAAAAAGGAAACTGCAAAGCCTGCGGATACTGAATCGCCGACTGTACCGCCGAAGCAGACAGAACCGCCGAAGGTCACAGAACCGCCGGAAAGCAAGCCTGACGAAACTCCGAAGTCTGTTGATTCTACACCAACCGAAACTGCAAAACCGGAGTCTGCCGGTCCACAGTTTGATATAAACTATTGGATTGAATTCGCAAGAAAATATGCTGAAAACATAGGTCTTGCGATAAACCCCGAAGCAGTCTCCTGTTGGGATAACCCCATAATAGCCAGACCGAACTCAAAATATCTTGAAAGAGATATAAAGGCAAGAATGAACAGATATAAAAATGTCGAAGGCTTTACGGATATTTGGGTATGGGCAGAACCGGACGAAAACGGTAATTACAGACTTTTTATAGGCTACGCTTAAAAATATAAATCTAACGGAACGCATCGTTTAACAACGGTGCGTTTTTTATTATCTGAAAGGGTGAAAATCATTGAAGAACAGTTTTCTCAGAAGAAGTGTTTCGCTTCTTCTTTCTATTTTTATCTGTCTGTCAACCATTGTTGGAGTAGCATTAACCGCATCAGCGGCGAGTACCACAGGCAAAGCCATTGTCATCGGGTATCCCCGAAATGGTGATGCCAATTACAGCACCGTAACATGGGGGCATGATGAACTGCACTATATGGGCGGTTGGATGTGTCACAAAGGAAGGCATACAACCTTCTATACAATGAATTCGTACAAGGGTAATATTTGTTACTGCATTGAACCCGGCAGACCGCTTGATACGGGATTGGTATTTACGCAGAAAGGCGAAGACTTTTTCGACAACTTTCCGAAGGAGTATAATAGTACAATTTCGGCTGATGACATCAAACTGTTTCTCGGACGAATCTTGCAGTACGGATATACCGGACAAATCTCAGACTCTTGGAAATCTCAGAATGCCGAGGATGCCGATACAATGTCAAAGGCTTTCGCAACGCAGCTCCTTGTTTGGGAAACCGTTGTCGGAGAGCGTGACGAATATTTTAATCATGTGACACCCAACGGTTATAACGCCATTCTTGAACAGGTGCGCGGAGATCATCCTCTGAGAAATGGCATTATGAATTATTATAACGCCATTGCTTCTGCTGTTCAGCAGCACACAAAATTGCCGAGCTTTCTTTCAAGAACAGCAGGCAAAGCGCAAACAGTAGAACTTTCGTGGGACGGCAGCCGCTATTGCGCCGAGCTTACCGATAATAACGGAGTTATCGGTAATTTCAATTATTCTGCTCCCGGTATGAACTGCGTTGTAAGCGGAAACAAACTCATCATAACATCAAATTCCGCACCGACAGATAAGGTTACTCTCACAGCGGAAAAGAAATCCTCACAGCGCCGTGGGCTGATTATTTGGTCTGACGGTGCATATCAGCCGGGCGGCGGAAATCAGGACACTGTCACTTTCGGTCAACAGGTTGATGACCCTGTCAAGGGATATATCAGTTTGAAAGTTTCTTACGGCAGTGCCAAAATCGTCAAGGTCAGCGAGGACGGCAAGGTGGACGGTATTACCTTCCGCATTCAGGGCAACGGCATCGACAAGACCGTTAAAACCGTAAACGGCGGCGTGATTCAGGTAGACAACCTCAAGCCCGGAGTTTACACCGTGACCGAAACCGAATATGACAAATATATTCCGCAGGAAGTTCGCCGTGTAACCGTTGTCAGCGGTCAGGTGTCTACCGTCAACTTCAGCAACAAGCTCCGCCGTGGCGACCTCACAGTCAAAAAGACTGCCGAGGACGGACTGATCGGGGGCATGAAGTTCCGCCTCTACGGAACATCGCTCTCCGGCATCGAGGTCAACGAGTATGCCGTGACCGACAAAAACGGCGTAGCAACATTCAAGGATGTGCTGATTGGCACGGGATATACCCTCGAAGAAGTCGACACTCCGACTCGCTATGTCGTACCTGAAAAGCAGACTGCCGCAATCGAGTGGAATAAGGTTACGAACAAGTCCTTTGACAATGTCCTCAAGAAGTTCAATGTCACCGTAACCAAGAGTGACAGCGAAAAGGGCTTGCCGCAGGGCGACGCATCTCTCGCAGGTGCTGTATATGGCATCTATAAAGGCAATCAGCTCATCGACACCTACACCACCGACGCAAACGGCAGTTTTACGACCAAATACTATATCTGCGGCGACGATTGGACGATTCGTGAGATCAGCCCCTCCGAGGGATATTTAATCAATACCGAAAGCCTGCACATCGGTGCGGAAGCCAAGCTGTATACCGTGGAATACAACCTTGCAAAGCCCCTCAACTCTCTTGAAAATATCATCAAGGGAAAAATCGCCGTAATTAAGCACTGCGATGACGGCGCTACCAAAATCGAAACACCCGAAGAAGGCGCCGAGTTTGAAGTGTATCTGAAATCGGCAGGCAGCTACGAAAACGCCAAGGAAACCGAACGGGATATCCTTGTATGCGACGAACACGGTTTTGCTGAAACCAAAGACTTGCCCTACGGCGAATATACCGTAAGGCAGATTAAGGGCTGGGACGGCAAAGAGCTTCTTGCGCCGTTTACCGTCTTCGTCAGCGAGGACGGACAGGTATACCGTTTTCTCATCAACAACGCGCCCTATGAGGCAATCATTGAAATCGTTAAAAAGGACGCCGAAACAGGTAAAATCATTCCTGCGGCGGGCATCGGTTTCAAGGTGCGCAACACCGACACGGGCGAATATATCGTGCAGCATATCAACTACCCGACGCCTACGGACATTGACACCTATTATACCGATGTCACGGGCAAGCTCATGATGCCCGAAAAACTGCCTTACGGCAATTATGAGATCATCGAGCAGTGTACGGCTTACGGATATGTTCTCGACTCTGCTCCCATCGCATTCAAGGTGGACGGCGAGAAAACCATTGTTACGGTCGAGAAGTTCAATATGCCGCAGAAAGGCATCATCCGCATTTCCAAAAGCGGCGAGATTTTCTTCTCCGCTGTGGAAACGGATAGCGTATACAGCCTTGTGTTTGCGGATAAAAACCTCGCAGGGGCAACCTATGAAATCACCGCCGCCGAGGATATTATTACGCCTGATGGCACTCTGCGCTACGCCAAGGATATGGTTGTTGATACTGTAATCACCGATGAAAACAGTGTGGCGGAAAGCAAGGCGCTGTACCTCGGAAAATATACAGTCAGAGAAACAAAAGCACCCTATGGCATGGTGCTGAACGGCACGCCCAAAACCGTTGAACTGACCTATGCGGGCGAAACCGTTGAGGTCACCGAAACCGCCGCCGAGTTCTACAATGAGCGCCAAAAGGCAGCTCTGTCCCTTGCCAAAATCCTCGGCAGGGATGAAACCTTTGACATCGGAGATAACGGAGAAATCCTCTCGGTGCAGTTCGGGCTGTACGCTGCCGAGGATCTGTTTGCCGCAGACGGCTCATTCGTCCCGAAGGACGGCCTGCTTGAAATCGCCAATTGCGACGAAAACGGCAATATCACCTTTGTGACAGACATTCCCGTAGGCGCAAAACTGTATGTAAAGGAAATTGCGACCGACAGCCATTATATCCTCTCGGACGAAAAATATCCCGTGACCTTCGACTACGCCGGACAGGATACCGCCCTCGTGGAGATCAAAGCAAACGGCGGCGAAGCCATCAAAAACGATATCCTCTACGGATCGGTCAAAGGACTGAAAATTGACCGTGAAACCGAGAAGCCCATAGTTGGCGCAAAGTTCGGACTTTTCCGCAGTGCCGAAACCGAGTTTACTGCCGAGAACGCACTCATTACCGCCGTATCCGGCGAGGACGGCACTTTCCTCTTTGAAAATGTTCCCTACGGCAATTGGCTTATTAAGGAGTTGCAGCCCGCCGACGGTTACCTCTCCAATGACGAAATCTATCCCGTCCGCATCAGCGAAAACGGACAGACCGTCGGCATTACGGTCGTCAATGACCGCACCCCCGAAATCGGAACAAAGGCAACAGTGAACGGCGAAAAGACTGCCACTGCCGAGGGCGATATCACCATTGAGGATACCGTTTCGTATAAGCACCTTATTCCCGGCAAGGCATACACCATTAAGGGCATCCTTATGGACATGGCCACAGGCAAAGCATTCCTTGTCGATGGCAAGGAATTGACCTCCGAAGTCACCTTTACACCGGAGGAAAGCTGCGGCGAGGTCACCGTCCGCTTCACCTTTTGCGGCAGTAAAATCACCAAGCAGACTGACCTTGTCGTTTTTGAAACGCTATACCGTGACGGCGTTGAACTTGCCGCTCATGCCGACATTGAGGACGGCGGTCAGACCGTGACTCTCATTCCGCCCAAGCCGGATATTCCGCAGACTGGCGACAACTCCAACCTCGGTTTTTGGATCGGTCTCGGCAGCGTTGCTCTCGGCGGTGTGATTGCCTGCATTATTATGTATTGCAAGCGCAAAAAGGACGAGGATGATGAATGATGAAACGGGTGTATGTCTGCGCTCCTCTCGGTGGGAATATTGAGGAAAATCTCAAAAAGGTCAAGATATATACCGCATATGCACTGAGATGCGGCACGGCTCCGGTCGTGCCGCATTTCTATGCGGAATGTCTTGACGATAACGACCCGAAAAACCGGGAACTCGGCTTGGCGGCAGGAATGTCGCTTCTGTGGCTTTGCGATGAGGTTTGGGTATTCGGAGATACCGTCACGGACGGGATGAGAGCCGAACTGAAATTCTGCAAAAACCTCAATATCCGCATCCGATATATAACCGAAAAAGAAATTCAAAATGTGATCGGAGGTAAAACCCTATGAAAAAGAAACCCATGAGAATTCTTCTCACTCTTCTGCTCGTGGCCGTCCTTACGACGGCATTCTCCATGACCGCATTTGCGGCCGGAGATGTGGCAGGCGCAATCGAAAGCACTTGGAACGCTGCCAAGGGACAGATTCAGACTGTTGTTAATAATGTGGTGTTTCCGGTCTGCGACATGATTCTCGCCATCCTATTTTTTGTGAAAATCGGGACGGCTTACTTCGACTACCGAAAGCACGGACAGTTTGAGTTCGCTGCCCCGTGCATTCTGTTTGCCTGCCTTATTTTCACGCTGACCGCACCGCTGTATATCTGGTCCATTATCTGATACAGCCGGATACGGAACGGAGGTGATGACTTATCTTTGACTGGTTAGGTGATATAATCTCAGGCATCGGCGACGCCATCGGAAACGCAATAGATGTAGTGGAAAGCGGTATCGCCAACGCTATCTGGAACGCCATGCTCCGTTGGATATACGAAATTATTTACGGGGCGATTGCCGACTGCTTCGAAATGATCGGCAATATGAGTGCGGAGGTCTTTGACCTCGAATGGGTGCAGGCGACCGTCAAGCTGTTTACGCTGTTCGGTTGGGGCTTGTTCGTCGCCGGCACGGTTGTCGCCGTATTCGATGTCGCCATCGAGTATCAGTGCGGCAGAGCAAACATTAAAACGACTGCGCTGAACATTTTGAAAGGCTTTTTTGCCTGCTCCCTCATCGGTGTTGTGCCGATTGAACTGTATAAATTCTGCATCAGTCTGCAAAACACCTTTTCGCACGATTTGATCGGCATTGCATCATCGGGTATCAATTCAAGTCTTGCGGATGTCGGACTGAGTGCGCTTGTCAGACTGTTCTCGCCAAGCATAGGTACGACATTCAGTCTGCTGAATCTGCTGTGCATGATTGCCTTTGCCTATTGTGTGATCAAGATGTTTTTTGCCAATATCAAGAGGGGCGGAATCCTGCTCATTCAGATGGCGGTCGGCTCACTGTATATGTTTTCCGTGCCGAGAGGATATGCAGACGGCTTCAATCAGTGGATGAAACAAATTGCCGCACTGTGCTTGACTGCATTTTTGCAGACTACGCTGTTGTTCTTGGGGCTGATCACTTTCCCCGACAATATGCTGTTGGGGCTTGGCATTATGCTTGCGGCAAATGAAGTGCCGCGGATTGCGCAGCAGTTTGGGCTTGATTCAAGCGTTAAGGTCAACATGATGAGTGTTGTACACGCCACGACCACTGCTGTCAACCTTACGCGAACGGTGGCCAAGGTCGCAGGCAAATAAGGAGGTGCAGTATGAAAAACTATATGCAGGCAAACAGATTTTTGCAAAAATACGGTCCGGACGCATTCAAAATCATTGCCGCTTATGAGGAAGCGGCAGATATTCCGCCAAACGAGCGATATGCAAATTGGTACGGCGATTACGGTATATTCGAGCCGTCATTAAACGAGGACATGACCTATGACAAGCTCCTGTCTCGTTACAAAGTCGGGCTGAAATATCTCGGTATTATCCACGAACAGACAAAAGCAGTGTGCGGTAATTTCCTCTCGGAACAGCTTGCAGAGCATATCCGTGAGCAACTCGGACGGCACAATGCCGACGCCGAATACCGTCCGACATCCGTTATAACTAAAATGGATACGCCGGAATTCACAAGGGATATGCTTGCAGTCGACCGAGATATGGAGGTGGACTGCGACATCGGGCATCAGATCACCTGTTATCTCGAAACATGGTTTGATGTGGACAAGAAATTTGGAACGAACACGGCAGCGGACGATGATAAGTGGCTGAATCTATATGCCAAGTACGACCCGTTCGCCGACACGCTCCGGCTTGAATTTACCGTCACGACCGCCGATTCCTGCGAGGAAGGCGAATATGTACCGACCGTTGCGGAGTCGCAGCTCATCAAGGATATGATCGCCGAAAAGCTCCGTGAGGAATACGGACAGACGCCCAAGGAATTCTGCGAGGACATCGGCGGAATAGAAATCGGAGGAATGACGCAATGACACAATATATCTATCCGCAGAACCTCAAAGCCACCGCCAATCTGTGGCTTTGGAGTTTGCGGGACTTTGTAATACTTGCGGTAGCCGCACTGTTGTCGGTTCTCGCACTTGTGCAGCTGCACATCTTTATGCCGGCCGTAGCTGTTTTATGCTACGGCTTTTTAACGATCCGCATGGACGATACCACCGTAATGGATTTCATGCGTTACGCCGTGCGGTATTTAATATCCACACAGCAATACTTTGAATGGAGATGATGATAATGAAACAGCAGAAAAAGAAAAAAGGCCGTTCGGTGCAGGATCTGCTTGGTATCCGCACCTTTACGAAATACGGTCTTTCTACCAACAAGGGCGAACTGCTCTTTTACCTTGTGTCGCCCACCAATATATCGGTGCTGTCACATACCAACATCGAGATCAAAATTCGCCATCTGATGATGGTGCTGTCGGCGCTGCCGGACATCGAGATCGTCTGCACCGACTCGTCCGAATGCTTCGACGATAACAAAGCCTATCTGACCGAACGCCTTGAAGTTGAGGAAAATGCAAAGGTCAGGAAGCTCATCAAAAAGGACATTGACTTTCTCGATACCATTCAGGTGGAAATGGCAACGGCCCGTCAGTTTTTCTTTGTTGCCCGAATTAAAGGACAGAAAGAAAAACAGGTCTTTGAAACCGCAAACCGCATTGAGAGCAAAATCGCCGGCGAGGGCTTTGAGGTACACCGTCTTAAAAAGCCGGAAATCAAACGCATCCTTGCTCTCTATTTCGATGCGAGTATGCAGGGCGAAGCAATGCCCGACATTGACGGCGAACAGTTCTACGAGGGTACGGACAATGAGGACGAGGAATAAACCCGTCCTCATATTTTTCTGCCTTCTGCTGTCGGCGGCAGCTGTGCTTGCAGGCGTAAATATCTATTCTGAGTTAAAAGAACGGCAGAAAGAAAAAGAGGACTTTGCTGCCGTCTCACAAATCGCCGAGCCTACGGTCACGGCGGCACAGACAGAAACAGAGCCGACCGAGCAGCCTGCGGCAGAACGCAATATACAAGCTCTCATCGCGGAAAACTCCGATTGCATCGGGTGGCTCTCTATTGACGGCACAAACATCAGTTATCCCGTAATGCACACACCGTCCGATCCGCAGAAATATCTCCGCCGAAACTTCTACGGCAAGTACAGCCAAAGCGGTGTGCCGTTCCTTGACGGACGGTGCAGCACGGTCGGCGGCAACCTCATCATTTACGGTCACAACATGAAAAACGGCACAATGTTCTCCGATTTGAAGAAGTATCTGAATACGGATTTTCTGAATTCACACCGCACGGTAAGGCTGGAAACCGCCGACGGTGTGTTTCTGTTTACCGTGACCGAGGTGCGGAGAACCAATACCGCAGACCCATGGTATGACCGCACAACCTGCGAGGACGGCAGGCACCTCATCCTCTCCACCTGCTACGGTTCGGGCAAGGACGGCAGGCTGCTGATCATAGCCGAAGAATAACGGCAGAAAGGAAAAACTATGCTCAAAAGAAAACCGAAAATTCTCACGCCGGAACAGGCAGAGGAAATCCGCACCAAGGACTTCTTCGATATGATCCTTCCCGGCAGCATTAAATTTTTATCCGACCACTATATAGTCGGCGACAGCTACCGCTGTGTGTGGGCAATCCGTGAGTATCCGCCCTCCACCGAGGAACAGGCAATCCTCTCGCAGCTCGCCGACCGCAACGGCGTGTCGCTCCGCATCTATCACCGTTTGGTGGAATCTATGGAACAGCGTAAAATCATTCAAAACGCTACCCGGCGCAATCGGCTGAAAAGCGGCGGCAACGATGTAAGCGAAACCATTGAAGCCGAGGGCAATTTGCAGGATGTTATCGAACTTCTCGCCAACCTCCGAAAGAACAAAGAACCGCTGCTCCATGTGTCTGTGTTCATCGAACTGAAAGCCAGGAGCATGGAAAAGCTAAAGGAATTGCAGAGCGACATTGCAATGGAACTCACTCGTTCCAAGATTTCCGTCGATAGGCTGACACTGCGGCAGAAAGAGGGCTTTCTCTCTGTTCTGCCCGTGGGCGCGAATATGTTCGGCGCACAGTATGAGCGAGTATTGCCTGCATCCTCGGTCGCCAATATGTACCCATTTAATTTCAGCGGCAAAACAGATCCACACGGCTCATATGTCGGCAGAGATAAATACGGCACGAATATCCTTGTGGATTTCGACCGCAGAGCCGAGGACAAGACCACAAGCAATATCCTCATTCTCGGAAACAGCGGACAAGGCAAGAGTTATCTTCTGAAACTTATCCTCACCAACATCCGTGAATCGGGCAAGCGCATAATCTGCCTCGACCCCGAATCGGAGTATGAGGATCTGTGCGATGCCCTCGGCGGCTGTTATATTGACTTCATGTCCGGCGAATACACCATCAATCCTCTCGAACCCAAGGCATGGACAGACAGCGTTGAGGATATCGACGCCACTACACCCGAAGCGTTCAAGAAAGTGACAAGGCTTTCGCAGCACATTGCCTTTCTAAAGGATTTTTTTCGCAGTTACAAGGATTTTACTGATTCGCAGATCGACACTATTGAAATCCTGCTCTCTAAGCTGTATGCCCGATTCGGCATTACCGACAGCACGGATTACGGCATGAAAAAGCCCTCGGACTTTCCCGTTATGGAGGATTTCTATAAGCTGTGCGAGGAAGAGTTTATGGGCTATGACAAAAAACGCAAATACCTCTACACCGAGGAAACGCTCCAAGAGGTCTGCCTCGGCATCCACTCCATGTGTGTCGGCTCGGAAAGCAAATATTTCAACGGACACACAAACATTACCGACTCCAACTTCCTCGTATTTGGTGTGAAAGGGCTTATGGATACCAACCGCCGACTCAAGGACTGTATGCTGTTTAATATCCTGTCCTATATGAGCAATGAACTGCTCGGCAAAGGCAGCACGGCGGCATCGGTGGACGAGCTGTACCTCTTCCTCTCGAATATGACTACAATCGAATATCTGCGTAACTGTATGAAGCGTGTGCGCAAAAAGGACTCCTCGGTCATTCTGGCAAGTCAGAATATCGAGGATTTTTTGATTCCGTCTATTCGAGAATTTACAAAGCCGCTGTTTTCCATTCCCACACACCAGTTCCTGTTCAACGCCGGGCAGATCAATCCCAAGGAGTATATGGACGCACTGCAAGTTGAGCCGAGCGAATTTGAACTCATCAAATACCCGGAACGAGGTACTTGCCTCTATCGGTGCGGTAACGAACGGTATCTCCTGCAAGTCATTGCACCCGAATACAAGGCGGCTATTTTCGGGAAGGCCGGTGGTCGCTGATTTCCGCATGAAAGGATGTGAACGCCTATGAGCGCAACCGTTGCGGCGGCTCTCAAAAAGATAGCCGTCGCTGTTCTGACCAACAAAAAACTGCGGCGTGTTGTTCTCGGCATTATCCTCGGTATTATTATCATTGTCATGATGCCGATGGTAGCAATACTCTCTATTTTCAGCGGCGATATTGATATCGACACCGACCGCTTGCAGGACATCGTAATCGAGGAAATGTCCGACGAGGAAAAAGCCAAGCTGCAGACGGTCGAGGACATGATGAACGCTATCGAATCTGCCATGACCGAAAAGGGCTTTACGGCAGAAAGGACAAAAGAGGCACAAGTGCTGTACACCCTCGCCTTGTATGACTATGCCCAAGCGGATGACTTTGTGGATAAGCTCGTCGGGTGCTTCGATGAGGGACAGAGCGACGAGCAGCTCATCGCCGCCGTCAACGCCGTATTCGGAACGGAACTGAAAACTGAGGACTACAGTAAAATAATGAATTCCATCCGAGCAAAGGCAATCAATGTTTCAAAATTCGTCGACCCCGAAACAAAAAACAATGTTGATCTTGCGGAATGGGCAAAGCAGGCGCTGTCCCACGGGTGGGGCTATGTATACGGGACATACGGTGAGGTGCTGAACGAATCCATACTCACGACAAAAATATCGCAGTTCCCGGAACAGGTCGGCGAAAACGAGGAATTTATCCGTCAGCATTGGCTCGGCGGCCGCACCGCCGATTGCATCGGGCTTATAAAAGGCTACGCATGGTTTAATTGTGACACCGGACAGATTGAATATCGCTCCAACGGTGTTCGGGATACCGGCTCCGACCCTATGCTCGATATGGCGACCGAGAAAGGCACAATTGATACAATGCCCGACATTCCAGGCATCGCCGTATGGATGGACGGACACATCGGCATCTATGTTGGGGACGGACAAACTATTCACGCTGCGAACACAGAGTTGGGTGTTATTATGACGCCCCTTGCGCAGTCAGGATGGACGCATTGGCTCAAGATACCGTATATCACCTATACGGAGAATACCAAATCACAATGAAAGGAACGGTCTATATGGATAAAAGTAAAATCAGGCAGCTTGCCGACTATGCCGTCCGGCAGTGCTGTGAAAATTCCGATAACTGTTATTGGTCGGTTTCTTATGATGAACTGTACCACCACTTTGGTGTTGAAATCACCGACAGTAACGAAAGCGCAAAGCTGATCGAAAAGGAATTACGGCAGAGAGAGGAAATCAATGAACTCATTATGACCGAGGACGCCATCGAAATGACTTGCCATCTGAAACACTGTCCACAGTGTCAGAGCGACCCGGCAAGCCTGTTCTCCATCCTCGGCTGTAACCTCTACGATGAACACGAAACGGAACACGACCATGAGCCTGCGAACGAATCCTCCGATGAGGACGAAACGCAGGCTCTGTCTATGTGAGGGAAAATGCCTATGGTTATAAAAGCAGACTTAAAACACAAACAAACAGACTTTAATCTGCCGCGGTGTGAGATTGAAAAAGTGGTAAAATTGACTCCGCCCGAATATGCCGAATTTGTTTCCAATCCTCTTGGATACTATGATTTCCTGCGTGAGTTCAACGCAGAGAAGCAGAAAAGCCCAACCGACAGCATACCGTGCCTGTTACTCATAGGAGAAGGACACAAAGACGGCTTTATCATTGACACACAAGGTTATGACTACGCCCGATACACCGCCCACATTCCTAATGCCGAGCAACTTGCTGTTGCCATTCAGTATCCGAGCCTTGAAAACGCTGTGCGTGAAACTGCAATAATGGCAGACCGTATAGTTCGAGAAGCAATCGATTGTAGTAATAAAAAATACAGCATCAATACCGATGAATTACGAAACAAGTTTAGAGGTGCAGGATTCAGCGAGGAATTGATGTATGTAGCACTGAAAGACAGACCGGAAATTGAAAGCGTTGATTTCGATGGTGGCTATATGCTCTGCACTGTAAAAGATGAATATATACAGCAGGCTGATTCACGACGAACACTGACGCAGGAGGAAGCGGATATCATGCTCGCCAAGCATATCCTGTGGCTGAACGATGCAGGCGGCATACAGGCGGATTTTTCAAACTGCCTTGTGCGGGGACTGAACCTTGCGCATAAAAACATGATGAATGTTGCTATGGATAACGCACGGTTTGTGAACACCGATCTACAGGGTGCGGAGCTCAATTTTTCCGTTGCCAATGACACACGGTTTGAAAACTGTAACCTCGAAGATGTCATCGCCGAAGAATGCGAATTCAAAAACACGGTCTTTTCAGGGTGCAAGATGTCGGGCGGCGTTTATACTCACAGCGATTTAAGCAATGCCGTAATGATCGAATGCAAGATGGAACACGGCAGTTTTCAAAACTGTTGCACTGACGGCACGAATTTCTACGGCCTTAATGATTACGCGGAAATCAATATGCGCGGATGTAATTCAGACCGTGAGGATTGGCGGCGAGACGGCTTTGATCCCGAACTGACTATGTGACAGAAAGGAAAGCACAATATGAAAAAGACAACCTTCAATATTTCATTTGACGAGGACAAGGCATCCGCCCTTGTCCTTTATCTTTCGCAGAAAGGTACGACTGTCGAAACTGAACTTGAAAAAGCGCTCGACACACTTTACAGCAAAACCGTGCCTGCCGGTGTTCGTGATTTTATCGACATGAAATCCGGCACCGCTTCTCCCTCTGCCGTGCCGAAGCTGAAAAAGCCGAGGCCACCCAAAGCAGAACATACGGAAGTCAGTGAGGTAAGCGCCGATGAGTGATATTGACATTACACTGTACCTTAACAAATATCGTGTACGGGCTTTGTCAGACGCACTCGGTGATCAGACTGCCGAAACGGTCGAAGATAAATTGGCCGAGGCGTTCGACACATTGTATCAGGAATATGTTCCCGATGAGCAGCGTGCCTCCATCGAGGCAAGGATTGAAAGAGAGGACACCGCAGAACAGGCGCGGCTGGAAGCGGCCCGACGCTTTGCGGTTTACCACATTCGTGAAAAAGGTGATGACTATCACTTCACAAGCGATCACTTCCGCTCCCCGATGCAAGCTGCGTACCGATACCGCCTCTATGAGCGCGGCGAGTTATCCGCCGACCCCAAAACCTTCGCCGATGCTTTTATTGAAACGAATCCTGTCAACCTCGAATATTTCAACGAGGTCTGTTCAGACATCCATTCGGATAATCGAATCTCTGCTTTGCTCGAATTTGATTTGGATGAAGGTCGGGTCAGTGTTTACGACGGCATGGATAACGAATGGCAAACCTACTCCCTGCGTGATTTTTCCGTTGCGGCTTATAAAGCATTCCGCTCCGATTACCGAAGCGAGGAAGGGCGTCGTAAAATATTCAACAGGAGCCTTGCGGGGAAAGAACTTAGTTTTTCGGAAGAACCATCAAATGATATTACAGTATCTGATATGAAGATGTAACCGCTGTGTCTGCCCCTGTGTCGCCCTGTGAGGCAAAATGGTTGCAATCCCCGACCGAGTCCCCCATCACAACAAAACAGGCGAAATAACGGCTTTCAGGAGGTGACTGTGCAATGCGGAAAATCGGCGGTTCAGCCGTCCGATTTTACTTGCAGGAATAAGAGCCGGGGTTGCAATGCTCCCCGACTCGGTTCACATCGGACGGCAGAGCCGACCGTTAAAGGGCTTTTCGCACTTTCACAATCGGGGTCGCAATAAACGCATTTTCAAGACTTCGGGGTCGGAATTGCAAATATGCCCCATTGTACAAGGAAACATATCGGCGTTGATGGCTCAAAAAAGGAGGTTGCGCATAAAATGTATGCGCAACCTCCTTTGCCGAAAAAGCCTTATTTTATGCGGTTTTTCAACAGAAGGAGATGATGAAAAATGGACGAAACAAAAAAGAAATTTGCTCTGTGGGCATACCCTACCACACTGGAAAAGGTGGAACGCTTGTATCGTTTGGATAACTGCCGAAGCAAATCAGAGTTCATAGAAAAGTCAGTTTTATTTTATGCCGGATATGTTTGCACAGAGGACTGTCGCGAATACTTTCCGGAAGCCATCGTCAGTACAATCCAAGGGTCGCTTGACTCTTTCGAAAATAGAATGGCATCCTTGCTGTTTAAGTATGCTGTAGAACTTGCAATGACGATGCATGTATCGGCTGCAAACTTCCGTGTGGATGAAGATACACTTGCCCGGCTCAGAGGAAAGTGTGTCAATGAAGTCAAGAGACTCAACGGCAAAATTTCATTCGATGACGCTGTCCGCTATCAGAAAGGCAGATAACGATGGCGAGATTTATTTTGAAGTGGAGATATATAAAATCAGGTTCAGCAAAACACAGCACGAATCTTGTAAAATATATTGCCACTCGAGAAGGCGTGGAAAAATGCGATGAATCATGGAAACATCAGTCTGCGACGACGGAACAGCAGCGTCTTATCAAGCAGCTTACCGAGGACTTTCCCGATGCGGTGAACAGTTTTGAGTACCAGGACTATGTCAATGCTCAAACAAAAAGCACAGCCTCAGAATTTATAAGCAGAACCATCGAAGAAAATCTCGACCTCATCGGTAAGAAAGAAAACTATGTCGGGTACATTGCTATGCGGCCGAGAGTTGAGAAACAAGGCGCTCACGGTTTGTTTTCGCAAACGGACAGACAGATAGATCTTTCTGCCGTATCAAAAGAGGTTGCGGAACACGAGGGTGCGGTATGGACAACTATCATGTCTCTTCGCAGAGAGGACGCAGCGAAACTTGGCTATGATAATGCAAAGGCATGGCGTGATCTGCTTCGAGGTCAGGCAAACAAATTGGCAAAGGCCATGGGCATTCCTCTCGGCGACCTGCGTTGGTATGCCGCATTTCATAATGAGGGCAACCATCCGCATATTCATTTGATCTCATACTCGGCAGGGAAAGAACCGTATATGACCGAGCAGGCATTACAAACATTCAAGTCAGACTTTGCCCGAGAGATTTTCAAAAACGACCTCTACCACACATACCAGGACATGACCGCACACAGGAATGAACTGCGCAGGACCGGCAGAGATAAAATTGCGGAAATTGTTCAGCAGATCAATAACAGCGCATATGAAAACGAAACTGTTGTGACGATGCTTCTGGAACTGTCAAAGACGCTTGAAAACTACAAGGGTAAGACGGTCTATGGTTATATGCCCAAGGCGGCAAAGAATCTGATCAACGGTGTCATCGATGAACTCGCCAAGGATGATCGAATTGCAGAACTCTATAATCTATGGTACGAGCAGAAAGAAAATGTTTTTCGCACCTATCAAGATACGATGCCAAAGCGCATCCCGTTATCCGCAAACAAAGAGTTCAACTCTATTAAGAATGCGGTTATCCAGGAAGCGCTCAACATCCTGCACAACAGAATTACCTTTGAAGAAGATATGCAGCAGGAAACGGAAACTCCCGAGGAAACAATGACCTATACAAGTGAAACCGCTTCCAAGAGAAATCCGTGGACTGACCCCAACGATATGCATTGCCAATATATTATGGGGCGTGAACTATTGGATATTGACTCCGAGAATTTCGATCCCGAGGAAGGTATTCGGCTGTTGACTCTTTCTGCAATGCAGGGATTTGATGTTGCAATGTATCGGCTCGGGAAACTGTACTTACAGGGTGAAGTGGTTGAGAAAAATGTTGGTGAAGCGCTCCGATGGTTTTGGAAAGCGGATGCAAAGGACAATCCCTATGCACAGTATCAGCTTGGAAAAATCTATCTTAAAGGCGAGGATGTGTCGGCAAATTATGCGACTGCACAAAGATTGTTTGAAATGTCAGTACGCCAGGGCAATGCATACGCGATGTACTCGCTTGCAAAGATGCATCTTCAAGGCACGGCGAAATACAGCGATATTAACTATGCCGTTCGATTGCTCTCAGAAGCAGCAAAACGGGGAAACCAATGGGCAGAGTATCAACTCGGAAAGATGTACCTCTACGGTCAGGGAATTGATAAGGATTACGAACTCGCTGTACAGTTACTGACCTCCTCCGCAAGCAAAGGAAACGAGTATGCTCAACATATTCTTGATAACTACCATCCGTACACGCAAAGTAGTTCGGCAACGGTATTGGCATCTATGCGTCTCTTGGCGAGGCTTTCGCAAATCATCCGTGATGATGCAGAGAAAAGGAATACAAACAGCCGTACAATTGACCGCAAACTCATGCGAAAGATTGAGGAAAAGAAAATGGCTCAAGGTCAAAAGATGGGCTGATAATCAAGGAAAAGGAGTTGCCATGGCAAACTATATTCACTACACGCAGGAACAAAAGGATCGTGCTCGGACAACCGATATTGTAGATTTATTGGAACGGCAAGGTGAACGACTGAAACGGTCAGGAAAAGAATATCAATGGCGCGACGGGTCTGAGAAGGTAACGATTCGAGGAAACCTGTGGTATCACCAGTATGAAGAAGTTGGCGGCGATGCTATAGACTTTGTCCGCAAATTCTATAATAAGAATTATCCCGAAGCAATGGAATATCTGCTTAACGGCTACGGCGGGACTCTGACTGCGGCACCGCCCATCGAGCAAAAAGAAAAAGCATTTAACCTGCCGGAGAAAAATGATAATATGCGCAGAGTATATGCTTACCTTCTCTCGCGCAGAGGAATCAGCAGGGATGTCATAAATGCATTTGCCCGTAAGCAAATGATATACGAATCGCTCCCCCATCATAACGCTGTATTCGTCGGCTATGATACTAACGGGGTAGCGCGTCATGCGCACAAGCGCGGGACAGGCTCACAAAGTACCTACAAAGGAAACGCAGACGGAAGTCTTCCGGAATACAGTTTTCACTGGAACGGTATGAGTAACAGAGTCTTTCTTTTTGAAGCCCCGATTGATATGCTGTCTTACATTACGATGAACCCGAACGGCTGGCAGCAAAATACTTATGCGGCATCCTGCTCCGTGGCGGACAGGGTGCTTTTTCAATGCCTTAAAGACAATCCGAATTTAACAGAGGTGTATTTGTGCTTTGACAGTGATACCGCAGGTCAATCAGCAGCAAAGAGAATATCGGATAAACTGTTTGCGCAAGGCTATAAATCAGAAATCCTCGTACCGGCAAAAAAGGATTGGAACGAGGATTTAATTATGCAGAAGGAAGGTGAACAAGCGTGGACGGAACAATCATACTGATTATTGTGGCAACAATTATGTTCGCCGTTATCGGCGGCGTTACTCTCGCTTCCCACATCTATAATCTTAACAGTATCAAATCCAAAACCGTCGGAGACGGGCAGCATGGTACTGCACGGTTCTCAACAAACTCTGAACTGAGACGAACCTATAAATACATTCCGTATGAGCCGAAAGTTTGGAGAAAGAAAGCTAAGCAGGAAAACCTTAATTTGCCGCAGGGAGTGATATTAGGAGTAAAGAAAAAGAACGGCATTGATTATGCAATGGTTGATGATGACGATGTGCATACTCTTATGATCGGTGCGGCAGGCTGCGGTAAAACCGCTTTCTGGCTTTACCCCAATTTGGAATACGCCTGTGCCGCGGGTATGTCGTTTTTAACAACCGATACAAAGGGTGACCTGTATCGTAATTACGGAAAAATAGCAAAGCAGTACTACGGTTACGATGTGGCTATTATCGATCTGCGCAACCCGACAAAATCAGACGGCAACAATCTTTTGCATCTCGTAAACAAGTATATGGACGAGTATAAGGCCCATCCCGAAAACATAGCGCTGAAAGCAAAAGCCGAAAAATATGCAAAAATAATTGCTAAGACTCTGATATTCAGTGATGGTGATGCGGCATCTTACGGTCAAAACGCATTCTTTTATGATGCGGCCGAAGGTCTGATGACTGCGGTCATTCTGTTGATTGCCGAGTTTGCGCCGCCCGAGCAGAGGCATATTGTGTCTGTATTTAAACTGATACAGGATTTGCTTGCACCAAGCGGTGTGAAGGGAAAAAACCAATTCCAACTCCTTATAGAAAAACTGCCGCCCGAACATAAAACGAGGTGGTTTGCCGGCGCCGCACTGAACACAAGCGACCAGGCAATGGCTTCTATCATGTCGACTGCGATGTCGCGCCTTAACGCTTTTCTTGATTCGGAACTCGAACAAATCCTTTGCTTTGATACGGCGATTGATGCCGAAAAGTTTTGTTCAAGCAAGTGTGCTATTTTTATTGTTTTACCCGAGGAAAATCCCGCAACTTACTTTATGGTGTCGCTGCTCCTCCAACAGTTATACAGAGAAATACTTACTGTTGCAGATGAACACGGCGGTGCATTGAAAAACCGTGTAATGTTCTACATGGACGAGTTTGGAACTTTGCCGGCCATCAGTTCCGCCGAGATGATGTACTCTGCATCCCGTTCCCGAAAGCTATCGCTTGTCAGCATTATTCAGTCATATAAGCAGCTTGAAAAGAATTACGGAAACGAAGGCGCAGATATTATCAAGGATAACTGTCAGGTAACTATTGCAGGCGGTTTTGCGCCAACCTCCGGAACGGCTGATGAAATCTCCAAATCCCTCGGCACTCGGACTGTTATGACAGGCTCGGTCTCAAGAAGCAAAAATGATCCCTCGCAGAGCCTACAAATGACCGAAAGACCGCTCATGACCGCAGACGAACTTAAATCGATGAAGAAAGGAAACTTCATAGTTATGAAGACAGGCACTCACCCATTTGTATCAAAACTGAAACTGTTCTTCAAATGGGGTATCGAGTTTGATACAGAGAAGTACACTGTCCCCGATAAAGGCGCTCGAAAAGTATACTATACGAACAAAGAGATTATCGAGAATAATATACTCGAACAATATCCGGACTCCTACTATCCGCCGTCCCGTTCCGCTCGTAGGTCTGCCTCAGGCGGACAAGCATTGTCGCAAAGTAATGAGCCTCTGTTTAGAGAACCGGAGCAGAGCGTCCGAACAGATTAAAGGCGGTGATTATTTATGGCATATTATCGCAAATTATATGATCGAGACGAACTTCCTTCAAGGGCAAAGCTCGTTTACATTTATCTTTACGACAGATGCGATACAGAAAGAAAGGCATGGCCGAGCGTTAAAACCATTGCCAAAGAGTTGTCTATTTCCGATAAGACCGTCCGCCGAGCAATAAAGGACTTGGAAAAAGCGGGGCTTATTCGCAAGGAATATGCAAAGCGAAAAAACGGCTCGTTCACAAGCAACCGTTATTTTTTACTATGATTCGCCAAGGGATTGGTCTGCTTACTATGTGTCAGTAGCCCTCTCCCATTTTGGTAGGCCAAGGAAGTACCCACTCTAAGATATACTACAGCAGAAGAATAGAAGACAGTAACAAAAGAACAGCAACGGTGGATAAACCTGCCGCTGCTGTTCAATCTTTTATTGCTTATGTTTACGATAAAACTCAACCATGAGTTTGTTGAGAATGTCTTGCTGTTGTACTGTAAGCCCCGGGCAATTGCTTGTGCCGCTCTTAAACTCGTGAATCATGGCGTGTATTATTTCTTTCTGCTCGTTTGATAATCCGTCCACCGAAACCATCTCTTCCTTGTCGATACCAACGAGGTAATCAAGCGATACATTGAAGAACACGGCAATATCAGTAAGAACCTCCAATGGCGGGATTCTTAAATTATTTTCATAAGCGCAAATCACGGACTTGCTGCGATTTATTTTCTTTCCCAACGCCGCTTGAGACATATTCCGACTCATGCGAAGTTGCTGTAATCGTATTCCGAAATCGAACAACCTGTACACCTCCTACAGTTCTCTTTCAGTAATATTTTAATATACTTGCGTTTCGTATGAGTAAGCGCTATAATAATATTGTTCCGTATTAGTAGACTTTTATTATTTTACCGTTCTCTAAAATGGAACAAAAGATGAGAGAGGTATATGGTATGAAACTGATTTTTTGTATTGATGACAAGAGCGGGCTGATGTTTTTCGGAAAGAGGCAAAGCCAGGATCAAAACCTAAGAGAGTGGATACTTAACTATGCACAAGGTTCGAAACTGTGGATGAGTCCTTACTCCGCCAAGCAGTTTGGAAACAACGCTTCTGTATTGGCTGATGATGATTATATGGTCAAGGCAGAAGAAAATGATGTTTGCTTTATTGAGGATGGCTCGTATTCGACCGATAACGCGAATGAAATCGTGCTATGCAAATGGAATCGACACTATCCTGCGGATAAGTTCTTTAATACCGACCTAAAAGCCTTGGGCTTCAAGAAGGTCAAGACGGAAGATATTGCCGGAACCTCACATGAGAAGATAACAATCGAAACATACAGGAGGTAACGACGATGAAAGTATCACAGAAGTTATTAGCGGTATTACTGTCTCTTGCGATGTTGTTTTCCCTTGCCGGCTGTGGCTTGGATTCGATAGTGAGTGACAGTCCGACATCTATCTCGGATACAAGCACCGATTCCGAAAGCCAAATTACCGACGGAAGCTCGGAAACCGACAAGCAAACAGAAATTGCCGACGAAGGCTCGGAATCCAATAAGCAAGAGGAAACCACAAGTCCGAGCAGCAAGCCATCAAGTGTCGGCTCAGGATCGGCTACCCCTGTTAAGCCCGCATCTGTCGGCGCCTATGCGGGAACTGCATATGTGGTTATCAATAACAATCAGCCGAACTTTTCAGCGACCGAATTAACTACAGCAGGTTATGAGAAATACTCAGAGCTTGATTCGCTCGGAAGATGCGGTGTTGCGCTTGCCTCGTGCGGCAGGGATACAATGCCGGGAGCAAACGAAACCCGCGGAAGCATCAGCAGCATCAAACCCTCCGGATGGATTCAGGCAAAATATAATGGCATCTCCGGCGGATACTTGTGGAATCGTTGCCACTTGATCGGATGGCAACTCTCCGCCGAAAATGCCAATAGAAAAAACTTGATTTCCGGCACCCGATACATGAACATCGAAGGAATGCTTCCGTTTGAAAACATGGTTGCGGACTACATAAAAGAAACGAATCATCATGTCGCATACAGGGTCACCCCCATATTTGAGGGGAACAATCTCGTGTGCAGCGGTGTCCAAATCGAAGCATATTCCGTAGAGGATAACGGTGAAGGAATCTGTTTCAATGTCTATTGCTACAATGTTCAGCCGGGTATAACTATCGACTATGCGACCGGTAACAGTTCCGGACCCGCGAGTGATAATAGTTCGCAGGCAAAAGCACCTGCGCAAACCGAATCTACAACACAGCCCCCTGCCCAACCCGGCAACACCGAAACGGTATGGGTATCTGCAACGGGCAAGAAATATCATAGAAAAAGCAGTTGCAGCAATATGAAAAATCCATCGCAAATCTCAAAATCCGATGCTATAAGCCGCGGATATGAGCCTTGCAAAAAATGTTATTGACATAGTGTTGAGGGGCACTCATATGAGTGCCTCTTGCTTATTGTCGCAAATTTTCGACAACAGGCTTCAAATTATCGCTTTAGTCTCTGAATCCTGTTGAAAAAATCAGAATTCTATGATATACTATAAATTGTATAGGCGGAATTATATTTTTTCCTCCGATTTTCGTTATTTCACGGGGTGAATATGGATGTCATTGAGTTATGAAAAGCTATGGAAATTGATGAAGGAAAACAGGATGAACAAAAAGGATTTACGAATGGCTGCGGAGCTTACGACAAACACCATGAGTAAATTAAAAAACAATCAGCCTGTAAATGTAAAAGTTCTCATGAATATCTGCAAGGTGTACCACTGTGACATCGGAGATATCATGGAAGTTATTTTAGACGATTGAGGAGATAGAAAATGGCAGTAAGTGAGTATGAAGTTGAAAACCTTTTTATCGAAAGATTAGGGACTATAGGTTATCAATTTATTCAATTGAGGGACTATGCAGAAGTCAAGAAAAACTTTAAGGATCAACTTCAAAAATTCAATAAGGCCGCTATTATCGAATCAAAGGGAAATAGCGAATTGTCTGATTCTGAATTTGATCGTCTGCTGACGCAAATAGAGAATAAAACCGTTTTTGACTCAGCAAAGATTCTGCGAGATAAGCAGTTGCTTGAATTAGATAACGGAAAAACGGTTTATATTGAGTTTTTATCTAAGGATACAGAGAGAAATATATATCAAGTGACTCACCAAGTAACAATGGATAAAGAACATCAGGGAGATGTTGTATACAAGAATCGCTATGATGTCACGGTACTTATCAATGGTCTTCCCCTTGTTCAGATCGAATTAAAGCGCCCCGGTGTGGAAATCAACGAGGCTATCAATCAAATAAACCGGTATCGGCGATATTCCTTTAGAGGATTGTTCCGGTTCATTCAGTGCTTTGTTGTCTCTAATTCTATTCAAACAAAGTATTTTGCAAACGAAAATGAAACGAATGCAGACGGCACATACAAAGCAATATTAAAAAGCCTTGCTTTCTTTTGGACGGATGCAACCAACGAGCGTATCAATCAACTAAATGACTTTACGGATGACTTTTTTACAAAATTCAATATAACTGCCCTGTTAACTGATTATACGGTATTACAGGATACTCTGAAAAATATCATCATTATGCGTCCGTATCAGATTTATGCTACAAAGGCCGTTTTGCGTCGTGTTTTAGAGGAAAACCGCAACGGTTATGTTTGGCATACAACAGGCTCAGGTAAAACGCTTACTTCTTTTAAGTGCGCTTCACTCCTTAGAGATAACGGCAGAATAGATAAGGTGTTTTTCTTGGTTGATCGCAAAGACCTGGATGACCAAACCGTTGACGAATATAACTCGTTTGAAGAAAATTGTGTTGACAACACCGATTCAACCGCTGAGCTCATTAAACGCTTGAAGAACAGCGGAGAAAAAATGCTTGTTACAACCATTCAGAAACTCGCATGTGCGCTTCGCAACGATAGATACAAGCCTATCATGGAAGCCTATAAAACAAAAAAGTGCGTGTTTGTTATTGATGAATGCCACAGAAGTCAGTTTGGGAAAATGCACGGTGACATTCGCAGGAACTTCCAAAATGCAAACTTTATAGGGTTTACCGGAACACCTATATTTGAAGAAAATAAAGGCGCCACAGGTCAAACAACCGCAGATATATTCAACGCAGGAACAATGGATTCCTGCTTACACAAATATCTTATCAAAGAAGCTATTGCAGACGGGAATGTTTTGAAATTCTCTGTTGAATATCAGAACACTTTCAATGTCGTTACGACAAACGCAGCGGATATGACCGTACAGCGTATTGTTCACGAGCAAAGCAATAATCCGAATTTTAATCTGGAAGAATACTGCAAGCGCAATAATATTGACATTTCCAATATTTATAGTGACCAACAGCGCATTGAGTTGGTTACCAACAATATTCTGGAGCATTACGAAAAACATACGAAAATCGGGACAGACACTTATACTTCACTGTTTGCCATTCAGTCAGTTCCACTTCTGCAAAAATACTATTCTGCCTTTAAGAAGTTGAACAAGAAAGGCCTTAAAATTGCCGCTATATTTACATACGCAGCAAACGAGGATATGGACGACGGAGCGGACACGCCACAATCAAGAGAATTCTTAGAGCAGTGTATTGATGACTATAACAAAATGTTTTCTACAGACAAGGAAAAACTTGCGTTTGGTCTTGATACATTCGATGCGTATCGTAAGGATATTGCAAAACGCCTAAAGCAAAAAGAAGTTCCGCAAATTGACATTTTGCTCGTTGTAAATATGTTCTTGACGGGATTTGACTCAAAACCGCTCAACACTTTGTATTTGGATAAACCGTTGTTTTGGCACTCTCTTGTTCAGGCCTATAGTCGAACAAACCGTATTTACAAAGAAACAAAGCAATACGGTCAGATAATTACTTTCCGAAATATTAAAGAGGAACAGGACAAGGCATTAAAGTTGTTTTCGGGCGACGGAAATCCAAATGCTTATTTGCTTGAAAACTATGATTACTATGTTGCCGAATACTCTGACAGAGTTTCAATTTTACGTAGTGTAGCGCCTTCCTTTGATATTGCAGGTAGATTGCAATCAGAAGATGATCAGAGAAAGTTTATTGTGTCTTTCCGCTTGGTAGCACAAACGCTCTCCACATTAAAAACATTCTCCAAATTTGATTGGAATGACCTTGCAAATGTTTTGGACGAAGACGAGTTCTTAGGATATAAATCGTGGTATCTCTACTACTACGATTTGGCAAAGAAAGAACGCGAGAAAAATGTTAAAACTACGCTTGTTGATATAGACTTCAATATCGAACTCATTCGAACTGACAAAATCAATGTTGTTTATATCCTCAACCTGCTGAAAGATGTAATCAAGAAGGACGAAACCGAAAAGAAGCGCTCAATTGACTTGATTTTGCGCGAAATCGAGCGTTCAGATAATGAGCGATTGAGAGCAAAGCAGGATATGCTAAAGCGCTTCGTTACAGAAAAGTTTTTCAGCCTTTCACCGGACGAAGACATAGTAAAAGCGTATGAAGAGTTTGAAGTTCAACAGCAAAACATGGATATCGAAATGTTCGCTGAAGACACAGGTATTGATATCGACACGATCAAATTCTTTATGTCGGAATACCAGTTCAAGCACATTATCAGTCTTGAGGATATCCGAAAGCGTCTAAGTCAGAAGGGATACGGCGTTCTTAAAACACTAAAACTATCATCCGAAATAGAAGGATTTGTAAAAGATCAGTACGAAAAATTCAGAGCCGAAGGAGTATAAAAATATGGCGACAGATATTCAACTTCATAAACAACAAGCACAGGAGCTTTCAAATAAACTTTGGGCTATCGCAAATGATTTGCGTGGCACAATGGATGCAAGCAAATTCAAGGATTATATCCTTGGCATCATTTTCTATCGTTTTCTTTCCGAAAAGACAGAAAAGTATATGGAAGAAATCCTTAAAAATGATGGTATAACATATGCGGACGCTCTTGCTTCAAATGACGAAGAACTTCTCGCAGCTCTCGACAAGTATTCCCTCGACAACCTTGGCTACATAATTCGTCCCGAATATAGCTTTGGCTATATTGTCAATATGATTTCCAATAAATACGATGGAAAAGTATTTTCGGTTGATTATCTCGAAAAAGCAATTGCATCTATTCAGCAATCCACTCTTGGCCAGAAATCGGAAGCCGCATTTGACGGAATTTTCGATGCTATGGATCTGAAGGATAAAGATTTAGGCAAGGAAGTTTCTGACCGCACAAAGCAAATTGCAAAAGTCATTAATCGCGTAAACGATATTGAGTTTTCTTACGATGATGCACAGTTTGATGTTCTCGGAACAGCCTATATGATTTTGATAGGCCTTTTTGCCTCTGACAGCGGCAAAAAGGGTGGTGAGTTCTTTACCCCGAGTGCTGTTTCAGAACTTTGCAGTAAACTTGCTACTGTCGGTCTGAAATCCGTAAAAAATGTGTGCGATCCTACATGCGGTTCTGCCTCTATGCTTTTGGAAGTTCGTAAGGCTGTTATAGCCAACGGCGGAACAGCCGAACACGCAGTTGGGCATTACTATGGACAGGAACTTAACGGAACAACATATAACCTTGCTCGTATGAATATGTTGATGCACGATGTTCCCTATCAATATTTCAATCTTTTCAATGATAACACTCTTGAAAAGGATAACTTCGGGGCAACTAAGTTTACTGTCCAGGTTGCAAATCCTCCATACTCTGCAAAATGGTCTGCCTCATCCTCCTTCCTTGACGATCCTCGCTTTAGCGGCGCAGGCAAACTTGCTCCGTCGAGTAAAGCGGATTTTGCATTTGTTGAGCATATGGTTTATCATATGGATGATGACGGTCGTATTGCTGTTTTACTTCCGCACGGTGTTTTGTTCCGCAGCGGCAGTGAGGATACGATTCGCAGATATTTAATTAAGGATCTGAATGTACTCGACGCCGTAATTGGTTTACCGGCAAACCTTTTTCACGGCACGGGCATCCCTGTTTGCTGCCTTGTTCTTCGGAAATATCGCAATGGCAATGCGGGGAATGTATGCTTTATCGACGCAAGTAAGTATTATACCCCCGGCAAAAACATGAACCAACTCTCTGCCGAGGATATAGATCGTATTGTAAATGCTTATGTTGAGCGTAAAGACATCGATAAATTCTGCCATGTGGCAGAGATGAGTGAAATCGAGGAAAACGATTTCAACTTAAACATTCCGCGGTATGTCGACACTTTTGAAGAAGAACCGGAAATCGATATAAAGGCAGTTATGGCTGAAATAAAAGAACTCGAAAGCCAACGCGCAAGCCTTGATGATGAGATTAACAAGTATCTGAAAGAACTCGGAATATTGGAGGACTAATTAGTATGAAAAGTGATAAAACAACCCCTAATGTTCCAACTTTGAGATTTGCGGAATTTACGGACGAATGGGGAAAATACGAATTATCGCACTTTGTAACTCGTATAACGCGCAGAAACAAAAACAATGAATCTTCATTACCGCTGACTATATCAGCACAATATGGACTTGTAGATCAAATATCATTTTTTAATAAGACGGTTGCAAGTGTTGATTTGTCCGGATATTATCTCCTTTATAATGGTGATTTCGCATATAACAAAAGCTACTCAAATGATTATGCCTGGGGTGCGGTCAAGCGACTGGATAAGTATGAAAAAGGTTGTCTGTCAAGTTTATACTTTGTGTTCCGTCCAAATGATAATATCGATTCTGACTATTTAACTCATTATTTTGAATCAAGTAAATGGCACAAAGGTATTTCCAACATTGCCGGCGAAGGCGCAAGAAACCATGGCTTATTGAACATGGCGGTTGATGATTATTTTGCAACAAAGCACTATCTTCCATCATTGCCTGAACAAAAGAAAATAGCTCGGGTTTTTAATGCTATCACGAGACGCATTGGGATACAAAACAAAATCATTGAGGATTTGAAAGTCCTAAAGAAAGAACTTTGCGCCAAACTTTTTGGTAGTCCACTCTGTGGTAGAATAATTGCAATAGAACAAGTAGCGGATATTTACGGTGGGTATGCATTTAACAGCAAGGCGTATGTTAATAAAGGAAAGTATAAAATTGTAACTATCGGTAATGTAACCGGCGACAAATATATTTCCGGTAATTATAACACCATTGACAGACTGCCTAACAACATACAAAAACCACAAGTTCTAAGTAAAGGAGATATATTAGTTTCCTTAACAGGCAATGTTGGTCGAATATCTATTGTTGACGGTGATGAGTATTTGCTCAATCAACGAGTTGCAAAATTAGGTATCGAAGATGATTTGACAAAAGAGTATATCTATCAGTATCTATCTAATTCTTCTTTTGAAAAAGATATGATTAACGCTGGTCAAGGAGCAGCACAAAAAAACATAAAAAATCAAGACATTTTATCCTACTGTATACGCTTTCCCACAGATCAAACCGCTTTAGAAAATATAGATAAGTTATTATCGTTATATGATATGCGTATCACGAGCGAGAAAGCTATCTTATCAAATTTGATTCTCCAAAAAAGTTATTATCTGCGTGCCATGTTTATATAAACATGGTACGCAGGAAAAAGCATTTCTGTGCCTTTAAAGCGATTATATAATTTTCCTCCACCTTTATTTTCTCTGAAATACTATTCAAAGCACTCAAAGCACTTCTTTGCTCATCTATTGAAGGCAAATATAATGGTAACGGGGCTATTTCTGAAATGTAATGCCTTTTGTGTTCATGCGATGTCAAGCCCAAGAACAAAAGATATTCGTAAAAATATCTTAGCTCGATGTCTTTTTTGGCTGTTAGGATTTTAATTGCAGATGATTTTATCTTAAATGGAAAATTCACATATTTGAAGTCCAAAGTAAAATCATCAAGAATAATACAGTCTGACTTATTATAAACGCCTTCATTTTCAATCGTATATCCAAGCAAAAAAGCTTTATTAGCAGTTAAAACAGGGGTTTCTCCATTTTCAATGTACTTATCAGACTTGACAATATAGTTTGTGGGCTGTTCGTAATCAATAACATCTTCGATTTTACAATTAGAGGATTTACCATTGATAATGCGACCTATTAGGCTGTAGTTAAGTTCTTTCAATAGAGAAAGCAAATCTCTAATTAAAGGGCTTTGTAATATGATTTTTCCCAGTATAGAAGGAAGCATTTTGCCTTTAAAAGCTATAGTGAGTATAGAAAAGGGACAGCAGATCAACGGTATGTCACTTGCGAAGACTGGCAAGTATTATTACCTGAACGGCGGAATAGCCCCATCGGGATATATTGACGATTACAACACATCCGAAGAAACTATATCAATTAGCGAAGGTGGAAATTCTTGCGGGTTCGTATCGTATAATCTCCAAAAATTTTGGAGCGGTGGACACTGTTATACTCTAAAAATCATGGCCGAAAAGTGCCGCTCAAAGTATCTTTTTTTCTACTTGAAATACAAAGAAAAAGACATCATGCAACTTCGCGTTGGATCAGGATTGCCGAATATTCAAAAGAAATCACTTGAGAACTTCAATGTCAAACTACCGAATTATAAGAAACAATGTTTCGTTGAGCGTGTTTTTGAAGTTGTAACGGCAAAAAAGGAGATTGAAAACGCCCTACTCGAACGCTTTCAATCCCAAAAGAAGTTCTTATTGAGTAAAATGTTTATATAAACATTGACTTTATGAGAAATGCTTTTTGCTTTTGCAGAGCAGAAAGCATTTCTTTTTCTATTCCAAGTTTTATGTCGTAAGCATCAAGTGCTTCTGTAATCCTTTTTCGCAACGATTTTTCGGGATAATAGATTCGCTCATTAGAATAATCTTTGAAATATATGTGCGGAATACCGGAGCCGACCTTGTATTTTTCAAAATCAATTGATGACATTGCAAAGTAGAGATACCTTGCATCGCATGCTTCATTGGGGATCAGTACAACTGATGTTCCAATCACAGAGTATTTCCCCTCCGCAAATTGAATTTTCCCTGCTTTCGAACCGTCTTTCAATACCAAAATTCCGTTCTCTTCAAACTGATATGTATCAATAGCGGCGATTGCTCCACTTGCACCAAGAACCTTATATTCACCACGGTGACAGGTAGATACCATATTTTCTTGCAATGCAGAAGTCTTACATTTCACCAAGTCCGACAGGCTTACTGATTTGTTATGTCTGAAAATCATATTACAAAGCCCTTTAATTAGGGTTTCATACTTGCTAATGATTTTGTTTTGGACGGAGATTCTGTCGTCAAGCGCAGATAAAAAAGCAGCAATTTGTGTTTGTTCTTCTGTGCCAGGGACTGTGCATTTTGTTTTTCTAATTTCGGAATTTGATATTTCAAGGAATGTCGATCCAGAAGCATACTTTATGAAATGATGCTTTTTTGTTTGCGCCAAGTAGTAAAGAAATTCGTTGTTCGTATCATTTTTAGGAATCAAATTTTGAAAGCCTTGATTTGTTGTGCATTCTCTCTGCGCAATAGAGCATTCTCCAATGGTTGCTCTACTGCTCAACAGAATACTGCCTGCCGGTAATTTTTTTGCACTTGATTTTTGTAAGCCAAGTTGCGTTATTGTTCGCGCGCTTTTAGAGACATATTTTTGGTGTCCTACTTCCGTAGGTGTAAACCATTGAATATCTCCATTCCAAAGAGAAGGCACGGTAGTGTCTGGTGTTCCGCCGCCAACCACTTCTGCGATATCCGATAAATGATATGTACTCCAGGGGCAGTGATACTGCTTGAATCTCAAAGTTGGAACATTACAATCCCATTTTCTCAAAAGTTCCAACTTTGAGATTTCCCAATTACAACGGTGAATGGCAAAAAACAGTCATGGGTAAAGTATGCTCTTTTCGAAAAGGCTATGGTATTGCGAAAGACGACCTTTCAAGTGGCGGAACTCCATGCATTCTGTATGGCGAATTATACACCACTTATAAAACAGCAATAGCAAAGACTATAAAAAGCAAAACAAGCATCCAATCCAAATCCTTAGTTTACAGTCAAAAAGACGATGTTATCATTCCTTGCTCGGGTGAAACTGCAGAAGATATTGCAACATCTATTTGTGTCCCTTATGACGGCATCTTGCTCGGTGGTGATTTAACTATCGTTCATAGTGATTTAGATGGTGCTTTTTTGAGTAATCAAATCAATTCAGTTAGAAAATTTGATATTGCGCGTATCGCTCAGGGAAAATCTATTGTTCATTTGCAAGCGGATGAACTCAAAAAAATCTTTATTTTCTATCCGTCTATACAGGAGCAGCGTAAAATATCTGCTTTTATCGATAAAATCGACAAGCGCATTGAGATACAAAACAAAATCATTCCGGTCAAAAAATCACAAATAATATCATTGGTGATTGAGATCGCCATAGCCATTCTTTCGCTAATTGGGAGCATAGTATCATTTAACTCCTTTTCGATCTGCAATAATCTTATAAAATTATTGTGGACTATTTTCAAGGAGGTAAAACGATTATGGTCACAGAAAAAACAATAGCTGAGATGGCGAATCTATGGAAGGAGGAAAAAAGGCAATTTGTAAAGAAATCGACTTATGCAGCGTATTCGCTTATTGTTGAAACTCACATTTTACCTGCATTCGGTGATTTAACAACCGTAACAGAAAAATATGTGCAAGAATTTGTCCTGCAAAAATTGCAGTCAGGTCTATCTCAAAAAACAATTAAGGATATGCTGATTGTACTGCGCATGATTTTGAAGTTTGGCGCAAAAAAGCAATACTGTGCTTATGTCCCGTTTGATGTTATTTTCCCGACAGACAGAGAAAAGCAAGAACTTGATGTTCTTTCAGTGGTTAACCAAAGAAAAATCGTAAGTTATGTTCGTGACAACTTTACATTCCGAAATCTTGGAATACTCATATGTTTGAGTACAGGAATACGAATAGGCGAAGTATGCGCGTTAACATGGGATGACATTGATACTGATAACGGAGTCATTCATATACGAAAGACGATTCAGCGGATTTATGTAAATGAAGGTGGTGTAAGAAAAACAGAACTCTTAATTGATACTCCCAAAACAGCCACATCGATGAGGGATATTCCTATGATCAAGGAACTTTATGAAGTCTTAAAGCCTCTAAAGAAAGTGGTACGGGGTGATTATTATGTCTTAACAAATGATGCTGAGCCAACCGAACCCCGTACATACCGAAACTATTACAAAAGACTGCTTGACAAATTAGGTATACCGCCGATAAAGTTTCATGGTCTCAGGCACAGTTTCGCGACGCGGTGTATTGAAAGTAAGTGCGATTACAAAACAGTAAGCGTGATATTGGGGCATTCGAACATAAGCACAACTTTGAATTTGTATGTCCACCCGAATTACGAACAAAAGAAACGATGTATAGATAAGATGTTCCGCAGCATTAAAAAGTCATAAGCTGAAAAGCAATTTAAAGGTGCAATCGTTTCAACCGGTAGCACCTTTAATATTTATGAAACGGTGTGATTTTATTGCGTTTTATTGTCGGCATTTTCCGACAACACAGGGCAAAAACTCTTAAAAAGCATTGAAAAAATCACGCTAATATGGTATAATGACTTTGTTTCAATCAGCATGAAACTATAATTAGAATTTATGATATGGCAAAGGAGATTACATTGACCGAAATACTCAAGTTCTTTTTTGATAGGATAACCGATCCCCTGGGACTGCCCATAAATGCTCTGTATGAGCACATAATAATACTGGTTATTTCTCAGCTTGCATTTCGATGTGCATATCGATTTATTGGTGATTTATATAGTGGCGGACACATATCCGGCGGAAAGATAGGCTCGATACTACATTGGATAGTCCGTGCCTTGTTTTACTTTGTCTTCTGGGCAATTACATATGGTACAATAATGGTTGTCAAATGGATTATTGCAAATAAGTATATCTTTATAACAGCAGTTGGCATAGTACTTGTATTGATTATTGCAGCATATGCAGGTGTTGCAATTAAAAATAGAAAAACAACGGAATAAGAATTGACGGGGGTTAAGCATGAGCAGCGAAGATAAAAAGGTATGGGGAGTACATACCCAAGATGACTACTTGTTTCTACACAAAGATGTTATTGCGATTGGCTGGAAGGATTTCGGCGACTTAAAGGCTATAGAGAATACACGAGATGCATTCAAAGAACATTATGCGACTGTGTATCCGCAGAGCAAAAAACAAGCAATTGCTAACAGCGCAGGCATGCTATATCGTTTTATTTACGAAGTTCAGGCCGGAGATTATATTGTTTTCCCGTCTAAGAGTGATAGAAAAATCAATATTGGTGTTGTTGAGGGAGAATACGAGTATGTTCCCTCTGCGCCGGAATATGTGCAGCAGCGCAAAGTAAGATGGATTAAACACCTGCCACGCACTCTGTTTTCGCAAGGTGCATTATATGAGTCCGGATCTTTCTTGTCTTTGTTTCTCATTAAAAAATACTCTGATGAGTTTGTTGCAGCGCTTGACGATAACTTTAAGAAGGATACTGCGGATACAGAAGATGAGACAATCGGCGCAACTGCCGAGGATATAAAAGAAAGCACTAAAGACTTTATTCTGAAAGAACTCAGCAAAAACTTAAAGGGATATGACCTTGAAGAATTTGTTGCTGACTTGCTTAGAGCGATGGGATACAGAACCAACCTATCGCCTCATGGCGGCGATGGCGGTGTAGATATCACGGCTTATAAAGACGAACTGCCTCCTCGAATCCTTGTTCAAGTGAAAAGCCAAGACGGTGATATAAAAGAATCTGTTTTACAATCTCTTAAAGGAGCGCTTCGAGAAGGAGATTACGGTACATTTGTAACACTTTCCAATTACACAAAAAACGCAAGAAAATACCTCGATAACAATCCTATTATTCGAGGCATAGATGGTAGTAATTTAGTCGATCTTATACTTGCACACTATGAGCGCCTATCAGAAAAGTATCAGAGAATGATACCGCTCGAGAAGGTTTATATACCTGTGCAGAGCGAATAACACCATTGTCACATAATATGAAGGAGCATTATTGTGGAAACCAAGGCAAGAGTTTTATATCTTCTGAGAATACTTGAACAATACTCAGATGAAGATCATCCGTTATCAACAACTGAGTTGATAAAAATATTGCTTGATCAATACGGGATATCTTCACATAGAACGACTATAAAAGCTGATATTGAGGTGCTGCAGGCATACGGTGTGGACATTGATGTTATAAACTCAACACAGAACAAATACTACATTGCAGGCCGCACATTTGAACTGCCGGAATTAAAACTGCTTATAGACGCTGTTGAATCCTCCAAGTTCATAACCGAAAAGAAAAGTGAGGCTTTGGTTGCAAAACTCACCTCGTTCGCAAGCAAGCATCAAGCAGAACAGCTTAAACGAAACCTATGCCCCACTGACAGGATTAAGCCCGACAACGAAATGATCTATTACATTGTTGATACGATTAACGAAGCCATAAATAGCGGAAAAAAGATTTCGTTTTTGTACTTTGAATACAATGTAAAAAAAGAAAAGAAGCTGAAGAATGCCGGCAATCCGTATGTTTTCAGTCCCTACGCTTTAATATGGAGCGGAGATTTCTATTATGTCGTCGGATATTCTGAAAAGCATAATGGTATTGGTGGATTTCGTGTTGACCGAATAGCAAAATCACCAACGATCTTAGAAGACGATATTATACCCAAGCCTGCTGATTTCAATATTGCAGATTACGCAAAATCGGTATTTCAAATGTATGGCTGTGAAGAATGCGAAGTTACCCTCCGTTGCGATAACAGTATAATGAAATATATTATTGAACGCTTCGGCGAGGATGTAACAACGGCAGCATACGATATGACATCGTTCCGAGCGTTTGTAAATGTAGAACTAAGCCCTACATTTTATGGTTGGGTCTTTGGCTTCGGGGGCAAGGTACAAATTTTATCTCCCGCCAAAGCAAAAGATCAATACGCGAAAATGCTGAAATCTGCGATAGAAGCACAGGCGTAAAACCATTTAGGAATCGGGTGAACAATCGAATGACTGAAAAGCATTTTTCGCAGATGCTTGACCTATGGAAAAAATGCGATAATCAGGGAATTACAAGAAGCGAAATGTTTCATATGTCTGAGATCATACAGGCATCGCGCAATCCTGAATATGTTATTGAGGTTTATAACAATGCTCTTAAAAGGCGGGCTCTTCCGTTTATAAAGAATATGCCACGGAAAATTTCGTTGTATTCGAACGATTGTGGTTTCCGTCCGCACACTGATTTGGACGAGGAAATAGCCCAACGACTTACTATCACTTGTGACGGACGGGTGTACATCACCCGTTATAACTTTGATGATAAAATTATATCTAAAGAATATCATAAAATAAAATCCGATTACGCTATCAATTGGATGTGCAAACTGTGTTCTCATTTATCGGTCGCTGTGGCAGATGATCACTTCTTGGATGTTGGTTCATGGAGCTTAATAATAACAGACTCTGAAAAAAAGAAGTATCATATAACCGGTGATTTGATCGACGGATATGACAAGTGGCTTGATTCATATTCCGAAGAAATCCGGAACATTCTTGATATACCGGATTTATATGTTTTTAATTGCGACTATTCAAGGAAAATAATACTTTGCTCATGTGAGTTCGAGTTCGGTGGTAAGCAGTATTACTATAAGACAGACGATAAGAGCATAGAAATCGGAGATAATGTTGAAGTACCTGTCGGTGAGCATGGAAGGACGAAAATTGTAAAGGTAGTTAATATAGAATCAGCTACAGAAGATGATCTTCCGTATGAATACAGAGAGATAAAAAGTATAATCGGATTAGCAAGGCCAGATGACAGTTATAATTCGGGAGAAAAATATAGTCTTTACATGATAGTAAAAAAACATGTTGATGAAATTGACTGCGAAAATCTTTTTGAACTCGGTGCTCCTAATGATGAATATGATTATGAATCAAGAACTATTTCTGAGATGCTTCGCTCCAATATGGATGTATACCAAATTTCTTCGATTATTGCGAATGTGATGGAATCAAGTTTTTCTCACCCCTATGACACATCTTTTTTTGTTGAGATAGCATCAAAAATAAAAGTCGAAATGCAGGAGGAACAAATTGAATCGTAATGAACTTTTGAAGTTGTTCGGCAATGAGCCATTATTTGGAGAAAGAGTTGCACTTTCCCCTCTGACATCAGACAAGGTGGATTTGCTGTTAAACCATATGCTTGGCACATTAAACGCCCCGGAAAACATCAAACATCTTATGAAAAAAGAATGCGAAGAAGCACTTGAAGACAAATACCACATTGTATTTATTATTTATTCTGAAGCCCATGATTTTATTGGATATACTGAATTTAAAAATCTTGATGGAACACCTGAAATAGGCATAGACTTGGCGGAGAAACATCAAGGCAAAGGATATGGCTTCGAAACATGCCAAGTACTTATAAACAAACTATTCGAAAAAACAGATTACGAATATATCGCCTACAACGCATACAAATATAATAAAGCAAGTATCGCACTTGCAAAAAAACTTGGTGCCTCATATATCGGCTGTAAAAGCACATTTGATATGCTGAAGAAATCAGAAGTTTCAAATGAAACAAAGACTGAAGCAGAACAATTTGATAAAATGCTGTATAGAATTTACAAATGATCATATCGCTTGATTTCTTACGAAGTCAGGCGTTTTTTCATTCCTTTTTTCCGTGCAATCTACTACTGTCGAAAAAATCTGACACCTATAAATTGAATACCGAAAACCTATTGCAAAGAATATAATCTTCTGCTATAATAAGCCTATCCGATACAGCCTGTATCAGATAGAACGGAGGACGATAAAATGCGTTCTAAAAACACTGAACTTATGAATGAAATCAAAAAGTTTGCAGAAGGATACTACCTCGAATATTGGAAGTCCCCCTCCACCTCCGAAATTGCCGGCGCTGTCGGCGTGACGAGGGCAACAGTATACAGATACTTAAAAGATATGGCTGAGCGCGGAATGATCGACTATGACGGCTCTGAAATTAAAACCGATGTTACGCGCAAATATACCGATCCGGGAAACAATGCAGTTATCCTTGATTGCTCTGTTTCCTGCGGCATCGGACTTCCCGAAGAAGAACGGGTGCTTGAATATGTGAAGCTGCCGAAAACCGTGTTCGGCACGGGCGAGCTCTTTCTGCTCAAAGCAAACGGCGATTCTATGGTTGACGCCGGTATTGAGGACGGAGATTGGATTGTTGTCCGTAAGCAGACGGACGCAAATGAAGGAGATATTGTTGTGGCTCTCTTTGAGGGGCTGAACAATCTGAAATACTTCTATTGGAATAAGAAAAAGAACTGTGCCGTTCTTCGCTCTGCCAACGAAGCGAAGGGATATAAGGACATTGAGGTTTACGACCTGCAAATCCAAGGCGTTGCACAGAATGTTATCAAAGGACTTTAAGCTGTAAACGGAGGTGCTGAGCTTGGAAAAGGTATATGTCAATGTAGATTATCAGGTGCTCGTCGGCGGTGCAATAAAGCCGGTTCGGATTTATTGGCATGACGGCAGAGCCTTTGATATCCGAAAAACGCTTCACTGCTGCACCTCCGAAGATGAGTATGAAGGAATTCGCTACACGGTGTTGATCGGTAGTGCGGAAAAATATCTATACCGAATCGGCGGCAAATGGTATGTTGAGCCGATTCAGACGGAGGTGGATACTACTTGAGAAGCTATATCTCATTCGGAGAGCTTGAAGAACTCGGCGAAACAATCGTAAGAGAGTATCTCCGAAAGACCAAACGCTATAACGCCCTATGTGTGGATATAGAGGGTTTGGTTACGGATTATTTGGGACTTACCGTAGTTTACGAAAACATTGCGGAAGATGATCCGAACAAGATTGCCTTTCTTTCCAACGGAAAGCGACCGCTGTGGGTTTCCCGTAACGAGGAACGAATACAGGTCGTGTTTCCGAAAGGAACGGTTGTTATGGACAAGGTATTGCTCCACGAAAACGAAAGCAGCCGACGCAGATTTACACTCGGACATGAGGGCGCGCACAGCGTTATTGCAAAACAAAATCCTATGCAGGATGTCGGGTGCTTTCATAACGAATTTGATCCCGAGCGAGTGTATACAATAAAAGAACAAAAGGAATTGATGTCTTTTTCCGAAACGCAAGCCGACAGGCTTTCGTCGGTTTTTCTTATGCCCCGCTTTATTTTGCGAAAGGTTATGAAAAAGTACAAATGCGAGAATGGATTGCCCGTTTACGGCTGGAATGTCTTTGCCCCGGAGGACAAGCTGAAGCTTCGCAAAATGGCAGACTGTATGGGCGTATCCTTTCAGGCTTTGGTTATACGGCTTAAAACATTGGGGCTTCTGATGCCCCGTGATCTGACCGTATACTTGGAGAACGACTTGCAGCTCGGAGGTGCGAAATGACCGGAGAGATTTTATTCGACAGCAGATACGGCAAGCTTACTCCGGAGGTCGCAGAGATAATACTGAAATCCCGCGAAGAAGTGAAAAGCTTAAAGGGCAGAACGCTCAAATGCCCTATATGCGGTTTTCGGCTTGAAGAAGTCTATGAGATAGCCTCCGGTTATGTCCATGTGAAATGCCGCAAATGCAAGCTGGAGGAACCGCTGAATCTCGCCTATTTCAGACGGTTAAAAAGAAACATCTTACTCATAAATCCGTATATTGTGAGAAAGGCTAAAAAAGGTGTACGGTTATGAAGATACGAGAAGTAAAACAAAATAAAAAAGATTATCTTGCGTTGCTTCTGTTAGCCGATGAGCAAGAAAGCATGATAGACCGGTATATAGACAGAGGCACTATGTATGTTTTGGAGGACGGCGGTGTGAAATGCGAGTGTATTGTTACTGACGAAGGAAACGGAATTCTTGAAATCAAGAACATTGCAACTGAGCCGGAATTTCAGCGAAACGGTTATGCAAAGAAAATGGTGGAATACATTGCCGAAAAGTATAAAGGAAAGTATTCGGTGTTGCAGGTAGGTACAGGCGACAGTCCGCTAACCGTTCCGTTTTATGAAAAATGCGGTTTTGTAAAAACGCACAGCATTAAGAACTTTTTTATAGACAACTATGATCACCCGATTTATGAATGCGGAGTAAGGCTTACAGATATGATTTATCTGCAAAGAGCGATATAAGGAAACGGAGGTATAAAAGTGGACAGAACCTATCTTTGCATTGACTTAAAAAGCTTTTATGCCTCCGTTGAGTGTGTAACGCGCGGGCTTGATCCGTTGACGACCAATCTTGTGGTTGCAGATGTCGGCAGGACCGAGAAAACCATCTGCCTTGCGGTTACGCCGTCGCTGAAAGCCTACGGTATCCCCGGCAGAGCAAGACTGTTTGAAGTTATCCAAAAGGTTGAGCAAATCAATCGGCAGCGTAAATACAATGCACCGCATCATAAACTCAATTGCGAATCGTATAACGCCGCCATGCTCGCAAGAAACCCCTCCCTGGCTCTCAGCTATATCGCAGCACCGCCGAGAATGGCTTACTATATGGAATACAGCACCCGAATCTATAATATCTATCTCAAATACATTGCTCCCGAGGATATCCATGTGTATTCCATAGATGAAGTGTTCATTGACCTTACTCATTACATGTCAACCTACAAATGCACCGCGAGAGAACTCGCGCAGACAATGATAAAAGATGTCCTTGCGAATACAGGTATTACCGCAACGGCAGGCATCGGAACGAATATGTACCTTGCCAAAATTGCAATGGATATCACTGCAAAGAAAATACCTGCCGACGAAAACGGCGTCCGTATTGCCGAGCTTGATGAGATGTCATACCGCAAAGAGCTTTGGACGCATAAGCCGCTGACGGACTTTTGGATGCTCGGCAGCGGTATTGCCAAAAAGCTTGAAGCGAACTATATGTATACTATGGGCGATGTTGCCCGCTGTTCGCATTATGATGAGGCAAAGCTGTTTAAGCTGTTCGGAGTTAATGCGGAACTGATTATAGACCGCGCTTGGGGTTGGGAGCCGACAACTATTGCCGATATAAAGGCGTATAAGCCGTCCTCCAACAGTTTAAGCGTGGGACAGGTACTCAAATGTCCGTATAATTACGAAAAAACAAAGTTGATTGTCCGCGAAATGATTGACCAACATGTGCTTGACCTTGTGGATAAGGGACTCGTAACCGATCAGATTGTGCTCGATATCGGGTATGACATAGAAAATCTGACCGATCCGAAAATCAGCGCAAAGTATCACAGAGATGTTACAACCGACCGCTATGGGCGTAAAGTACCGAAACACGCGCACGGCACGGCAAATTTAGAGAAAAAGACATCGTCATCGCACATCATAACAGAAGCGACAATGAATCTGTTTGACCGCATCATAAACAAGGATTTGCTTGTACGCCGTATTACGGTTGCTACCTGCAAGCTTGTCAGAGAAAGTGATGTAAAAAACGAAACTGTTGCAGAGCAAATATCGCTTTTCGATGACCCTGTTGAAAAGGAAAAGAAAGAGCAAGCCGAAAGGCAGGCTCTTGAACAGGAAAAACAAATGCAGAAAACGATTATCGGCATAAAGAAGAAATTCGGCAAGAACGCCATTCTGAAAGGTATGAACTTTCAGGAAGGTGCAACAGCCCGGGAACGCAACGAACAGGTCGGAGGTCATAAGGCGTGAGCGAAAAAGCAGAAGAACTGTATGCGGACATTATAAATCTTCCGCATCACGAACTGACAACACGGCAGCGTATGCCGCGAATTAACCGTGCCGCGTCATTTTCTCCGTTTGCGGCTCTGACCGGATATGACGATCAGGTAAAGGAAGCCGGACGGCTGACGGACGAGCGTATAGAGCTTGATGACGGAACGATAAGTACACTGAATGATAAGCTGAACTACACCGTTTCGCTGTCCGATGAGCAGCCGGAAATATCCGTGACCTACTTCAAGCCGGACAGTAAAAAGAACGGCGGAGAGTATGTGACGCATACCGGAGTAATCAAGCGCGTTGAAGAATATGAGCGCAAGCTGATATTCACCGACAAAACCGTAATTCCGATAGACGACATTTACGGAATCGACGGTGAAATATTTAACGGCTTATATTGAAAGCCGAAAACAACTGAATAACAGACTTTAATTCGTGCAAGCAGAGCCGGTCGAAAGACTGTGATTTCCAAGCGCCGTACAAGGTTGAGACTTAATAGTATGGAAAACCATATCTATTGGTCTTGATTTGTACGGCGCTTTTTTTGTGCGCAAAAATACTTGTACGGTAATTGGAGTCCTTTCTCGGCTTGCCCGGGAAAGGACTTTTTATGTTTATACAAAAGGAAAATTATTTATTTCATGACTTCTTCACTGTACCGAAACCCAAAGGAGAAGATGCAGTGGAAAAGTGGCAGTGCTACATAGCCGGATATCCGTAATCTCAATTTTTGATTTCACCCAAAATTCAAAAATTCAAGGAGATTACGAAAGTGAGTACCAAATTCTATATCAAAGACAATAACGGTATTTATTTGTCCACGGACGGAAAAATCAGATACACCCTGCTGGAAGGAAAGGCATTGTATGACTTCCTCAAGACCGAAAGCGGAAGGTCAAAATGCTTCCATGTAGACATTGATGAAAACGGTAACAAGATTGGAATTGAAGCAGAACCCAAAATGATCACGGCATGTGCAGCACAGCGGGAACGGGATCGTTACCGCTACAAAGTGATGACCAAGTTAAACATTACAGTTGTGTCGGCAAACACGCTTGTTTCAGTCCCCGGCGAGGATAACCTCGAACTGCTTGATACCGTTGCGGACGAAGATGTCGATTTGGAAGCCGAGGCGATGCACCACCTCGACCTCGAAACCTTGAAAAAGGCTTTACAGACCCTCACAAAAGAAGAATACCGTATCATCCACTGTCTGTACCTGTCCAAATCCCCTATGAGCGAAAAAGAGATTGCCAAGCATCTCGGTATGACACAGCAGGCCGTGAGCAAGCGTAAGAGAGCCATTTTCGAGAAACTGAAAAAATATTTCTGATTTTTGGTTGTGAGCCTTTGGATTTTTCCCAAATAAGGAATGAGAGGACTCAAACAGCCTCTGTTGCACCTTGAAAACCGAATAACGAAAGGATGCCGAGGTATAAACTCACCGGACCGTAAAAGGAAAGCTGTCGGACAGAAGCGCCATGACTCCACGCAAGTGGATGAGCGATACATTCTGCGCCGAGTCGAAAGAGGTACAGCATATTTCGATTGGCCATGACTCCGGTGGAGAACTAAGGATACTTCTGCAAAAAGCAGCTCGCCGGAAGGCGGGATATGTTGTTTCAGGCTGAAAACCATGTCTGTTACACCATATATGATGCTCGTTCCCCCACTGAGAATCCGACCGCGGGGAAATATGCTGCGAGATACTCGACATCCTTAAATCCAAAGCTCGATAACGAATTATTTGTGTTTGAGCGATGGAACTACTGTGCAGGAGCAGCAATGCTCCTGCATACCATTCTGTCGCTCAAACAAATCTGAATTACTAAGAAACAAGGAGACATTAGAAATGTTTGAAATTACTTATAGCGACAACGAAACCTTTGAAGCATACCAAAACGCGGGGAAAGCCCATAAAGGCGGCACCTACGATTTTACTTTTGAAAACCGATATATTATTTATCACGCAAACCTGCGTCATAAGGTGGATTACATTGCCATAGATATGAGCGCCGGTCTCGCCTCTTTCGTTATTACCAAGAACCCCGGCAATCTCTACACCGAAGCATCCTACAAACGGCTAATCCCCCATATTCTTTACTCCGTGAAATATACCGGAGACATGAGATACCTCAATCGCTTTGCGGACGATCCCCTCGCGGTTATTGACTCAATCTTTCGTGTTGTTCTCCCCAATAACGGATATAACATTCGGGAAGAACAGATTGCTCTTGCAAAAAAGATGTATATCGGTTTTACCGAAAAGCAGGTTGCTCTCTGTGAAGCGGAGGTCGGAACAGGCAAAACTCTTTCTTATTTGGTGGCAGCCATTGTAGCCAAACACCACAACGGCATTACTTACAGGCAGAACCTGCCCGTAACCATCACCACATCGAGCATTGAATTGCAGAAAGCATTGGTGGAGCGTGAAATCCCCCACCTTTCCAAAATGCTCTTAGACTATTACATTATCGAGCGTCCGCTGACCGCGGTACTTCGCAAAGGCAAGGAACACTACCTTTGCCGTTATCGTTTCGATGACTTTCTCAAGAATATCCTTATGTATCCCGAAAAATACAAGGCCACCATTGAAACGCTTGAGCAGATGAGCAACCTGCGTGCAGGAATTGACCTGGACAGATACCGCATCAGCGGAGCGATTAAAAGCCGAATCTGTATTAAGGGTACATGCGCAGGCTGCGCGCGAAAGAAAGAATGTACATACAACGAATTTGCTAAACGGATGTACGACCTTCACGACCTGGACTTTCAAGTTACAAACCATAATATGTACCTTATGTCCCAAAAAACGAAGACAGACGACCATCCCCCTCTGCTGCGTGAGAGTTGCTTTGTGGTCGTGGATGAAGCACATAAGTTCAAAGAAGCGGCCGAAGACACTTTTGGCGAGAGAATCGGAGAAAAAGACATCACCCGCTATGTAAACGCAGTAAAAATTCTTTGCTCAACCAAGGCCAACAGGGATAAGTACAAAGAATTTCTCGCAAATATCATCAAGGAAAACGATGCCCTGTTCAACAGCCTTCGCAAGAAGCAGCACGGCGACATCGAAGAAGAACGAGGAAATATTATTTCTCTGTCGGTGTTTCAGACAGCCAAACTCAACAAGATTATGTACCTCATCGATAAAATCGAAGGTATGAAGATCAAACGCAATTACGGTATCCCCGTAACCGGCAGCTACTTAAAAACGGCGATTGCTGCTATCAATAAGACAAGTAAGTCTACCATTTGGTTGGATACGGATGAAAATGGGCTTCTCTCGTTATGCAGTACCCCCAAGGATATCAACAACATTTTCCGGAGTAAAATTTGGGACAGAAATGTGAGCCATGTGCTGACCTCCGGTACGCTCTCGGATGGAACGGATTTTGAGTACTTCAAAGCGGAAAACGGATTGGACTTTATTCCGCATCGCCTGCTCTTGGAGTCCCGTACAGAATCGCCTTTTGATTACACTAACCACACAAGGCTGTACATTCCCACGGGGATGCCCACTCCGGACAACGACAGCGAGGACTATTTCAAAGCCATCGCCGACGAGATTTATGGGATTATCAAAGCCACAAACGGTCATACGGCAATCCTCTTCACATCCTATAAAATGCTCAACCTTGTACACGACCTTCTGCGGGACAGACTGACCGCATACGATACCATCTGCATGACCCGCAGCAATAAAAATGCCATTACCGATTTCAAAAAATCGAAGAACGGTATTCTTTTTGCTTCCGGCTCTATGTGGGAAGGAGTTGACTGTGTAGGTGACTGTCTTTCATCCGTAATTATTGTTCGACTGCCATTCCCGATGAGAAGCGCCCTCATGGAGGAAAAGAAGAATAACTGCGACAGCGTCGGAGATTTCGTAGACAGATACTGCACCCCCAATATGCTGATCAAACTCCGTCAGGGCGTGGGAAGACTCATTCGCTGTGAAAGCGATACCGGTGTCGTGTCAATTCTGGACCCGAGAGCCATCTCTAAGTCCTACTCCGTTAAAATCGGACAAGCCCTTCATAAGTTCCCCAAGGTGGACTCCGCTCAAGAAATTGAGAGCTTCATGAGAGGTGTTAAGGACGAAGAATACTACGGAGAAAAGAAGGAGAACAGGAAATGATAGCAGAGAAACAGACCAAGTCCGCAAACTTCCTTCGGATTATCGCCATACTGAAAAGCCTTCGTGATGACGGCAAAATCAGTATCCAGGAGTACAGCAGAGCGAAAAAATACTATAAGAAACTCACCGGTGCCGATATTATAATCGCAGACTGAAAAGTTTGAAAAATATCAAGATTCTGCTGGACTTGTGCGGTTCTATGGATATAATGTTGTGTTGAAAAGAGGTTGCGCATAAAATGTATGCGCAACCTCCCCACCAAGGAAAGGAGAGAAAACGATGGCAAAGCCGATGCTGATATCCCCGATATCAAGGCAAGGAATTAAGTTACTGCGAGTGGCAGCCTACTGTCGAGTTTCCTCCTCTTCTGCGGATCAGCTAAACTCATACGCAACTCAAATTGATTATTACACCAGGCTTGCAAAGAAGAAAAAGAACGAGTGGAACATGGTTGAGATTTTTGCTGATGAAGGCATCAGCGGCATGAAAGCCAAAAATCGCCCCGAGTTCCAACGGATGATCCGCATGTGCGAATTACATCAACTGGACCTCATTATCACAAAATCGGTGTCCCGGTTCGCACGAAATGTAAAAGAGGCCTTGGAGTATGTGAGAAAGCTGAAATTTCTCGGCGTCGGCATAATCTTTGAGAAAGAAGGCATCAATACTCAGTCCCTCGGCGATGAGATGCTGCTCAATACCTTCACCGCAATTGCTCAAGAAGAATCCAAAGCAATTTCTCAAAATCAACGCCTGTCTATCGTCAAACGAATGGAACTCGGCATCTATGTAGACAGTAACGCACCATACGGATTCAGACTTGAAAACAAGCAACTTGTGGAGTATCCTCCCGAGGCCGATATCGTGCGATGGATCTTCCGCTCCTATCTCAACGGTATGTCTACAACGGAAATTGCAAAGGTGCTGACCGAGCGAGGTATCCCCACAAAAAACGGCAAAGAAAAATGGAAATCCACTAAAATCTCCTATATGCTCTCCAACGAAAGGTATATCGGAGACTGCCACTATCAGAAAACATACCGTGACACGACTGTGCCGTTCAAGCAATCCAAGAACCGCGGCGAAGAAGATATGTACTATGCCACCGGCACACACGCTTCCATTATCGAGAAAGGAACCTTTGATAAAGCGCAAGTCCTCCTCCAAAAGCGAAAAGAGCAGTTCACCAAATCAATAACATTCAATACCTACCCCCTTACGAGCCGCATTCGATGTTCCGAATGCGGCTCTTTCTTTCGCCGAAAGGTTCGGAGCGGTGGAGTCAAATGGGTCTGCGCCAAGCATGAGGAAAGCACAAAATCATGCAATTCCAACTACTACAGCGAGGAACGAATCTATGACGGTTTCCTATCAGTGGTGAATAAGCTACGATTCGGGCAAGAGAACATCCTCGGTCAAGTTATCGCCAAGCTTGAAAGCGCAACACAGAAATACAAGCGAAATAACAAAACGGCGATGCAGATCAGTCAGAAGATTGCGGAGATAAACGCCACAATTCTAAAACTGAATGAGCTTCGCTCAAAAGGATACCTTGCCCCCGAAATACATCAGTCCCAAGTCAGAGAGATGCAAAAGCAGCTCTGCACACTCAAAGAAGATCGGCAGGATCAATTCGAGTCCCGAATACTTACAATGCTCCAAGATGTGCGGAAACTAAAATCTCTGATTGACGAAATAGAAGAACCCTTGGATGAGTTCGATGAGAAACTCTTCGAGGAAATTATCGTAGAAATGACACTCAATAACTCAGATGAATTGACCGTCACTCTACTCGGCGGACTGAAATTCACTGAATTGATATAGGAGAAACCGCAATGAAAAAGACACGCTTTATTCCATACGGATACACCATCCGTGAAGGGCGAACGGTGATTGAACACACCGAAGCCGAAATTATCCGAGAAATCTTTGATGAGTACATCAAGGGCGCTTCCCTCAAAGAGATAGCGGAGAGCCTCACGCAGAGGAAAATCCCCTATACCGAGAAGACGGATACATGGGATAAAGCGAGAATTGCAAGAATTATCGACAACGCAAAGTACATCGGGGACGATGAATACGACCCAATCATCGATGAAGATACATACGAGGGTGCGGTATCCATGAAAGCTGCACGGCAGCGCAATACCGTACAAAGAGAATGCGAAGGCATCGCCCTGCTCCGCAACAGAGTCAAATGCGCCGATTGCGGAAGCCCGATGCTACGCAGAGTCTGCTCGAAACGACAAATCAATGAAAGCTGGACCTGCCAAAATGCAGAATGCGGAAAGAGACTGCGTATCAGCGACGGCGACCTCCTACAGAAAATCGCCATCCTCATGAATCGCATTATCGAAAACAGCGAACTGCTGATACCAAAGCCCAAGATAAGGATAGTTGACTCCCCGACGGTCGCAAGCCTGCAACGGCAAGTGGATACCGAACTCGAGAAGGAATACCCGAGCGAGGAATACATTGTCGAGAAGGTTAGTGACATCGCAAGTCAGTTATATAAAGAAACCCAGGCAAAGAAAATGATTGTCGCTCAAATTGCAAGGAAACGAGCCTCAATGATGAAACCCCAGGAAAACTTTAATTACGATTACTTCTCCGACCTTGTAGACTATGTCACACTCTCAAGTTCGGGGAAAGTCAGGCTCTACACCAAGGTAGGGACAGAAATCACCGAAGGAGAGAATGAATAATGGCAGTAACCAAAATTCCAAAGAAAACAATCACCCTCATCGAACCGAAGAAATCCTTCATAGTAGACAAGGCGCAACATCGTCAAAAGCGAGTTGCAGCATACTGCAGAGTGTCTACCGACAGCGAGGAACAACTCACATCCTATACCAATCAGATGAAGGTGTATACCGAAATGATTGCTTCAAATAAGGAGTGGGAGTTCGCAGGGCTGTATGCCGATGAGGGCATCTCAGGTACGAGAGCAGACAAAAGACCTCAATTCCAAAAGATGATAGATGACTGCCACAAGGGTAAAATCGATATGATCATAACAAAGTCAGTATCGAGATTCGCACGAAATACTGTGGATTGCCTTGACTATGTCAGATCACTCAAAGAAATCGGCGTGGGCATCTACTTTGAGGAACAGAACATCGATACGCTGAAAAGTGATAGCGAATTGTACCTTGTCATATACGCAGGATTCGCACAATCCGAATCCGAAAGCATCAGCAAGAATATTACTTGGACGCACCGAAAGAACTTCGAAGAAGGCAGACCCATCTTTATGTATAACCGAATGCTCGGCTACAAGAAAGGTGAGGACGGGAACCCCGAAATCGTCCCATCGGAAGCAGCAATAGTGCAAAGAGTGTTCGATATGTACCTCTCCGGCAAGTCCACCGATGAAATCTCCGAAATCCTGCAAGGCGAAAACATCGAAATTCCCGGCAAGAAACTGAACTTCAGTAAATCAATGATTATCCGAATGTTGAAAAATGAGAAATATTGCGGAGATGCCATCCTGCAAAAAACGGTGACACTTGACCCAATCTCAAAAAAGCGAAAAGCCAACGAAGGTGAAGCACCCATGTGGCTCGTAGAAAACAGCCACCCTGCCATTGTCAGCCGTGAGATATTCAATAAGGCACAAGAGGAATCCGCCCGAAGAAAGGCAAAAGCACCGCAGTCTGAAAAGGTGGCTCTGACCGCCTCGGGAAAGTATTCCAAATACGCGCTCACGGAAGTAATGATGTGTGGAGAGTGCGGGAGCAGGTACAAAAGAGTAACATGGAACATCCGAGGTAAGCACAGAATCGTGTGGCGATGCATGAGCCGCCTTGACTATGGCAAGAAATACTGCGCCGACTCAATCACCGTCGATGAGCAGGCACTGCAAAGAGCCATTGTAAGAGCCTTAAATCGATTCAATATCGAAGACGAATCCACCTACCTAATGCTGATGAAATCCACCATCGGGGAAGCCATAGGAATCAACGGCAGCTCAGATGAAATCGACCTGCTCGAAAGAAGAATCGATGCCCTTAATAAGCGTATGCTTGACCTTGTAACACTGAGCGTTCAGGAAGATAGTGATGCCGAGGACTATGAAGATGAGTTCAAAAACATCTCCATGCAAATCGAGCAACTCTCGGGGCGCATCACGGCAATTAGAGAAAGTGAAAGTGAGGACGGAGAACTTCAAGCGCGGATTAAGGAAATCCAGGACACCATTGACAAACGAAAAGAAAATAAAGATACCTATGATGACTCAATTGTCCGGCAGATGGTAGAATGTATAAAAGTCTACCATGACGGCAGACTGCAAATTATACTCGGCGGCGGATATGAACTTGAAGAATACCTCGAAAAATAAAAACAGCAAGCAGCGAATAAGCCGTAGTTGCTTATTCGCTGACTCTATTAAGCATTGCTTTCGTTATTATCGCTTTCTTCATCTTCGCCAAGCTGTCCGATAGCGAAATTCTCAAAAGCTTCTGAATCGTCAAAATCCTCATTTTCGTCCGGTTCAATCCAGAGAGAAACATCCCGAGCATAGAGTTTGTTCATGAATAGTTTGCCCGCATTACTTTTCCTTTTTCCGTTATATTCTAAAAGCATCGCTTCGGCAAAGCCCATTGACCCCTTCCGGCGATCCCTGGCGGTACGAGTCAGTTGCTTAATGGAAACAGCACCGAGTTTCTCGCTGAACACCTCATCCTTTAACTGATCTTTATACACCACGCAAAGCTTGGTAACTGCATTCATAATGTTGGCGGAGAAAGAATTGGAGTCTCCCTCCCATGTGCCGATGATCAGGCGAAGAACACGGTTGAGAACCTGGTATCCGTATTTGGAGTAAATAGCCTCCAAAGTGGATACAGCACAGATGTGCCCCGGCGCTCTCTTGGCAGATATCTTCAAACCGTAAGACTCCACCAAATCTCGAATCATAAGCTGTTCTTGGTTCTTAGCCTCCAAGTTCGCTACGAAAATTTCAAAAGGCGCAAGGTTCTTTGCGAATTTCATCTGATTGGCAAAGATATCGGCTTCATGTTCATAGCATAGATCATCATAGATCATGCACCATACCGGAGTTTCGCGAGAGCCGGAAGCAAGTGCAACAATTTCAATGGTATGCTGCCCGTTAAAAACATAATTGATCCCGTCTCTTCGGCTGACCTTTACAGGATTGATTTGAAACAGATCGAAGTTTTCTGCCGTTTTCTCAATACGCGCCTGCGACAGATTCCGTTGATAATCCTGGTTCGAAACCAGGTTTTTGATTGGAATTTTCTCGAAATGAACATTCGGCACAAACGGCGAATAATCATCCATGTTATATATCCTCCACTTCCGACAGCATATCCGCTATCGTATTTCGCAGCTCACGCAAAGCCTGTGCCAAGTCACCTTTAGCCTGGGGAGAAACGATGGTGAGGTCTGCCGTATTCTTTGCCCGTTCAATAGAACTCTTCCATGAAGGAATCGTTAGAGTCAGACTGCTGATTTCCGCATCCGGATCATACTCGGGCATATCCTTCACGGAAGGCCCCGTGGAAATATCTCCCTCGGAATAAACTGTTTTATTCCCTTGCACAACCGGTCGCGTGGCTTTGTAATGCATAAACTCAGCAGGATTTCGATCAATCTTCCGATTGATTCGCCGAAGATCCTGCGGATTTAGTTCCGCCATTTCCAACACATGCTTATGGGCAATCTTGTACTGCCCCGAAAGAATCTTGGGCACTAATTTCGGCTCTTTCTTTCCGATTTCTTCTAACGCTCTCGTGAATATGGCATACTTCTGCACAGTGGCAGCCGACACATTATTATCTTCGGCAATTCTCTGTGCCGTCCAATGGCGGCAAGCCTTGTCCGCATCCTCTTCGTCCATTGTGGATATATCCAGGGTGTGCTGATTTCTCCCTATCTTATTGCGAATTCGGGTAACCAATTTTTCATTCTCGTACTGCATACCAATAAGGAACTTGCGAGTCTCTTCGGTAATGTTTCTTCTTCCGAGTTGATTGGCACATATCCAGGCGACAGCAGCCTCTCGGCACTCAAATTCCATATCCTTTGTATCAAAGGGGATGCTGTGGCGCATACAAATTTCATAACGGTTATGACCGTCCACAATGGTGTCATGCCATACAACGATAGGGTCACGACAGCCGTCATTTATAATATTCTGCTCGAGTTGCAAAAATTCTCTGTGCCGCAGCGGACGGATTAAATGTCTGAATTCTTCGTCTATTTTCAGCCTTTTCAACTCCATTATCGCTCCTCCAACCCATCAATTTTATGGAGAGAACTGAGTGGAAAAACACCTGCATTTTCTTCTGCTATAATCTCTCCGGTCAGTCTGTATGCGTAAGCGCTATCTAATCCTTCCATCAAGGAGCAAAGTTTATTGACAAATGAGGTGCTGTAAATTTCGTAGGAGTTATCCGGATGCAGCGCAGCCAAATTTACACGATGAGTATAATTTGTTCTCTTGTCCGTTCCTTGGATAGCAAGCATCATAGCTGAAGGGCTGACAAGGAACTGAACATACTTGGGTGTCCCGAGCAAAGCCAGTGTGCTTCGATGAATGCGAATACGGTATTTTTTCAAGTCAACCGCTATAGTCACTTGTTGTCGAGTCTGTTCGCTCATGGTTTATTTCTCCTTCCGGCAGTGCAACTGTGTCGGCAGTCACAGTTGCTGTCGGACTTTGCCGAACTGCCTTATTTTCCTTGATTGAGTAGATGGCATAGCCATCGAATATGTTCACAAGCATGGACTGCTTGTGCTCATTTAAGGTCATTCCGAATTGGTTCTGCCAACCAATCGGATATACCGGTGTCCTTGATGCCGTTGATTTAGCACCTTCCGCATCATATGTACGCTGATACACCTCGGTGGATGTTAAATCAAATGCTATCAGGTATTCGCCATTAGCGCGGATGATATTCCCGAGCATCTTATAGCGGTGATCAGGATTCCAATCCATCATGTCAAACATTTTCAGGAAGAACAGCGTACATGTTGTTTGCCTCGGCTTCCTTTTGTCTTGACCGATTGAACACCACTGGAACGACCCTCGTTCATTCTCACCACAGGGACGGAGAGCCAAAATCTTTGTATGAGGATTGATCAGCGCCTGGACATAGTCTGTGTGCGGAAACTTGGTCAGGCAAGCTGAATTCACATAGAATTTGCGGTTATTGAATGTAACCGCAGGCTCACGAATATGAGCAAAGAACTCTCTGCGGACAACCTGGAATTCCTCCAGGTTGAAGTCCATGCTCATTTCAATCAATTCTTCCTCGTCATTTAATACCGGAATCTTGTGCAGCTCTGAGTCCGCCGGGGGAGCAAAGGCCTCTGTCATTATCCTTTGCTCAGTAATATCATTCATAAACTACCTCCTGAATATCTACGCCCTGCAATTCCTGCGTGATAAAACTTTTGAGTTCTTCAAACGCCGTCACATGGAGCTTGTTGCCGGTCTCGAAAAGTTGGCCCTCCAAACGGAGCATCCAATCTTCCTCGCTCTGCCGCTGAAGTTCCGTTACGGACTTCTCCTGTGCATAGAACTGCTTACCAAAGGAACTTGTCCATGATTCGGGAATTGCACGAATGCGCTTTCCGGATGGCATCAACGGCTGCACATTTATACAGTCTTCTTCGCCGTTTTCTTTAGGAAGCACATTAGGCTTGAAATATGCCTCGGAGTCAACGGTATCAAAGATATAGGCAACTACGCCATCCTGCTCATAGAGAGTGCCTAAAATGCGGTATTTGTATTCGATGTTCCAACCAAGAAGGTTGAACATCGTCTCACTGAAAGCGGCGGTTGGGATTAACCGTGGGTATAGAATACCTTTCTCCGGCTTTGACGCCATTACACTATTACGATTTTCTTTGGTGGTCGGTCGAATCGCAAGTTTTCGGCTAATGGGATTTATCAGAATCTCAATATAATTCTGTGTGCCGAATTTCCGGACACACGCGGTACTGAACTTGATAAACTTATGATAAATAATGGCGTGAGGCTGACGCGGAGCATCGAAGAACTCGCCGCGGGCTATTTCAAAACCGCGCAGGTCAAAGTCACCTGCTTCCACCTCAAACTGAATTTCTTCCTCCGGATGCGGTTCTTCCTCGGGAGATGAATACACGCTTTTGGAAGCCAGGTAGTAGTCTCCCTCTTTGAATCCTGCCCATCGGGGATTAATGGTGACGAAACCTTTGAGGACGCCGTCTTCTACAACGCGAATTTCGGGAAGGATAGACTTGTTTCCGTACTTAGCGTTATCGAGCATTTGCTGAACCGCAATATAATCATCACGGGAAACGATGCCGGGATGATGATTACGATATCGGCTCTGCGGTCTTTGGCCCCTGTTTTTCTTCGCCTTATGGGTACGAAAGTTTGGCGTAAAGGTTTTGCGAGTGAGGACATCACCGCAATGTCGCTCGTTGCGTAGTATTTGAACAATACCGTTGGAAGTCCAGTTGATATTTCCCAAATAGGACTTGCGTCCGAGAACATTGAAAGCATCGGCAATCTGCTGTGATGAATAGCCGTACAGATACATATAAAACGCAAGTTTAACCGTAGGCGCTTCATCTGGATTCGGAATCAGTGTCCCGTCAGCATCATGCATATACCCGAGCAGTTTGGGAGTCAGAGGGATACCATTGTCCAATCGCATACGCAGAGATGTTTCCATCGACCTGCTTCGTGTGTGTGACTCTTCCTCGGCCATTGTGGCTTGGAAAGACAATGCAAGCTGTGAGTCATCATTCAGTGAGAAAATCCCCTCACTTTCAAAAAAGACTCCGACAGGCGGATTGCGTTCGGCAAGGTCTCGGACTATACCGATAAAGTCATAGATATTGCGGGCAAAACGGGAAACGCTCTTTGTGATTATCATGTCGATTTTTCCGCGCTTTGCGTCGGAAATCATCTGAAGAAACTGTTCTCGTTTATTCAGAGAAGTGCCGGAGATACCCTCATCAGCGTAGATTTTAACGAGCGTCCAGTGAGGGTGCTTGATAACGAAGTCTTCATAATACTTCTTTTGCAACTCAAAGGATGTAGTCTGCCGGACATCATCCGTAGAAACACGAACATAGATGGCAACCCTTTGCGGGACATCATTATCGTAATAATCGGCTTGTCTGGTCTCGGGAAAGTAATCATAGTTTTCGGGATCAACCTCAACATAGATTCGCTTTTTGGTCTTCGCCTTGGCTTGCTCTTTCTCTAAGCGTTTCGTTTTGTCAATCATGCAGCAGCCTCCTCTCGGAGTCATCGTCCGGCAGGCTCACCCATTCCTCGGGGAAAAAGTCTGTATCCCGCATATCTTCTTGATAATAAGAAGCAAGGGTGAAAATGTCTTCGGAGATAAAGTAGATTCCGACCGGATGCGGCAGCGTTGCAAGATAGCGGGACATGATTGTAATCTCCTGCGGTTTCTTCGTAACATTGGAAACCTTCTGTGTGATGATTAAATCCACCTTACCGTCAAGACAATCTTGAAGCAGTCTGCACCACTCGGGTGCATTTTCCATATTGGGAGCAGTTGAGCCTTCATCTATGTAGAAGTCAACCAATTCCCACTTCGGACACAATGCCAATGTGTCGACAAAACCCTTCTTGTGAAAATCGAGATAATTCTCATACCTGGTCTGATTAAAGTATCGAATGTAAATGCCCACCTTGTACGGCTTTGACACAAGGGGTCGCTCACGGCGAATCGTATGCAGCCATATCAGATGGTTAGCGATTATCTCAGCCCGTTCTGTGTCTCCGTCAAATATCTCCGAAAAGTGCGGTGCAGTTTCTATCTGAGCCAATTTAGCGTGAATATCTATCTCGTCCATTTTGATTATCCTCCCACTTGCAGTATTCAAAATAAGGCTAAGATTATTGTAAATCATGCAGGGCTTAATATCGACTAACCACAGGTCAAGTGCTTAACCACCGGTTTATCACAGACGAAAAAAATGCAAAAAAAGGTCGGCAGACTGAAAACTGCCAACCCAAAGAACAAAAGAGGCAGGTCAAGATTGACCAACCTCGAAAACCATATTTGAATTGAATAGATAATTGTCTCCGTCAACGAAAACGGCAAAAACAAAAACAAGTCAGACATTGCTGCCCAACCTGTCAAAAAAGGTATTCGTCTTTTTTCATCCGCATAGTGGTTTTTAATTCTTTTACTATCTTGATAATGGAATCAATCTCAGCAGGAGAACAATCCGCCAACAAATCGTTGAACTCACCTTGGTATATTCCATTGACCTCGGGAGTGTTAGTGCGGAGCAGTACATCTGCAGAAACCTGCAATGCCTCAGTTATATATACAAAAGTGGAGAGCCGCAATTTGGTCTTTCCGTTTTCAACCTCACTCATATGCGGAACGGAGATGAATGCTTTTTCCGCCAATTCTGCTTGGCTCATGTTTCGCTGAAGGCGAACATCACGAATCCTTGCACCGATTGCCTTATATCTTGCATCGTCAAGTTCTCTCATGACGCACCTCCCTCATCCGTTTATAGTATATAGATTATTATATAATCTATGCCCGATGTTTGGAATAAGCCGCAGTTGAACACATCGGCTATACCTTATAATAGAAACATCAATTTTTTGGAGGTTTCTATATGCAAATCAACTACATTCTTCTCGGGCAGAGAATCCGTGCGTTCCGCACAAAGAAAGGCATTACCCAAATGGAGCTTGCAGAGCGAATTGATCGCTCTGCCGCCTATATGAGTTATGTGGAGACGGCGTACAAGTTTTGCAGCCTCGATACCTTGGTGAGGGTGGCAAACGAACTGAATGTCTCCACCGATGACCTGCTTATTGACAGCCTTACCAATACAATCAAGGCATCCAATCATGAATTCACCGCAATTCTCTCGGATTGCAGTGACTATGAAATGCGGGTATTACTTGATATCGTTAAGGCAACCAAGCAAGCGATGCGTGAATACAAGTATTTAACCCGAGCCAACCGCAGATAAAATTATAAGTTGCTTTCGGCTTCGATGGAACACTCCGAAAGTCAAAGAATAAACCTACAGTTTGCGAAACAACAACTGCATAAGCAAACGGTTAAAAGAGCAAACCCCCGAAATGTTCGCTTGCGAATATGATTTCGGGGGTTTGCGAATATATTTTCTCAAATCGCAGGACAAGAATCAAATTGACTGATATACTTATCATCGGAAAGGTGGCACAACTATGATTTATTACACCGGTGACATTCACGGGCAGAAACATGATATAGAACGATTCTGTAAGCGTTTTAATCCCACAAGGGAGGATATCATCGTAATTCTCGGCGATGTCGGTGCTAACTACGGGCAAGACGAAAGAGATGCAGAATTGAAGTATGCACTTGACAAAATGAAGCCCACTATTCTCTGTATCCACGGCAATCATGAAATAAGGCCATGGCATATTCCAACATATAAAACGAAGGAATGGCACGGCGGCATCGTATGGTATGAGGAAGCCTATCCCTCCGTATTGTTTGCCAAAGACGGCGAGATATATGACTTAGAGGGGCTTCGACACATCGTTATCGGCGGCGCCTACAGTGTGGACAAGTTCTATCGCCTTTCCCGAGGATACGGTTGGTGGTCAGATGAACAACCAAGTGAAGAAATCAAGCAATATGTAGAGCAGCAGCTTAAAGAAAATGCTATCGATGTTGTTCTGTCACACACCTGTCCTTTCAAATATGAGCCTGTCGAAGAATTCCTCCCGGGTATCGACCAAAGCACAGTGGATGACAGTACGGAGAAGTGGCTCGATGTCATAGAAGAAACGACGGACTATATGGCATGGTTCTGCGGACATTGGCACACAAACAAACGAATTAATAAAATGCATTTTCTTTTCCACCAGTTCGAGTCAAGTGAGGAATTACAGAAGATGAAGGTCAACAAAACAAATTTAGAAAGAGAGATGGAAGATGGGTAAGATATTCTTTACCGGTGATCTGCACTTTGGACATGCCAATGTGATTGCTTTTGATAATCGTCCGTTCAAGACGGTTGAGGAAATGGACGCGGAACTTATCCGCAGATGGAACAACAAGGTTGGCAAGGGCGACCTCACTTATGTCCTTGGGGACATGATATGGAAAGCACGAAACGATGACGCTCCGGAGCTCATCAAAAGTCTAAACGGTCAGATCATACTCATTAAAGGAAATCATGACCGCTTCCTGCACAATGCAAAGGCCAAGGCAGCGCTTGCAGGAATCAAGGATTACGACGATATTTGCGTAAGCTTGGAAGACGGAACGAAGAAAAGAGTTATCCTCTCCCATTATTTCACCCCGATGTACAACGGACATAGATACCAGGCAATCCATCTCCATGCTCATTCCCATTTTACTGATGAAGCGGATTTTGAGGTTGATTTTGCGAAGCGTCTTAATAGCATCGGATGCCGGAATGAAATCTACAATGTAGGTTGTATGTATTGGAATTTCGAGCCTGTAACCTTGGACGAGATTATTGAGAATGGAAGGACAATACGCCCCACCTATGGCGAAAGATCTACTGAATATATGGCACAGTTCCCGTGGAAAAAGAATCAAACCGTTAATTCCGAAAACGAGATTAGATGGAATGTGTTCTACCACAACTGCAACAGCCGCAGCATCGAAACCTTCAATGTCTTCGAACACGGTTCATTCCGTGAATATGTGAAGAAAGCCGCTAAGAAGTATCAGAACAAAGAAGACTTTGCCAAGCAACTCCGCAGCGAGGTAATGTATTACTTTTGGTCGAAGTGCGAATGGGAAGTTCTTGTTACCCCATGGATATCTCCACGTGAATCTGAGAAAAAGAAGATAGATGTCTGTTGGCAGATTATGAATAATTGGGATGTGTTTGTCGATTACACATGGGCCAACAGAAAGAAGCTGTGACGGTGGGAAGATACTACAGACTAATTTTGAACGAATACTCTGCAGATTCCTTCACGAGTTTCAGCAAAGACTACTTCTTCAGAGTTGGATAAGGAGAAGACGATGAGTAAAGATCTTGTGACCATGACTATTGAAATCGACAGAGAGGTATATAATAAGACGGCCGAACTGTTCAAGAACCTCGGGAAAACGATTGAAGATATGACCGTGGGATTTCTTAAATACTGCGTGATTCCCGAAAACCTGCCCTTGCTTAAGGCGTATTTAGGTATAGAAAATGCACCTGCCGAAGCAGGTGCACAAATGGAGTTACATCATAGGATTTTCAAGCAGGTCTTCGATATCGCAACCAAGAACACGGGATAGCTTGTAAAGTGTTTGTGCCTGTGCCTTATCAATGTTGTTGACTCTCTGCTCATACATTTGAATGTTTCGGACTTTGATGCCCGATTGTTCCGCAAGTTCTGACTGAGATAAGCCTCTGCTTTCCCGAATGCGTTTCAGATTGGAATCGCCTTCGGCAGCCTTGAAGAACTCTTCCATCGTATCAATGAAGTTCGTGATATCCATCTCATGATAGACCGAATACATTCCGATAATCTTAGTCAAAGGAATTCGCTCGAATATATCTTTGAACCTGCGACCGCAGTACCATTGATATTCTGCAAGCGCCCAACCTGCCCAATACTCGGGAGAACATTCCTCGGAGTTTGTAGGCTTCGGAAGTTCTTTTCTGCCGTATGCTTTCAGGATAACCGCACGGGCAAGTTCAACACCGGACATACCTGCAACATAGGCAGGATTGCCGCGCTCAAATTGCTCGGCATAGCCTGTGTTGATAAAAAGCACGGTAATCCAATCCGGCTTAATCTTGCAGTCATTGATAGCATAATCGAAGAATGAGGACAGCCGATTCTTTGCATTACTCAAATAGGATTCGTTGTATGCGTGGGTCATCGTTGCTCATCTCCTCTCTAAGGATATCAAGTACAAAGATATCATCACGATATGATTTTGTCTTCTTGATTTCTTTACGATAAGTATCTCTCGCTTTGGTGTCTCTATCCAGGAACTTGGGATAATAGACATTCTTATCGACCGAATATGCATCGACAAACCTCAAACGCTCAAATCCTCTTTGCGAGATAACAACGGTTTGTTCGCCAAGTTTGCCAAGACGAAGCGCCTTGTTCAGACTTCTGAGAGGAAGTGTGTTTGACACAAAGGACTCAGCATACTGAAAGTAAGAATCGTCCGCGCGGTATCCGACAACAATGTCGTAGCCGGAAAGGTCAACCGAGTAATGTTCGATGATATAATCCCGAGCGTCAACCGCAACCTCGGAATCGAGTTTGAAGGTACGGAACTGAAGAAGCAAGGCAATCCAGTTGAGGACTGTATGATTGCCGCTCAGCAGGTTCAGTACTTTCAGCCCGTCTTCGTCAAAGTCGTAGACATTTACAAAGCCATCCGTGTTCTTTTTGCAGGCCCATTCTCTGGCCATCTCCTCGACACGGGTACAGTAAAAGCCTCTTCCGTAGTCATTGTGTGGATTACCGATATTGATATCCGGAACCTCGATGATGTGATCCGTTCCGTGAAGTAGTTGAATTGCGCTCATAAAGCAAAACCTCCCTATATCATTGTGATGACACAACCATATTATATCATTGCAACGATAGTTTTGTCAACAGGGTTTGAAAATATTCCGAAATAAAGTTCGAAACGGAGGATACGAAATGCATGCTTTTAGAAATATGAAACCACCGGACACGATGGAACGAATAAGTGAGATGAAACGATGACCTACGTATTATCCGACATCCACGGCAACCTGCAACGATTTAAGTCCATTATGGCTCAAATCAATCTTCAAACGAATGATACATTGTATGTCCTCGGAGATGTGATAGACAGGTACGCCGGAGGAATCAAAATATTAAGACAGATCATGAGAATGCCCAATGCCAAAATGTTGATTGGCAATCATGAATATATGATGCTCAACGCCATCGGTCACTGTAAAGATGCAGCCGAAGAAAAGGAAAACACGAATCGGCGAGAAAAAAGGCTTTGGTACAGGAACGGTGGTATGATTACGCATGAGCAGCTCAAACATTACCGCAAAGATATCCGAGCCGAGATTTTCACTTTCATCCGCCAACTGCCGACAAACATTGAAGTCGAGGTCAACGGAGTCAAGTACAAGCTTGTCCATGCCTCTCCCGAGGAAAACTACATGAAATCCCCCTGGAACATTTGTGACTACAAGAACAGCCGTGAATTTGCTATATGGGATAGATGGGATGAAACACAACCGATTCCCGAAGGTTATGTACTGATCTTCGGCCACACGCCTACCTGCTACTTTCACGACAAAATGCCGTGGTGCATTTGGAAGGGCGATAATGCAATCGGTATAGACTGCGGCAGTGGCTATGAGTATGGACGCCTTTCGTGCCTCCGTTTGGATGACATGAAAGAATTTTACTCGGATTGCTGACACAGATGGTATCAGATAAAAGAAAAAGGAGTCACCAATGGGAACTTATTATGCAATTTATGCCGAGGTTCGTGTCGGCAATCAGTGTTACAATCTGAATCCGCTATTTCAGCGCACTGACGGAAATATCGATGTCTGTCCGGTCATTTCGGGACGAAATTGGCTTCGTGAAGCATATGAAGAACTGGAAGAAGTCAGCTACACTTGCGGCCGACCGGAGAATATGAGTAAAGAAGTCCGGTCGGTATTTTACCATGAAGATGATGAACCATACGACCCATACTTACATATCGACACCTACAAGGATTTTTACAGCCGTTCCATGTTCCTTGTGAACTACGGCAAATCCGTAAAAAGTCGAGTCAAGAAGGACAAGCCGACACGGTACTGTGGGTATGCTTCCAAGGTCAGTATAGCAGCATTTGAAATCGATGAGTATGATACAATAGGTTATTGGCTCACGTCCGAGGAATATGAAAAACTGTCCGATGAGGAAAAACAAGAGTATTCCTACTACGAGTGGGATGAATACGAGGACTGGTACAGGGTTTATAACTTAATCGTAGACAGAGTGGATACGATGCTCGGCTATTTCTGCCGATGGGCAGAATATGCTATCAAGGATGCAAATCCGGACGAAACATGCCCAACTGCTGACTATGTCCGGCTGCTCGTATATCGGTGTTGAGAATAGACAGAACATCTGAGCGAAACATGAGAAAGGTGGGATTGGTATAGACTATTATTGTGGTGATATATTCTCTCCTAACAGGACCGGTCACGAACTTATAATCTGCCATCAGATAAACTGTCAGGGAATTATGGGTGCAGGGCTTGCGAAACAGATTCGCACCATGTTCCCACAAGTATATGAGATGTATCAAAGGAATTGCACCCAAGCCGCTAATCGTCAGGACTTGCTCGGGAAGGTGTTGTTTTGTCCAATCAGATACAACGGATGTGAATGGCTCGTTGCCAACCTATTCGCACAAGACGGCTTCGGTCTGGATAAACGCTATGCCGATTATGACGCTCTGCGAAAAGCACTCACGACTGTGAGAACCGTTGCAACACCATTACCGGCAAGGACGCTGACGACCGTCCGAATCCCGTATAAAATGGGCAGCGGTCTTGCGGGAGGGTCTTGGAGCGTCGTGGAACAAATAATCAAAGACGAGCTTGTGGCTTATGACATACCCATAGAAATTTGGAAGAGGGAATCAGTATGAGCGAAAATAGTCCTTTTGAAGATATATCGCCATCTTCCGAATGCAATTTTAAGAAAGAGACATTGACCATAACCAATACGAAGGGAGATAAAATATGAGTTACGATAAATCGAAAACAAGCGAACTGAATACCCCGGCTCTGAACGAGGAAAGGTTGGATGTTATTGAGTTACTCGACCACAGAGCACTGTTCAGCAACGGACGGATTAAGCCCGAACAGATTCCCGAAGGTTTACATGTATATGACCTCCGCCATAGCGATGACGGCGGTCGCTTCTGCTCCATTGAGCCGAAGGTTGGAGTCAATCACGGCGGCACCGTGCTGATGCGAGAGGTGCTCGATTTCGGTAAGGACGGATATGTCCCACTTAACGAGGACTCTGATCCGAACTTTTTGGGCGAAACAATGACGGCATCGGAATTTGTCGGGGAAGAAACCCAGGACGAAGTCATGCGGATGAATGGTATGTGATATTGAAAGGAATACGATGATAAAGGAGTTTGATATAATGGAATTTGAAGTAGATAACAAACTGAATTTAGCAAAGGTGTGGTGCTCCCGCGCCGACCAAAAGGACGAGGTAAAGCAGAAAAAGCTAAAGGAGTTTATTGCCGATTGCAGAAAAAAGAAAATCTTCGTCTGCGTTTATGAATCAGGCGACGGCAGCCTCTTGGAAAACACCAAGGAACTGCTTACTTATAATCTCAATAACACGACACCAAGCACAAAGACTTCAAAATCGTGCGACGCACGGTAAAGCGGAAGCAATATAGAATGATGTGATATGATTGATTGAAAATCTTTTTTGCACAAAAGCCTAAAATGTGTTATAATAGGTCTTGACAACGAAGAAAAAACAAGTACAATGATATGATTTGGTTTTGAACTGAATGGGCGGCTTGGGAAATATGAGGAGGATTTAACTATGTACAACTTCGAATATGTTCCCAAGAAAGAAGCTGCTCCGGCAAAAAATGAGTTGATCGAGATAATCAATGAGGTTCAGAAAATACTGCGAAATAAAGATATCTCCTTCCAATTTCAATTCATTGGGAGCAGCAGTCGCAATATGATTACCTGCGACCGTAAGAGCAATATCGGATATGATTTTGATGTAAACCTTGATGTTTTCTATGATGACGATAGATATGACCCCAGGGAAATCAAACATATCATGATGGACGCTTTTAATTTAGTGGTTCGTCGGTATGGATACGGATACTGTGAAGATTCAACTCGTGTATTTACAATCAAAAAAATTGATCATTGGCGCTCAAGGATAATACAAAGTTGTGACTTTGCTATTGTAAACAACTATACCGACAAAGCCGGCACATTACTCCAACAGTACATACGATTTAACAAGGAACAGCGATCATATGTTTGGGCTGATCAGACCAAAGGATACTATACTAAACCCAAAGAAGATTGGTTGAAAAAGCACGGGTATTGGGATGAAGTCCTTGAGCGTTATATACACAAAAAGAACAATAACGAGGGCTTGGTCAAAAAATCACGCTCCTTGTACGCGGAAGCGATAAATGAGAGTTATCTTAAACATAATAGCGGTAATTGAAAGTGATTACAGTCGTGATTCTTTTGTAATTGCAGTAACATCCTTGGATTTGTGCTTGCCTCAGGCGGGATTTAGACTCAGTCAAAAAATTCTTATATATGTTTAATCTGATTTTTGGCTTGTTCTGTTGCAATGCTAACGGAAATATGTTATAATGACTGTGTGTATATTAGGCGTTAGCCTAATGTGCTTCATCGATTCAATGTGTTAGCTGCAAAAAATCTCATCATACAATTTGAATATTACATGCAATATACAACTATCAAGACGAAAGGAGAATTAATAATGAGCTATACTGCATTGGAAATTGCAAAATATATTATTTCAACTTGCTCAAAGAAAAATAGGCCCATCAGCAATTTGAAATTACAAAAGCTTTTATATTTTGCATGGATATACTATTACACCAAAACCGGCAATGGCCTTTTTCATGACGATATTTGTGCGTGGCAGTTCGGACCTGTAGTACCTGATGTTTATTATGAATATTGTTCTTATGCCGGGATGCCAATTTCTCAGGATTACTTAACTAATATATCAGAAGATGATAAAGTGCTGCTTAATAGTTTCATTGAGGAATATGCTTGCTATTCGGCAAGCACATTAGTAGATAGAACGCATACACTTGGCAAACCATGGTCGATAATTTTTCAAAACGGTATCGGTAACAGGTCCGTTATCCCATATCCGTTGATTATTGAGAAGGAGTGCCTTAATGCTAATTGAAGAATCGTGCCGTCGACAAAAGGCACTAAAGGACTGTCTCTATCAAATGGCTTCCAACTGCATGGAAGACTCTGAAATTCGAAAAGAAGCAATAAGCTTTAAAACCCTTTATTCGAGCAATTTTCGGCATTATTACTCCGAGTTTTTTCCGATTATAGTAGACATTGCAAAAGACGGTTCGGGATATAGTTTGGAATACCTGTCTAACAATATAGAATCATTGCGGGCGCTTGTCGAAACTGATTATGTGAATGGTGAAAAAGAGTTTAAAGGTTTGTACATGCCGCTATCTAAGCTGAGCGACCATATTAACCTTGAAATTGCTCGATACGCTTATTACTCATCCAATGAGCAAAAGGTGAAAGATCTTGAACGAAAAAATCAGGACCTACAAGACCAAATAGTAAAGTCCACAAAGGAACTTACTGAAGCAAAAGGCAAAATTGAATCTGTGCAAACAGAGCTGATTGGTGTTTTAAGTATTTTTGCTGCGATTGTATTAACCTTTTCTGGGGGTCTCAGCTTGCTGGGCGGGGCATTCAGCAGTATTGCAAGTGCATCTTTTTATAAAATAATTATCACCTGTATCTGTTGTGGGTTTGTTTTATGCAATACGATTTTCATGCTAATGTACTTGATAAGTAAAATTATGGGTAGAAACATATATGCAAGATGCAAAAAAGCGGATTGCACATGTGGACAAGACGGTGCCCCATCGTGTTGCGGAATTAAGCGAATTCGAAAACGACTGCCGTATGTGTTTTGGATCAATGTGTTTTTTGTGCTTTTATCAATTCTCACAATGGTAATATGGCTTTTGGACAAAAGACTTTGCCTGTTTTGATACTGCAAAACAAATGCTGAAAGAGACCTTATAAATCGGAATATTATGAATTGAATTGTCGAGATAATACACAGTTAGTGCTTCTATGTCTTTTTCGGTTCTCATTAAAAACACAAAGGATATCACAAACCTATTGGCAAGACATCGTCAATTTATAAAAAAGTACGAAAAAGCCTTACCATAAGCGGATTTTTCAAAAAATCCGGTGATATCTTTTTCGGTGCTACGAGCCATTTAGGAACTGTCTTTTATGACAGTTCTTTTTTTGTCGGGTTATGAGCACGATGAGCGGTGCTCGTTGGGGCGAAGCGGTGCGCCGCTGCCTGTGGCAGATTAAGGTGTGCCGCTGAGGTGAAGAAATAAGGAGCATTGCGATGCGCTCCAAGCGAGCATATGCGACTATATTTCTGAGGGGCAAGCAAGGCGCAGCCTTGTGAGATGTAACCCGGATGTCGCAGGTTCAAGTCCTGTCCCCGCAACCATATAAAGCATTCAGCGTAAAGCTGAGTGCTTTTTTTATTCGGCGCACCCCGGCGGTGCGTAAAACGGTGGCGTTTCGGCTTACACGGTCCAAGCGGTTCCGAGCATTTTCAAAAGCAGGTCGCGGTACGTAAGTCCTGCGGCACGCGCCGCTATCATGGTGAGGCAATCCTGATTTTTTCTGTGCGGACGAACACCGCCGGTGATATTCGGCTTCGCGTTAAAATCAAATATTTTAAACACACCGTTTTTATCCTCGCGGCAGTTGATGCGTACAAGTCCTTTTATTTTTAAAGCCTGTGACGCGGCAACACAATCCTCTTTTATTTCAACAAGCTCCTTTATGCCGTCTTTGGCAGTCGGTTCGCTTTGTTGATACAAAATCGCAAGTTTCATCTTTCTCGCTTCCGAATTTTTTATTTCAGCGTTATTTTATCGCCGATACCGTGGTTTTTCAAGGGTATCGTCCTTACGGCAGGCAAGCAAAGTCACACTCGCGTGCTGTTTAAAATATAATGCATTGAGGCTTTAAACATCAGAAAGGCTGTGATTTTTTATGAAGCGGGCAAAACGAATACTATCTTTTCTTTTAATGCTCCTTGTTGCGATTTCGGCATCTGTGCTGTATGTTTCGGCAATTTCCGCCGACACCGACGAAGTTTTTTCGGGAATAGACGTCAGCGTTTATCAGGGAGATATAGATTTTGAACAGGTTAAAAACAGCGGAGTCGAAGTTGTATATATAAGAGCAGGATACGGTTTTTCCGTAACCGACCCGAAATTCGAGGAAAATTACACCAACGCGACAAAGGCCGGTCTTAAATGCGGCGCGTACTATTTTGTGACCGCACGAAATACCGAGCAGGCATATTTGCAGGCAACGCGCTTTGCCGAGCTTATAAGCGGAAAAACCTTTGCCGCAAGACCTGCCATGGATTTTGAGGAATTCGGCAGTCTCGGAAAAAGCGGCATAAATATTGTGGGGCTTGCATTTATGCAAAAGCTCCGAGATCTTACGGGAATAGTGCCGATTCTTTACACCGACGCATACAACGCCTCGGAAACCTGGGACTGGAATTTTGCGCAGTTTCCGCTCTGGGTTGCCGATTATGACGCGGAAGAACCGTATGTTACAAGTAATATTTGGCAGAGCTATGCGGGATTTCAGTACAGCGACCGCGGCGAAATTCCGGGGATTTACGGCAATGTTGACCTCGACAGGTTTACTTCGTCGGTATTTTTAAACGGCGCAAACGAAGCTACGCCCACAAAGTCGCCCGAGCCCGTAAGATATACGGTAAAACGCGGCGACACGCTTTGGGGGATTGCAAAGAAATTCGGCGTTACGGTGTCGGCTGTCGTAAACGCAAACAATATCAGAAATCCCAATCTTATATACGTCGGAGAAGTGTTTATAATCCCCCATATGACGTCCGCGGAAAGCTTTGGATACACGCTTTACACGGTAAGACGCGGCGATACTCTTTGGGGAATATCGAGAAAATTCGGCACAAGCATAAACAGCATAGTCGCGCTTAACGGCATTAAAAATCCGAACCTCATATATGCGGGCGAAGTGTTTAAAATACCCTCTGCCCGCTCAGAGCAAACCGTAATTTACACGGTAAAGCGCGGCGACACGCTTTGGGGAATATCAAGGAAATTCGGCACCACCGTTGAAAATCTGGTAAAGCTGAACTCCGTTAAAAATCCGAATCTCATATACGTCGGAGAAAAGCTGATAATCGGATGACAGACAAAAGCCGTCCGCACCCTTTGAAAAACTACGAGTGCGAACGGCTTTTAAGCAATATGTGTTTTATTTATTTGTCATTTTGAAGTGCAGACGGCTGAGCGACTGTATGAGCCTGTAATGCTTGAAATTATATTTGCGAAGCAAACGCAATTTTCCGCTCTTAACGGAGCTGAGCTCATATATTTCGGGGCTTAATTCCTTTGCCTTGCGGTCGAATTCCATAAAGCGGTTTCTGTTTTCCATATCGCTGTCGGGATAGCTCGAATATATTGCGCTCTGCGTAATTATAAGGTCTGATATGCAGGTCCTCATATAATCCGCTTTTGCGCTGTCTGCCTTATCCGAGGAAATATAGTCCTTGTAAAAGTCAAACATATGGAACGTAACCCTGAGATGGTCGTTTATATGCTTTTGGAACCCGAGAATACTCACGCTCTGAGTTGAGAGCGCAAGCCTGTACATATAAACATGCAGGTCAAAGAATGTCACCTTGTTTACAAAGGGCACCGGGAACATAACATATTCGACATCCACATAAAAGCACTTTTCGTCAATAACAATGTTATTATCTTTAAGCACGCTCGTCTTTATTACAAGGGCGTGCATAGGTATATAAACCTTATTTGCAACATCGGCGAAGTCATATTCCGTACCGTCTTTGAACTGCGGAAAATCAACAGCCTTTTGGCGGTTAACATCGTCATAATACTCATAATAGTTTGTAAACACATATTCGGATTCGGTTTTTTCGAGATCCTCGACGAGCTTCACAAAATCAGCGGTGTTGACCCAGTCGTCACCGTCCACAACCTTAAAGTATTTGCCGACGGCATTGCGAATGCCGCAGTTAATGGTGGAGCCGTGACCGCCGTTTTCCTTTGAGATAACTCTGAATGTATCGGGGTACTTATCGGCGTACTCCTTGCCTATTTTTGCGGTGTTATCCTTTGAGCCGTCGTCAACCACGATAACCTCGAATTTTTTCATTACAGCCTCGTCGCAAACAAACGAGTCAAGCGTCTGATTCAAAAATTTTTCGACATTGTACGACGGTATTACAACCGTAAGAAGCTTATCCATATTTTTCACCTCAATAATAAGTTCCGTGAAGCAGTATTATTCTCTCCGAAACAATACGATTTAAAAATTTATTTGCCCGGCGTTATTTCCTTTGTCTCGGGATTCTTTGATGTGACGGACTGAATGAGATAGCCGAGCGCAAGCCAGAAGAGGAACGCTCCGCCTGTGTTCATATAAAACGTCTCCGAATAGAACATCATAGAGGCAAATATCGGAGCTATAATGCTGAGCAGAGCAGTATTATATTTGTATTTTTCGCCCTTAAATTTAAAGAAATTCTTAAATATGAGCACCAGCACCAATATTATATATGCTGCGATAATCACAACGCCCAAAATGCCCTGACTTACAAGTATGTCGACAAAACTGTTGTGCATACTGTGGAATTCAATAAAATCATTGTTGACAAGATAAGTGTCGGGGAGCTTATCCTCGGCATAAGGAACATAGTTCCTGAAGGTTACGCCGGTTAACGGCTTCGTTTTGAATATTTCGAGTCCGCTGCCCCAAATAGCAAAGCGACGGTTGCTCACGTCACCGTTTATGTCGTTACTCTGACGGCCGATTTCAAGCTTCTGCTTGTCCTTTTCCTTCTGAGCATCGGTTTTATCCTTATCGCTGCTTATGATGTGTTCATACTGCCATTTCTTGAATTCGGAGGTTGAAACCGACACAACCTTTATCGCGGCAAAGGATGCGACTGCCGCTGTAACAGCAAGCAAAACGCATATTACGCCCCTTGCGAACGCTTTTTTTGCTTCGAGCTTTTTGCTCCTGAGCGCGGTGAGATACACATAGACCAAAAGCGCGCAGAACAGCGATACCATACCGGTTCGCGAATCCGAAAAAGCTATATAGCATATCTGTAAAACGATATTTATGATGTATAAAGCCTTTAACGGCTTCTTTGCGTCCTTGTAAAAATACAGGCTCATTATTATGGTTATTGCCGAGAATACTGCACCGTAATTGGGGTCGGAATACACACCCCAAAGCCTGTTCCAAAGGAATCCGAGAATTACAACTACTCCGTTTACCTCCGTATACGAATAGTAATCGGCAAAGAGCATAACCGTTCCCGCCGCAACAGCCAGGAATGTATACGCCATAAAGAAGTGTGAAATTATGTAGAATTCCTTTTTCTCCGCGGTACCGTCGGACGTGGTGTCATAAGTGTACAGTATAAAATACTGGAACGCCATCCAAACGAGTGCCTTTGCGTTTTCCGACAGCCCGTACTGCCTTGTAAGCAACGCCGACAGCGCATAGCTTCCGCAAAATGCAATAAGCAAGAATAAGCCTTTTGCATGTAAGTATTTTTTGAAGCAGACGACTCTTATTACAAGAACCGCTATTCCTATCGCCGTTACCGCATACGCAATCCAAGTAAGTGCCGAGCGGTTTGCCGTAAGGCTGTTAAACGATAACAGCGTAAGCGCAAGGAAAAGCAGCTTAAAGCCGGTCGCCTGCGACCCCTTCCTGAGTATACTTTCTTTCATATTAACTCCTCACACCAATTCATAAAAATTCTGCGCTGAAAGGTCATATCCGGCTCTCCGTACTTCATCGGTACGGTCAATCCGTTTATAGCCCTTGGCTTTTTCTATTTTTTCCGCCCAAACCTTTGCGTCACCGTCTTTGTCAATCGAGAGGGTAACACAGTTTTCCGTTATCACGGCGTCGGACGGTATATGATCGCTCAGGCAGCACATAAGCCCGGTTGCTTCGGCCTCCACAGCGGCTATACCGAAGCCCTCGAAATGCGACGGCATAAGATATATATCCATAGCCATCATATAATTATAAGCATCGGTCTGCCTGCCTGAGAATATAACCTTGTCCGCTAAGCCGAGGCTCTTTACCTGCTCCTTTACATTGTCAAAAAGCAAGCCGTCACCGACGAGTAAAAGGCGTGCGTCGCTGTCGATTTTGCACAGCTCGGAAAATACACGCACCATAAAATCGTGATTTTTGGGATAAAGGAAATTTCCGACACTGCCTATGACGAATTTATCCTGCAATTGCAGTTTTTCGCGCATTGCTTCCCTCTTTTCGGGAGAATACGTAAAGCTTGCAAGGTCAATACCGTTTTTTACAAGCTTAAACTTGTCCGACCCGACGATTTTTTCGGGGAATATCCATTTACCCGCAAGAGCCGAGCAGGCGTAAAAGTCGGTTCCGTATTTATAAAGGAAATTGCGGCAAAGGTTATTGAGCTTTATCATAAGCGCGCGCTTTTTCGGGTTTGAACAGTCATACCACGCACTGTGAGAATGTATGATAACCTTTTTTACTCCGCAGTCGTGCGCCGCTTTGGGTCCCGGATAGCATATCGCGGTAGAAATATTGAAATATGCGGTATCATATCCGTTTTTCTTTATTATATCGCAAATCGCCTTATACTGAGCACGCGGATTTTTAAGAGTCGGTATTTCAAAAAGCCCCGCGCCCTTGCTCTCAAGCTTTTCCTTAAGCTCATTATCTATTTGTGTTGTGAGAAAATCAAAATGCACCTCACCAGGGGAAAAGTGCTCAAAAAAGTTGAGCATATACTTGTCAATTCCGCCGGCTTTTCCGTTCATAATATAGCCGAAAAGCACCTTTTTCAACTGTTTGCCCTCCACATTATTTTTTTAGCTTAAGCCCCGAAAACAGCGACGGGAAGCTTTTTTTGACCGCCGAAATAAATTTGCCCGTGAAAAGAAGCACGCCTGTATTTCCGCCTTTAAGCCAGTTCGCCATAATTTTTACAAGCCTGCTGTCAGGCTCGGCGTAAGGCATAAGCTCCTTGTAAAGCTCACTTTCAAGCTGAGCCTTGAGCCAGTCTTTTCTGTCTTTCCCGGACATTCCGGAGCGTTTGTCATTATTTTTTTCGAGAGCCGAAAATACGCTTCTGACATATATGCCGGCAAGATTTTTAAGTATATCTCCGTCACACATACCGTTTTCACGGTAAAAACCGAGCAGCTCGTTTATACGCATTTCCTGAAGCTCAAAGTAATTTTTGACAAAGCGGCACGTAAGGCTTTGATTGTCTCTCTTGGCATAGTGGTATGCCGTGTCGTCAAGAATTACCATGGAATCAACATATCTGAAGAAATCTATATTAAATTTAAAATCCTCGTTAAGCGGCATATCGCAAAATGTAACTCCGGAGGAAAACACCGCGTCTTTAAGATAAATCTTATTCCAAAGGTAGCCGAAAAGCGTGGTGTTTTCGATTTTAATTACTTCTTTCGCCACATTCTCTTTACCCGAGAGAGCTTTGCTCTCATATGACACGGGATTTGTCATATACAGCTTACCGGTCTTGTCGTAATACTCCTCCACCGCGCCGAACATCACAACCGTGGGAGAAGCGTCACGCGAAGCCGAATACATTTTTTCAAATATATCGCTGTCTATTTTATCGTCGGAATCCATATAATAGAGATATTTGCCCGAAGCGGACTTTGTGCCGAGATTTCTCGCGCTGCTCGCTCCGCCGTTTTTCTCCTTATGGATAACCCGAACCCTGCCGTCCGAGGCTGCAACCTCATCGCATATCTTGCCGCTGCCGTCCTTGGAACAGTCGTCGACGAGTATAAGCTCAAAGTCGGCAAAGGTTTGCCGAAGAACGCTGTCAAGCGTATCCCTGAGATATTTTTCGACGCCGTAAACCGGCATTATAACACTGAAATACGGTGCGCTCATATTTTTCACAGCCTTTCGGATTATTTTATCTTCCCGCTTTAAGCTTTGCGAAAAGCTTCGTATTGCCCGACTTAACGGAAGAAATGACCTTGCCCTCAAGATATGTGAGCGCGGTGCTCTTCATCTTAATCGGTATAAGCATAAGCTTCATATACTTTGACTTCGGCACAGCCGCAGAAACCGCCGCGCGCGCCTTGGGGTCGTTTATCATCTTTCTTATCTGCGCCTTTTTTTCGCCGGCAGGCAAGGTGCAGTTTTTGTTTGTAACGTTTTCAACGCATCCGACTATGCGCTCGATATATCTTCTCGAGAGAAATTCCTCTATCTCCGGAGTCATAATTCCCCAGTGCTCATAGAGCTCTCTCATCCACTCGTTCTCCTCCTCGCGCTTTTCGTACATATCGCTTCTGTACTTGGCGGTTTCGGACTCGGCTCTCTGACGGATAAAGTGGTAATACTTCTTTGACGTCACGCCGACTCTCTCAACGTCACGGACAACGGAGAGGTTAAAGGGGAAATCATCCCAGAAGGTCTGCGGGAAATAGAGCTTGTTGTCTCTTATATAATCGCCCGAGAAGAGCTTATTCCACGGAGTGTAGAGAAGATTGCGGTCAAAAAGGTTGTGTGCGTCGGCTCTGAATTCAGCCTGAGTTTTGTATATCTTATCCTTGTAGACCTGCTCCTGCGTGAATTTTTCGGTGTCACTGTAATATGTGTCGATATAGTAACCCGAAACAACGAGTTGTAAATCGTTTTTCTCGGCCAAATCAACCATATCCTGAAGCATGGTTTTTTCAGCCCAGTCGTCGGAGTCCATAAAATACATATATTTTCCGACAGCCTTATCTATAGCGACGTTTCTCGCCGAGGGAGCGCCGCCGTTTTCCTTATGGATAACCTTTATACGCGGGTCCTTTGCGGCGTATTCATCGCAGATTTTACCGCTGTTATCGGGAGTTCCGTCGTCTACGGCAAAAAATTCCCAATCGGTAAGGGTCTGATTTTGTATACTCTCGATAGCCCTGCCAACGTAATTTTCGACGTTGTAAACAGGCATTATAACACTAACTTTTACATCATTCATAGCCTTTGACCGTCCCTCGCTCAAAATAATTTATCTGTTACCGCCAAAGCCGAAGCTATGACCTTATCCATATCATAATATTTATACTCGGCAAGTCTGCCGCCGAAGATAATATTGCTTTCGCCATTTGAAAGGTCGCTGTATTTGCTGTAAAGCGACTGATTCTTTTCGTCGTTTACGGGGTAATACGGCTCCATACCCTCCTGCCACTCGGACGGATATTCTCTTGTTATATACGTCTTTTCCTGAGTACCGAATTCAAAGTGCTTGTGCTCTATAATTCTTGTGAATTTGGTCTTTTCGTCAGTATAGTTCATAACGGCTACACCCTGATAGTTTTCACAGTCAAGCAGTTCGTTTTCAAAACGGAGGCTGCGGTATTCGAGCTTGCCGAAGCGATAGTCGTAATACTGGTCTATGGGGCCCGTGTAGACAACGGTGTCCGCAAGGGCGGAAAGAGCTTCCCTGTCCTTTAAGAAATCGGTATCAAGACGGGTGTCGATTCCTTCAAGCAGCTTTTCGATAAGCTTATTGTAGCCGCCTATCGGAATACCCTGGTATCTGTCGTTAAAATAGTTGTTATCATAGGTGAATCTGACCGGCAGACGCTTTATTATAAATGCAGGCAAATCCTTGCATTCTCTGCCCCACTGCTTTTCGGTATAGCCCTTTATGAGCTTTTTGTAAATGTCATATCCGATAAGGCTTATTGCCTGCTCCTCGAGATTTTTGGGCTCACCCGTAACCTGCTTCTTCTGCTCCTCGATTTTGGCTTTTGCCTCCTCGGGGGTCACAACACCCCACATCTTGTTAAAGGTATTCATATTAAACGGCAGGTTATAAAGCTCTCCGTAATAATTTGCAACCGGGGAATTTGTGTAGCGGTTGAATTCAACAAGGTCGTTTACATAAGTCCAAACTCTCTTGTCGTTTGTGTGGAATATATGCGCGCCGTATTTGTGCACGGTTATGCCCTCAATATCCTCGCAATAAATATTTCCGCCGAGATGGCTTCTTTTGTCGATAACAAGGCACTTTTTACCGTGTTTTGTCGCTTCGTGGGCAAAAACGCTTCCGAAAAGTCCGCTGCCTATGATAAGATAGTCATACTGTTTCATAATTTTTCCTCCTGCGCCGAAGCGCAATTAAAAAATGTATTGTTTGAATTTATCACGCCGCCGACTTAGTTTCGTCGGACGATGCCGTTGTCTTGGTTTCAGCCGTAGTGTGCTCTTTGGTAGTTTCGCTGTTTTTGGTTGCCTCGGCGGTTGTCTGCGGTTTTGTCGTGGTTTCGGATTTATTATTGCCGCCGCTGTGCTTAGCCGATGTCGTGGCGGAACTTTTGCTTTTTGAACCGCCGTTTGAAGAGCCGCTGCTCTTTGTTGCGGACGAAGAGGATTTTGAGCTCTTGGTTGTTGTCTGCGACTCTTGTTTTTTCTTTGACGACGCAGTTGTTTCCGGGGCTTCGCCGTAAATGAACAGGTGCATTCTGTCGGCTGCCGCCGCAAGATCGTATCTCCATACCCATGCGCCGTCGTAAATACCGCCTACCGCGTTATCCTCGTCGCCGGGAACAACCATAGTCTCAATGGTTATATCATTTGAAAGCATCGGAGCGAAAGAGAGAACCTCCGGAACCGACATCGATGTTTCACAAAGAGCCATACCCGCCTTTACCAAATCGGCATACTTTGTGGGGCTGATGTTTCTCGCCTTGTCGATAAGGCACTCAATAACCTTTTTCTGCCTATCCACACGGGCGTTATCCGAATCGCGCTTTCTGATACGCGAATACACGGACGCCTGCTCGCCCGTCAGGTGCACCATACCCGATTTTTCGACATATTGGAAATTCGGATTATCGTCGTCACCGATATTGTTAAGCTCAAGACGCTCGTCCTCGGTTATATCAATATCTACTCCGCCGAGGATATCTATTGCCTCGGCAAGCTTATAAAAGTTTATCGTGGCATAATCGGTAATATTCATATTGAAATTCTGGTTTAGCGTTTTAATGGCAAGCTCCGCTCCGCCGTAAGCATAGGCGTGAGTTATTTTCTGATTGCCGTGCCCGTCTATCGCAACACAGCTGTCACGGAGGACGGAAATCAGCTTAACGTCGTTTTTTGCCTTATCTATGCTCACTATCATTATAGAATCGGAACGGCCGGAGAAAGAGTCCTTATCTCTTGTATCAACGCCGAAAAGCGCTATGTTTACAATATCAGTCTTTCCGTATTTGTTTGCTATATCATCCGATACGCCGAGATTGTCTTTATCTACGTTCTTTTTAAAACCGCCCCACATACCGAAAACAAGGGCGCAGGAGACAGCAGCGAGTAAGAGAATAACGGCAACAACTATTATTACAACGCGCTGCCATTTTTTCAGGTTTTTCCATTTTCTCTTAAGCTTTCCCGGTTCCTTAGCGTCCTTGGATTTTTTCTTTCCGCGCATACCGCGTGCGGCGGTATTTGAAATATTGCTGTTTTGATTTTGTCTTCGCGGCACATGACCGTTTTCAAAGTGTATTTCTATATCCTTATCTTCTTTTTTCATAACTACCTCTATACCACAAAATATAAATGACGTTTATAAGCGGTGGCGCTCAAAATCGCCGTAAGTCGGGCAAGTATATTCTGCCCCTTATAATTTTATTTATTTTACAACAAAAACTAAGCAGTGTCAATCCGATTTGACGCTGTAACGGCGAAAAACGGCGTTTTCGTCGTTTTTCATATTTTTTATGTTTAAAAAGGAACCGAGATACGTTCTGCCGGTGAAGACAAAAGCAAAACGAGTTACCGAAACAAGCCGTTTTGCATCATTGTTTAAGCGGCTTTGTGTACCAAATTACGCCAAATTGCAATATTTTAAAAAAACAGTAGCATTTTGCGATTTTATATGATATATTATGTCTTGGCAAAAATATGTAAAATTTGCTTTTTAATCTGTTGAAAGGAGGTTAACCATGCAGGTATTATCATCCTCGCAAAAAAAAGACATAACTCCTTCTCAGCTTTTGCCGGAATCAATGTTTGATTTTATATATGCAAAAGACGGTGAAGCCGTAATAAAAAGCGGGGATACGGATTTTATTTTGTCGGGCGGTCAAATGCTTATAGTTTCCTCTGCCGACGGTAAAACAATGTCTGTAACAAAGGCACCGTTTAAATATTATTCATTTTCTCTCGCGAGCGAGGAGGTCAAAAAAATTCTCGGAAATTCGAGCATTTCTTCATTTTTCGCTAAGAAATTTAAAAGCTCATATCATATTTTTGATTTTTCGGAAAGCAGCATTGCCGAGGAGTTATGCTCACAGCTCGAAAAGGAGTATCAAAGTCCCTACGTTGTTGCCGGCAATACCGCAGAAGTGCTTTTAAAGCTGCTTATGCTTGAAATATATAAGCTTAACCCGTCACCGTTCGGAAATACAGAGCGCCAAAACAAGTCGATGCAGAAAATACGTGAGTATATAGACGCGCACTACGGCGAAGAAATCACAGTCGAAAAGCTCGCCGAAAGCGCTTATTTGTCCCCACCGTATCTGAGTCACTCGTTTAAGAGCTTCTCGGGCTTCAGTCCGAAGCAGTATCTCACGGCGGTACGTCTTGTAAACGCAAACAAGCTTTTGACGACTACCAATCTCAGCATAAACGAAATTTGCCGCAAGGCCGGCTTTTCGGATATAAATAATTTTATACGCACATTCAAAAGCTTCTACGGAACCACACCTAAAAAGTTCCGCAGCATATAACACCAAATAATAAAAAATACGGAAAGGATTTAATATGAATACACCTAATGCACCATGGCTGAAATTCTACGGGGATATTCCGAAAACTCTCGAATACCCCCAAATCTCAATGTATGAAGCCGTTGTAAACGCAGGCAAGACCCATTCGCAGGTAAATGCCTATGAATTTCAGGGTAAGGGAACGACTTATGCAAAATTCATAGAAAAAATCGACAGAACCGCAAAGGCTTACAAAGCTCTCGGAATAAAAGAAGGAGAAACCGTAACCATTTGTATGCCCAATGCGCCGCAAGGAGTTGACAGCTTCTATGCGCTCAACCGCATAGGCGCCGTTCCGGCTATGATACATCCGCTCTCTGCGGCAGGCGAAATCACGTTTTACCTTAAAGACACCGACAGTAAGGCAATACTCGTTCTCGATATGTTCTATGAGAAGGTTGAGCAGGCGGTAAAAGATCTCGGCAGACCCGTTAAAATAATCGTAGCGAGAATACAGGATGAATTAAAGTTTCCCCTTAACATTTTGTATCCGCTCACACTGAAGAAAAAGCCTCCGGAGCTGCCCGACAGCGAAAACGTCATTCGTTGGAACGACTTTATCGCGGCAGGTAAAAACGAAACGCTGCCCGAAACATTTCCCTCGGCCGACAAAACGGCGGCCATACTTTTCAGCGGCGGCACAACCGGAACAAGCAAGGGTATACTCCTCTCAAATCTCAATATGAACGCGCTCGGTATGGAGGTTGCCGCGGCGGCCGGCTTTACCATGGAGGGTCTTCGTATGCTCTCGGTTATGCCCCTGTTCCACGGCTTCGGTCTCGGTGTCGGCATTCACACGCCTCTTATCAACGGAGGCACGTGCATACTCGTTCCGCAGTTCACCGTTAAGACATATGCCAAGATGATAAAGAAAAACAAACCTACGGTTATCCCCGGTGTTCCCACGCTCTTTGAGGCTTTGCTTCGCACAGAGGGGCTCGAAGGCGTTGACCTCTCGTTCTTACAGGGTGTTTTCTGCGGCGGCGACTCTCTTTCGGTTGAGCTTAAAAAGAAGGTTGACGCATTCTTAAAGGAGCACAACGCTAAGGTACAGATTAGAGAGGGCTACGGTACAACGGAGTGCGTTACGGCGTCCTGCCTTACCCCGCGTGACTTTTTCCGCGAGGGCAGTATCGGAATACCGTATCCGGACGTTTACTATCAGATAGTCGATCCGAAGGACGACAGCGAGCTTCCGCCCGATACAGAGGGTGAAATCTGCATAAGCGGTCCCACCGTTATGAAGGGCTATCTCAACAATGCCGCCGAAACGGCTGCTACGCTTCGCACCCATGCAGACGGCAGAGTGTGGCTCCATACGGGCGACGTCGGCACCATGGATAATGACGGCTTCATATACTTTAAGCAAAGACTTAAGCGTCTTATCATAGTTTCCGGCATAAACGTATATCCCTCACAGGTAGAAAACACCATAGACGCTCATCCGGATGTACTGCTCTCATGCGCCATAGGTATTCCGGACCCATACAAGATGCACAAGGTCAAGGCTTTTGTCGTTCTTCGTCCCGGTGTTGAACCGAGTGAAAAGATAAAAGAAGAAATACTTGAGCACTGCCGTAAAAATATATCCAAATACGCCATGCCGCGCGAAATAGAATTCCGCACGGAGCTTCCCAAGACTCTTGTAGGCAAGGTAGCGTACAGGAAGCTTGAAGAAGAGGAGGCAGCAAAATATGAGCAGCAAAAAGCAGAGAAGCAAGGAAATGACAACGAAAACAAATAACGAAACGCCCGAAGCATTATCTCACATAAAACGTGCTCACGGTATCTACTTCACATCAAAGGTTCTTCTCGGCTGGATAATCAAACTTTACTTCAATTTCAGAAGCAAGGTATACAAGCCGAAAAACAAGAGTTTTATTCTCATTTCAAATCATACGACAATGTTCGACCCGTTTTTTGAAGCACTCTCGTTTAAACCGTATCTGCGCTTTGTGACGAGCGACCATCTTCTCAGAATGGGTGCCTGGGGAAAATTCATAAAGTTCTGCGTTAATCCCATTCCGAAAAGACGCGGTGCCGACTCCGAAAAGACCATGGAAATGATGGCGGAATCCGTAAGGAACGGCGTCAGCGTTTGTATACACGCCGAGGGGTTCTGCTCGATAAACGGTGAAACGGGCTTTGTTTCGCCGCGCACCGGTCAGCTTGTCAAGGACAGCGGTGCCGGCCTTATCACATTCCGCACCGTCGGCGGCTATTTCAAGGACCCGAGATGGGCAAAGCACTCGCGCCGCGGCAGAATGCGCGGCAGCGTGGTTCGCGAATATATGCCCGAGGAGCTTCAAAAAATGTCCGTTGACGAAATAAACGAAGCAATTCGCCGCGACATATACATAAACGCCTATGAACAGCAGAGAAAGGACCCGCATAAATATAAGGGACGCGCTCTTGCAGAAGACCTCGAAACGATTCTTTATCTTTGCCCCAAGTGTCACGCCATAGGTAAAACACATTCGCACGACAATGAGTTTTCGTGTGAATGCGGCTATAAGATGCACATCAACGAATACGGATTTTTTGAGGGAGACTCTCTTGTCTTTGACAATGTCCTCGACTGGGATAAATGGCAAAAAAGCTATGTTAAGGACAATCTCGCTCTGTGGCGCTCGTTCACGGAAAAGCCCATAACCTCGGATGAAAAGCAGATACTGAACTGCATTGAAGAAAACGAGACAAAGGAGCTTTTCTCGGATAACTGCACGATGAGCATTTATGATGACAGACTCGAATTTATCGATGAAAACAAGGGCAAAAAGGTCTTTATGCTCTCGGATATAGTAAAAATGTCAATGGGCGGCGAAACAAAACTGTATTTCACAACGTCCAACGGCTTTTACTATGAGGTCGGAAGTCATACACGCCGCTCGTCGGTTAAGTACTTTGCGCTTTACAGAGTGCTCACGGGGCGCGAATATTTATAATCTGCCTTTGACGATGCCGTATAAGACTGCAAAAACAAGGATTGTATTTTTTACAATCCTTGTTTTTTATTTATCATTTTTCGTTTTGCCGCATATAATAACACGGATATATTATTAGGAGGGCAAAAAATGAAAAACGACATATCCTTTTTTCTCGGCACAAATTCCGGCACCGGCTTTTACTCGCTTTTTTATGACCTCACCGAACATGTGACGCCGTACAGCACTTTTATAATAAAAGGCGGCCCGGGGACGGGAAAATCCGGACTCATGAAAAAAGTGGCGGAAGAATGCGAAAAACGCGGTCTTTTTAATGAAAAGCTTTGGTGCTCATCCGACCCTGATTCGCTTGACGGCGTGTTTATTCCCGAAAAGCATTGTTCTGTTTGCGACGGAACCGCTCCGCACGTGGTTGAGCCCGTATTTGCCGGCGCCGCAGAACAGATAGTTAATGTTGCCGCGCTTTGGAACAGAAAAAATCTCAAAAAGAAAAGCCAGGAAATTATACGCCTGTCAAACGAAAACGGCTTTTGTCACAAGAGGGTTGCATCGCTTCTTTGTGCCGCAACCGCATTAAAGCAAAATATGTCGGAAATATATAAAACGGCATTGAAAAAGAAAAAGCTTCACGAGCTTACGGGCGATATTCTTTTGCAATTTGAGCCTGTTTCCGATAAAAACGGAAGAATCGAAAACCGTTTCCTTTCGGGTGTTACTCCGAAAGGGCTTATAACATTTACAAATACCGTTAAAAATCTTGCCGACGACATAACCGTTATACGCGACGAATCAGGAATAACCGAAAAGCTGCTTGCAGACATTGCCGATTATTCGGCTTCTATCGGGTACGACGTCATAGTCTGCCGAGATGTACTGTTCCCCGAAAAGACCGCGCACGTTCTGATTCCCGAAAAACGCCTTGCTTATGTGACCTCCTGCGACGCATTCCCGATAAATATTAAGGGCGCAAAGCATATTTCCGCAGATAAGTATTGCGATAAAAATATTTTGAGCAAATATGACAGCGAGCTGTGCTTCTATAAAGAAAACATTAAAACGCTGTTGCTGAAATGCGTTGACATACTTAAAGAGGCAAAGGACATACACGACGAGCTTGAAGATTGCTATATAAGCGAAATGGACTTCGGTGCTCTTGACAGGCTGACAGACGACCTTATCAAAGAAATGCTCGGATAACGGCGCGCTCTTCACATAAATACGGGGGCTGTAAAACACAAGTTTTTACAGCCCCTTTTAAAAATCAATTATCCTTTTTTAACTGCTTTACCACCTGATTGCCGTAAACGGCGGCTCCCGTAACAAGCACTCCCTGAATTACCGAATCGGCAGACAGCCCCGTCAGAGCTATGCTTCCGGAAATTCCGAAAATCAACAGCAAAAGCGGTATGAATTTATCGGGTATTCTTTCAATAGATTTAAAAATCAGTCCCAAAACGTTTAATGCCGGGATTAAAATCAGCGCGCGTTCGACTATATATGACATCAAATTCATATTTCCTCCTTAATTTACAAAGCCGATAAGCGCATAGCCTAACGCAGTTCCGACGGCACCGATAAGCGCAAATAAGAGCTTATCCCAAAACGCCGATGGTCTGCGTTTAATTTCGCTTATGCTCTCCTTCAGCTCTCCGACGGACAAGAGCAAGTTATCAAGCTTTGTATTTTCCTCTGCCTGATTTATCGCAAAGGTATTTACCTTTCCGTACAGTATCTTAACGTCGTTTTCAAGTGTTTTGATTCGATGCTCAAAAAGCTCGTTTTCACTCATAGCGGTGCCTCACCTTATATCATCGGCGTTTACAAATCCCGTGACATTTTTACCTATCGGCTTTTTAAGAGCAAAGCTCGCAGAGGAGGTTATGCGGTACCTGCCGTTTATCTCAATCCCGTCGTAGATATAGTAAGTACCCGATTTTCTCGCCGACGGAGCTTTTGAATACGCAGACGAAAACAAGGGTGTATTGCAAAGTGCCACGGACCGGCGCGGTGGAAATGTGCCGCTTTTTACGTTATCGGTGCTTTCTGCGGCACCTTTTGAAAAGCCGTTGAGTCCGTTGGCTCTCATAATATTCGGGTAGTCCTTAAAGGCTAAGTCCATATCGGTATTGCCTGTTATGCCGTCCGTTTTGCCCGAGGACGTATACTGCCACATACCGTATTTTCCGCCGTAGGAGGGTGCGTCGGCCCATTGCGCGAGCCAGATATCATAGCGCTCCTTTACCCTGTCGGAAATTTTGTTATTGAGCCACCACAGATTCGCATAGACCGAAACAAAATATCCTGCCTTTTCCGTTCTGCCGCAAAACGCCTCGACAATATTGCTTATTTCCTCACGTGATAGGTTTTTCTGCGAGTTGTCCTCAATATCGAATGCCACGGGAAATTCAAAGCTTTTTCCGGATATAAGCGAGAGAAAATACTCCGCCTCCTTTTCTGCGTCCGAGACGGTTTTTGCGTAGCTGTAATGGTATGCGCCGACAAGTATGCCGTTTTTCTTTGCCTCGCGGTAATTTCTTTCAAATGAAGTGTCATTTTGGCCTTGGCACCTGCCGAAGCCCGCGCGCAGCATGGCAAATTCGACACCCGAAGCGCGAACCTTTTCCCAATTTATATCGCCCTGCCACTTTGACACGTCTATTCCCTTATATTTAGCTTCCATATAAATATTCCTTTCGTTCTTTACTTTTCTTCAAGGCGCTTTACCGCCTCGGATATATCGGCACAATAGCATATATCGAATTTACCGCCCGGCTCGGAAACCGTAATCTCGGTGGTCGGAAATTCCGAATTCAGCGCCGCCGCTGTAATATTCTCCTCCGATTCCGATGCCAACGGATAATATACCGTAACGGGCGTTCCTGCGGCGTATTGCGACTGAAGATATGATTTGAGCCCGTCTACGGAAAGAGTAGTCAGGAAATATATTACATCGTTGCTGTAACCGTACATTACGCCGATATAATTTTCACCCGCCGAAATGCGCGCTCCGAGCTCTTCGTCGCTTGTGATATTATCCGTAAACACCTCAAAATGCGTGCAGTATCCCGGAAGACAGGTTCCGCGAACCATTTTTGCACCGACGGGGGTCGGAGTATATATCCTGTTTAAAGTTACGCCGCCGCTTGTATATGATTTGGCAAACACCGTCTGGGCGTTTCCCTTAAGAGCATATTTGCCGATTTTTCTCGTTATGATTCCGCTTATGACGTCGGCTTTGTCCGCGTAACCACCGGCAGAAAAAAGCTCGCTTCCCGTATTCACCGTTTGCTCCGCGCCGTTTATTCCGATTTTTACGGAGGACACGCCGCTTATTTTTACGGAAGAAGCAGGCTCCGCCGTGCCGCCGTAGGAGCCCGTAACCGAGGTTTTGCCGTATACCGTAAAGCCGTTAAACGGCATCGCAAGAGAATCCGTAAGAGTCAGCGTATTTTCTCCCGAAACACGGCGAGTATACGGAAGACCGTATGTGCTCTTGTTTATCAGAGCGGCAATCTCTTTCTTATCTTTCTCTGTCAGAATATAGTTGCTGCCGTCCTTACCGTTGTCGCCCTTGTCGCCTTTCTCGCCCTTGAACACACCGTTTTTTATGTTTTCGAGCATTGTATTCACGGAGAAATCATAATCCGAGAGCAGCGCACCGTCGGCATCGGCAAGCGTATTAAAATAAAGTATTACGTTTTTCGGCTTCATAACCTCTGTGGTAATGCCGTTCTCGTCAATTTTGACGGCATTCAGGCAGCATTCTGCCGTACCGTATTTTGTGACTGACGCGGGCACGTCAAACGACACCGAATTTTCGTCATTCTTATCGAGAGGAAGATAATCCGTGCGCAAAATTTTCCCGTTCGGCAGCACAAAATCAAGATAATATTTAAACTCGTCGGTAAAGGTGCTCTCAAGAATGAATTTCAGCGTAGTCGCGTTGTGCTCGGCACTGTTCCCTGCCGTTATGCACTCAACGGACGGCTCGTCCTCTAAAAAAATATAGATAGAAATGGTTTTCGTCATAAATACTCCTTTATTTCATCAAATATGCTTTCCGGCGGACAGATAAGCGAAAATCGCATCATCACGGGATATTTAAGATAGGCATAGAGCTTTTTTTCGGCACTCAAAAGCACTCTGTCAACATAATTGCGTGATGCGCCGTTTTTTCGCGCAATCTCGGATTTGTTAAGTCCCGAAATATGCCTCGCCAGAAGGAAATCCCGTTCCTCTTGTGTCAGCTCGTTTCGGAGAACAAGCCCGACTATCCTCTTGATAACGGAGTTTTTACGCGCCAAAATATACGCCGCCGCGTTTTTATCTCCGCCGTGCTCTATAACCTCAAGATTTTCCGTGAGATAGATGTACTCGTCAAGGCTTAATTCCGCAAGTATTTTTTCGTCCATAACTCTCCTTTCGGACTGGCGGCATTATCGGTACGTCGCCCGAAACCGTTGTCCGTAAAATCAAATCAACACCCGAAAAACAGATTTCGGGTGTTGATTTATAGAACATTTGTTCGCTTACAAATATAATATTAGTCCCAAAAGCGGGACTTGTCAAGTGTTTATAAAAGAAAAACGGGGCTCCTTGAGGTTATCAGCCTTTAAGAGCCCCGTTCTTATGCGATTTTTGCGGTGTCGCTTTTATTATCAAATTACAGCTTTATGAAGCTTTGCCTGCTTTTATCAAGTCTATCTCCGCGGCGTCAAATAAATCTACAACTCCGTCGCCGTTTACGTCGGCAGCCAAATATTCGCTTGAACCGTCTCCGAGCTTTTTATCCTCAACGGAATGATTAACCACGGCGTCAAAGTCGCTGCCGTCCACGTATCCGCTCGGCACAACGTCGCCGCGCATAATAACGGTATATCCCGTGCTTGTGCCCAAAGACGTATTGCTGACAGTAAATATCGAGCCTGTTTTATTGCCGTCGGAAGCGAAACTGTAACCGCTCTGCATATAAACCGCCGAATTTACGCTCGCACCGTTTGTGATATACAAAAGCTTTGACTTTTCGTTCACAGTTGCGCCGGAGTTTATTTCCGGTACAATAGGCGAATAGGCATTTTCCGATACGGTGGGATATGTCAGCGTAAAGCTGCCGCCGTAACGTTTTCCCGTTTCGGTATGGCTGCTGCCGAAGGTTTCACTCGCGCCGAAATACCTGTTTCCGCTGGCTGTTCCCACAAGGAAATAGTCATACAAAACATTGCCCTGATCGTCAAAGGTGCAGTCAACGCCGTACCACTTGCCGTCCTCCATTTTTACGTAATTCCAAGCGTGACCTACGCCGTTCGAATTGCCCACAGCTATTACGCACGGTATTCCGGCTTTGTCGCAGAGGATTTTAAACGACTCGCTGTAACCCTCACACACGGTTTTGTACGGTGTCAAAAATACGCTCGTCGGCTCATGTGCGGTAGGTATTTCAAACTTTTCATCATACTCGACTCGTTTGCAGATAAAATCGTGTATGAACTTCACCTTTTCGTAGCGCGTTGCGCCTTTGATTTCTACGCTGTCAACAACAGCCGCCATATCGTTATAATCCTGCTTTACCTTGTTCATATCGGCATAGGCGTTTGTGTTTATTCGCGGCTTCACCGTAACCGATGAAATCGTAAAGTGATAACCGCTACTTGTTTGATAATAGGAATACCCGTAGCTTATGCTGTACCCGTTTATCCAAAAAATCATCGGGTAATCGTCGCAAAGTGCCGATAATCCGCCCGTGACCGCATCTGACAGGGCTGATTTTATGTTGCTCGGCACACTTGTGCTTGTGCCGTCCCAGGTAAGCGGCGACGGCAAGGCTACATCAATCGAGCTTTCAAACAGCTTTTCTTTGACCGTGTTATAAACCGCTCGTTGGTTTGAATTCAAAAATGTATAAAAGGTATACGGAGTATCCGCTCCGTCCGAAAAGAACGGCAATGCTTTATTGTCGCTTTCCGGAACCAAATCGGAAGCGTCCGTTCTCGGGTCATAGCTGACAGCCCACTCTACGGGCATATCCGCGTAAAGCGTTTTTTCTGTCATTGCCCCCGATAAGAGTGACAAAAACGGCATGGTCAAGACTATTGCAAAAACCATACTCAAAGCTTTTCTCAAGACAAATCCCTCTTTTCTGCAAATTTTTATCATCTGATTATATAATATATTATTTCGGCTGAGATTGTCAACAAAACAACAAAGCAGAGGCCTTATATACAAGGTCTCTGCCGAATACAAATCTTATCTTTTTCTGAGAAGTTGCGACAGCTCGTCCATAAAGGCGTTTATATCTTTAAACTGCCTGTAAACCGAAGCGAACCTGACATAGGCAACCTCGTCTATGTCCTTAAGCTTCTGCATGGCAAGCTCGCCTATGTGCATTGACGAAACCTCACGGTCAAGAGAATTTTGAAGATTTGCCTCAATATCGTCAACGGCGCGCTCCAAGGTATCCATCGAGACCTGACGCTTTTCGCAGGCGCGCATCATACCGCCCAAAAGCTTATTGCGGTCAAACACCTCGCGAGACTTATCTTTTTTTACGACGAGTATCGGCACGCTTTCAATGACCTCATATGTAGTAAAGCGCTTACCGCACTTGATGCACTCGCGGCGGCGGCGAATTCTCTCGCCCTCGTCGGTAGGTCTTGAGTCTATTACCTTGCTCTCCTCGTATCCGCAGTAAGGGCACTTCACGGCAAATCACATCCAATAGTTATTTTTAATCTAAGATTATTATAACAAACAAAATTTACATTGTAAAGCGTATTTTAGCCGACGCTTTGATATGTCAAAGCTTTCTCCAAACCATTTTATCGACTACACCTGTATACGACTGAATTATTTTGACAACCTTAGTCGAAACGTTTTCATCGGTATAATCTGGCACGGGGATTCCGCAAAAGCCGTTTTTGTCAAGCTCAACCGCAGTATCAACCGCTTGCAGCAATGATTTTTCATCAATTCCGGCAAGCACGAAGCATCCCTTATCGAGAGCCTCGGGACGTTCTGTGGAGGTTCTGATGCAAACCGCAGGGAAGTTCTTTCCGACTGAAGTAAAGAAGCTGCTCTCCTCGGGCAGCGTTCCGCTGTCGGAAACCACGGCAAACGCGTTCATCTGAAGATTATTGTAATCGTGAAATCCGAGCGGCTCGTGGCGAATAACTCTCTCGTCAAGCTTAAAGCCGCTCTCCTCGAGACGTTTTTTTGAACGCGGATGACACGAATAGAGTATCGGCATATCATATTTTTCCGCAAGGCCGTTAATTGCGGAGAACAGGCTGTTGAAATTTTTTTCGGTGTCGATGTTCTCTTCTCTATGAGCCGACAGAAGAATATACTTTTTCTTTTCGAGTCCGAGCTTTGTTAAAATGTCGCTGTTCTCTATTTTTTCAAGGTTTTTATGAAGCACCTCCGCCATGGGGGAGCCGGTGACGTATGTGCGCTCCTTCGGAAGCCCGCATTCGGCGAGATATCTTCTTGCGTGTTCGGAATAAGCCATATTCACGTCCGAAATAATATCCACTATACGGCGGTTTGTCTCTTCCGGCAAACACTCGTCCTTGCAGCGGTTGCCCGCCTCCATATGGAATATCGGTATATGAAGTCTCTTTGCCGATATTGCGGAGAGACAGGAGTTTGTGTCGCCGAGTATCAAAAGTGCGTCGGGTTGAATATCACGCATCAGCTTATATGAGCAGCTTATGATATTGCCGACTGTCTCGCCGAGATCGGCTCCGACTGCGTCCATATACACCTCGGGGTCAGATAGCTCCAAGTCCTTAAAGAACACACCGTTAAGATTATAATCGTAGTTTTGACCCGTGTGTGCGAGTATGCAGTCAAAATACTCTCTGCACTTGTCGATAACGGCGGCAAGTCTTATTATTTCGGGACGCGTACCGACAATAATAAGGAGCTTTAACTTTCCGTTATTCTTAAATTTGATATCGCTGTAATCGGTTTTCATATATATTACCTCCGCCGTGTGTGACAGTATTAAACCTTTTCTCCGAATGTATCCGGGTGCTCTGCATCAAACATTTCGTTTGCCCACATCAAGGTGACAAGCGGCTGTGTATCGCTTAAATTAACTATGCTGTGAGTATAGCCGGGAAGCATCTGCACACATTCGGGCTTATCACCGGAAACATAAAACTCCATAACGCTGTTCGTGCCTATCTTGCGTTCGCGTACAAGCCCTTTTCCCGAAACAACTATGAACTGCTCCCACTTGCTGTTGTGCCAATGCTCGCCCTTGGTTATGCCCGGCAGCGACACATTAACGCTGAACTGACCGCAGTTTTTCGTTTTTAAAAGCTCGGTAAAGCTGCCGCGCGCGTCCGAATTTGTTTTAAACTCAAACGCGGTTTTTTCTTTCGGAAGATATGAAAGATACGTGCTGTATAGCTTTTTGGCAAAGCTGCCGTTCGGAATTTCCGGCATAACAAGAGTCTTTCGCTGATCATCGAATTTGTGAAGCAACGACACGATTTCGCCGAGTGTAACGTGATATGTCACCGGGACGGCACAATATCTGCCGTCGCTTTTAAGTACCGTATCCGTTCCCGAAAAATCACAACGGTGCTCTTTCCCCTCGAGCAAATCGAGCATTTCGCTCACAAGGTCGTCTATGTATAAAAGCTCAAGCTCCGTTTTTTCATTATCAACTCTTATGGGTAAGTCGTTCGCGATGTTGTTGCAAAAGGTTGCAACGGCACTGTTGTAATTCGGCCTGCACCATTTTCCGAAAAGATTCGGGAAGCGGTAAACAAACACCTTTGCGCCGGTTTTTGCGGAATAGTCAAAAAACAGCTCTTCTCCGCGCAGCTTCGACTCTCCGTAAACGGAATTTGCATATCTGCCGACAAGCGTCGCCTGTATGGAGCTTGAGAGCATAACGGGACAACGGTTACCGTGCTTTTCAAGAGTTTTCAAAAGCTCCGAAGCGAAGCCGAAATTCCCTTTCATAAACTCGCCGTCGTCCTTCGGCCTGTTTACTCCCGCGAGATTGAAAACAAAATCGCACTCCCTGCAAAAATCGGAGAGCAGAGCCTTATCCGTATCAACATCATATTCAAATATTTCGTCAATCGAGAGCGACGGACGGGTACGGTCTTTGTTATCGCGAAGATTTTTAAGTGCCTCGACAAGGTTTTTGCCTACAAATCCGGCTGAACCCGTAACAAGTATTTTCATAAAAAAGCTGCCTTTCGGAATACAAAATCACTTCTTGAATTCGGCTAATTCGTCTCTGATATAAGCGAGCGATAAAAGCTTTTCCTTTACCTGCTCAACATTGAGAAGTTCTGTATTATTTGAATTGAACTCTGTCAACGGATTGCGGTCTTTATCGCCGTCATTGAAATATTTATCGTAGTTAAGTGAACGCTTATCGCAAGGCACACGGTAGAAATTGCCCATATCGGTAGCGTGAGCGCACTCCTCGTTAGTAAGGAGGGTTTCGTACATCTTTTCGCCGTGACGAATACCGATAACCTTAATTTCGGCTTCGGGGCAGAAAAGCTCCTTTACCGCCTCGGCAAGCACACCGATTGTGCAAGCCGGCGCTTTCTGAACAAGAATATCGCCCGACACTCCGTTTTGGAATGCAAAGAGAACGAGGTCAACCGCCTCGTCGAGAGACATAATAAATCGTGTCATATTCGGCTCTGTAACGGTTATCGGTTTGCCCTCTTTAATCTGTTCTATCCAAAGCGGAATTACCGAGCCGCGCGAGCACATAACGTTTCCGTAACGAGTGCAGCAAATCTTAGTCTTGTCGGGACTTACGGTTCTTGATTTTGCGACTATTACCTTTTCCATCATAGCCTTTGACGTTCCCATTGCGTTTACGGGATATGCCGCCTTGTCGGTTGACAGGCAGATTACGGTTTTAACGCCCTCGTCAATAGCTGCCGTAAGCACGTTATCTGTGCCGAGAACATTGGTCTTAACCGCTTCGATGGGGAAAAATTCGCAAGACGGAACCTGCTTTAAGGCCGCCGCATGGAAGATATAGTCTACACCGTGTATTGCGTTTTTAACGGACGCCAAGTCTCTGACATCGCCTATAAAGAATTTGATTTTATCGCTGACCTCGGGCATTTTCGCCTGAAACTCATGGCGCATATCGTCCTGCTTTTTTTCATCTCTTGAAAAAATGCGGATTTCGCCGATGTCGGTCTGCAGAAATCTGTTGAGCACCGCATTGCCAAATGAGCCTGTTCCGCCCGTAATCATAAGTGTTTTTCCGTTGAATACTGACATTACCGTTTATACTCCTTTATCTTTTACAAGATTTGTTTTTCTCAATAATTTATTTAACAATCCAAAGGCTAAAGCCTTTTCAGATTTATTCATACCGAACACCAACATACATATACCGTAAATTACAATCATAACCACGCAATTTACAACAAATCCAAGCCAGCCGTATTTTTCAAGACCAATAAGTGAGAACAATTTCCCGCCGACAAAGCAAATCAACAATGACGGCAATACACCTTTAAGCAGTCCATAATAATACTCGCCAAGCTTTATTCCGATTTTTTTCTTAAACATTACATTCATACACAATACATCGCCCACAGTCAATGCAATCACAGAACCTATAACCGCACCCTCAAGAGGTTTCCAGCTTATCAAAACGGCTGTTAAGACAATGTTTATCAATGCGGAAATAATCTGTATTATAGCCTGCCCCTTGTGTCTGTTCATAGCCCAAAGAATTTGAGAGCCTATTGACTGAACAAGCGTAAACATAGTAGGCAGCATAATTGCAATCGCAACATAGTATGATTGCTCATAAGCATCTCCCGCCCACAATATCATAAAATGTTTACCGAAAGCGATAAACACAACAAAAATCATACCAAGCATCATAAGTATTATTCTGCCGATACGAACCATTTCATTTTGAAGATCCTTAACTTTTGCACCGTTTTCAACCATACGCACAACGCCCGCCATAAGCACTCCGTTGAAATGACCGCCGATTGTTTTAAAATACTGAATTATCTGCGAACCGACTCCGTAAATCGCAATAATTGCCGATGCATTTTTTGCTAAAATACCGAGTAAAATGGTATCTGTCATTGAATTTATCTGCGTTGCTATCATCTGCAAAAAAATAAATGCCGAATATGTAACAGTTTCCTTTATAAATGAAATATCCGGATTTTTGAACTTGGGTTTTATTTTTAATTTGAAAAGGACATAGAATACATATGCTATTCTTGTTAAAAGAGTAAGCACAAAATAGATTATCACTACGCCAAGAGCCTTTACGCCCATAAGCAAAGCTATGAACGAAACGCCGACTTTTAGTACGGAAAAAATTATAGCCATACCCTTTGAAAACGAAAAGCGTTCATAAGCCATAAGAGTTGTGGCAAAGCTTGATGTGCCGAGAGTAACAGCGCAAGTGAGCATTGTAACGCTCAACATTTTCTGTGAAAGTTCAATTTCTTCCAATGTCAATCCTTTTGCGAAAGCACTCGGAAAAATTACAACAAGCACAATGCCTATTATCACTGTAATTACTGCAATTATCAAATAAAAAACAGTTGCTATTCCCAAAAACTCTTCTTGTTTATTTTTATCATTATCGGCTCTGAATTTAGCCATATAACGAATTACCGCATTGCCTATGCCCAAATCAAGAAGCATAAGATATGCCGAAATCTGCGAAGTTAATTGATAAACCGCATATTGTGATTGCCCTAACATCCTTATCAAAAAAGGTGTAAAGAGCATTGCTGAAACGACCTCAACAATCATCAGCATATATGAGTAAATTACTCCGATTTTTCTATTCAATATTTATCACTTCCCGCGGGATAATTATTTTAGCGATACTTTTTTACTTTAGCCGGTATTCCGTAAGCAATTGCATTTTCAGGAATTTCGCCCTTTACCAAGCTTAAAGCTCCGATAACTGTTCCGTCTTTAATGTGCGAGCCTTTTAACACTTTACATCCGGCAGCAATCCAACAATCGTTGCCGATTGTAACCGGTTCAACCGAATTATGTTGAAAACGAATAAGCTCATCCGCACTTATTCCGTGATCCATATCAATAATATAACACTGACCTGCAATCATAGTATCGTTGCCTATTGTTACACCACCGTCTTTCGAAGAATAAATAATCGTTCCGTTTCCAATATCGACGTTGTCCCCTATCACTATTTCTCCGTCTCCAAAAAGCATTACATCCGGATATATTGTAACATTATGTCCCAATTTTATATTTTTGTTAATAACGGTAATATCTCCGACAATCGAAAAATCATTATGGTTACAGCCAATCATTGCCTTAAAAATCCTTTTTCGATAACTTCGCTTAATTTTATTATTCAAACGGTCAAATAATAGTATCAATTTCATTTTTATTCCAATCCTTTAAGCATTGTTTTCAAATCGCAAATAAAAGCTTTATCAAGTACACCGATGGTTTTCCTGCTGTCATACTCCTCTGAAAAATCAATGGACTTTATAGCTTTTGCTATATTTTCCGGCGTTTGTTCATCGTAATAATACATAAATTTTCCGACAGCGGATTTTTCTATTGCGGGAATTCGGATGCTTACAACTCTAAGTCCGTTTGCCATATAGGAAAGTATTTTAGACGGAAATGATGTGTCATTAAATTTAGCATTGGGGTTTTGGGTACTCAATCCTATATCACAGCTTTGAATAAACTTAATATATTCTTTTCCGGAAAGCAAGCCGTCATAAGTTATATCGGCTTTGGATTTTTTTGAAATATTATCTATGGTATTAAGCATTTCCGCTTTTTCTTTTTCATTGCCAAAACCTAAAATATGGATATGATAATCGCCGTTAAGAAAGAGGGCGGCTTCTACTGCTGCTGCCCCACCTTTTCTCGGGTCAAGAGTTCCTGCATAAACACAATGAATTTTACCGTCGGAAAAGATTTTAGGCATTTCTTTTTCAATATGATATGTACCGTAAATAATGACTTCAGGCTTTTTTTCTGTATTTACTTTTTCGGATAAAAGCTCTGTCGGGAAAATAAAAGCGTCGGCGATTTTGAAAAATTCATATTCTTTTTGCGATGTTTTTTCATCGCCGATAACATCGCCGTAAATCTCTTCCGCTTCGATAATCAACTTAAAACCTTTTAGCTTTTTAAGTCTTTTCACGAGTGACATATATCCGAGTGAATGGTAAACCATAACTATGCTGTCTTTGTTTGTATCCTTAATCATATACAAAAACAGCTTTGTTTTCAAGATTACTCTGTTTATAACCGAAACTATTCTGTTTAATCTTGGTAATGATGAAAAAAGTTTGAGTGTAGTTTTGTCTGTAAGTTTAACTTTTTTTGATTTACAAAACTTTTTCTCTGTTGCTCCTGATGCAGAAACGATTTCTGTGTTATAACCGTTATTCTCAAGAGCTTCGCATATATAATTCATTTTATTAACAGAAGATAAAACTGCATTTCGCTTTTCACCGCTATTTGTCGAGTTATAATATGCCATATAAAATATTTTTTTCATTTTACCACCTTATTGCCAGAAGAATGAATAATTTGATGTATATATATTGGTAATAATCATCAACACAATAACTATTGCAATATATACAAGGTTTCTATACTTCTTTTGAACACACATAATAAGTTCGGGTACCAATAACATTAGATAAACGGAAAAGTACTGTACTACTCGCATCAATGACGGGTTAACAAAAACTAATGGAATAAACAGCATACCTAAAAACAATGCATTGTAATACATTTTATAGTTTTTGGAATTTTCTCTGACATACCTAAGCAAAATTAACGATACAATTACAATTGCAAAATAAAAGAATGTAAAGCCTTTTGCTCCGCTTGTTGAAAGCTCTTCATATTCATATCCCGAAATAAAATTCAATAAATCAAGAAATTGATTTCTAAACACGGCAACTATCGGTAAGAGAGCAAGTACAAACAGTATATATTTACGAGTTATTTTCTTTTGTGAGATAAAGTAAAATGGCAATAAACATATTGACGATTTATGTATTGTAAATGCAATTAAGCATATCAATAAAAACGGGAAAAATTTTCTTTTTTTAATTAGTTCTGTGCCTATAAATACCACCAATGCAGTTGCAATAGTCTGCCTTATACCCGTTACAGCAAAAAAGCTGTAAAACAATGTTGAGAAAAGGATATAACTAAAACAGGGCATTTTTGAGTTTTTATAAACCCATACAGCAAGACTTGAGAACAAAATTATCGCCACAATTACAAGATAGCATTGATAATTCTTTGTAAAAACCTGAACAAGCTTTACTAAAACAGTATATCCAGGGTCTTTTCCGACGTCTTTTATATATGTATTATAAAATAACGCAGGAATTTTACTCCAAGGCATATTCTTAACGATATTAAAATGACGAAGATACGCTATTGTATCCGGGTCGGCGCCTGAAGTAATATTGCGCAATCCCGAAACGAAAATCCATTGTATTGTAGCAATGGCTATAAATGCTTTTTTCTTCAATTTATTAGGATTGAACATCAATAGTGCCATTGCCCAAAACATTATCAATAAAATGTTAATTACATAAGCGTTCATAATATACCCTTTTAATACTAATTTTTATTGGAAATCTCTTTGTACAAATCTATATATTCACCGATTTTTTTCTCTTTTTCAAAATTGTCATATACATATTTCAAGCAGTTGTCTCGGTAAAAATCTTTTCCGTTATTTTCAATCTTTTTTATTGACTCAACAACTTGATTTAAATTTCTTTTTTCGCAGACATAGCCACAACCTTCGCCCACTATTTCCGGATTGGCAGTAGAGTCATAGCATATAACTGGTGTACCGCAAGAAAGCGCTTCCGCCGATACTTTGCCAAAAGTTTCTTCAAGAGAAAATGTTATAAATACATCTGCGGATGAGTAAAGTTCAGCAAGTTCGTCAATAGAAGAAGTGCTTGGAACAGTTATAATATTCTTTGGCAATTCGATACCTTCATTTATTGTTCCAACAAGAACAACTGTTATTTCGGGCATTTTCTCCGCAAGTTCTATAAAGCTTTTCAAGCCCTTTCTTTCAGACCAAATCGAAGAAACGCCTATCGCCATAAACCCATTGATACCATACTTATCACGAGCTTTTTTTATATCTCTCGGATAAAACTTGCTAATATCCACCCAATTATATATCGGCTTAACAATGTCCGCATAACGAGCTATAGGTGATTTGCAAACTTCATCGGTTGCCCATTTAGAAACTCCGACCAAAGCAAGTTTATCTGTTTTTGAGAACATTTGCGTTTTATCTTTAAGCAGTTCTTCTGTTTTGTCAAAAAACCATGTTCTGTTACCGTCCTGCAAATTAGGACAGTTGCCACATTGTTCCTGCCATTTTTCACAATTCGAAGTCGTAAAGTACATACATTTTCCCGTTATAAACCAAAAATCATGAAAAGTTATAACAACAGGGACTTTTTTATCGTCAAGATATTTCATAAGCATCGGTAAATTTATATAGTTCCCGTGCAAATTATGCAAATGGACAACATCAGGTTTAATCTTCTCTATGTATTTAACTAAATTCCGTGTTGCCAAATGAGAAAAATATCCTTGTTTTCCTGAAATTCTTGAAAGCAACCCATGAAGTTTAACATCAAGAGCCGAACCGATATGATATAAATTCGGGTCGTCAGGTTTATTGGTCTTTGAATATGCAACATAAGAATCTATGCCCTTTTCAAGCATTAAAAGATGTGATTCAGTTACATTTCTGCCTGTACTGCTTAGATTATAAACTGCATTTATCTGTAATACTTTCATAAATCTTTCTTTCCTGTTAGCTAAATCATTAAATATTTACTGCATTTTTAATATTACTTTTCCATACTCTCTAAAAGTAATTCTTGAATATCTTTTATATCGAAGGACTTTTTACCATACTGCCATGATTTTTCAGCATATGCGTCAATCAGTTCCTTGTCGTTTATAAGCAAATTTAATTTTTCGTATATTTCGTCATTACTTTTTGCAACAATCGCCGCATCGTTTTTTATGAGACAATCCAACGACGCCGCATTTTCGGGACCTACCGCAAAAATGCATTTTGCACTGTGAAAGCAATCGACAAGTTTTGTTGAAAACGAGTGATGAATAGAGAGATAATATTGCGGGTCAAAGCTCTCCGCATGCACCAGAATGTCCGCATCCTTTTGCATCTTTTCGATCTCCGCAGCGGGCGCAACACCCATGAACACGGCGTTTTTGCCATCCGCAATGGCATCCCTTTGTGCATCGGACAGCAGCGTTGCCGAATAGATATGCAGTACGGCACGCATGCCGTTCTTATTGATATGCTGCAGCGCTTCTTTGATGGCGGCAAGCGTTTCCCACCTGCCGAGCGCCAGATTGCCCGCATAAAGTAGCCTAAGCGGCTCATGGTGCGGCGTCGGCATCGGCCTTTCGGAAAAGTCCGCACCTTTCGTCATGATCTCACAGGAACGCCCGAAAATACGCTCATAGTCTGCCTTTAGTGTCTCGGAAATGACAAACAGCGTATCTGCCCTTTTTGCTATTTTACGCATGTATCGCCGATGCACCGTCTGCGACAGGCGCGTCAGCGGAGCAGACCAACCGACGGTATAGCTGTAGTTATCGTCCCACGCAAACAGCATCAACGGTGCGCCGCTGTGCTTTTGGGCAAAGGCGGTCATTGCGCCGAGCGAGAGGTTTTCATTCAGAATGGAAACGATAAGGTCGGGCTGTACTTCCTCAATGAATGTCCGCAGGTTGCGGTTTTTCCACGGCGCGATCTTCCAGAGGATATCACGGGCGATATATTTGAGCTGGGAGGCATTGCGCTTGGCGACCGCCTCCAACTGCATGGCATGCTCGTCGAGTACACAGTCACTCGCCGTGACGCGCTCGCCGATGCGGTTGCGGCGAAAAATGTAGCGAGGCAGCTCCGCCTCCGCAATGCGAAAAGCGGCAATTATCTTTTTGTCGGGCGCACCGCTGCGGGTGAAAAGGCTGTAAAGCTCTGTATCCGCAAGCTCACCGAACAGATTGAGAAAGGTGTTGCCGCTGCTGACATCGTAGGCGATGGCGCCGCTGGTAACAAATAACACTTTCATGTTCTTCATTACAAATTCTCCTTATACCACTCGATAGCAAGCTTGATGCCGTCTTGGAAGCTGTAATCGGGATCGTAGCCGAGGAGTTTTCTCGCTTTTGAAATATCGGCGTTTGAGTGCTTTATGTCGCCCTTTCTGTCCGGGCCGAAATTCGGTTCGACGTCAACGCCGAGTGCCTTTGTAAGACCGTAATAAATGTCTATAAGGTACTCTCTGCCGCCGTAGGCGATATTAAACGCGTTGCCTGCCGCCTCGTGAGAAGCAAGACAAGCTTTGAGGTTCGCTTCAATAACATTGTCGATATAAGTAAAGTCTCGGCTCTGCTTACCGTCGCCGTTGATTGTCGGCACCTCGCCGTGCATAAGCTGTTTTAAAAATTTCGGAATTACCGCGGCATACGCGCCGTCCGGATCCTGACGTCTGCCGAATACGTTAAAATATCTCATTCCGTATGTATCAAGTCCGTAGTGCATGGTATAAAGCTTTGCCCATTCCTCGTCGCATCGCTTTGTAAGAGCGTAAGGAGAAAGCAAATTGCCCTCTCTGCCCTCGGTTTTGGGTAGGTGCGGCTCGTCGCCGTATACGGACGAAGAAGATGCATATACAAACTTTTTAACACCGCATTGTCTTGCCGCTTCGAGCATATTGAGCGTTCCCTCAATATTGTTTTTGCAATAAAACAGCGGCATTTCAAGCGAACGCGGAACGCTTCCCCACGCCGCCTGATTAAGCACATAGTCAACGCCCTCGCATGCCTTCATACAAGTGTCAAGGTCTTTTATGTCGCCTTTTATAAACTCATAGTTCGGATTGCCGAGGAACATATCAACATTTTTTTGCTTGCCCGTTGAAAGGTCATCAAGTGCTCTGACCTTATAGCCCATATTGAGTATCGCTTCACAAAGATTCGAGCCGACAAAGCCCGCCGCACCCGTTACAAGAAACAATGTATCCGACGGAAATTTTATTTCGGTAAAACCCATTTAGATTTTCTCCTTCTTTTCTATTTTTTTAAGAAAGTACGATACTTAAAGTAAATTTTTTCAAGCATTATCCTGCCCGAATGGAAATAATTATTGAGAATATGGATGTCAGCGTCGTATATTTCTTTGTTGGCATATTTAATAATGTCCTGATGCGCCTTGTCGCTTTTTCTATATTCCCTCGGAAGTGTGAGCATAAGCTCCACAAGCCGCCTGTTGTTAAAGGGAAATGTTATTCTGTGGCAAAGATCCAGACTTTGAGTTACCATCATACCCCAACTGCTCATTCTTACTTCCCAATAATACAAGTCAGTGTGCTCAAAGTTGAATTTTGGCTCTTCCAAGTCAAATTTTTTCATGTATTCGCCGTAGATTTTGTCAGATTTTCTAAGCAGAGACGGCGAAGCAAAATATCTTGTCTGAAGGATACTGAAATGCCTCGGCGTAAGCCTGTCAGGAAATTTCATACCGTATTTTCTCTCAAAAAAGACCCTTACTATCTCCGAAATCCACGACTTGATTTCTGTGTCAAAATAGTGCCATCTATACATACAAATATGCTTTCTTATCTCATTGTCAGCAAGTCCACGCACATATCCGTATGAATGTATAATTATTGCTTTAAGCTCATCGAAATCCTCAATCTCGCTGTTTTCTGCGGGAATGGGATAAACATTGTGCTTCAAGCCTATCTTTTCACAAATGGCATGAGCAGCTTCGGAATCCGTAATCTCGGTATCTTTGGACTGGAAGCTAAAAAATTGAAATCTGTCATAAAGTCCGTTCGCACAAGCAAGGGTTGTTTTGCTGTCCGTACCGCCGGAAAGAGAAATGGCACAGCTTTCCCATTTTTCAGAAGCAAGCTCTATGTTCTTATGTAAAATTTCATAAGCTTTTTTAATGCCAAGCTCGTATTCCTCCTGTGTTTTGCAAAGCTCCAAAGGCTTTACGGGATAAAAACGTTTTATTTCAAAATTATCTGCGAAGTATTCAAGATAAACATTTGCGCCTATCCTTTTAAGCTCGCTAAACGGCGACAAATCACCCGGCAAATAGCGATTTCCTATATTATAAAAGCGATTTGTTACCAGCTTTTTAACGAATGGATCCATTTTAAGCGAATAAATGTCTGCAACCAATTGAGGGTGAGAGGTAAAGCATACCTTACCCTCGATATTACCGTAATAAAGAGCCTTTATGCCCGAACAGTCCTGTACTCCTATTACTCTGTCGCCATCAAAGACAAAAACAACAAAAATTCCTGTCCAATCATTTATACATTCAAAAAATTCATCCCTGCTTTTTTCATACGCCTCGGCTGCTTGCTTGAGCAGCTCCTTTTCGTCATAAACTCCGTTAAACGGATTGTACGCATGACCTATCAAAACAAGTTTTTCCTCTTTTTCGGAATAAACGGTATAATCCTGATCCTTATGTACAATTACATCGAAGCCGCAGACCTTTTCACTGTTCCAAAGCGAATAGAACGGATAATCAGAAAGACTTATATTCTCGTCTTTGGTTATTAAATATCCCCTCGAAAACAGACATTCACGGTATTGTGGCTTTTTTTCAAGTATATCTTTTATAACAGCAGCATTTTTGAATGACTCGTAATTCATTTTAACGTTTCCTTTTTTAGAAAAATAAGAGTTTTGATAAATAGCGGTAGCTTCAGCTAAATTATAGTCTCCAATAAATATATCCTGCGTTCTCATATTCCTTGCGGTCAAGCAGTCCTTTTATATCAACAAGGACATTCTTGTTTTCGTTATGCTTGAACATTGCTTCAAAGTCATTCATTGTTAATGACTTAAACTGCTCATGAGCAACGGCAAGTATTACGGCGTCGCAATTTTTTATATCGTTAATATCGACAAATTCAATTCCGTAAAGACGCTTTGCTTCGTCAGCATCAGCTTCAGGGTCGGCTATTACCGGGGTTATTCCGTACTCGCGAAGCTCATTGTATATGTCGATGATTTTCGTATTTCTCGTGTCGGGGCAATTTTCTTTAAACGTAAAGCCGAGAATCGCAACCTTTGCGTTTTTTACCGGGACATCCGCCTTTATAAGATTTTTAACGGTGTTTTCGGCTACATACTTGCCCATATCGTCGTTTATGCGTCTGCCGGAGAGGATAATCTGGCTGTGATAGCCCATTTCCTCGGCCTTGTATGTAAGGTAATAGGGATCAACGCCTATGCAGTGTCCGCCGACAAGTCCGGGATAGAATTTGAGGAAATTCCACTTTGTGCCTGCCGCCTCCAAAACGGATTTTGTATCTATGCCCATTTTGTTGAAGATTATTGACAGCTCATTCATAAATGCAATGTTTATATCCCTCTGGCTGTTTTCAATAACCTTTGCAGCCTCGGCAACCTTGATGCTCTCCGCTCTGTGTACGCCTGCCTTTACGACAAGCTCATAGGTTTTCGCCACGGTATCAAGAGTTTCATCGTCCATACCGCTTACTATTTTGGTTATTGTCTCAAGGCGGTGTACCTTGTCGCCGGGATTTATTCTCTCGGGACTGTAACCGATTTTAAAGTCCGTACCGCATTTAAGCCCCGACTCTTTTTCGAGTATCGGCACGCAAATATCCTCGGTAACGCCGGGATAAACGGTGCTCTCATATACAACTACCGAGCCTTTTGTAAGATTTCTGCCGACAATTTCGCTCGCTCCCTCTACCGGTGTAAGGTCGGGGGTGTGGTCGTCGTTTACGGGAGTAGGCACGGCAACAATTATAAACCTTGCCTCCTTGAGCTTGCTTTCGTCCGCCGTAAACTCGACAGAGCAATTCTTAACAGCCTCGTTGCCGACTTCATTGGTCGGGTCTATGCCGTTCTTGTAAAGCTCTATTTTCTTTGCATTGAGGTCAAAGCCTACAACCTTAACCCTCTTTGAAAACGCAACGGCAATCGGCATACCCACGTATCCGAGGCCGACAAGAGCCAATTTTTCATCACCCGAAACGAGCTTTTCATACAACTGCATATTTATTCGTCCTTTCTATGTTAAGATGACAGCACATATCATCGTTAACCTTATCAACGCTGAATTTTTCGCGGGCATATTCCGCCGATGCCGCACCGAGCGTTTTTATGAGCTCGGGATGCTCAATAAATTCCGTCATTTTTTCGGCAACCGCCTCTGCATTTTTTACGGGAACCAAAAATCCCGTTTTCCCGTCAATCACGGTTTCGCGGCATCCGGGTGCGTCGGTCGTTATAATCGCCCTGCCCATGCTCATCGCCTCCAAGACCGTTCTCGGAGTGCCCTCGCGGTATGACGGTAAAACATATACCGAGCACTGCTTGTAGTAATCTTCTACTCTGTCCGTCTCGCCGAAATGCTCTATTATTCCCTTTTCGACATACGGCGCCAAATCCTCCTTTGACAGAGAATCCTGTATGTTTTCGCACGCTCCGAGCAGCATAAATCTGACCTCGGGGTGCTTTTCCTTGACAAGCTCGCACGCCCTCAAATACTCGCGTATGCCCTTTGAATACATAACGCGCGACAGCATAAAGAACGTGATTTTATCGGGATAATCCGCAACGGAAAAACGGTTTGTATTGACGCCCGAACCGTTTACAACTCGGCATTTTTCGGATTTAACAAGTCCCGATGAAACGAACTGCTCTCTGTCGTCGGGATTTTGGAATATCACCGTATCGGCACAGTTTAGAGCCTTTTTATAAAGCACCGACATAACGGCTCTTATGGCTTTTGCCTTCTTAGTCTGCGCGGTAAACGCATAGCCGAGCCCCGTTATCATGGCAACCTTGTGCGGAACGCCGGCTTTTTTTGCGGCTATGGAGCCGTATATTACGGGCTTCGATGTGTACCCGAGAACCACATCGGGCTTTTCCTTTTTAAACAGCTCGTAAAGAGCCTTTTGATATTTCAGGTCCTCCTTCGGATTTACTCCGTTTTTATTCATAGGTATCTCGACGAAGCGTGCACCGAGAGCCTCGATTTTTTCAACATCCACCCTGTTGGGGCCCGTGACAATAACCTCGTATCCGCAAGAGATGATTCTCTTTATTAAGTCGCCTCTGAAATTATACGCCGTTCTGTTTTTCGGCGAAACCAATATGAACCTCACTCTGCCTTGTCCCCCTTTAGGAAGTCGCTTAAATTACCGTATATCACGGAAAACAGCCGCTCCGAATTTTTCTCCGAAACAAATGAATTGTGCGGAGTTACAACGACATTTTCCATATCCCATAAAGGATTGTCCTGCGACAGCGGTTCGCTTTCAAAAACGTCGAGCACCGCTCCGTAAAGCTTCTTCTCCGACAGTGCCGCCGTAAGGGCGTCCTCGTCAACCACCGCGCCCCTCGAAATGTTGATAAGCACGGCTGTATTTTTCATATGAGAAAGCATTTCTCCGTCAAACAGCCCTCTCGTCTCATCGGTAAGCGGAAGCGTTAAAATGACCGCATCCGAAACCGAAAGTATACTCGGAAGAACCGACAGCGGATAAATTTTTTCGTAAAGCTCATTCTCCGTCGGGTACAAATCGACTCCTAAAACACGGCAGCCTAAAGCCTTATATCTTCTCGCACATTCGCTGCCTACGGAGCCGCAGCCGACTGTCAAAACGGTCTTTCCGCAAAGCTCAAAAAGCTCCCTGTTTTTTTGCCAAACGTGATTTTTTTGATTTTCGCGGAAGAAAAAGCTCTTCTTATAAATTAACAGAGTACCGAGAACGGCAAATTCCGCCATCGGCACACTGTAAACACCCCTTGCGTTGAAAAGGGAAATATTTTTACTTTTTATATACTCCGCAGGGACTCTGTCAAGCCCCGCGCTTGTGAGCTGAATAAATTTAAGATTTTTGAATTTTTTGATGTCGTTATATAAAAACAGGCCGTTGCACACAACGGCGTCAACAGCCGAAACGTCAAAAGAGAGCTCCTCTCTCTCGTCCTCGACATATAAAAAGTCCGCCCCCAAGGCTTTAAGCCGTGAAAGCTGACCTTCCGTATATTTATATGCACCGGTCAAAAGGATTTTCATTAAAAGATGCCCCTGTAAATGATTATAAAACGAAGTTTTTCAGACCTTGCAAGCCTTTTTTGCCTCAACTATTGAATTGACGCAAGCCACAAGCTTTTCGTGATTTTCCGCAAGCTCGTCCGAGCTCATATTTTTGACAACTCCCTCATATTCACGAAACTCTTTGACGCCGACATTGAATCTGTCAAAGATTTCATCCTCACGAAGCTTTGAAGCGTCGCAAAAGGCTCTCGATAATATAACCATACCGGAGCCGAGCCTGTAATGCTCACCTATTATGTATTCCGCAGGCAGCATAACCTCGCTGTGAACTCTGCCCACGCCGCCGAAGCCGTAAAATATGCCCCTTTCGCGGAGCTTACGGCACAGTCTTTCCACCGTACCGTCCGCAACAAGCTGGAACATAAAGTCCATTTTATAGCCGAGATGCAAGTCGTTAAGCCCTATATGCACTTCGTCTATACCGGGAACGTCAAGAATTTCGTCTAAGTGCTCCGCCGCCTCGGGCGTTTCCACAAGAAGGCATGTCCTTGCCCTTTTTCCGACGCAGTCTGTAAAGCCTTTTACCTCTTCCGCGGTCTTAAAATACGGGAGCATAACTATATCCGCACCGTCGTCTATTACGCGGTTGATTTCTTCACGTGAGCCGTCGTAAAACGAATTTACTCTGACCAAAAGCTCCGTCCTGTCTAAAACCGCGCTGAGCTTTTTCACGTCGTCAATGCTGTTATGGGATATTACGGTATCCATATTTGCCTGACGCTCTGCCTTACCGCGGGTTTCAAGGTCAAGGAATATTCGATCTACCGAAACGTCCTGTGCGATTTTTGCAATCTTCGGGTCGTTTGTGAGATACATCAGCTTAAGAGCCATTATTTTTTCACAACCTTTGCATCATTTGACGATTCGGTGCTCTTATTTACGGTTGCACCGCTGTTTTCGTTGTCGGCATTCGTAAGTACCTTAAACGCGGTCATAAACATAATTTTGATGTCAAGTAAAAGCGACATATGGTCAACATACCAAACGTTAAGCTCGATTCTTTTGTGCCACTCTACGTCCTTTCTGCCGTTGACCTGCGCCCAGCCGGTTATACCGGGTCGCACCTCGAACATACGCTTTTGGAAATCGGTATACTCCTCATATTTCCACGGATGATATGTAAGCGGAGGCCTCGGCCCGACAAAGCTCATCTCGCCCTTTAAAATATTTAAAAGCTGCGGCAGCTCATCTATGCTCGTAGCTCGTAAAATTTTACCTATCCTTGTAACCCTGGCGTCGCCCTTTCCGGAATAAACGCCGGAGCCGGTTTTTTCCGCTCCGACGCACATTGAGCGGAATTTATATATCTCAAAAACCTTTCCGTTTCTGCCTATTCTCTTCTGACGGAAAATAACGGGACCGCGGCTGTCGATTTTAATCAGTATCGACACCGCAAGCAACAGCGGAGACAACAAAACAAGCCCCAAAAATGACGCTGTGACATCTAAAAATCTTTTGACTGCCCTATAAAAGCCTCTCACCGTTACACACCCTAAAAAACACTATGATTTAACTAATTTATTATATACTTATACATTAAATATGTCAATTAAAACAGGCGATTGTAAACATTTGTAAAAAAGCAGCGGACGACACGGTAAAAACGATGTCGGTCGCTGCTTTTAAAATCACATCAATATTATTTTTTGTGCCATTTTACGCCGTTCGGAGTATCCTCCAAAACTATGCCCATGGCGGCTATCTCATCACGGATGCTGTCCGCCTTAGCGAAGTCCTTCGCCTTTCTCGCAGCGGTTCTTGCGGCTATCAGCTCTTCAACCTTGCCGTCAAGGTCGTTGTCCTTTTCCTCGTACACAAGACCGAGTACGCCCGTAAGCTCCGAAAACAGTTCTTTTGCAAATATCAAAAGCTCTTTGGACGAAGTGGGTATTACATTTGAGTTTATATCTCTGACAAGCTCAAATACCGCTGAAAGTCCGTCGGCGGTGTTGAGGTCATCGTCCATAGCCTCTATAAAGCGTTCCTTGTGAGAGAGAAGGCTCTTTTTGATTTCCTCGGCGTTGTCGGGGAGAGCGTCCTCTGCGTTTTGAAGAGCAAAATCAAGAGAGTCGCGGCAGGTATAGAGCCTTTGAAGCGAGGCTTTACACTGCTCTATAATGTCAACGCTGTAATTTATGGGACTTCTGTACTGAGAGGAAATCATAAGATAACGTATCGGCTCATAGCCGTATTTTTCCGCAACATCGCGAACGGTAAAGAAATTACCGAGTGACTTCGACATCTTTACGTTGTCAACATTTATATATCCGTTGTGCATCCAGTAATGTGCAAAGGGAACGCCGTTGCAGCACTCGCTCTGTGCTATTTCGTTCTCATGGTGCGGGAATATGAGGTCCTGCCCGCCGCAATGAATATCGATGGTCTTGCCGAGAAAACGTCTTACCATTGCCGAGCACTCAATATGCCAGCCCGGTCTGCCGTTACCCCAAGGTGACTCCCAATACGGCTCGCCCGGCTTTGCGCCCTTCCAAAGTGCAAAGTCCATGGGCTCTCTTTTAAGCTCCTCGACATTTATTCTCGCGCCGGCCTCAAGGTCCTCAAGCGGCTGATGAGAAAGCTTACCGTATTCCTTAAATTTGGACGGGCTGAAGTACACATCGCCATTTGAAACGGGATATGCATAGCCCTTTTCGACAAGAGTCGAAATGATATCGATTATCTCGTCGATATTTTCGGTGGCTCTCGGATGAACGGTCGCCTCACGCACATTCATACCCTTTGTGTCGGTCCAATATTCTTTGATATACTTTTCCGACACGGTTTTGTAATCGGAGCCCTCTTCGATGGCTTTTTTGATTATTTTATCGTCAATATCGGTAAAATTCTGAACAAATCTCACCTTGTAGCCGCGGTATTCAAGGTAACGGCGGAACGTATCGAAAACGCAAAGAGGACGCGCGTTGCCGATATGGATATAGTTATAAACGGTGGGACCGCAGGCATAGATTTTGACTTCGCCCGGAGTTATGGTTTTAAGCTCCTCTTTTTTTCGTGACATCGTGTTATATATTTTCATCCTCGTAATTCCTTTCGTTTTGTTCTTCGTATTCGGTTTTTTGATATTTTTTCAGCTCTTTTTCAAGCAGCGCTATGCGGTGCGACATTCTGCAAAGCTCCTGAGATACGGGGTCGGGAATGTGAATCTGGTCAAGGCAATCGACACGCACGCCCTTATGCTTTACGACTCTTGCCGGAACTCCGACGGCTGTGCAATCCGGCGGTATTTCCTCAAGCACTACGGCACCTGCCGCTATATTTGTATTATCGCCTACCTTAAAAGGGCCGAGCACCTTTGCGCCGGCGCCTATCAGCACGTTATTTCCTATTGTTGGATGTCTTTTACCGGTATCCTTGCCGGTACCGCCGAGCGTTACTCCCTGATAGAGCGTTACATCATCGCCTATCTCCGTGGTTTCTCCTATTACAACTCCCGTGCCGTGGTCAATAAAAAAGCGTCTGCCGATTTTAGCCGCGGGATGAATCTCTATCCCTGTCTTTTTGGCGGCTCGCTGAGAAATATATCTGCCGAGAAATTTCATATTGTGGTTCCAACACCAGTAAGCTCTTCTATGCATTCTGATGGCCTTAAGCCCCGGGTATAAAAGCAATATTTGTATGGTCGAGGTTGCCGCCGGGTCGCGGTCCTTAACCGACTGTATATCTTCCTTTAAGCGGTCAAACATTTAAACACCTCCCGCAAAAAAATAAAGCCTCCGCAGAAAAATCATCCTGCGAAGGCGTGAGTACGCGGTTCCACTTCGTTTTATAACTCATTATCCTTAACGCGGAAAACGTGCGAAGATACTCTTTTTCCCTTCGCCTGCTCACGGACGCACTTCACGACACGCAGCCTTAAGGGCATTTCAGCACAGGTGCCCTCTCTCTGAAAATCGCGTAAGATCGCTACTCTTTCCGATCAATGCATTTTTACATCTTAATATATTGTATCACATTTTTCGTGTTTTGCACCAATTATTTTGAATAATCGATAACATTTTTACTGTCCTTTAAGTAAATAGCACCCGAAACTACTGTCAGAGCGGCGGTTATCCACAGCAGTAAATTTGAAATATGCGGCAATGTGAACCAAGTATTTGCCGCCGCAAAAAGCTCTTTTGAAAACGACGTTACGGCTATATAGTCCGCCTCGCAAAGAAGCATTATTATAATCGTAAAGGTCATTTGACTGACAGTTTTGGCCTTTCCCCACTTGTTGGCGGGAATTACGACTCCGTCTGCGGCCGCTATCATTCTGACCGAAGCCACGGCAAATTCTCTTGCAAGCACTATCATAACAATCCAAATATTGCAAAGCCCCATAGTCATAAACGCGAGCAGAGCGGAGGTTGTGAGAATCTTATCCGCTATCGGGTCAAGCAGCTTTCCGAAATTCGTCACCTGACCGTTTTTTCTCGCAAGATGGCCGTCAACGGCGTCCGTTATCGCTCCGACGGCGTAAATCGCCGTTGCGATAAGAAAACGGTGCGGAAGTGCTTCCCAAAGCAATGCCGCAAGGAAAAACGGCGTTATTATTATTCTGGCAATGGTCAATTTATTGGGCAAATTCATCTTCATATGACTTCTCCGATCAGATCATATTCATTTACGTCGAATATCTCCACATCCACAAAGTCGCCCTCATTGAGTTCATAACCGCAGGTAAAGCTTACAGAGCCGTCTATATCCGGAGCGTCACGCCAAGTTCTGCCGTAATAGCTGTCGGTATAGCCGTCATAGCCCTCAACAACACAGCGCATTGTTTTGCCGATGTTGTCGTGATTCAGCTTTTCAAATATATTGTACTGCTGCTCCATTATGATTTCGCCGCGCTTTTTCCTGATCTCCTCATCCACCTGGTCGGGGAATTCCGCCGCCGGAGTTCCCTCCTCCTGAGAGTAGGCAAAGCAGCCGAGCCTGTCAAACTTCATTTCCTTGACAAATTCCGAAAGCTCGGAGAACTGCTCCTCCGTTTCGCCCGGGAAGCCTGTTATCAGGGTAGTACGAAGCACCACATCGGGTATTTTCTCTCTTATTTTCGTTATGAGTGCCGTAAGCTCCTCTTTTGAGCCGCGGCGGTTCATACGCCTTAAAATATCCGAATTGCAATGCTGAATCGGAATATCCATATAATTTACGATTTTATCGTTATTCGCAAATGTATCTATTATCTCGTCGCTGAGCCTTTCGGGATAAAGATATAAAACTCTTATCCACTCCAGGCCCTCGATTTTTGATAACGATGTCAAAAGAGCCGGCAGCGCGCATTTACCGAAAAGGTCCTCTCCGTAACGCGTTGTGTCCTGCGCAACAACTATAAGTTCTTTTACTCCGCCGTCTACAAGCGTTTTAGCCTCTTCCAAAATGCTCTCCGGCGTGCGGCTTCTGTATTTTCCGCGAATTGAAGGTATTGCACAATAGGTGCAGTTGTTTGAGCACCCCTCGCCTATCTTTATATATGCGTAATAGGACGGTGTGGTGAGCATACGCTTACCGTCAAGCGGCAGGCAGGTTTTTTCGCCGAAGGTTTTAATATCCTCTTCGCCGCCGCAAACCTTTTCGCATACCTCGCATATGTCAGAATTCGAGCCTATGCCGACAACGGCGTCAACCTCGGGAATTTCCGACAATACTTCGTCCCTGTATCTTTCCGCAAGGCAGCCCGTGACAACTATTTTACGTATTACGCCTTCTTTTTTCAATTCGACCATATCAAGTATGTTTTCAATGGCCTCTTTTTTTGCATCCTCAATAAAGCCGCAGGTATTAACTATGACCACGTCGGCTCCGTCTACGTCATTTGTTATCTCAAAGCCGTTGTCCGCAAGCTTAGACAGCATAATTTCACCGTCAACCTGGTTCTTGGGACAGCCGAGAGATATCATACCGACTTTTTTACTCATAAAACTCACACATAGCCTTTCACGCTGTAATCAAAACGATTCGTTTTCTATGCTCTCAAACGCCGCACGTATGTCGGAATACGAATAGCCGAGGCGCAGAAGGGAATTTTTTGTGCGAATTATGCCCTTTTCGTCTCCGAGATTATTTCTGTACTTCGTTTGCAACAATAATATAATACGATTTAAATCGTCTTTGTCAAGTCTTTCAGCCGCTTCTTCGGCTAAAGCCCGGTCAATTCCGCGCCTCAAAAGCTCCTGTTTGACACGGCTGACGCCGTATTTGCGGTGTGTATAAAGCTCCTGCGCCAGCATATCGGCAAATTCGCCGTCATTTATAAGTCCGAGCTTTTCGAGCTTATCCGCTGCCTGCTCGGCGCACTCTCTCGGGTACTTCTGCATAAGCTTTCTCGTAAGCTCCGCCTTGCCGTGCGCCCGACGCGACAGAAGCTCGGCACCCTTTAAAAAAGCGCGACGGGAGTTCACGGACAAAGTTAAGTCCGCAAGCTCCTCGTCGTTAATTTCATTTACTTTATGCCATTTTTCGGAAAACCAAAACGTATCATCGACGGTAAGGGTATATACGTCGTCAACATATATATGTATTTTACCCTGCCTGCCGTCCTTAAAGCTCAGTTTCATTCGTCGTCATCCACCGCCACGTCGATTTTGGCTCTTGCCGCGGTCTTGGTGGTCTTTACGGGGCGATAAGCTATGGGCGCGTCATCGTCGGCGGCGCTTTTGGCGGTTTCTTTTTTCTCGTCTCCCGCACCGTGCTCCTCCGCCATCTTTTCGCGAATCTGCTTCTCGATTTCGTCAGAGAGCGCCTTGTCGTTTTTAAAGAGATTTTTAACATTGTCTCTGCCCTGTCCGAGCCTTGTCTCGCCGTAAGAGAACCACGCGCCGCTCTTTTTGATGATGCCGTAGTTAACTCCGAGGTCAACTATCTCGCCGACCTTTGAGATGCCCTCACCGTACATAATGTCAAATTCAGCTGTCTTAAAGGGCGGAGCCACCTTGTTTTTAACTATTTTAGCCCTTGTTCTCGATCCGATAAATTCACCGCCCGAGCCCTTGAGCTGCTCGATGCGCCTTACGTCAACACGAATGGAAGCATAGAATTTAAGTGCCCGGCCGCCGGTTGTAACCTCCGGATTTCCGTAGACCACACCGACCTTTTCACGGAGCTGATTTATAAATATAATTATTGTATTTGATTTTGAAATAACACCGGCAAGCTTGCGCAGAGCCTGCGACATAAGTCTGGCCTGAAGACCGACGTGGCTGTCGCCCATATCGCCGTCTATTTCCGCGCGCGGAACGAGAGCCGCTACGGAGTCAACTATTATTACGTCAAGCGCGCCCGAACGCGCCAGTGCCTCAACTATCTCGAGTGCCTGCTCGCCGTTGTCGGGCTGCGATACCAAAAGGGAATCAACATCTACGCCGAGATTTTTTGCATATACCGGGTCAAGAGCATGCTCCGCATCAACAAATGCAGCCTCGCCGCCGAGCTTTTGCGCCTCTGCCACAACGTGCAGCGCAAGTGTGGTTTTACCCGATGACTCCGGGCCGTAAACCTCAATTATCCTGCCGCGCGGGAAGCCGCCTATTCCGGTAGCACAATCAAGAGTTATCGAGCCTGTCGAAATAGCTTCGACATTGAGCGCATTATTATCTCCGAGACGCATAATGGTGCCGGAGCCGTATTTTTTCTCAAGCTGAAGTATGGCTGTATCAAGCGCTTTACTTTTATCGGACATCTAAAATTACCTCTCAATCGTACAAATGTTCGTTTGACGTCATTATATAATATCGGTGCAAAAAAAGCAAGAGTTTTTATAAAAATAGTTAATTTTAAAAAAATGCTTGCATTTTACTCCGTATTCTGTTAGAATACTGTTTGCTAATCATTAAAGGAGGTGCTCTTCGTTATGGCAAAATGTGAATTCTGCGGTAAAGACGTAGCTTTCGGCATTAAAGTTTCTCACTCACACAGACGTTCTAACAGAACCTGGAAGCCAAACGTAAAAAAAGTTAAGGCTATCGTAAACGGCTCTCCTAAAAGAGTTTATGCTTGCACTCGTTGCCTTCGTTCAGGCAAGGTCACAAGAGCTGTCTGAGGCATAAAGCAAACTTTATACGGACGAAAAATTACGACGCTTTCCGGGTTACCGGAGAGCGCTTTTTCGTTTTCGTAGGCATTTGAAATTCGGGGTATTGTTTATGAAAAAACTTTTGAGCCTTGTCAGAGCGGCCGTTGACCGTTACGACATGATAGACGACGGAGATAAAATCGCCGTGGGCGTTTCGGGCGGCAAGGATTCGCTTGCCCTTTTATATGCTCTCGCGCGGCTTCGCTCGTTTTATCCTAAGCACTTTGAGGTTATTGCAATTACGCTCGACTACCGCTTCGGCGGCATGGACGGCGACTATTCGGAAATACAAAAGCTGTGCGACAGCCTTGACATAAAATACGTCGTAAAAAAAACCGACCTTTGGGACGTTATATTCAATATCAGAAAAGAAAAAAATCCTTGCAGCCTCTGTGCCAAGATGCGTCGCGGCATTCTTCACGATACGGCTAAGGAATACGGCTGCAACAAAATCGCCCTCGGTCACCACCTTGACGACGCCGCCGAAACCTTTATGATGAATCTTTTGAACGGCGGCACAATCAAGTGCTTTTCTCCTGTCTCGTTTCTTTCGAGAAAAGAGCTGTATTTGATACGCCCCTTGATATTCGCTTACGAAAAAGACGTAAAGCGTGCGGCGGCAAGCCTTGACCTGCCGATAGTCAAAAGCAAATGCCCGGCTGACGGGGTAACGGAGCGGCAAAGCACAAAAGAGCTGCTCGCGTCTCTCGAAAGGCAATACCCGGCACTCCGAGAAAAAATCGTGGGTGCACTGCAAAGAGGCGGAATAAGCGGCTGGTAACAAAGTCAAAATGCGAAAAAGTGTTGTATTTGCCCTACTATAATGATATTATTTTATTGATTTGAAATTCACGGAGGTTTCTTTTATGCAACAAATTCTTAATCGCCCGGCAATAAAGGCTGAGGCAAAAAGCTTTATCGGTCAAAATGCGCGTTGGTGGAAAATGACGCTCGCAACGATTGCTATATATCTGATCAGCGGCGGATTTTCGATTTACGTAAATATTGCCACAGTCATAAACCGCGACGACCCTCCGACAACAGTCGGTTATTCAAGCAGTATAATTACTCTTTTGCTTATACCGTTTACCATAGCCGCATCAGGCTACTACCTTAATCACATACGCGGCTTTAACCCCGAATGGAAAAGCCTATATAAGGAGGGTATAGACAACTACGGCTCATATCTCGTAACTGGTGTGCTCGTAAATGCATTTACCGTCCTTTGGTCGCTTCTGTTTGTGGTTCCCGGCATAATAAAGGCTATCGCTTACTCACAGGCAAAATATGTTATCCACGACAATCCGCGCCTTAAGGGCAAGGAAGCCATCGAGATAAGCAAAAGAATGACAAACGGCTTCAAGGGCGATCTCTTTTCGATGTATCTCAGCTTTATAGGCTGGTATATTTTGGTGGGGCTCACCGGCGGAATACTCTCAATATATGTCACTCCATATGTTGAGACGACGGCTGCCATGTACTATGAGAACCTCAAGAGATATTCGATTGAAAACGGCATTGTAGCTCCCGAGGCGTTCGGTATAGCTCCCGTTACGGGCGGCGCACAGGGTGGAAACGGCGATTCTCAAAGCTCTTACGCGGCCGGCAGCTCATATTCCGCCAACGCCCACAGCGACCCCTATAAGGCTGTCGGCATAAATCCCGAGGATACATTTAAGCCCGGCAACCCGGACTCGGATAATTCAGATAATATGAAAGGTGAAAACTAATGAAATACGTTGTAGTTCTCTATGACGGAATGGCAGATTACCCCGTTCCCGCTCTCGGCGGCAAAACACCGATGGCAGTTGCAAAAAAACCGAATCTTGACTTTCTCGCAAAGCACGGCGAGGTAGGCCTTGTAAGAACCGTTGCAGAGGGCTTAAAGCCCGGCAGCGACGTTGCCAATATGAGCGTTCTCGGCTTTGACCCAAAGAAGTGCTACACCGGACGTTCTCCTCTTGAGGCGGCAAGCATGGGCGTTGAGCTTCTTGACACGGACGTTACGCTGAGGACAAATCTCGTAACTCTCTCCGACGAGCCGAATTACGAGGACAAGACCATGGTGGACTACTGCGCCGGTGATATTTCGACGGAGGAGGCCCACGAAATAATCAAATCGGTACAGGAAAAATTCGGGAACGACAGATTCCGTTTTTACCCCGGAGTCAGCTACCGCCACTGCCTTGTCTGGTCAAACGGCACAACAGAGCTCGGAAATATGACTCCCCCTCACGATATTTCGGGCAGAGTTATAGGCGAATATCTCTCCTCTTCCGAAAACGCAAAAGAGCTTATTGCCATGATGAAGGAGAGCTACGACTTTTTAATGCAGCACCCCGTCAACAAAAAGAGAATAAGCGAGGGCAAGCACCCCGCAAATTCAATTTGGCTTTGGGGCGAAGGCAAAAAGCCGGCTCTGCCGTCGTTTTACGAGACCTTCGGCAAAAAAGGTGCTATAATCTCGGCGGTTGACCTTCTTAAAGGAATAGCAAAATGCGCCGGTATGGCCGCTCCCGAGGTTGAGGGTGCCACAGGCTACATTGATACTAACTTTGAGGGCAAGGCAAGAGCCGCCGTCGAAGAGCTTAAAAACGGCTGCGACCTCGTATATATTCACTTTGAGGCTCCCGACGAGTGCGGCCACAGAAACGAACCCGAAAACAAGGTAAAATCCATTGAGATGATAGATTCGCGCGTACTCCCCATAGTTCTCGACGCGCTCAAGGAGTATGACGACTACAAAATAATGGTGCTCCCCGACCATCCGACTCCCATTGTTACGGGCACGCACGCCTCAGACCCCGTACCGTTTATGATTTATCATAAAAACGACGAAAAGGACAGCGGCGTTGACTCTATAAACGAAGAGAGCGCAAAAACGACCGGCCTGTTTATAGAGCATGGCCCCGACATTATGAAGAGATTTTTGGAGGATTAAAAAAATGGGATACAATCCTGATTCCGCAATAGAGACAAAATGCGTACAGGCAGGCTGGCAGCCGAAAAACGGCGAGCCGCGAGTTCTGCCCATTTATGAATCTACAACATACAAATATGACACAAGTGCCGAAATGGCAAAGCTTTTTGACCTTGAGCCGGGTTATATGTATACGCGCCTTGCGAACCCGACAAACGACGCGGTCGCAAATAAAATCGCATGCCTTGAGGGCGGTGTCGGCGCGGTGCTCACATCATCGGGTCAGGCGGCAAATTTCTTTGCGCTTATAAACATACTCGGTGCAGGCGACCATATAGTAAGCTCCGCCACTATTTACGGCGGCACATTTAATCTTTTAAACGTGACTATGCGTAAAATCGGTGTTGAGGTCACATTCGTTGACCCGAGAGCGAGTGAAGAAGAAATAAACGCAGCCTTCCGCGACAACACAAAGGCGATGTTCGGCGAAACAATAGCGAATCCGTCGCTTGATGTATTGGACATTGAGAAGTTCGCAAAAATCGCACATTCGCACGGAGTTCCGCTTATAGTTGACAACACTTTCCCCACTCCCATAAACTGCCGTCCGTTTGAATTCGGCGCAGACATAGTAACTCACTCTACCACAAAATATATGGAAGGTCACGCTTCTACAATAGGCGGATGCGTCGTTGACAGCGGCAATTTCGACTGGTATCAAAATGATAAATTCCCGGGGCTTACAACTCCGGATGAGAGCTATCACGGAGTTACATACGCTAAGGACTTCGGCAAAAACGGCTATATCGTAAAGATAGTAGCACAGCTTTTGCGCGACTACGGCTCAACTCCGTCGCCGTTTAATTCGTTCCTCTTGAACATAGGTCTTGAGTCGCTCGCGGTACGTGTGGAACGCCACTGCGAAAACGCACAAAAGGTTGCCGAATATCTTGAAAAGAACGATAAAATCGCTTGGGTAAATTACCCGGGGCTTAAATCAAGCAAGGATTACGAGCTTGCCAAAAAATATTTACCGCACGGTACCTGCGGCGTAATTTCCTTCGGCGTAAAAGGCGGAAGAGAAAAAGCCGAACAGTTTATGAACTCATTAAAGCTTGCCGCCATAGTCACGCACGTCGCCGATGCGAGAACCTGCGTTCTTCACCCCGCAAGCTCCACTCACCGTCAGCTTTCGGACGAGGAACTCACGGAATGCGGCGTAACCCCCGACCTCGTAAGACTTTCCGTCGGCATTGAAAATGTAAACGATATAATCGCCGACATAGATAATGCTCTTAAAGCCATATAACCCACATAACACATAAAACACATAAAAACAGCCGTCCGAAAACCTGATTCGGACGGCTGTTTTTTACTTATAAATCATCTGTTTTAAGCAGTAATTTTTCGCTTTATTTGATATGGTAAACGCGGTTTTCGGCTATGATATGCTCCTTCGGCTCTTCGTCGGCATAGCCTAAGGCACAATGTCCTATCCCCTCATATTCGCCGTTTATACCGAGCTTTTTGAGAATCGCCTTACCCTTTTCGGATTCAAATTCCTCCTTTGCGCGGTGAATCCAGCATGAGCCGAGTCCGAAATTATGTGCGGCAAGCATAAGGTTTCCCATTGTAAGCGAGCCGTCGTAAACAGCTGTGCGGCACTCCTTATTTGCCAGCACAATAAGTATTGCGGGCGCGCCGTAAAACGGGTCAAAGCCCTCCTGCCAACCGCCTATTTCGCGGTTCATTTCGGATATTTCGTCGCGCATTTTCCTGTCGGTAACGGCAATGATTATCGGTGACTGCTTATTCATACCCGACGGCGCATAAAGTCCCGCCTCGATAATCTTATCCATAAGCTCCTGCGGTACTGCGTCGGGCTTAAACTTTCTTATGCTTCTTCTCGTTTTCATATTTTCGATAGCTTCCATAATTTTATCCTTTCCGACAATTCAGGTCTTTTTAATTTAAGTAGCTTTTCGGGCACAAAAAATCGTATCCTCATCATCAATATAGCACATTTGTCAAGCACAGCCCGTAAAAAACAAATACACCTTATTTTTGCTTTGTAAGCAATGCAACGCTCTCAACATGAACGGTACGGGGGAAAAGGTCGGCGGCGGCGAGCCGTTTTGTCTCGTATCCGAGGTCTTTAAGCCTAAAGCAGTCCCTTGCGAGAGTAGACGGGTCGCACGACACATAAACTATGCGTTCGGGCGACATTTTCACGATTTCCGCCAAAAGCATTTCGGAACAGCCTTTGCGCGGCGGATCAAGCAGCACCACATCGGGCTTTATTCCGCGTGACGACAGCTCCTGTGCCGCCTCTCCTGCGTCGGCACATATAAATTCGGCGTTTTCTATGCCGTTTTCGAGGGCGTTGCGCTTTGCGTCAAGCACAGCCTCCGGAACTATCTCCGCCCCTATTATCCTCTTTGCTTTTTTTGCCATGGAAAGACCTATTGTACCCGTTCCGCAATACATATCGAGCACGGTCTCTTTGCCGCTGAGACAGGCATACTCTGCCGCCTTTTCATAAAGCTGCTGTGCCATATCGTGGTTTACCTGGTAGAACGACAGCGGCGACAATCTGACCTTAACTCCGCAAAGCACGTCATATATGCAGTCGTTTCCCCAAACAGTCACGCACTCTTTACCGAGAATCACATTGGTCCTGTCACGGTTGATATTTAAAACTATGCTCTTAACCGAGTGTATTTCGGTAAGCCTTTTAATCAGCTCGTTCTTGTGCGGCAAATCCTCACCGTTTATAACGGCGCATACCATAACCTCGCCCGTAGCTTCGGCAAGACGGAGATATATATGCCTTAAAAGCCCTGTATGCTTTTCGGAATCATAGACCGTTATACCGTTTTTAATTATAAATTTTCTGAAAATCTTAACTATATCCGCAAATATCGGCGGCTGTAATATGCAGTTTTCGCAATCTACCACGCGGTGCGAGCGCGGAGCGAAAAAGCCTATTTTAAGCTGCCTGTCAAACGATACGGGATACTGTGCCTTATTGCGATAACAGGTCGTTTTATTGTCGGACAGAAGCGTTTCCGCCTCTATATTGATATGGGCAATATGAGAAAACGCATCTTCGACGCGCTTTTTCTTATGCTCCTTTTCTTTTTCGTACGATATGTGCTGAAAAGCGCAGCCGCCGCATGACGGAAAATACGGGCACGCAGGCATTATACGCGATTTTGCGGGCCTTAGCACCTTTTCGACGCGGGCGACGGCATACGTCTTTTTAACCTTAATTATATGCGCCGTTACCTTATCGCCTGCCGCTGCGCCCGAAACGAAAACAGCCATATTTTCATATCTTCCGACGCCGCTGCCCTCGCTCGTAAAGCTGTCTATATAGAGTTCTACATTCTGATTTTTACTGAGTGACATCACTTTTTCTCCGAATCGTTTTTGTGTTTTTTTATCGCCCTTTTAAGGCAAATACAAAACAGCAGCAAAAGCACCGCGGCTATTGCCGCCGTAATTATAAATTCAAGTCTTTGCTGCGGCTCATCGAATATATATTCGCCGGCAAACGGGTTTACCGCATCCCAAAATGTAAGTTTCATTTTCTTTAAGCACCGTTTCTTTTTTAGACATTGTAACACAAAAAAATGCAAATATAAAGCGTATTATATCGAAAACGGACGTATTCAAACAAATGTTTTATTATTTTCAACAAAAAATCACCATATACAAAAAAAGAGTAAAAAATAACTTTTAATTTACGCTGCTCGGTGGTATAATAACCATATTATATGCCTCGAGGTACGGCGAAGTGCGCCCGTTTTTGCCTCAGGCTTGCTTGATTTTAATTTTTTCTTTACATAAAAACTTTAGGGAGTGAACCGTCCTTTGGATAAATTCGTTATTACCGGCGGTCATAGGCTTAAGGGAGAGGTTACTGTCAGCGGCGCAAAAAACGCCGTTGTTGCCATCCTTCCGGCTACAATTTTAGCCGAAGATGTATGCCGCATAGAAAATATACCGAATATCAGCGACGTTACCGCAATGCTCAACATTTTGAGCAATATGGGTGCGTCAATTAAATTCATCAACAATTCCACTATTGAAATAGATACGCGTCACATAAATTCATTTGTAGTAGAGCACGAGCTTTCAAAACAGCTTCGCGCGTCATATTACCTTATAGGCGCACTTCTCGGCAGATTTAACAAGGCCAAGGTTGCAATGCCCGGCGGCTGCTATCTCGGAGTTCGCCCCATTGACCAGCATATAAAGGGCTTTGAGGCTCTCGGTGCCGAGGTGACCATGGAGGAAAACGCGATGGTCAACGCAAGAGCCGAGTCTCTTTTGGGCAACGCTGTTTACCTTGACGTTGTGTCGGTCGGCGCTACCATAAACGTGATGCTGGCAGCAGTAAAGGCAAAGGGTCTTACAATAATCGAAAACGCAGCGAAAGAGCCTCACATAGTAGACCTCGCAAACTTTCTTAACACTATGGGTGCCGACGTCAGAGGCGCAGGCACGGACGTTATTAAAATTCGCGGCGTAGAGCACCTGCACGGCTGCGAATATTCCATAATTCCCGACCAGATTGAAGCCGGAACCTATATGGTTGCGGCAGCCGCCACAAGAGGTGACGTGCTTATAAAAAACGTTATTCCGAAGCATCTCGAGAGCATTTCGGCAAAGCTTATAGAATGCGGCGTCACCGTCACCGAATATGATGACTCCGTAAGAGTTTCATGCGACCGCAGACCGGGTAAATGCAACATCAAAACCATGCCTCACCCGGGATTTCCGACCGATATGCAGCCGCAGTTCGCCGTGCTTTTATGCCTGGCTGACGGTACAAGCATTATTTCCGAGAGCGTTTGGGACAATCGTTTCCGCTATGCGGAGCAGCTCACAAGAATGGGTGCCAAAATACACGTCGACGGAAAAACGGCTATTATCGAGGGCGTTCCGTCGCTTAAGGGTGCACCTATAAGAGCGGACGACCTTCGCGCAGGCGCGGCTATGATGATAGCAGGCATGGTCGCTACGGGCGTTACAGAGATTGAAGAAATTTATCACATAGAGCGCGGATATGAAAATGTCGTTGAAAAATTCCGCTCGCTCGGCGCTGTTATTGAGAGAAAGACCTTCCCGGACGAAGATAAAAAATCTCATAAAAACGCCGGTTAATGTTATCCTAATATTAAGCCGCCGAGAGCGGCTTTTTGCTTTTATTCAGGGGTGTACCGATATGACTGACAATCAAAAACTCGCGGAGCTTTTGTTCCCCGAAATCACAAAAACACCGGAGGACTACGAAAAGCTCTATCCGGAAAGAAATTTGAAGGAGGGTGCGCGCGTCACGCGATTTGCACCGAGCCCCACGGGCTACCTTCACCTCGGCGGCTTTTTCGGCGCGCTGACGGACTATTTGACGGCAAAGGCCTCGGGCGGAATAGTGTATCTGAGAATTGAGGATACCGACAAAAAGAGAGAAATTGCCGACGGCGTTTCCGCCATCATAAACGGCTTTAAGTCGTTCGGCATTACGTTTGACGAGGGCGTTACCGGCATAGACAGCGAAAAGGGCGACTACGGCCCTTACACGCAGAGCAAGCGTGAAGAGATTTATAAAACAGTAGCAAAAAGTCTTGTCTTAAAGGGACTTGCATACCCTTGCTTCTGCACGGCGGAGGAGCTTACGGCTCTTCGCGACAGGCAGGAAAAGGACGGTGCTCTTATAAGAGGTTATTTCGGCAAATATGCAAAGTGCCGTAATTTAACCTACGAAGAAATCGAAAAGAACATAAAAGAGGGCAAGCCGTATGTGCTTCGTTTCCGTTCAAACGGCGATGAAAACAAAAGAATTGTCTTTGACGATATGATACGCGGCAAAATCGAAATGCCCGAAAACATTATAGATGAAGTGCTTTTAAAGAGCGACGGCATACCCACTTACCACTTTGCGCACGTTTGCGATGACCATTTTATGCGTACAACTCACGTTATAAGAGGCGAAGAGTGGATTTCCTCCGTCCCCAAACACATAGCTTTATTTAAGGCGTGCGGTTTTAAGGTTCCGAAATACGCGCACACTCCGCAGGTTATGAAAACGGACGAAACGGACGGCACAAAGCGCAAGCTCTCAAAGCGCAAGGACCCCGAGGCGTCGGTAAGCTATTTCGCGCAGAGCGGCTACCCGAAGGAAGCGCTCACCGAATACATTATGACTCTCTTAAATTCAAATTTTGAGGATTGGCGCAGAGCAAACAAGACGGCGGATATATTTTCTTTCCCGTTCAACCTTAAAAAGATGAGCGTCAGCGGTTGCCTTTTTGACCTTGCGAAATTAAATGATATAAGCAAAAACGTAATTTCCGTTATGACCGCAGACGAGGTGTATGAGAGAACCCTTGAATGGGCAAAGGAATACGACGACGAATATTATACCGTTCTTTCGGAAAACGAAAGCAAAGCAAAGCTTATGATGAACCTTGACCGCGGAGGCAAAAAGCCGCGCAAAGATATAGCAAAGTGGAGTGAAGTCAAGGATTACTTCTCTTACTTTTATCCCACGTATTACAAAAAAGACTATACGCTGCCCGAAAACATCGCTCCCTCGGACGCCGAAAAAATTCTCACCGAGTATTTAAAGGTATACAACGAGGAGGACGAAAAGGACATCTGGTTCCAAAAGATAAAGGAGCTTTGCGAGCCCCTCGGCTTCACGCCTAATGTCAAGGAATACAAGCAAAATCCCGAAAAATACAAGGGTCACGTCGGCGATGTTTCCACGGTTATCAGAATAGCAGTAACGTCAAGGACAAATACGCCCGACCTTTGCGCTATTATGAAAATACTCGGCAAAGACGAAACAGAAAGCCGTATAGCGGACGCAATAAATTACTACAAGGAGGTAAAATAATGGACGAAGAAATAATGTCGTCGAATTTTATTCACGACTTTATCGACGAGGACTTAAAAGAAGGGGTTTACGACCACGTCCAGACACGTTTTCCTCCGGAGCCCAACGGTTATCTGCATATAGGCCACGCAAAGGCAATTTGCATAAACTTCGGTACGGCGCAGAAATACGGCGGAGTATGCAATTTGCGTCTCGATGACACAAATCCGCAGAAAGAGGACACCGAATACGTAGACGCCATAAAAGAGGATATAGAGTGGCTCGGCTTCAAATGGAACAAGTGCCTTTATGCGTCGAGCTATTTTGATTTTATCTATGAATGTGCGGTAAAGCTTATTAAGGACGGTAAGGCATATGTTGACGACCTCTCCGCAGACGAAATAAGAGAATACCGCGGAACTCTTACCGAGCCCGGTAAAAACAGTCCTTACCGCGACAGAACAACAGAGGAAAACCTCGACCTTTTCAAGCGTATGACAAACGGCGAATTCCCGAACGGTGCAAGAGTTTTGCGCGCAAAAATCGATATGGCGTCGCCTAACATAAATATGCGCGACCCCGTTATTTACCGCATTGCGCACGTTCCGCATCATCAGACCGGCGACAAGTGGTGCGTATATCCCATGTATGATTTCGCACACCCGCTCTCCGACTACAAAGAGTGTGTAACACACTCGCTGTGTTCTCTCGAATTTGAAAATCACAGACCGCTTTATGATTGGTTTCTTCGTGAGCTCGGCTTTAAAAATGTTCCGAGACAGATAGAATTTGCAAGACTCAATTTGAATTACTGTCTCACAAGCAAACGCAAATGTCTCGCGCTTGTAAACGAGCACATAGTTGACGGCTGGGATGACCCGAGAATGGCTACAATAAGCGGTATGAGACGCCGCGGATACCCGGCAAAGGCAATACGCACCTTCTGCGAAAAAATCGGTGTTTCAAAGGCTTATTCGGTAGTAAGTATGGATCTTCTCGAATCCTGCGTACGTGACGAGCTTAACGAAAACGCTCCGAGAGCAATGGCTGTTCTCGACCCGCTCAAGGTAGTTATAGACAATTATCCCGAGGGTAAGACCGAAGAAATAGAAGTTGAGGTTCACCCTAATCACCCCGAAATGGGCACAAGAAAAGTTCTTTTCGGAAGAGAGCTTTTTGTTGAGCGCGAGGACTTTATGGCTGAGCCTGTTAAAAAGTATTTCAGGCTTTTCCCCGGCAACGAGGTAAGATTCAAGAGTGCATACTTTGTGAAATGCGTCGGCTTTGACTGTGACGAAAACGGCGAAGTCACCACGGTTCACTGCACTTACGACCCCGAGAGCCGCGGCGGAAATTCACCCGACGGCAGAAAGGTAAAGGGAACCATTCATTGGGTATCGGCAAGCGGCAGCTTTAAGGCTACCGTAAATATGTACGACAGGCTCTTTAACGTGCCGAACCCGTCAGACGAAAGCACCGGCAGCTTTAAGGACAACTTAAATCCCGACTCTTTAAAGGTGTTAACGGGATGCCTTATAGAGAGCGGCTTAAAGGACGTAAAACCGGGTGATGTTTTCCAGTTTATGCGCAAGGGCTACTTCTGTGTTGACAAAAATTCAACTTGTGATAATATTATATTCAACCTGACTGTTCCGCTGAATTCCTCGTGGGGCAAATAAAGGAGAGTATTAAATGGCAAAAACCAAGCAAAAAAATAAAAATCTCGGCACCGATATTCTGTACCGCATTATTATGGCGGCAATGGCGGTGTGTGTACCGATAGTCGCATATTTCGGGAATCTTGTTTACACCGTTATCGAGTCCGATATATATAAGCTTGTGGCCAAGCTAAAGGGTGACTCAAGTGACGACGGCACATCATATGATTATTGGAGCATAAAGCGTGTTGTCTCGCTCGTTCACGACGGCAGCGGCGACAAGGGCAGCCTCTCTTCTATATGGGACGCTCTGTCACCGGTACACGGCGCGCTGCTCGGCACATTGATATTCTTTGCAATAGCTCTTCTTTTGGCTGTTGTCATATTCTTCTTTGCGCTTATAAGCAAGAAGAAAATCCCTCAGCTCATAATTTCTATCGTCGGGCTTGTATCCGTAATCGGAATGCTGATTTGCTTTAAATCTATTGCCGCCGCTATCGTTAACGGTACAATTACAATCGCGGATTTTCTCTCCGGTGTATCGGGTCTTTTCGGCTCTGCCGTAATAACGCAGATAATTCCGTACATAGCCAAATTCACCGTAGTTCAGGTGAGCTCCGGCTGGTTTATGCTGCTCTTCCTCTATATAGGAATGGTCGTTTGGTCGGGCTCATATGTGCTTATAGAGTCGGGCGAAAAAAAGTAAAGCATCAAAAATAATCCGTAAACAAAAAACAGAGTGCGGTTTTTCAGCCGCTCAGCTTACAAAAAAACCGGGAGCTGTCGTCTCAGACGATTGCTCCCCTTTTCTTTTATATAGTAATTGCAAAAGCGTTCGTAAAATGTTAAAATATATTTTAATATTCAATAAAAAAAGGATTTTTACATATGAATAAATCATCAACCAAAAAAGCCGTATCGGTTATAATGTGTCTCGTGCTTGTGTTGCTGCTCGGGGCTTGCCAAAAAAAGAACGGCAACGACACAACCGCAACATATGATCCCGACGCACCCGCTACGCAAAAATCGGGCAATAAAGAGAGCTCCTCGGACAGTAACACCGCTACGGTGACAATTCCCGAAGGATATACGCTCGTTAAAATTTCGTGGCTTATGGAGGATAACGGGGTTTGCTCTTCTGCGGATTTCATTTCCGCGGCGCAAAGCTACGACCTTTCGAAATACGGGATTCTCGCAGACGTCAAAAATGCGCAGAACGTTTGCTTCCCTCTTGAGGGCTATCTTTTCCCCGCTACATATACATTCAAGAAAAACAGCGACCCGACAGCGGTAATAGACAAGCTCGTCGAGACGTTTCAGTCACGCTTTACCGACGATATGAAGGCAAAGGCTGCCTCTATGGGAAGGAGTGTTCACGAGGTTCTCACGGTAGCCTCCATAATCGAAAAAGAGGCGTACACTCCTGAGCAGAGGACGCTTATTTCCTCCGTTTTATACAACAGACTCAACGCAAAAATGAAGCTGCAATGCGACGTAACGGTAAAATACTGCACCGGCGTTATAGAGCTTCAGTATCCCGATAAAATAGACGAATACAAGTATTACTATAACACATACCGTTGTCAGGGACTTCCGGCCGGCCCTATCTGTAATCCCGGCATGGAGTCGATTAACGCCGCGCTGCAGCCCGACAACACGGATTATCTATACTTTGTAATAAACACCGAGCCGCCCTATGATTCGGCATTCTCGGCGTCATACGATGAGCATATAGAGAACTGCACAAGAATGGGCTACACAGCAAAATAATACATTCACGAACAGGAGATAACAGATGAATATAGAAATAGCCGACAGACTCGTTAAGCTTCGCAAGGAGCATAACCTCTCACAGGAAGCACTTGCCTCAAAGCTCGGACTCAGCCGCCAGGCTGTTTCGAAATGGGAGCGCGCGGAGGCGTCGCCCGACACGGATAACTTAGTCGCTCTCGCAGAGCTTTACGGCGTGCCGCTTGACGAAATTCTCAACGGCCCAAAAGCGCAGGAGGAGAATACGCCGAACAATGAGCCGACAAAGGCAGAGCTTAAAGAAAAGAAGCTTGCCGATATGTCCAAGAGACAAAGGGTCGGCCGCAAAATGGTAAAATTCCCGTTTCCGATTTTAATTGCCGCAGCATATCTGCTTCTCGGCTTTATTAACGGTAACTGGCATCCCGGCTGGATAATACTGCTGCTTATACCTGTTTACTACTGCGTCGGCGGTGCTCTTTGCTGCCGAACCAAAAAGGCGATGCTTCTCACTATGCCGATACATCTTGTATTGGTCGCGGTGTACCTGCTCTTTGGCTTTACCGCGGGAATGTGGCATCCGCAATGGCTTATTTTCCTTATAATTCCGCTGTATTATTGGATCATCAGCGTGTTTTACAAGGAAAAGAAAAACAAATCATAATTTTAAGGGGCTAAAAAAGTGAATTTCAAATGCGGTAAAAAGAAAAATGTAATTATTATTATAATCGGTATCGTTACGGTTGCGATATGTATAACCGCCGCAGTGCTTGTATCGAGAGCAAAGAAAAAAGCGGCGGCAGCGCAATTTGTGCCCGAAACCGAGACTTACTCGGAAGAATCGGAAGAAGCTCTCATTGAGGAAGAAACCGTGTCGGAGACAGCATCCGAAACAGCTCCGATTGTAAAGCCCGTCGGCACAACAGCTCCGGTAGAGCGAGCCGCTCCGGCGATACCGAAAAAACTGACGCAGCCGAAGCCGAGCATAACACCCACAAAGCTTTTAAACGTGCCGTTTATCGACCAGAGAAAAAAATATCCCACAGGCTGTGAAAGCATATCTGCGGTTATGGCGCTTCAATACCTCGGTATATCTATTTCGCCCGAAACATTTATAGACAATTATCTCGACAAAGGGCGCACACCGTACAGCGACGAAAGCGGAAATTTATTCGGAGACGATCCGCGCAAGGTGTTTTTGGGCGACCCTTACAGCAAAAACGGGTGGGGCTGTTGGGCACCGGTAATTGAGAACGCAGTCAATAAATTCATCGGCAAAAATTACACCGTAAAAACAATATACGGCAGCTCCATAGACGAGCTATGCTCAAAATATATAGATAACGACATTCCGGTGCTTGTATGGGCTACGCAAAATATGGCTCCGGCAAGAAGATACAAGACTTGGTATATCACGGGTACATCCGACCAATTCACGTGGATAACTCCCATGCACTGCCTGCTTCTTGTGGGCTACGATGACAGCGGGTACTACTTTAACGATTCGTTACAATGTAAAAATATGCGTTATGACAAGAGTAAGGTTATATCCGCATACAACGCGCTGAACTGTCAAGCGGTGGTAATTGCACCGAAATCGGCATCCGATGAACCGCCAAGCAGCACAAAGCCCGAAACAACAACATCGCCTGCAACAACAAAGCCGCAGAATACGACCGACCCGTCAGCCGCAACAAAGCCGGACACAACGGACAGTCACGGCACAACATCGGCCACAACCGCTGCGGAAAAAGATACCGCGTCTCCCTTAAAGAATAACGAGCACAATTAAACAAAAGCATAAAAAAGCGAGTGTATTTGGGTTTAGCCAAAATACACTCGCTGATTTTTTTACTTTGAGTTATCGCTTATTCGGTAATCATAAGCTTCTTGACTATCCGAGTCATTCTGTCCTCGTCAAAGATAACCGGAACGGGATAGAGCGGATTTGCCTCTTTAAGAGCCCTTGATACGATAGTCGGAATATCTTCTTCCTTAATCTGGGTAAAGCCCTTCGGGATATTCATTCTCTCGTTCATGGCATAAACCTCGGCAATGAACTTCTTGGCCTTATCATCATCGCTTGTGCCTTCAATACCGGCAAAGTTGGCAAGCTTTGAAAGCTGCGGATAGATGGCTGCGCCGTATTCCTCAAGCATAACCGGAAGAATAACGGCATTTGCAAGACCGTGCGGAATACCGTACATACCGCCGAGATTATGAGCAACAGCGTGAACGTAGCCTACATAAGCTCTTGTGAAAGCCATACCGCCGTAGAACGAGCCGAGAAGCATTTGCCCTCTTGCATTTATGTTTTTACCGTCCTTGTAAGCGGTCTCGAGGTTTGCAAATATAATTGCGACCGCCTTTTCTGCATAATCGCGTGTTGATTTTGTATTGCTCTTGCCTATATAAGCCTCAACCGCGTGGGTGAGCGCGTCCATACCCGTTGTGGAGGTGATATGCGGAGGAAGACCTACGGTAAGCTCCGGGTCAAGAACCGCAAACTTCGGACGAAGGCACGGGTCGTTTATGGCATATTTCTCATGAGTCTTGGTATTTGAAACAACAGCGGCAAGAGTGGTCTCTGAGCCTGTTCCGGCCGTTGTGGGTACTGCGAAGAACGGAGGAAGCTTGTGCATAACTTTGAGCTGACCGCGCATCTGCGGAATGGTCTTGTTAGGTCTTACTACTCTTGCACAGGCAGCCTTTGCACAATCCATCGGAGAACCGCCGCCGAAAGCTATCATAGCCTGGCAACCGTTTGCTACGAACTGAGCGCGAGCCTCTTCGATATTTTCAATCGAGGGGTTGGGCTGAACACCGTCATATACGGTATATGAAATGCCGTCCTCTTCGAGCTGTTTGAAAAGCCCGTCAAGAAGATGAAGGCTCATAAGGCCTTTATCGGTGACGATCATAACATTGTTGATACCTTTGTCTTTAATGACGCCGGGAAGCTTTTTGATAGCTCCGGGTCCTGTAAGCAGCTGCGGTTCAGACCAGTCAAGGAACATCATAAAGATTTTCATGACCTTCTGAAAAGCACGGTAATAAGCTACCTTCATTGCCCACATAGATAAACACCATCCCTTTTTGTAAATTATAAATTGAATTTATAGGTTAATTCTACCTTTTTTAAGCATTTTTTGCAATAGTATTTTCAAATATTTTCACAGCGCTCTCGCTGTCCGCTTTTATTTGTGCGGAAAGAGACGAAAGGCCGTCAAACTTTTTTTCCGCCCGTAAAAATTCAAGCAAACGCACTTCAGTATCGGTACCGTACAAATCGCCCGAAAAGCCGAGTATGCAAGTCTCGCTGCGAACCGAGGGAGTACCTATTGTCGGACGCCGACCGAAATTGGTCACCGCCGGATAAGCCTTGCCGCCTATTTCTACGTACGAAGCGTAAACTCCGTGCTTCGGCTGCACAAATCCATCGGGGAAAAACTGATTTATTGTAGGAAAGCCCAGAAGGTGGCCGCGTCTGTCGCCGGCAACCACGGTGAAGTCGTAGGAAAACGGTCTGCCGAGCATTTTCGCCGCCGTTTGCATATCACCGCTTCTTATCGCCTCTCTTATGCGCGTTGAGCTTATTTCTATGCCGTCAAACTCAACCATCGGTGCCACATAAAGCTCTATATTGTATTTTCGGCATAATCTGCGCAGCACCTCAACGTTTCCGGAGCCGTTGTCTCCGAAGGTGTAATTCTCACCGCAGGAGACTGCCCCTGCCGAAAATCTTCCGACAAGGATATCACGCACAAAGCTTTCGGGAGACAGGTGCATTATTTCCGAAAAATCTATTTCCAAAGCACCTACGTTCATTTCTCCGAGCAAGCTTTTGCGCAAACCGTCCGTCAGTATTTCGGGAGGAGCCTCGCCCTTAATGCACTTGAGCGGATGAACGGAAAACAACAGCACATACGGCATATATCCGCTCTTTTTAGAAAGCTCTATAACTTTTTGATGCCCCAAATGAAAACCATCGAAGGTTCCGAGGGCTATTGATTTTTTATATTCATTCACCTTGAAGCACCCTCTTTACCGCGAGACATCCCGTTTCGACGTTTTTTTCTCCTATTCCGAGAAACTCATTCTCCGGCGAAAAAACTCTGAAAAAGCCGTCGCCCTTCGGATTTCCTATGCGGTCGAGAAACAGCTCTCCGCCGTTTTTAAATCTGACCGCCTGCGCCGCAGTTACGTGTACTTCTTTGTACTGTGACAAAACTCTTGAAACCGGCATAACATAATTGCCGAGCTCGCCGTTTTCGCATATTTCACGCAGCTTCTCTAACGTAATACAGTCGCCCGTAGAAAACCCGTTTGCCCTCGTCCTGCGAAGCGACTTGAGAACCGCACCGCAGCCGAGCTTTTTGCCGATATCGTCGGCAAGGCTTCTTATATATGTTCCTGCGGAACAGGTCACATCGAGAGAAAACTCATTATCCGAAAAATCGTATGCGCGAATTTCGGTTATATTTATCTTGCGTTTTTCGCGCTCAATCTCCTTGCCCTGCCTTGCTAAATCATAAAGACGAACTCCGTCCTTGCTCACGGCAGAATACATAGGCGGAGTCTGAAGCTGCTCGCCGTAAAAGGAGAGCGCCGCCTCCTCAGCTTCACACGGAGTAACGCTTACCGGGAAGCTGCCCGTTACGGAGCCCGTAATATCAAGCGTATCGGTTGTTACGCCGAGCAAAATTCTCGCTGTGTAGCTCTTTTCATGGTCTGGAATAAGCTCTATAAAGCGCGTCGCCCCCGAGAGGGCAACAGTCAACACGCCCGTTGCCATAGGGTCGAGCGTGCCTGTATGCCCGGCTTTTTTGGAGCCGGTTATTCTCTTTACCAAATTTGCCGCCGTAAACGACGTCATATTTTCAGGCTTGTCAATGCAGATAAATCCCGTCATGCTTTTTCAAGCTCCGTTTTGATTATTTCAAGAAGCTGCTTTTTGCCGTCGGCATAATCGGCCGAAAAATCACAGCCCGCCGCACGCGCGTGACCTCCGCCGCCCATCTTGGCGCAAATAGCCGAGGCGTCTACGGGAGCGTAGGTTCTGAGCGATACCTTAAACGTGCCGTCAGCCCGTTCTCTAAGCGTAACGCCTACCTTAACGCCCTCGATTTTACGCGGAAGAGAAGCTATGCCGTCACACTCGGTCTCGTTTGAGCCGCTCTGTTTAAACATATCCTTGGTGATTGTGATAACGGCGCATTTCCCACCGAAGTACATTTCTATCGAATTTAAAACGAGCTCCTCAAGCCGCAAATAAGTTCTGGTCTTTGTCTCAAACATAACTCGGTTTATCTCGTCAAATTGTGCTCCGAGCGAAATGAGCTCCGCTGCCTTAACGTGAGTTTCGGGAGTTACGTTTGAATACCTGAAGCAGCCTGTGTCCGTTGAAATTCCCGTATACAGACAGTCTGCCGTGCAAGCGTCCGGTTTTACTCCCAGGCACTTTATTACGTCATAAACTATCTCGCACGCCGCCGCACTGTCTTTAAGACAGAGCATATCGGCATATCCCGTATTTGAAATATGATGGTCTATGCACAGCGGTATTTCGGGGTATTTTTCCGTAAGACGCGCGCCGAGCAGCTTTGAATCGGCAACATCAACCGCCAACACAAAATCGGGAGAAAAATCCATACTCTTTTGCGGATTGTAATTTTCCTCCGACTCTCCCCACATATACGAATACTTCTTAGGTATGTCGTCGGAGCAATCGACCATAACCGTTTTGCCCATCCCGAAGAGAACGCGTCGGAGCGCAAAAGCACAACCGAGCGTGTCGCCGTCGGGACTGCGGTGCGTCAAAATCAGAATGTTGTCTTTACTTTTGAGAATTTCTGCCGCTTCGGCCTCATTTATCCTCTTCATCGTCTTTTTTCAGAGCCTCAATCTTTCTGAAAATTTCCATACCGTGCTCAACCGAATCATCTGCCGCAAATTTAAGCTCGGGAGCCTTTCTCAAACGAAGTCGTTTCCCGACCTCGTGCCGTATAAGCCCCGTTGCGCTCTCAAGCCCCTTTACAGCCTGCTTTGCGTCATCTATGCCGGAGAGTGAGCTTACAAAAACCTTTGCATAGCTCAAATCCTGACTTACCTCAACCCTTACCACGGTGAGCATTTTATCTTTTACGCGCGGATCCTTGAGTTCGCGGATAAGCGTAACTATTTCGCGCTTAATATCCTCCGCGACTCTGTCTTTTCTGTATCCTGCCATAGCTTAATTCCTTTCATATAAAAGGAATCAGTCCTTGTATTCCTCCATAACGAATGCCTCGAGGATGTCTCCCTCTTTAATGTCGTTGAATTTCTCAAGACCGATTCCGCATTCGTAGCCGGACTGAACCTCTTTTACGTCGTCCTTAAAGCGCTTTAAGGATGCGATGCTGTCCTCCGAAACAACTATGCCGTCGCGGACAACACGAATTTGTGAATTTCTTGTAATTTTGCCGTCAAGAACGTAGCTGCCGGCTATCATACCGGCGGAGGAGAGCTTAAATACGTTTCTTACCTCTGCCTTGCCGAGCGTTACCTCACGGTACTTCGGTGCGAGCATGCCCTTAATTGCGTCGCTTATCTCTTCTATGCAGTCATAGATTATTCTGTACATTCTCATATCTACGCCGTCGCGCTCCGCTATTGACTCGGCTACGGAGTCGGGGCGGACGTTAAAGCCTACTATAATCGCATTTGAAGCCGCGGCAAGCATTACGTCGGATTCGCTTACGGCACCGACGCCGCCGTGTATAACTTTTACCTTGACCTCATCGTTCGAGAGCTTTTCAAGACTCTGTCTTACAGCCTCTACGGAGCCCTGAACATCTGCCTTGACAATGATGTTAAGCTCCTTAAGCTCACCCTCGTTTATGGATGAGAAGAGATTATCAAGAGTTACCTTCTGGAACTGCTTGAACTGCTCCTCCTTTTGCTCGTGCTTTCTCTGCTCAACAAGCTCACGTGCAAGCTTTTCGTCGGAAACGGCGTCAAATTTGTCACCGCCGGTCGGAACCTCATCAAGGCCCATAACCTCTACGGGTACGGACGGGCCTGCCTCTTCAAGCTTTTTGCCGCGCTCGTTTGTCATAACTCTGACTCTGCCCACGGTCGTTCCGGCAACTACGATGTCGCCCGTCCTCAACGTACCGTTTTGTACAAGGAGCGTCGCAACGGGGCCTCTGCCCTTATCAAGCTTAGCCTCTATTACAATACCCTTTGCGGCACGGTTCGGATTTGCTTTAAGTTCAAGCATTTCCGCAACGAGAAGTATCGACTCGAGAAGCTTGTCGATGCCCATATGAGTCTTAGCCGAAACGGGAACACATATTACATCGCCGCCCCATTCCTCGGGAACCAGGTCATACTCGGTGAGCTGCTGAAGAACTCTGTCCGGTGACGCGTCCGGCTTATCCATTTTGTTTATGGCTACAATTACGCTGACTCCCGCGGCCTTCGCGTGGTTTATGGCCTCTATTGTCTGCGGCATTATACCGTCGTCGGCGGCAACTACGAGCACGGCAATATCCGTAGCCATAGCACCTCTTGCTCTCATAGACGTAAATGCTGCATGGCCGGGAGTGTCAAGGAAGGTTATCATCTGACCGTTAAGGTTTACTCTGTAAGCACCTATGTGCTGAGTTATGCCGCCTGCCTCGGTCTCTGTTACGGAGGTATTTCTTATGGCGTCGAGAAGCGAGGTTTTGCCGTGGTCAACGTGGCCCATAACAACTACTACGGGATCTCTCGGCTCAAGATTTTCCTCTGTATCCTCGGTATCGTCGATAATTCTCTCTTCAATCGTTACTACGACCTCTTTTTCGACCTTTGCGCCGAGCTCGGAAGCTGCTATCGCCGCCGTATCGTAGTCGATAACATCATTGACGGTAGCCATAATGCCGAGAGCCATAAGCTTTTTAATTACCTCGGCAGCTGTCATCTTAAGCTTAAGAGCGAGGTCGCCTACGGTGATTTCATCGGGAATGGTTATCTTAATGTGTCTCTTGGCGCGCTCCGCCGCTATTCTCTTCAGTCTCTCCGCCTCAGTCTCACGCTTATGGCTTCTTACGCCCTGCTGTCTTCTGTACTGCTGAGACTTCTGCTTAAGCTTCTGCTTATGGACGGTGTTGTCGCCGTTGTTGCGGTTGTTTACCGGAGCGATGTTCTCATAACGCTCGTTGTACTTGTCAAGGTCAACTGAGTTGCCTCTTGTATCAACGTGGCGCATTTCGCCCTTGGTGCGCGACTGCATCGGCTTTGAAGGATCTTTTTCCTTCTTTTCCTTTTTGCTCTTAAACGGAGCCGAATTGTCTGTTTTTGCATTTTGCTTCGTTTTGCCCGCATCCGCCTTGGAAGCCGTCTTCTTTGACTCGGCTGCGGATTTTTGCGGCTTTTCCTTAACATCTTCCGCCGATTTCTGCCTTGCAAAATAGCTGTCAAGGCTCTTCGGCGCATTCTGCTTTGAGAGCAAATCAAAAACCAAATCAAGTTCTTTCTCTTCGAGCGCGGTCTGATATTTTTTCTCGCCGTCAAAGTATTTTGAGACAAGCTCTATCAAATCCTTGCTCTGAATATCAAAATCTTTAGCTGCTTCATGTATCTTATATTTTTTTGTCATATATTACTTTCCCTCCCGGATCAATTCTGTTATTTTACGTGCGAAGCCGCCGTCGTTGACCGTTAATACCGCGGTCATCTTGGCGCCGAGGCACCTGCCTAAATCGTTCATTGTACAGCCAAGGGTTAATGCCGGAGTTTTGCCGCCGGTCTTTTCGCAAAGGGAGATAAATTCGTCCTTGAGTCTTTCGGACGAATCGGAGGCCAGAATGCACACTGAGGCTTTGCCTTCTTTTACGGAGGACAGTGCCGCGTCATGACCGAGGCTCAAAGCCGAAGCCCGCCTTGCTATACCGAGCAGCCCTAATGCCCTGTCATTCATTTTCCGAAAGCTCCTTTTCCATCTCGTCATAAACATCGTCGGGTACCGTCACCGAGAACGCGCGGTCTATCCGCTTTGCTTTGCGCGCCGCCTTGAGGCACTGTGCGCTTTTGCATATATACGCTCCCCTGCCCGCCTTTTTGCCGGTGAGGTCAAGCGAGACCTCGCCCTCGGCGCTTCTGACCACTCTCACAAGCTCCTGCTTAGGCTTTTGGCAGCCGCATCCGAGACATTTTCTCAGAGGTATTTTTTTCTGCTTCATTTTATTCTCCCTTAAACATCAAAAGACTCAGCCTTCGTAAAATCCGCTTTCGGGTTTTATATCTATCTTCCAGCCGGTAAGGCGCGCCGCGAGACGTGCGTTCTGACCCTTGTTGCCTATTGCGAGCGAGAGCTGATTGTCCGGTACGGTAACTACGCAGGATTTAACCTCCGAATCGGGTATCTCTACGCTAAGTACGTTTGCGGGAGCGAGAGCAGCCGCAACAAACTGCTTGGGGTCTTCGCTGTAATTGACTATGTCTATCTTTTCGCCGCCGAGCAGCTCTACTATCTTGTTGACTCTCGAACCTCTCGGACCTATGCAGGCTCCGATGGCGTCAACGTTTTCGTCCTTGCTGCTGACCGCCATTTTTGTTCTGGCGCCGGCTTCACGTGAAATTGCGTTGATGGTTACGGTGCCGTCGTAAATCTCGGGAACCTCTGTCTCAAACAGACGTTTTACAAGACCCTGATGCGTGCGTGAAATCATAGCCTTCGGGCCTTTTTCCGTATCTCTGACGTCAACTATAAATACCTTTATAAGCTCACCGACGGTAAGCTCCTCGCCGGGAACCTGCTCACCCTTCGGAAGTATTGCCTCTGCCTTTCCGATTTCAAGAGTGGCATTTCCGGTAATCGGGTCTACACTGAGAACCTTAGCGGTGACAAGCTCCTGCTGCTTTGACTGGAACTCCATCATTATCTGACCCTTTTCGGCGTCGCGTATACCCTGACGGATAACGTGCTTCGCGGTCTGAGCCGCTATTCTGCCGAAGTCCTTCGTGTCGAGCATTATCTCGATAATGTCGCCTGCCTCGGCGCCGGGCTTATACTGCTGAGCATCGGCTACGGTTATGTCGGTATCCTCGTCGTCGATTTCGTCAACCACGTTTTTGCGAACAAATACGTTCATTTCATAATTTTCGGGATCAATCTCACACGAAACTACGTCCTTGCCGTTATAATCCTTGCGGAGCGCAACGATTATGGCGTTCTGTATCTTCTCATAGAGATACTCGGCAGGAATTCCTTTTTCTTTTTCAAGCATCTGCACAGCTTCAAAAAATTCCTTATTCATTTTAATAACCATTCCTTTCAAGGTAGTGCCGTGTTTTTTCGTCACGGCGATTATTGTCTTTTACATATCAAAGTCGTCAAGCTTTACAAACGAAGCTTCCTTCTTTTCAAAGGACATTCCGCCGCCCTCATCGAATTCAACCGTGATAAGACCTGCGTCGTAATCCTTTAATGTGCATTTGTAAACTCTCTTGCCGTTTACGGGGCGTATGAATTTAACTATCACGCGGCTGCCGAGATATCTCGTAAAATGAAAATCCCTTGTAAGTTCGCGCTCAATGCCGGGCGAAGAGACCTGAAGAGAATAGCTTCGGTCTATTGGGTCAGCCTCGTCAAGCGGCTCGTCTAAAGCGTGGCTCATATTTACGCAGTCTTCAATTCCTATGCCGCCGTCCTGTTTATCTATGAATATGCGAAGATACCACTCTGCACCCTCTTTTTGGAAGCGGACGTCCCACAAAATGAGCCCGAGTTCCTCGGCAAGCGGCTGTGCGATATTCCAGACCGTTCCGACGGTACCGGTCAATTTTTCTGCCATTCGATATATCCTTTCATAAAAAAAGTCTTAACAAAACTAAGAGAGCGGGTCGCCCCACTCTCAATCATACGAATATTCTTACTGTGTTATAATACCATATATATATACGGTTTGCAAGCTTTTTTTCAAAGGTCGTCGGAATCCTGCTCCGGCCTTTTGTCGCTGTCCGCGGGATTTCCCGTATAGCTGCCCAAAACATCGGAGTTTGTGGTATCGTTATAGCCGTTCCAAATCTCCGCCATCTCCGTGCCGAGCTCGCTCAGCTTATTAACGGCTTTTCTTGAAGGCTTCTTTTCGTCTTTGTTTTTTTTGCTCAAATTTATCACCCTTTCTTTATGTGATAACATTATTATGCCGAAAAAAGAACAGGATATTTATGTATCTTTTTTATTATTTTCAGGTTGACTTTTAATTTTTTAGTTGCTATAATACAAGAGTATATAAGGGGGTCATTCCCTAACAAAAAAATGAAAGGGTTTGTTTAAGTTATGAAAAAGACGATTTCTGTTATTGTCGCTATTGCCATGATGCTTATGGTAAGTATTCCCGCATTCGCAGGCAATTTCGATGACAACGCCGATCTCACCGCTCAGCAGAAGGTTTTTGCCGAAGTGATTTTCGACGGTCTCAACGCAGGCAACAACACCGCTGATACTCTTGCAAATTATGTAGGCAGCAATCTTGATTACAAGGCTGACGTTACTTCTCCCGCAACCATCACCGATGATGTCAGCGAGGCATTTGACGCAGCAAACGAAAAGCTCACCGTTCCCTTTACCGATGAAGCTCTTATCAATTCCATGAAGCTGAGAACCTCTGCAACCATTACTGGCCGCTATCAGGCTGCTAACGGCGAAGGTTCATCAAACATCGGCCCTGGCGGCAGCGGCAGCAACGTGCTCGATAAGCTCTTCCCCGATTTCTCAAACGGCGATTTCAGCGACCTCTTCAAGGGCTTCTCTGATTCGTTCTCTCAGATAGGCGGAGCTATTTCGGGTCTTCTCAGCGGCCTCGGCATCGGCGGCGGCTCGGGCAACAACACCGAGACCACCACAAAGAAGGCATCTACCACAAAGTCAAGCTCTTCAAAATCTTCGACCGCTTCTATCCCGAAGACCGGCGACGTTGCGATATATGCAGTTGCAGGTGTTGCGGTAGCAGCAGGTCTCGCGCTTGTGCTCACCAAAAAGAGCAAGGATTCCGACGAGAAATAAGCCGAAGCTTAAAACGTAACTTTTTTAAAACCTCAATCTCGCAAAAGAGATTGAGGTTTTTTGTTGCGCTTTTACATACGTTTGTCGTCAGTAAAAGCTCGATTACAGAGGACAAAAAAAAAGCGGGACCGCGAATTAACGCGGCCCCGCTCAAAAGTCTTAGGCTAAAAGGAAGTTCAATCAACGATAACGCCTGTTGCGTCGCGTCCTGCCATTACGGCATTTGACTCATCGGTATCAATGTGCATTGCAAGCTTGAACTTCGGGCTTACTCTTACAACAACATCACCGAATACAAGCGAGCGCTCGGGTGAATCAATTTTAACCGATACAACCTGCTTATCTTTTACGCCGTAATTCTCAGCGTCCTCGGGAGTCATATGTATGTGTCTCTTGGCCACGATAACGCCCTCTTTGAGCTCAACTTCGCCCTTGGGGCCTACCAATTTGCAAGCACCGCTGCCGGCAATGTCGCCCGATTCACGAACGGGAGCTGCAACGCCTATTGAGCGCGCGTCGCTTGCGGAAAGCTCAACCTGATCGGCAGGTCTTGTGGGACCCAATATTGAAACAGCCGGAAAGCTGTTTTTAGGTCCTATAACCTGGACTCTCTCTTCACAGGCGAACTGACCCGGCTGTGAGAGATCCTTCTTCTTTGTAAGCTGATAGCCCTTACCGAAGAGTATTTCAAGCGTTTCTTCTGTAACGTGAACGTGTCTTGCGGAGGTTTCCACCATTACGGTTTTTTCCATTTTAATTTACCCCTTTATTTAAGATTTGATTATTTGCTCATTTCGGCTCTTGCAGCCTTGATGTTTGCAACGAATTTCTTGCCGGTTTCGGTTATCTGTTTATAGTCGCCGGTCTTAGCTCCTGCCGTGAGCGATGAACCTGCACCTACTGCCACTGCGCCCGCTTTTATCCATTCGCCTACATTGTCGGCGTTAACACCGCCCGTGGGCATCATTTTGGCATAGGGAATAGGTCCGCGAATGTCCTTTATGATTTTCGGTCCGTAAAGGTCGGCAGGAAATACCTTTAGTATATCCGCTCCGTTTTCCATGGCAAGCAAGCCCTCGCGTACCGACATAATTCCCGGCATCATCGGAACTCTGTAACGGTTGCACAGATGAAGCGTGTCAAGGTCAAGAGCGGGGCTTACTATATACTGAGCACCCGACAGCATTGCTATACGAGCGGTTGTTGCATCGAGCACCGTGCCTGCGCCGAGGATTATCTCGTCCGGTGTGTAGCGCTTTGCAAGTTCCTCTATGACCTCGTCTGCGTGTGGAACGGTAAACGTCAGCTCTATGGCTGCAACTCCGCCCTCGATGCAAGCATCGGTAATACGAATCGCTTTGTCCGTGCTCTCGGCGCGGACTACCGCAACTATACCGCAGTCCTGAATTTTTGTAAGTATTTGTTCTTTATCCATTAGTAACATCTCCGGATATATTTATTTTAAAATTTAGTCTTGCTCCTTACGCACAGCCTTTATTTTCAGATGAAAAAGATTTCGTATATTACGGCTTTTTTGATGCCCCGAAGCATATTTTTGATATGCGAGATTGGGCACCGAAAAGCCCTGATATGCGTAGGATTTTACCACTTGATTTCAGAGGGAAAAGATTTCGTATATTACGGCTTTTTGATGCCCCGAAGCATATTTTTGATATGCGAGATTGGGCGCCGAAAAGTCGTAAGATGCGTAAGGTTTTACCTCTGAACGCGTGCACCCGCGCCGGATACGATATTCTCTACTTCCTTGAGCGACGCCATAGATGTGTCACCGGGTGTGGTCATTGCGAGAGCACCGTGAGCTATGCCGTAATTTACGGCTTTGTCGGGGTCGCCGGTGGTCATAAGGCCGTAGATAAGACCGGAGGCAAAGCTGTCTCCGCCGCCGACGCGGTCCATAATTTCAAGCGACGGAAGAGACATCCCCTTATGAACGCTGCCGTCGGCATAGAGCATTGCGGACCAGTCGTTTATTGTTGCGGTTTTCACTGTGCGCAAGGTGGTACCGATAGCCTTGAAATTGGGGTACACCTTAACGACTTCGGAAAGCATTTTGCAGTAGCCGTCGATATTGAGCTTTTTAAGATTTGCGTCATTGCCCTCTACTTCAAAGCCGAGACAAGCGGTGAAATCCTCCTCATTGCCTATCATAACGTCTACATATTTTGCTATCTTCTTATTTACTTCCTGCGCCTTTTCCTTGCCGCCGATGTCTTTCCAGAGGGACGGACGGTAATTGAGGTCGTAGGAAACGATTGTTCCGTATTTTTTGGCTGTTTTAACAGCCTCTATAACAACCTCTGCGGTAGTTTCGGAAAGTGCGGCAAAAATTCCGCCGGTGTGAAACCAACGAACGCCGAGCTCACCGAAAATGTGCTCCCAGTCAATATCACCGGGCTTTAATTTCGAAACAGCGGTATTTCCGCGGTCAGAAACTCCGAGAGCACCTCTTATGCCGAAACCACGCTCGGTAAAGTTAAGACCGTTGCGAACAGTTCTTCCTATACCGTCATACGGGACCCATTTTATAAGTGAAGTGTCAACTCCGCCCTCTAACATGAAGTCCTCTACGAGCCTGCCGACCTCATTGTCGGCAAGAGCCGTAACAGCCGCGGTACGCATACCGAAGCAACGTCTGAGTCCTCTTGCGACATTGTATTCGCCGCCGCCCTCCCATGCTCTGAAAGAACGCGCGGTTTTGATTCTGCCTTCGCCGGGATCAAGTCTCAGCATTATTTCGCCGAGCGAAATCATATCATATTTGCAGGAAGCTGCATCTTTTAAATTAAGATTCATAATATTCTCCCATAAACGGAGCTTAAACTCCGGAATAAGCGTTAAATCCACCGTCAACCGGAATTGTAGTACCGGTTATAAAGCCCGAATAATCCTCATCACAGAGGAACAGAAGCGTGCCGTCAAGCTCGTTCGGCTCGCCGAAACGTTTCATCGGAGTTGCAGCGAGAATTTTGCCGGTGCGTGCCGTGGGCGTGCCGTCCTCGTTCCAAAGAAGTGCTTTATTTTGATTGGTCGAGAAGAAGCCCGGCGCAATGGCATTAACTCTGATACCTACATCGGCAAAATGAACAGCCATAAACTGCGTGAAGTTTGAAACAGCCGCCTTTGCAGCCGAATATGCCGGTATCTTCGTTAGCGGACGATAGGCATTCATAGAAGAAATCATAACTATGCAGGTGTTTTCTTTCTGAGCCATATCGCGCGCAAATACCTGAGTCGGAATAAGCGTTCCGAGGAAATTGAGGTTAAACACAAACGAAATTCCCTGTGGGTCAAGATCAAAAAATGTCTTGATGTTCTCGTCGTGCTGAGTCAAATCTATCTTTTCGAGAGTTTCTTTGGTCGTGGTACCCTTTGGGTTGTTACCGCCCGCTCCGTTGAGGAGAATGTCGCAGGTGCCGAGCTTTTCGTTTACAACCTCGCGCGCCTTCCGCATACTCTCGGGGTCAAGCACGTTGCAGCCTACGGCAATTGCCGTTCCGCCGTCTGCGGTTATCTCATCTACAACCTTTTGAGCCGCCGCTTCGTTTAAATCAAGCACGGCTACCTTTACACCCTGCTTTGCGAGCACCTTTGAAAAGTCTCCGCAGAGAACTCCGCCGCCGCCCGTTACTACCGCAACTCTGCCATTTAAATTTTCGTGTTTCATAAAGTCCAGTCCTTTCGGTTCGTACCTTTAATTACTTTTTTGATTTCTCTACGGCTTCCCATAATCCGTTAAGGTATGCGGCGCCGAGTGCTCTGTCGTAAAGACCGTAGCCGGGTCTTGCGACTTCGCCCCAAATCATTCTGCCGTGGTCGGGACGCACATATCCGTCAAATCCGACATCCTGAAGAGCCTTTACAATCTCGTACATATCAAGCGAACCCTCACTCGACTCGTGAGCCGTCTCATTGAAATGTCTGTCCGAAACCTTGATGTTGCGAAGGTGTGCAAAATAAATCCTGTCGCCGAATTCGCGTATCATAGCAGGCAAATCATTGTCTTTGTTTGCACCGAGAGAGCCCGTGCAGAAGGTGATTCCGTTATATTTTGACGGAACAATATCAAAAAGTCTGCGATATGATTCACGCCCGGTTATAATACGCGGCAGGCCGAATATTCCCCATGGCGGATCGTCCGGATGTATAGCCATTTTGACGTCGCACTCTTCGCACACGGGCATAAGTCTGTTAAGAAAATATTCAAGGTTGTTCCAAAGGTCCTCGGAAGTCACATTTTTATATTTTTCAAACAGTTCCTTTATTTCACCCATACGTTCCGTTTCCCAGCCGGGCATCGCATAGCCGTTTGAATTATTGTCTATCTCGCGGAACATATCCTCGGGGGATTTGCCCTCTATCTGTGCGCCGTCATAAGAAAGGCACGTGGCGCCGTCGCCCATATCCATGGCAAGGTCGGTTCTTGTCCAGTCGAAAACAGGCATAAAGTTATAGCAAATAACCTTAACTCCGACCTTTGCGAGATTTCGTATGCTCTCAATATAATTATCTATATATTTATCTCTTGACGGAAGACCTATCTTTATATCCTCGTGAACATTTACGCTCTCTATACATTCCATGGTAAAGCCTGCGGCAGCTATTTCGTCACGCATTGCGGTAACGTCCTCAAGGGGCCACACTTCTCCTGCCGGCAGATAGTGAAGAGCCGGTACTATACCTGTTACACCGGGAATTTGTTTTATCTGCTCAAGGGTTACGGTATCCTTATCCTTACCGAACCATCGAAAGGTCATCTGCATAAATATGCCTCCTTTTTCCTTTTTTATATTTTATCACTATCACATCGATATATCAATGAATTTAAGCGAAAACAAGACGTCGAAAAGAAAAAAATATCGCTCAAAAACATAAAGAGCCGCAAGAATAAAGCTCTTGCAGCTCTTGTGTTAAAGCGAATCAGTTCTCAATAAAATATTTTTCGTACCAGAGAATGAACGAATAAACAGACCATATCTTTTTCATATTGTGCGCCGTGCCTGCCTTATGTTCATTCAAAAGCTTCATTATATAGTCGCGGTTAAAGAATTTTGCCGCAACCTCGCCCTCGAATTTTTCCTTGACCATATTGTAATACTCGTCACGACGAAGCCAATCGTTGAGAGGCGTTAAAAATCCGGTTTTTCTCATAGCGGCAGTCTGCGGAGGAAGCTCCTTTGCGGCTGCGCCTCTGAGAGCTACCTTTGTCGTCTCTTTATTGACGCGGTATTTTGACGGTATTTGAAGTGCTATTTTAAGCATTTCCCTGTCAAGGAACGGAACGCGAAGCTCAAGCGAATTTGCCATACTCATTCTGTCGGCTTTTACGAGTATATCTTGAACCAGCCATGTGCGAATATCGGCATACTGCATTTTTGTAACGTCGTCCTCGTTTTTGACCTCGTCGAAGAACGGCTTTGTGTAAACGGCGGGATCCTTTGACGGAATGTGCTTTGCGAGCACCTTATCGACATCCTCGTGGTTGTACACGTAATTATTGCGGATATATCGTTCCTCAATCGGGTATCTGCCGCGGGTCAAAAACCTCTTGCCGTGGAACGAGGGCATTTTTTCGGCAATACCGCCGAGCATATTGCGAAGGCCCTGCGGCAAGCGCATATATTTTGCGAAATCAAGCGGCTCTCGGTAATAATGATAGCCGCCGAAAAGCTCATCGGCACCCTCGCCCGACAAAACGACCTTTACCTGCTGCGAAGCGAGATTTGCGAGAAAATACAGTGCTATCGCAGAGGGGTTCGGGAGCGGTTCGTCCATATAATACTGAACCATGGGAGTAATGTTAAAATACTCCTCGGCGGTTATTTTTTTGGAAAAATTCTTGACGTTTTCGTGCTTTGCAAATTCCTGTGCATGGGATAACTCCGAATATTTTTCCTCAGCGTAGCCTACGGAAAAGGTTTTAACGTCGTTGCGCTTTGCCATTTCATGAACGACATAGCTTGAATCAACGCCGCTTGAAAGGAAGCAGCCTACTTCAACGTCTGAAATACCGTGCGCCACAGTCGAGCCCTTGAATGTCTCGTCAATAAGGTCTTCCCAATATTCAATGGACTTTGTATCGTCAATCGAATATTCGGGAGTGAAATATCTTTTGGTTTCAAATTTGCCGTCCGAGAAAGTGAAATAACTGCCGGGCTCCATCTTATATACGTTTTTGAACATAGTCTCGGTAGTCGGGATATATTCAAAGCAGAGATAATCCGGAAGTCTCTCCTCGTTGAGCTCTTTCTCAAACAGCGGATTTGACAAAAACGACTTTATCTCGGAACCGAAAAGGAAGTTTCCGTTTTTGAGATAATAGAAAAACGGCTTTATGCCGAATATGTCACGCGCGCCGAAGAGCTTTTTCTCGGTGCTGTCCCAAATTACAAATGCAAACATTCCGCGCAGCTTGTTTAAAAGCTCACAGCCGTATTCCTCATAGCCGTGAAGCAAAACCTCGGAATCGGTCTTTGTGCGAAAAACGTGACCTTTTTTTATAAGCTCTTCTCTTATGGGCTGATAATTGTAAATCTCGCCATTGAATACGAGAACCTTTGTGCCGTCCTCGTTAAGTATCGGCTGGCTGCCGCCGTCAAGGTCTATTATGCTCAGGCGACGGAATCCGAGCGAAACGGACGAATCCACATAATAATCGTCCTGATCGGGACCGCGATGACGTATGCGATCCGCCATATCCTTTATAATTTTTTCGTTTACAGACTTATCCGGTGTGTCGTTGACATACCCTACAAAACCACACATATATTGTTCCTTCCGTTATTCCTTGATTTTCTTACCGCAAAGATCTATGCTTCTGCGCGCAAGAACCTCCATGGAGTCTATAATTTTGCTGTCTTTTTTTGAAAGATTGAAGTCCTTGTCAATTATCGAAAGCTCGGTGCAGCCGAGTATAACGGCGTCGCACCCCTTCTTTTTCATATCGCCGATAATTCTCATAAACTCAAATATATCGACCTTTTCGCCCGCCTTGACCTCACCGTAAATGATGTTCATAAGCGACCTTTTGTCCTCTTCGTCGGGGAATTTACAATCAATCGAATACCTGTCGGCAACACGCTCGTAAGATCCCGATTTAATGGTTCCCTCGGTTGCCAAAACTCCGAGCGTTTTAAGCCCGGGGACTGTCTTAATTGCGTATTTTACAGTCTCCTCTATAATGTTGATTATCGGAATATCTACGTTTTTCTGTATCTCGTCATAAAAATAATGCGCCGTGTTACAAGGGATGACTATATAATCGCACCCTGCAGCCTGAAGCTTTTTTGCGTCGGCAATCATAACGGGAAGCGGATTCGGCTTTGAGTGGTCGAGTATATAGTCCGTTCTGTCAGGTATTGCTCCGTGGTTTAAAATAACCATGGATATATGCTCCTGATCGGTCTTGGCGTCAGTCATTTTAACGACAAGGTCCGCAAAATATATGGTAGCGAGCGGTCCTACACCGCCCAGAACACCGAGAGTTTTTTCTTCCATTTTTTGAGGTGTCCTTTCTTTTTACTCTGTTTGTGAGCTTAGTTGTTTTTCTGCTAAATGCAAATTACCGCAATTTTCGCTGTCGCCGAGAACACATTTTACAAGGGTACTCGAGAGAACGATAAAAGCGTGTGGGGTGTGCGTTATCTTTAGAAACCTTTGCTTAAATAATTCTGAGAATACGTGAACCATGCGTTTTTGACGCCCCGAAGTGTACGAAGGTACTCGAGAGGACGGCAAAAAGTGTGGGGTGCGCGTTATCTTTAGAAACCTTTGCTTAAATATTTCCGAGAATGCGTGCAGCCGTGCGTTTTTAGCGCCCAGAAGTGTACGAAGGTACTCGAGAGGACGGCAAAAAAGTGCGGGGTGCGTATTATCTTTAGAAACCTTTGCTTAAATATTTCTGAGAATGCGTGCAGCCGTGCGTTTTTTAGCGTTCCGAAGTGTACGAAGGTACTCGAGAGGACGGCAAAAAAGTGCGGGGCTTATGTCTTATTTTCAGAAACCTTAATACCAAATATTTCTGAGAATGCGTGCAGCCGTGCGTTTTTAGCGTTCCGAAGTGTACAAGGGTACTCGAGAGAACGATAAAAGCGTGCGGGGTGCGTATTATCAGAAATATTTACGGAATTTACGGAACTGATTGATATAAGCCGCTCTCGCGTAAAAATTATGCTTGAGGTTGTGGTCGGCGGAGTAGAACAGAGGCTCGGAAACCTTGCCCTCGGACCAGAGCTTTAAAGCGAGAGATTTGAAATCGCTGTCGGGAACGTATTTTTTAATTACGCCTTTCGGGACAACCGTATAGAGATTTATATTGTCGGCTACGGTGTAATCGTCAAGCTTGTTATAAATATAGTCGTCAACAATCCATTTGACGGTATTAAAGCCGCTGCCCGTAACATAGAAATTGCTTCTGCCGAGACGGACGTTTATTTCAAAGAATTTAAACTTACCATCACGCTCATCGTATTTTATATCGAAGTTTGCAAAGCCCGTGTAGCCGATATGCTCAAGGAACTTTGTTGCGGCGGCCACTATTTCGGGATTCACCTCGTTGACTATGGCAACGGGGTTGCCTATCGCCGTGGGCGTGTGATCCTCAAGCAGAGTTCTGCCGAGAGATGCGAAACGAACCTTGTGGTTTTGGTCACAATAGCAGGTTAAAACGCGCATATAGGTATCGTCGCCGGGTATACAATCCTGTATGAGGAATTTATAGTCATAGCTTGATTTTTCAAGCTTTGCGAGCATATCGCGAAGTTCCTCTTCGTTGTTGAAGCGGAACACCTTTTTCTTACCGTCGAATTTGGCATAATGATACATAGCCGAGTTTGCGGGCTTTGCTATAACGGGATAATCAAAGTCAAACTTCAGGTCGTTTTCCTTACCGCACTCATATACATATGTCTTGGGATAATTAAGGCCGAGCTCTTCAAAAATCTCATAGAATTTGTCTTTGAGAACTATTTTATTTAAGAGGTCAACGTCTATATACGGGATGATATAGTACGGAGACAGCTCCTTTTTGCTCTCTATGAGCGCTCTGACGTACCAGTCGCCGCAGCCTAATACAATAAGCTTCTTTTTGCCCTCAAATTCCTTGCCGACTTCAATAAGATGCTTAACCAGCACATCCTTGTTTTCAAGACCGGGGAATATTCTGTTTTCTATAATATCGGAATTAGCTATGTAACCGCCCTCCGACATACTTAACACGAGTGATTTGATGCCGTATTCCTCGTGAAAGCTCCTCGCGAGGGAATAAGCGGTTATATCGGCTCCGAGTATTACCGGTAAAAATTCCTTTTCCTGGAACTGCATAGAAAAACCTTCTTTTCCATAATATATACTCTGTTATTATAAGATATAACCAAATCTATGTCAACAAAAAAGGACGTTTAAAAAGACCTAATCGCCGATTACGCGGACGTTTCGGAGCAAGCGAAATTTTCAACGTTTTCAGCCGAAATCGAGCGAGGCGTAAAACTGCCCGATTTTTTACGCCCCACCCGATATTACAATTAACCGAGGTACTGTTTCATTTTTTGTATGCTGTTTTCCTCAAGCTTAATCAAATTCTCACCGAGTTTTCGGCAATCCTCAGGGGTATCGCCGTATTCCTTTAGGGTTCGCGACATATCTATAACGCCCATCATGCTGCCCTGCATCATCATTTCGGCGATTTTATCGGGGCTTTTGTCAAATGCCGTATTCATCTGTATACCCGACCAAACTCCGAACTGCGCCAGCGGTCCCTTTTCCTTAGGCAATTTGTTTTCCTTTGCGAGCAGATTTACAGCCTCGCCCGACAAATCGGTATAATCCCTGTGCTCGCTCTGAAGCTCCGACAAAAGGCTCGGGTCCTCAACCTTTTCGGTTATCATTGAAATGGATTCGCAGCACATCTCGGCATTTTCGTATACCTTATTTAAAAATTCTTCGGTTCTGCTTTTTTCCTTCAAGTGTATCTTCCTTCCTTTTTTGCCGAAAAAACGGATTTTTTTATTATTATCCCAAAGCAACAGGGCTTTATACTGTTTACATTTTAAGGTTTTTAAACTATAATATGTATTAAACAGCAGTAAGAAAGGTTAAGGTGATTTTCATGGGCAAGCTTAACAAATTCACAGCGTTTATGGGAAATAAATTCCAGCCGGTATTCGGCAAGATAGTATATAGAAATATGCGGAGGAAACCGATAGTTCCGAAAGAGCTTAAAAGACTCTCGGACTTAGCACCGCTCGATAAGGACAAGGTTCTGCTCGTAGCGCACCGCGGACTTTCGGGAGCATATCCCGAAAACACCGCTCCGTCGTTTGAGGCGGCAGGCAAGCATGGCGGATATTTCGGCCTTGAATGCGACACGCACATGACAAGAGACGGCGTTTGGGTAATTATGCATGACCCGGACGTTTCGACCATATACAGCGGCACGGGCGACGTTAAAGAGCTTTCATTTGACGAAATTGAAAGAATGCACGTCGCAAGAGGCTCCAATGCCGATAAATTCCCCGGACTCAAAGCTTGCACGCTTCAGGAATACATCGACATCTGCAAAAAGTATAATTGCCACCCGATAATCGAAATCAAGGATCCGCGCAAGGACAAAATGCAGGATTTCTACAATGTGCTTCTCAAAAACGATCTGCTTAAGGACGCCGTTATAATTTCGTTTATACTCGACGACCTTAAAGAGCTGCACGATATAGACCCGACGCTTAATATGTGGTATCTCGTAAACTATCTTGACAGCAAAAACATTAAAGATGCGAGAGACGCAGGCTGCAGCGGTATGGACTTCTCGGCGGAATTTAACGCCTGCCGTCCGGAGTGGATACGCAAGGTTCATGACAACGGTCTTAAAACCGCCTGCTGGACGGTTGACAACCGAGAAATGCTCGCCTCAATGATAGACGCCGGCGTAGAGTACATCACGACAAATTCCATTCTTCCGGAATAACAGACACAAAAGCAAGGAGACTTTATGGCAAGATTTTGTCCGCTTTTTTCCGGAAGCTCCGGCAACTCAATATACATAGGCAATAACGACGGCGGAATACTCGTAGACACGGGAATGAGCGCAAAAAAAATCGGCGAAGCACTCTTTAACATAGGCGTCGCCCCGGAGAGTTTAAACGCCGTTTTTGTCACACACGAACACTCCGACCATATAAAGGGCTTGCGCGTATTCGCTTCAAAATATCACATAAAGGTATACGGAACAAAGGGTACGCTCTCGGCACTTGACGATATGGGCATATTAAACGGCAAATTTGAGACGGAGGAGGTCTCGTTTTCCGGTAACGAAGCAGGTCCTCTTTTTGTGACCCCGTTTCACACCTCGCATGACGCAAGAGAAAGCTGCGGCTACAAAATAGACTGCAGCGACGGCAGGAAAATCTCCATAGCCACCGACCTCGGTGAAATGACCGAAGAGGTTTTTTCGGCAGTAAGCGGCTCAGACCTTGTTATGCTTGAGTCAAACCACGACGTTATGATGCTCGAAAACGGCCCTTACCCGTATTCTTTGAAAAAGAGAATTCTCGGCAAAAAAGGGCACCTTTCCAACGACGCGTGTGCAAGCACCGCCGAAAGGCTCGTAAGCGGCGGTACCACGAGAATTTATCTCGGCCACTTAAGCCGTGAGAACAATATGCCGGCTCTCGCATATCAAACCACGTGCTCGGCACTTACCATGGCGGGAGCAAAAGAGAACAGCGACTATATACTCAAGGTTGCGAAGCCCGTCTGCGACGAGAAAGCGATGATATTATGATAAGCGTTACCGTTATAGCACTCGGCAAGCTCAAGGAAAGCTATATGCGCGATTTTTGCGCAGAGTACGAAAAACGGCTCAAGGCGTTTTGCAAAATAAACATAACAGAGCTAAGTCCCGTACGTCTTTCACAAAATCCGAGCGAGGGTGAAATAAAAAAGGCTCTCGACAGCGAGGCTGCGCTTATAAAATCCAAAATACCGTCCGGTGCTTATGTATTTTCGATGTGCATTGAAGGCAGGCAGATGTCAAGCGTTGACTTTTCCGAAAAAATATCCGCCACTGCGCTGTCCGGCAAAAGCAATATAGCCTTTATTATCGGCAGCTCCTTCGGACTCAGTGACGAAATCAAAAAAATGTCGGATTTTAAATTTTCAATGTCGGAAATGACCTTTCCGCATCAGCTCGCGCGTTGTATGCTCCTTGAGCAGATATACAGAGCATTCGAAATATCTTCCGGCGGAAAATACCATAAATAAAAAATTCAAAAGGATTGGGTGATTATTATGTTTTGTACAAATTGCGGTGCGGCTTTACCGAACGGTGCGGAAATATGCCCGAATTGCAACCGACCCGTCAGCCGGTCAAGCTTCGCACAAGGAGAAGCCCCTGTATCAAATGTGAATTACAACGGGCAAAACGCTCCGTACAAACCGGAGAGCTGTAATCAGAATTACAACAGCCCCTCGGGAAATACAAACGGCTTTTACGGCTCTCAACAAAACAATCCCGTAAACAGCACATATAATGCTCCGGTAAACGGAGCCGCTTATCAGCAAAACCGACCGGAGCAATACAATCAGTACAGTCAAAATGGCGGAGCCTATAATCCGCAGACATATCGTAATCCCAACGAAAAGGCAAACGTGGGGCTGTGCGTTGCCTCGGTGTTTTTTCCGATTGTCGGTCTTATACTTTTTTTGGTGCAGAAAAACGATACTCCGCGCGCCGCAAAATCATATCTTCTTTGTGCCGCAATAAGCTTCGGCGTGCAGGTGCTTTTAAGTATAATTGTTATGGTGATTATGTGGACAGCGGTATGGGCGGCTGTGCCGTACATCGACGACAGCTTTTCTTATGACTACGACTATGACTATGACACTGCAACAAATCTGTTTACGGCATTGATTTCGCCCGTAAGACTCTTCTTTATGAAATGATATAGTTCATCCGAAATGCCAAGCACCGCCCGGCCAAAGACCGAGCGGTGCTGTTTATTTTATTATATTATGCCGCCGAGCTTATCAGCCCTCGGTCGGCTCAAGTATACCGTAGCCGCCGTCAGCACGCTTATAAACCACATTTACGTCGTCCGTGTCGGCATTGCGGAACATATAAAACTCGTGACCGAGCATATTCATCTGAAGTATGGCCTCCTCGGAAGATTGCGGTTTTAAAATCACAGCCTTCGTTCTGACTATGTCATACTCCTCCTCAGCGGAGTCGTCAGCCGAATTAAACGCCTCGTCAAAGGATACATCACGTATACGCTTTGCAAGTCTTGTCTTGTTTTTTCTTATCTGACGAATGAGTGAATCGACACATTTATCAAGCGCGTCCTCAAGGTCCTGTGAGCGCTCCTGACTTCTGAATATAAAACCGCCCTTTGAGAGCGTTATCTCAACAATTTTAATGTTTTTTTCCACCGTAGCGGTAACCTTGGCATCAGCTTCGGGTCCGAAAAACTTTTCGACCTTTTTGAGCTTTAATTCCGCCCTTTCTTTGAAGGATTCTCTCGGTGTGCATTTTCTGCCGATAATGGTAATGTTCATTAAGACATCCCCTTATTTATATATTCAAAGGCCGAGGCCCTTGTTGCGACAATACGCTGAATTTCTTTAGCTTGATTTGATTATAGCATATATTTACAGTAAAATAAAGACATTTTTTAAAATTTTTGTTAAATTTAAATAAGCGGTGATTGTAAAAAAGCGGTGCCCACTTTAGGGCACCGCTCGTTTTTCTTAATCAAATTGTCTTTTCGGCGTGGCGCGTTACGTGGCAGCCTATATTCACGGCTGCGGGAAGCCCGGCTATGTGCGTCGGTGCCGCCTCAATGTTTACGGCAAGAGCCGTGGTTTTGCCGCCGAAGCCCTGAGGGCCTATATTCGTCGCGTTTATGCGGTGCAAAAGCTCCTGCTCCATCTCACGGTAAACAGGGATTTTGTTTCTCTCGCTTACGGGGCGGCAAAGTGCCTTTTTTGCGAGATATGCGCAGTATTCAAAATCTCCGCCGAAGCCTACGCCTATCACCATCGGAGGGCAAGGATTCCCCCCGGCAAGCTTCACCGTTTCAAGCACAAAGTCCATAAGATCGTCCTTTGAGGCGGAGGGCGTAAACATTTTAAGCCTGCTCATATTTTCGCTGCCGAAGCCCTTCGGTGCGACGGTAAGCTTTATTTTGTCACCCGGGACTATTCTTGTGTGAATTACGGCAGGCGTATTGTCGTTTGTATTAACTCTGTCGAGCGGATCGCGCACTATTGACTTGCGCAAGAGCCCGTTTGTGTAGCCTCTTGAAACACCCTCGTTTACGGCATTTTCAAAATCACCGCCGACAATATGCACGTCCTGACCCACATCGCAAAAAATTACCGCCATACCGGTATCCTGACAAATAGGCAAATCAAGTTCCTTTGCCGCGTCGAGGTTTTCAAGCAAAGTACCCATTATCTTTTTTGGCAGCTCATCGGTCTCGGATTTTTCGGCACAGGATATGCAGCCGCACAAATCGTCCGGTAAAATTTTATTGGCTTTTATGCAAAGCTCCTCTACGGCTTTGATTATTTCGCCGACATCTATTTCTCTCATATTTAGCTCCATAAAAACAGGCAGACAAATACTTGCCTGCCGTACATTTATTTTCTTCTTGAATACGAGCCGCGTTTTCCGTCCGTGGCACGCTTAAGGTCTGTCATTTTTTCGTCGCTGACCTTTTTGAATCTGTCCATCATATCTTCAAAAGACATAGGACCGTCCTTCTTTTCTGACGGCTGACCCTTCCAAACGTTGGGAGTGCTGTTTCTGTGCCCCTTATTTTGGCGGAAAGAACGTTCACCCTGCGGCTGCTGCTGCGCCGGCAATGCTTTTTTGATGGAAAGGCTTATTTTGCCCTCCGGCGTAATGTCAATTACCTTTACCTTGACCGTTTGATTTTCTTTCAGATGCTCGTGAATATCACTTACATAAGACTGTGAAACCTCCGAGATGTGAACCATACCCGTAAGATTGCCCGGCAGGCTTATAAAAGCTCCGAAATTTGTGAGTCCGGTAACCTTGCCTTCAAGTATTTCCCCTACTTCGACCATAAAAGAATTTTATCCTCCCCGTGAGCCAACCTCTCAGTTGCCCGGTGTAATATCATAGTATACCTTTTCATCAGGCATAACGTATCCGAGTTTTTCGCGTGCAACACGTTCGATATAATCTTCCTGACTGCCGCCGTCAGCTACCTTTTGCAAGCGTTCGTTTTCGGCGAGCTGCTGCTCATACTGGGCAGAAACCTGCTCCACCGTTTTTTCCCTCTCCTTAATTTTGAGCTGCGTATCGATAAGACTTATTGTAAAATACCCGACCGCAAGCACCAAAAGCAAGGTAAGTATGAAGCTGTGCTTGGCTTTACCTTTTTTCTTCTTTGCTTTTACCGCTCTTTTTTCGGCAGCCATTTTGCTTCACTTCCTTCCGCATTTTCGGATAATTGCGCTTATTATTTAATTGATTATACAACAAAGAGCCGCATAGTTTCAAGTGGATTTTTGATTTTTTTGCCGCTTTTACCGCTTTTTTTCGACTTTTTTGTGATATTTTTCCAAAAACTCGCTTAAAAAACCCAAATAGCTTTAAAAACGGAGCTGCAAGGGCCTTAAAAATTTTAATAAAAAAGCCTTTAACGGCTTTGGTAACGCGCTCGGAAAATCGCACCGCAAACACGCCGAACGTAATGTAATATATAAAAAAACCGAGCATCTCTCCGAAAACCACATACGCCATAACCATACCGTTTGTTATAACGAGCGAAAATATAAATGTCACAAGGCCGGCAAAAGCCGAATACAATATGTCAAATATCAGCACCGTGCGTTTTCCGCCGCCGAAAATAAGGCGTATCGTTCTGACAACGTCATACAATACGCCTATACAAAATCCAAAGCCGAGCGACAGCAAAAAATTTGTCGTCTGCCGCGGCATACCGACTATGTAATCCATCAGCGGAACACCCTGCTCCAAAATCCGCCCTCCTGCGTCGGCTTGCTGTCTGAATATGAGAGAGAGCTGATGTTTCCCTCTATCATAATTTCCCCGACCTCAAGACTCAGGCGGTTTATATGAAGACCCTCGCCCTTCACCGTAAGCTCGCCCATATCGGTAAAGACTATTACGGTCTGTTCGTCAAAGCTGTCCACATCGGAAATTCCCGAAACCGTAAGTGTGTGTCTGTCCTCCATAATGACATTATGCGGAGCTTTTATGCCCTCGGCGGCACCTACCGCAGCTTTACTGCCGTTCATAACACAACCTCCTTTACTTTGTACAAGTATATGCCGCAGGTTGTGTTTTTATGTGCGTTACGGTACAGCGGACAAGAAACATAGCGGCTTATATAATCCGCGCAAAAAAACATCGCCCCGAAAAACGGAGCGATGAAAAAATCACTTAATAAGCGACATTAAAAGCCGCGGATTTCGCGTAGTGATGTTATCGGGAGCGAGGCTCAAAACATATAGCATAAGCGGTTTTTTATCCACAGTCCAAACCGATACCGAAAGCCCTTGTTCGTGCATAACCTCAACCAAGGTCTTTGACAAATATGTGTATTTGCAGTTTATACCCACGGCTCCGGCGTGCTTTATTTCATCTGCCGTCCGACGTAAATACTCCTTATCGCGAAGCCTCAGTACATTTAGCTTCATATTGAGATAATACGGTATTTCCGGCGCGTATTTTTTGACCTTTGCCGCGTTATCTTTCTCAACTCCCGTAAAGAAGCATCTGCCTATAAGACCTGTTTTTTTTACGATGCTTTGTATTTGGTCAAGATTTTCAAATACCTTTAAATCAAGATTTTGCAAAACCGTGCTCGAATTTGACGCTATGTAATACTGCGCCTCGGCAAAGAGCAAGCCGCCGTCTCCTGCCGAATCGGCGTGCATAAAGACCGGCGTTCCGTCAGTCCTGAGCGTTAAGTCATTCTCTATTACGGGGACGTCCGAAAAAATCGCCCTTTGTATAGACTCTATGGAATTGTCGGGGCTACAGTCGCAGCCGGTGTGAGCGGTGACTGTAAAGCCATGCGGCAAGGAAAGCTTTTGCTCTTTAAGCTTTTGATATTTTGCTCCCAAGGCAGCCGCTCCGAAAGCGGAGAACACGGCGGCAAATCTAAGAAAAAACCTGAATTTCATTTAATCACCTTATTTTTGCGGAAGCACCGCATTCCAATCCTCGGGCGGCGCGTCATACATTGAGGACAAAACCGCGTCAAGTATTTCTTTTATTTTACCGTCCTTGTCAAACGGCCTTACAAGCTTTTTTATTCTGCCCATAAAGGCATCCATTGCTCCGTACTCGGGTGTCCCCGGATAAAGCGGCTCGTCACCGTGATAAAGATTTATCATTATCTGCAAAACAAGGTCCTTCAGGACTATTCCGCGCGCTCTGTCGTCTATTTTGCCGGATACTCCGAGATATTTAGCCGCCGCTCCGACGGTACGATTGTTTAAAAGCGTACCGATTATCTTCAGCGGCACCTTTAATTTGTAAACCGTCTCTGCCGTCATACTGAAGCTCGGTGCCAAGTCCGCCAGATGGTCTATATCATAAGCCGTTGATGATATTATATCATTCAGGAAAAACGTAAAGTGATTTTTCAGATAATCATTGACCGAAAGACCGTTGCGGTCAAAATCAAAATTATCTATCTGCTCTGTCCTCACATCAATCTTTTCGCCGTCTATTGTTACCTTTCTTATCGCCGTGGGATAGCCTACAAGCGACGAGGTGTTTACGTCATAGAAAACGTTGCCCTTTTCGGTACGCTTTACGGCGATATTCTGCATATGAGTGTGCCCCGTGAACACGAGATTCACTCCCGAATCGGCAAGACGCGTAGTAATTTCGTCATAGTCTGCAAGCATATCCTTTTTTGAGAATAAAGGATAAATCGGATTCGGCGGCAGGCACGGATGGTGATTCATAACAAAAATGTAGTCGCCGTTCTTCTTCGCCTCTTCTATCTGTGAGAACATCCACTCAATTTGACTCTCGGTATAGCCGTGACGTTCGGGTGTCCCGTCGTCATTCATACAGAGAAGCCTAAATCCTTTTTTGAGCTTTACGCAGTAGGAAAACGACTCCTTGTGTTCGGAAACGGCTCTGTCCCAGCCGAAATCCGCATACAGCTCGCGAAGCTTCGGACGCGGCGTAGGCGTTGCGGGTAATAGCTCGTCACCCTCACACCGCAGGGGTTCCATTTCTGAGCTTATAAAGTCATGTGTAGCCGTTATAAGATACACCTGTTTCCCGGCGTCACGGAGCCTTTGCAGCTTGGGCAGTAAATCGAGATGACTTTCCATAGCACCCGTGCTTGTAAGATCACCGGCTATCAAAACTATGTCAATATCCTTGTCTGCAATGAGCTTTGAAAATGCGGCATCAATAATCGCCCCTGTCTCGGCAAGGCATTTTTGTTCCTTGTTGTTCCACTTTTCATATGCCTTGCCGCTTGTTCCGAGCGACGGAGCATAGTGATGAAGGTCGGTAATAAGGTAAAACTTCAATGAATCAGCCATAAATATCATCTCCGTTCAAAAATAATACCCCCCGAGAGAAGCACGGAGGGCATATAAAATCTTTTTTTATTTTGCGAGAGCAGCAACCTCAAGCATATATGTACCTATCTGGCCGCCGAATTCGGGAGCACCGTCCATGATAAGATGACCCGTCTTTACCGCCTCAAGCATATCATCTGTGCCGAGGAGTATTCCGAGCGCACTGTCAAGGTTGTCAAAGCGCAAGGTGAAGAACGGCATAGCACGCTTATAATCGCCTCTGCCTGCTCTTGACTTGCCGGCTTTAATGCGTAGATACGCGGAAACCGACGGATAACCGTCAACCGCCCATGCATAAACACGGTCGGGGCTCTTGCTGGTCCAGTCGTGAATATCCTCGTGACCCATCTTGTTGAGCTGGCTTATACCGCTTGACAAAAGATAGAAGAAGCACTTAACCATAAGCTCTTTTGTTGCCTCGTCCTTCGGAGCCTCGGTTGCGCCGAGAAGCGACGACATTTTAAGTAGCGTCATTAAGAATGCCTTGAACGCACCAAAGTGTGTTACGACACCTTTCATCTTAGGCAGAGTCGCAGGTGACATCTTACCCTTAAAGAATGCGTTCATAGCCTCAACGCTCTTAAATTCAAGCTCAACGTGAGGATTGGGGTCTACCTTGTTTAAATGAACAAGCCACTCATCACTGTTTACGACAAAGTGCATGCCGACCTTGCCGCCCGGAGCATCCGGGTCCTTAGCGCTTACCTGAATAATCGCATGAACGTGCGCAAACTGCTTTTTAAGCGAGGGTACATCGTTCGCAATTACCTTAACAAGCGGTAAGGCTGCATTAAAGAATATTTTATTTGAATATAATTCTTCTTTTGTATGCAAATTTTTCACTCTCCTTTTTTGAGGATTTTATTTGCTCGAAAGCGCGAAAAATCACAACGAATTTTCCGCCGAAGCGGTACGCCGAAACCGAAAAAGCACCGGCATACCGTTAATAATTTAAGCGATGTATTAAACAATCTCCGATCGTTTAACAGACTTTAGAGAAAACGGATTAAAGTTCCGCTGCCACGTACTGTGGTACAACAGAGATCGATTAATTCGTTTTATCAAAGAATACCTTGCAAAATTTATTTTGTTTGATAGGCTTTAGAGAAAACGGATTAAAGTTTGACCGCCGCGTACTGTGGCACGACAGAAATCAGTTAATTCGTTTTATCAAAGAATACCTTGCAAAATTTATTTTGTTTGATAGGCTTT